>Ga0081539_10003849_pt1 | contig 17594 bp, 12 predicted proteins | sample TabmetS4T2R2_FD_71023 | JGI IMG/M metagenome (GOLD analysis project Ga0081539, IMG submission 71023) | Tabebuia heterophylla rhizosphere microbial communities from the University of Puerto Rico - S4T2R2 | ecosystem: Host-associated > Plants > Roots > Rhizosphere ...
ATCGGCGCGCCGCCGATGACCAGCATGAGCCGGTAGAGCAGCCGGGCCGCGGCCAGGCCGCTGAACAGGTCGCGGACGATCGCCAGCGCGACCACCGACGCCGCGGCGGCGCCGACGCCCTGCAGGACGCGCAGCGTGCCGAGGACCGCGAGGTTGGGCGCGAGCACGCAGAGAACCGAGGCCAGCACGTGCACGCCGACGCCGGCGAGCAGCGGGGCCCGGCGGCCGAACGCGTCGGAGAGCGGCCCGATCAGCAACTGGCCGAGACCCAGGCCGATCAGCGTACCGGTCAGGGTGAGCTGTACGGCGGCGGTGCCGGCGTGCAGGTCGGCGGTGATCGTCGGGAGTGACGGCAGGTACATGTCGATGGTGAGCGGGCCCAGCGCGGAGAGGAAGCCGAGCAGGCGGACCAGTCGCAACCGCCGGCCCGCCGGCAGCAGTTCGCCCGGGGAAAGTTCTTCAGTTCGCACGTCACCCATGACCATCGTCAAGGCGCGCGGGCATCGCATGCTTCCGATTCGCGGGAATTGGTAACGGTGGTCACAGCAAATGCGACCGACCGCCGGATGGTGGAAATTCGTTTGACATTTATTCGGGATTCCGGCAGACCGTACACACCGTATTGCCGAAATGGCGTCGCCGGAAACGCGCCGGAAACGGCTCCGCGTCCTGGCCCTCGCCGTCGCGGGGAAGACGTGCAAGGCTGGTCCTCGGCGAAGGCGAGCGATGGGGTGCCGCGGATGGGGATGGTCAAGGTCGTCGGGTTGGTGCTACATCCGCGCCGCGACTGCGGCGCGGCCATCGACGCCATCGTGGCGTGGGCCACCCGGCGCGACGTCATGGTCCTCGGCATGAACGACGAGATCGCCCGGATCGACTGCCAGGCGGTCCCGGTCAGCGCCGAGGAGATGGTGGAGCGGGCCGGCCTGCTGGTCAGCCTCGGCGGCGACGGAACGATGCTGCGGACCATGCGACTGGTCGAGGGGCGCAAGACCCCCGTGCTCGGAGTCAACGTCGGCCGGCTCGGGTTCCTCGCCGAGGTCGACCTGCCCGACCTGGCGGCCGCGCTCTCGGCCATCGACGAGCATCGGTTCACCATCGAGTCCCGCACGGCGGTGCGCACCACGCTGCCCGGCGGCAAGGAGGTGTCGGCGTTCAACGACATCGCCATGGTCCGCGTGCCCGGGGACGGGCTCGCCGCGGTCGGCATCTCGGTCGAGGGCAAGAACTTCGTCAACTACGCGGCCGACGCGGTGATCGTCGCGACGCCGACCGGCTCCACGGCGTACAGCTTCTCGGCCGGCGGCCCGATCGTCTCGCCGAACGTGGAGGGCCTGATCGTCGGCGCCTCCGCCGCGCACTCCTCGTTCAACCGCTCGCTGATGCTGGCGTTGGAGGAGAAGCTCCAGCTGGATGTGCTGCCGCCCAGCGGCCGGCTGGCGATCGAGGTGGACGGCATCATCGAGGGGTACGCCACCGCCGGTGACGGCCTCGCGATCGAGCCGGTGCCGGCCGCCGCCCAGGTGATCCGGCTCGGCAGCACCTCGTTCTACGAGCGGGCCCGGCGAAAGCTGCGGGTCGAGGGCAGCGCCCAGGTCGGCGTGCCGGACGCCGCGGACGCCACCGTGGTGGACAGCTTCGAGCAGCGGCGCTATGAGATCATCCTCGGCGGCGAGGTCGCCGGTGTCCTGCACTACCGGCGGCACGGCGACCGGATCGAGCTGCTGCACACCGAGATCGAGCAGTCGTTCTCCGGCCGCGGCCTGGCCGGCCGGCTCGCCTCCGCCGCCCTCGACGACGCCCGGTCCCGCGCCACGCCCGTGGTCGCCTCCTGCCCCTTCGTCGCCGGCTACATCGAACGCCACCCGGAGTATTCCGACCTCTTAGCGAATGGGGCTTGACAGATGGGCCACCCCGCCATTCTCACGGTCGACGACGACGCCTCGGTGTCCCGCGCCATCGCGCGCGACCTGCGCCGTCGCTACGGCGAGCAGTACCGGATCCTGCGGGCCTCGTCGGCCGCCGAGGCGCTCGACGCGCTCAAGGAGATCAAGCTGCGCGGCGGCCGGGTGGCCGTCATGCTCGCCGACTACCGGATGCCGCAGATGAACGGCATCGACTTCCTGGAGCAGGCGATGGACCTGTTCCCGAACGCGCGGCGGGCGCTGCTCACCGCGTACGCGGACACGGACGCGGCGATCCAGGCGATCAACGTGGTCGACGTCGATCACTATCTGCTCAAGCCGTGGGACCCGCCGGAGGAGAAGCTCTACCCGGTGCTCGACGCGTTGCTCGACGCGTGGCTGGCCACCGGGGACCGGGAGCTGGAGGACATCCGGGTCGTCGGTCACCGCTGGAGCGAGCCGTCGTACCAGATTCGTGACTTCCTGGCGCGCAACCTGGTGCCGTACCGGTGGTTCGGCGCGGACGAGCCGGAGGGCCGCCGGCTGCTCGAGGCGGCCGGCGTCGGGCCCGAGGCGATCCCGCTGGTGGTGACCGCCGACGGCCGGGCCATGGCACAGCCGACCACCACCGAGGTGGCCGAGGCGGTGGGGCTGTCCACCGCGCCCGGCCGGGACTTCTACGACCTGATCATCGTGGGCGGCGGCCCGGCCGGCCTCGGCGCGGCGGTGTACGGCGCCTCCGAGGGACTCAAGACGCTGCTGGTCGAGCGCCAGGCCGTCGGCGGGCAGGCGGGGCAGAGCTCGCGCATCGAGAACTATCTCGGCTTTCCGGACGGCATCTCCGGTGCCCAACTCACCGACCGGGCGCGCCGGCAGGCCGGCAAGTTCTCCGCCGAGGTGCTCAACACCCGCGAGGTGACCGGGCTGCGGGCGGACGGGTCGGCCCGCACGCTGACCTTCGCCGATGGGGGCGAGGTCTCGGCGCACGCGGTGGTGCTCGCCACCGGCGTGGCGTACCGGCCGCTGGTCGCCGACGGGGTGGCCGAGCTCACCGGCTCCGGTGTCTACTACGGCTCGGCGTCGACCGAGGGCCCGTCCTGCGCCGGTGCGGACGTCTACATCGTGGGTGGCGCCAACTCGGCTGGCCAGGCCGCGCTCTTCTTCTCTCGGTACGCCAGGAACGTCACCCTGCTGGTGCGCGGCGCCTCGCTGGAGTCGTCGATGTCGTACTACCTGATCCAGCAGCTCAACAAGATCGACAACGTGCGCGTGCGTACTCGCTGCGAGGTGGTGGGCGCCCAGGGACCCGGACACCTGCAGGCGATCACCATCTGCGACAGCAAGAACGGGGTGAAGACCACCGTCGAGTGCGGCTACCTGTTCGTCTTCATCGGCGCCGAGCCGCGCACCGACTGGCTCGGCACGACGGTCGCCCGGGACGAGAAGGGCTTCCTCTACACCGGCCCCGATCTGCTCTTGAACGGAACCCGGCCGAAGGGATGGGATCGCGACCGGGATCCGTTCTACCTGGAGTGCAGTGTTCCCGGCATCTTCGCCGCCGGCGACGTCCGGGCCAACTCCGTCAAGCGGGTGGCCTCGGCGGTCGGCGAGGGCGCGATGGCCGTCACGCTGGTCCATCGTTACCTGGAGGCGCAATGACTGACACCGACGAGGTCCGCCTCGTCCCCTGTGAACCCGGCCGGCTGACCGCGGCCGAACTGCGCACCCTGTTCCTGTTCGAGAAGCTGACCGACGAGCAGCTCACCTGGATCGCCGAGCACGGCTGCACGATGCACATGCCGGCCGGCGGCGTGGTGCTCCGCGAGGGTGATCCGGCGGAGGAGTTCTTCGTCCTGCTCAGCGGCACGATCGCGCTGACCCGCAAGGTGGGCCGGGACGAGGTGCAGACCACCCGTACCGAGCAGCGCGGCGTCTACATGGGCGCGACCAACGCCTATCTGCGCGACGACGGTGTGCCGCGCAAGTACATGGCGAGCATGCGGGCGCTGGACGACTCCGACTTCTTCGTGATGTCGGCGGCCGACTTCGGGCACATGATGCGCGAGTGGTTCCCGATGGCGATCCACCTGCTCGAGGGTCTCGCCCTGGGGATGCGCAGCACGCAGGCCATGATCAGCGAACGCCAGCGGCTCGCGGCGCTCGGCGCGCTCTCCGCCGGACTGATGCACGAGCTGAACAACCCGGCCGCCGCGGCCTCGCGGGCCACCGGGGCGCTGCGCCAGCGGGTCGCCGGCATGCGGCACAAGCTGGGCATGCTGGCCGCCGGCAAGGTGCCGCCGGATCGCCTGGTGGCGCTGGTCAAGTTGCAGGAGGACGTGATCGAGCGGGCCGCCAAGGCGCCCGTGCTGACCGCGATGCAGGCGGCGGACCGCGAGGACGAGCTGGGCGACTGGATGGACCGGCACAACGTCACCGGTGCGTGGGACCTGGCACCGGTCTTCGCCCAGGGCGGCCTGGACCTGGAGTGTCTCAACCTGATCGAGGCCCGGGTCGGCGGCCTCGAGCTGCTCGATCAGGCGATCCACTGGATCGGATACGCCCTGGAGACCGAGCAGCTGATGAGCGACATCGAGGACGCCACCGGCCGGGTGTCGTCGCTGGTCGCGGCGGCGAAGCAGTACTCACAGATGGACCGCGCCGCGCACCAGTGGATCGACGTGCACGGCGGGCTGGACAGCACGCTCGTCATGCTCGCCCACAAGATCGGCAACGGGATCAAGGTGGTGAAGGACTACGACCGGTCGCTGCCGCAGATCCCGGCCCACCCCGCCGAGCTGAACCAGGTGTGGACCAATCTGATCGACAACGCGGTCCAGGCGATGAACGGCGTGGGCACGCTGACGATCAAGACGTACCGGGAGGACGACCACGTGGTCGTCTCGGTCGGTGACACCGGACCCGGCGTGCCGGACGCGCTGAAGAAGCGGGTGTTCGAGCCGTTCTTCACCACCAAACCGGTGGGCGAGGGCACCGGACTCGGCCTGGACATCTCGTACCGCATCGTGGTCAACGGCCACGGCGGCGACATCCTGCTGCAGTCCCAGCCCGGCGATACGAAGTTCCTGGTGCGGCTGCCGATCACCGAGCCGGCCTCGGCCTGATTCCGGCGGGGCGGCCGCGGCCGCCCCGCCGGAATCAGAGCAGGCCGCGCACGTACGCCGCCTGGCCGGCGTGCTGCGCGTCGTCGTCGACGACACTGACGAGCCGGACGCCCAGCGTGACCGGCGGATCCCAGGACCGGTCCACCACCCGGTCGAGATCCGCGGCGGACAGCCCGCCGATGAACTCCATCGTCCGCGCGTGCACCGCTGCGAAGTACTCCTCGAGCGCCTCGGCGCTCTCCGGGCGAAGCGCGGCCAGGTCGGCGGGGGAGTGGCCGTAACCGGTGTCCGACGCGTCCGGCTTGCGGCCGAAGCGCGCCGCCCAGTCACCGGTGACGTAGATCTGTTCCGTGCCGATCAGGTCGGCGACGTGGTCGTCCTGCACCCGGGTCAGATGCCAGACCAGCCAGCCGATCGGGTTGGCGCCCTCGGCCGGTGCCCAGCGCAACTGCTCCGGGGTGAGCCCGTGCACCGCGCCGTGCACCAGGTCGGGCAGGCGCCCGAAGGCGTCGGCGAGGATGTCCTTCGCGTCCATGAGTCACTCCGTTCCCGGGCCTTGCGTCCGCAATCCCTCCGGCGCCACCGTAGTCGGAGTGCCGGCCGGCAGCGGCGTGGTCGTGGCCGGGGCGGGTGCCTCGGTGGTCGCGGACGGGCTCGTCGGCGCGCCCGGCTCGGATGCCTCGGGCGAGGGCTCGACGGTGGTCCCCGACGGGGTAGGCGAGGTCGCCGGGCTGGAGGATCCGGCCGGCGCGGGCGTGCTGTCGTCGGCGCTGCCGCCGCAGAGCGCGCTACAGATCGTCGTCGACCGGCTCGAGTCGTTGCCGACCGCGTCCGCCACGCTGTGCCTGGTGATCAGCTCGAAGGCCGTCAGGACGCCGACGGCCAGGACGAACAGCGTCGCCGCGACCGCGGTGACCCGGCCCCACCGGATGCGGCGTGGGATCGCCGATTCCGCCGGCTCCGCCGGTTCGGCCTGCGACGGCGTCTCGTCGGCGGCGGCTACGACCTCGGGCGTGCCGACCGCGGCGGGCGCGGTCACGAACGTGGCGCGGATTCTCCTGCCGCCCCGGTCGATCCACCGGTGGTAGACCTCCGTGCCGACGGAACCGACGATGCTGGCCACCGCGGCGCCGACCAGCGTGCCCGCGACGCCGAGGAAGGAACCCACGACGGCGGCGGACACGGCGGCCAGCACACCGGCGAGGGTCTGCGTGATGTCGATGCCCGCCCAGAAACGGTTCGACGCGTGCTCGGTCATGGCCTCCTCTGCCCCACTCTCGTCAGTTCTGCGCCGTCGCCGCTCGACCCGCGCCGGAACCCTCGCCGTTCGGCGAGGACCTTCCGCAGCGGACGGACGACGATGCCCTCCGCTGCCATCCGGCGCCGGGCCAGCCGGCGGGTACGCAGGATGCCGACCACGCCGGCGGCACCGACCAGATACTGAACCGCCATGGCGATCTTGAAGTCCCCGATGTCGTACGTGGCCTGCCCGCCGGTGCGCAGGTCGAGGATGAGCCCGATCAGCTCGATGGAGAGCAACGAGGCGACGAAGCCGCCCACGTTGACCACGCCGGTCGCGGTGCCCAGCCGGTTCGGCGGGTTGAACGTCCGCGCGTAGTCGAAGCCGATCATCGACCCCGGACCGCCCAGGCCGAGCGCGAAGATCAGCAGCACCAGCACGGGCAGCGGCGCGTGCCCGGGCCAGGCGAGGACGAGCCCCCAGACGGCCGCGTTCGTCCCCACCACGCCGAGCACGAGCCACGAGCGGCGCAACGGGTGGCGCTGCACGAGCACTCCGAACAGCGGCCCGGCCGCCATGCCGACCAGCACGAACAGGGTGAGCAGCGAGCTGGCGGTGGTCCGGTCCAGACCCTGCCCGGCGATCAGGAACGGGAAGCCCCACATCAGTGCGAAGACCGTGCCGGTGAACTGCGCGGTGAAGTGACTCCACAGACCGAGGCGGGTGCCGGGGTGCCGCCACGCGCCACCCAGGTCGTCACCGAGTTGCCGCATGGTGACCGCGCCGCCGCCGGCGATCCGCCGCTGCGGGCTGTCCCGCAGGGCCACCAGCGCCACGAGCGCCACGAAGACGCCCGCGCCGGCGGCGCCGAGGAACGCGGTGGTCCAGCCCGGGCCGGCCAGCACGGCCGCCAGCGGTACGGCGGAGAGCACCTGACCCGCCTGCCCGACGATGCCGGTCATCTGCGTCAGGATCGGCACCCGGCGGCCCGGGAACCACTGCGGCACCAGGCGCAGCACGCTGATGAAGGTCATCGCGTCGCCCGCGCCGACCAGGACGCGGGCCAGCACCGCGCCGCCGACGCCGTCCGTGGTCGCCATGAGAGCCTGCCCGGTCGCCATGACCAGGCCGCCGGCGACCACCAGGCGCAGCGAGCCGAACCGGTCGAGCAACAGGCCGACCGGCACCTGCAGGCCGGCGTACACGAGAAGCTGGAGCACGGCGAAAGAGGCGAGCGCGCCCGCGCCGATGCCGAACCGCTGCTGCGCGTCCAGACCGGCGACGCCGAGGGAGGTGCGGTGCAGGACCGCGATGATGTAGGCGGCCAGGCCGACGGACCACACCGCCCAGGCCCGGGCTCCGGGTCGCAGGGCCATGTGCCGCCTTCCCGCTCGTGACTACACGTACGGGTTCCAGCCTTGCCGCACCGGACCGTGGTCACAACCCATCGCGGCGCAGACCACACGTGGCCAGAGTCACCCCGTCCTCCCCATCCCCTGGGCGTGTGGAGTTGAGGTGCGCAGAGCGGCCGAAGTCCACACACCGAGGGGTCTTCCCGGCGGTGTGTGAAGTTGGGGCGCGCATGGTGGCGCAAGTCCACACGGCGGGGGCGGCCGGGCCAGGTGTGTGGAGTAGGGGCGTGCATGGTGGCGCAAGTCCACACGGCTCGGCGTTGTCCACATGGCCGCGGCAACAGCGGCGGCCGATCTGCCAGGGTGGCCGGATGCTGACTCTGCCCACCCGCGACGCCGGCGAACTGGACTGGGTGATCTTCGAGCAGTCGGGCGTGCTCACCACCGCGCAGGCAGTGGATCTTGCGGGGCGTAACGCGGTGCGCGGGCATATCGCCGCCGGGCGGTGGCGCCGGATCTGCCGTGGCGTGCTGTCCATCCACAACGGCCCGCTCCAACGGGAGCAACAGCTCTGGGTGGCCGTGCTCGCGGCAGGATCCGACGCGGTTCTGGCGGGTTCGACCGCACTGACTGAAGCGGGGGTTCGCGGCTTCGACGGCGGACCGGTGCACATCCTCATTCCGGCGGATCGCAGCCGGACCGCCCGGCTCCCGGCGATGCCGCGCGACATGGCCGCGGTGCGTGTGATCAGGACGAGGGCGTTGCCCGCCGAGCACCTGCAGACCGGTCGGCCACCCCGCACGACGACGGCGCGCTCGGCGGTCGACGCCGCGGTGTGGGCACCGAGCACCGACGCGGCCCGCGTGGTGCTCGCCGCGGCGTGCCAGCAGCGTCGGGTGACCCCCGAGGAGATCTTCGAGGTGCTGGACGTTCGGCGAGGACTCCGGCGGCTGGCGTTGATCCGGGCCACGATGCTGGACATCGCGGGCGGCGCGCAGGCCCTATCCGAGATCGACTTTCTCCGGCTGTGCCGACGCTTCGGCCTGCCGGCCCCGGATCAGCAGGAACGCCGGACGGACGCGCACGGCCGGACGCGCTACCTGGACGCGTACTGGCGTCGGTGGCGACTGCACGTCGAGGTGGACGGCGCGCACCACATGGACGCGCGGCAGTGGGCTGCCGACATGGCACGGCAGAACGAGGTGTGGATCCGGGGCGACCGTATCCTGCGGTTTCCGGCGGCTGTGGTGCGGTCGCGCCCGGAACGGGTTGCCGATCAGGTACGTGGAGCCCTCGAGGCGGCAGGCTGGTCACGCTGACAGCAGGTGGGTGGTCAGCCAGTCGACGGTTTCGCGCAGGTAGTCGGCGCGGGAGGAGCGGTGCAGCAGTTCGTGACCCTCGCCGGGGAAGAGCAGGTACTTGTGCGGGACTCCGCGCTCGGCCAGAGCGTCGGCCACCTGCTCGGCCTCGATCACCGGGACGTTGCTGTCGTTCTCGCCGTGCACGATGAGCAGCGGGGCGCGCAGCCGGTCGATCCGGTTGACGGGGGAGAGGTCGGCCAGCAGGGCGGCGTCCCGTTCCGGGTCGCCGTACTTGGAGACGGCGGCGGCGGCGATCCACGGCTCGGTGTGCCGGTAGAAGGTGGCGAAGTTGGACATGCCGCAGACGTCGACGCCGACCGCGAACAGGTCGGGGAACCAGGTGAGCGCGGCCAGGGTGAGGTAACCGCCGTACGAGCGGCCCATGCAGCCGATTCGATATTCGTCCGAGATGCCAGATTTGACCAGATGAGTGACGCTTGAGCGGACGTCCTCGATGGCGGCGTACCGGAGGTCGCCGTTGTCGGCGTTGACGAACGTGCGGCCGAAGCCGGACGAGCCGCGGACGTTGGGCGCGAAGACCGCGATGCCCAGGGCGACCAGCGACTGGAACAACGGGCCGTGTCCGGGCCGCTCCTGGGCCTCGGGGCCGCCGTGCAGCCAGAGCACGGTCGGGTGCGGGCCCTCCCCGCGCGGCCGGAACAGCCAGCCGGTCAGGGTCAGGCCGTCGTGCGCGGCGAAGGTCTCCAGGGTGGGTCGCACGGCCTCCGCCGCCGGCGGGTCGGCGGAGACCGGCAGCGGGCCGGTCGCCGCCGTGTGCACCCAGACGCCGTGCGGCTGGCCGGGCCCTTCGGCCGTGAAGCTCAGGGTCGAACCGTCGAAGCTCCAGGCGAGCCCGCTCACCACCGGGCCGGGCAGCGGGGGCGGCGCCCGGTGCGTGCCGTGCTCCAGGTCGAGCAGGGTGATCTCGGACTCGCCACCGCGGACGTTCCACAGCAGGGCCGCGGTACGACCGTCGGCGGTCAGCGCGAACGATTCGAGCTCAGCGGCACAGGAGGAGGAGGCAGCGGATGCGGCGGTACCCGGGCCGGCGGCGAGCACCTCGACCACCCCGTCGACGACCCGGATCAGCGCCGGGAACTCGCCGCTCTCCGAGCGCGCGTACACCGTCGTCCCGTCCGGTCCGAAGACCGCCTGCTCGCCCGCCGTGACGAACTGCTCCACGCCGGTGTGCAGGTCGCGCACGACGATGTGCCGGTCGCCGCGCGGCCCGACCCGCAGCAGCACGCGGTCGCCGGCCGGGTCGACGTCGAGCAGCGAGATCAGCTCGCCGGTGGCGACCACCCGCCGGTCGCCGGCCACCGGGTCGACGAGCAGCGCGGTGGCCAGGTTCTCGGTGAGCGCGAGCAGCGATCGGCCGGGCAGCCAGCGCATGCCGTCCGCCGTGTCGGCGCCGAAGCCGGCGACCTGGTGCAGCTCGGAGCCGTCGGGCCGGACCAGCCATACCTCGTGCCGGGGTGCGCCGCCGGGCGCGACCAGGCAGGCCAGCCAGCCGCCGCCGGAGGACCACCGCACCGCCGCCACGGGGGCCTCGCCCGTGTCCACGAGGAAGGTCAGCTCGCTGCCGACCGGCTGGACCCAGACCTGGGGGCGGCCGCCGCGGTCGGAGACGTACGCCGCGTGCCGGCCGTCCGGCGACAGCGCCGGGGACCAGCTGCCGGAGGCGGCCGAGGGCAGGAGACTGGTCCAGCCCATCGGCAGTACGGTGACGTCGAAACGGTTGAGCTGACCGGTCATGTAGGCCCCTCTGTTGTGTCAGATCCCCTTGTCCTGCAACCACATCTCCAGCAGGGCGAGCTGCCACAGCTGGTTCGCCCCGAGCGTCGTGCGGGGGGTGTTCGGGTCGGCGAGCAGGGCGTCGACGTACTCCTGCCGGAACAACCCGCGGGCCCGGGCGGCGGGCGCGCCGAGCGCGTCGCGCACCTTGGCGAGTATCGGGCCCTCCAGGTGCCGGATGCCGGGAACCGGGAAGTATCCCTTGGTCCGGTCGATGACCTCGTCGGGCACGACCCCGCGGGCCGCCTCCTTCAGCACCCCCTTGCCGCCGTGGGCCAGCTTCAGCTCGGGCGGGCAGGCCGCGGCCAGCTCGACGAGCTCGTGATCGAGAAACGGTACGCGAGCCTCCAGCCCCCACGCCATCGTCATGTTGTCCACTCGTTTGACCGGATCGTCTACGAGCATCACTTGGGAGTCCAGCCGCAGCGCCGCGTCCACGGCGGTGCCGGCGCCCGGCCGGCCGAAGCTGGCCGCGACGAACTCCCGGCTGACGTCCGCGTCGATCAGCCACTCCGGGTTGAGCTGCTGCGCCAGCCGCTCGTGCGGGCGGTCGAAGAACTCCCTCACGTACGCGTCGACCGCCTCGTCCCGGGCCACGGCCGCGAGCGGCGGATACCAGCTGTAGCCCGCGAGGATCTCATCAGCTCCCTGACCGGATTGTACTACCTTGACCTGCTTTGACACGTCCTCGCTGAGGAGATTGAACGCGATGCAGTCGTGGCTGACCATCGGTTCGCTCATCGCCGCCACCGTGCGGTCCACCGCGGGCAGGAACCGCTGACTGCCGATCCGGATCTGGTGGTGCACGGTGTCGAACTGCTTCGCCACGAGATCGGAGTAGGCGAACTCGTCCCCGGACTCGCCGCCGGCCGCCTCGAACCCGATGCTGAACGTGGTCAGCCCGCGCTGACCCTGCTCGGCCAGCAGCGCCACGATGTAGCTCGAGTCGATGCCACCGGAGAGCAGCACGCCGACCGGGACGTCCGCCACCATCCGGCGCTCGACGGCCACCTTCAGCTTCTGGTGCACCGCCTCCGGCCACTCCTGCGCGGACAGGTCGAGGTGCCGGGTGAACGACGCTTCCCAGTAGACCTGGTCCCGGGACATGCCGTCCGGCGCGATGATCCGGACCGTGGCGGGTGGCAGCTTCCGTACGCCGGTGAGGATGGTCCGCGGCGCCGGCACCACCGAGTGGAACGTCATGTAGTGCTGCAGCGCGACCTTGTCGATCGACGTGTCGACGTCGCCCGCGGCCAGCAGCGCGGGCAGCGTGGAGGCGAAGCGCACCCGGCCGGGTGTCTCCGCCACGTAGAGCGGCTTGATGCCGAGCCGGTCCCGGGCCATCATCACCTCGCCGCTCTCGTGCGACACGATCACGAAGGCGAACATCCCGAAGAAGTGCTTGACGCAGTCGGCGCCCCACCGGTGGTACGCCTTGAGGATCACCTCGGTGTCCGAGGTGGAGAAGAAGCGGTACCCGTACCCCCGCAGCTCCTCGCGCAGCTGCTGGTAGTTGTAGACGCAGCCGTTGAAGACCAGGGTGAGGCCGAGTTCCTCGTCGGTCATCGGCTGGCCGCCGGCCTCGGAGAGGTCGATGATCTTCAGCCGGCGGTGGCCGAACGCGACCGGCCCGCGGGTCCACAGTCCCTCGCCGTCGGGGCCGCGCGACCGCAGGCACGGCAACATCCGGCGGACCGCCTCCGCGTCCCCCGCCTGCCCGTCGAAGCGCAGTTCACCCGCGATTCCGCACATCGGTCCGCACCCTTCTGCCGTCGGTATCGAACTACTGGCCGAGCAGCCACGTGTCCTTGGATCCGCCGCCCCGGGACGAATTGACGATCATGCTGCCGGCCGGGGCCACCCGGGTGAGCGCGGCCGGAACCACCACCGGCTCCCGGCCGCTGAAGACGAACGCCCGCAGGTCGACGTGCCGCGGCGCGAGCTGGTGCCCGTCGAAGACCGGATGGGTGGACAGCTGCACCACCTCCTGAGCGACCCAGCGGTGCGGCGCGGTGCGGATCTGGCGGCGGACCGCCGCCAGCTCCTCCGGCGAGGCGTGCGGCCCGATCACGATCCGGTCCCCGCCGTACCCGTCCACCGGCTTGCAGACCAGCTCGGCGAGCCGGTCGAGCACCTCGGCCCGCTGCTCCGGGATGCCGCACAGGTACGTGGGCACGTCGGCGAGCAGCGGCTTCTCGCCCAGGTAGTACTCGATCAGCCGGTGCACGTACGCGTACACGGCCTTGTCGTCGCCGATGCCGTTGCCCAGCGCGTTCGCCAACGCGACGGTGTCCGCGTGCAGCGCCGCGACCAGGCTCGGCCCGAGCGGCATGCCGTCCGCGCCGGGCGAGTGCATCAGGCTGTCCTCGTCCATCCGCAGATAGATCACGTCCACCGGGTAGCGCTTGCCGTTCCGCAGCCGGTGCACCCGGGCGCCCTCGACGAACAGCTCGGTGCCGCGCACCACCGGCACGCCCATCTCCTCGGCGAGCATGCGGTGCTCGAACCAGGCGGAGTCGTCCGGGCCATGGCTCAGCAGGACCACCGCGGGGTCGTCGCCGGCCGCGGGCCGGGCGGCCTCCACCAGGGCCCGCTTGAGCAGCGCCGGGGTGTCCTCGACGGAGAGCAGGCCGGCGGGCTCCGGCAGCTCGGGCAGCACGCTCTCGGTGAGGCGGCGGTTCTGCATGGCGTACCCGATGCCGGAGGGCACCCGCAGGTTGTCCTCCAGCACGCACCAACGGCCGGTCCCGTCCCGGACCAGATCGACGCCGGCGACCTGGGCTCGCACGCCGTCGTGCCCGACGAGCGCGCCGCTCGGCCGCAGCTCCGGCGAGCCGTCGAGCACCCACTCCGGCACCACGCCGTCCTTGACGACCTCCCGCTCGCCGTACACGTCGTCGATGAACGCGTTGAGCGCGCGCACCCGCTGCAGCAGCCCGGCGCCCAGCCGGCGCCAGTCGTCGGCCGGCACGATCCGCGGCACGAGGTCGAACGGGAAGAGCCGGGTGGCCGCCTCGCCGGCCACGCTGAACGTGATTCCCCGGGCCCGCTGCTCGTCGTCCCGCGCGTCCTCGCGGCGGCGCAGGCCGGCCGAGCCGAGCGCGTTCAGCACGGCGACGATCCCCGCGTACGCCGGGGCCGTCTCACCGTCCAGGAACGCCTCGTCGCCACTCGCCGCGTACGGGAAGAGGCCGGCCGGCACCGTGTCGCCGGCGCCCGCCGGGCCGAGGCCGGTGGCCCCGCCGCGGGTGTCCGCCACGACCAGGTCGACGACGTCGGAGATGCGGCCGCGGCGGGCCATGGCCCGCCGCTGACGGGCCGCCGAGCTGCCCCGGCTCAGCGCGCGTACGGAGAGGTCGAAGACCTGTTCCCAGTCGCCCATCTCCTCGAGCTGCGGCCGCAGGTCGCCGACCAGCCGCTCGACGGCCACCGCGGCGGGCACCGGAGCGGGGGAGCGGGGCAGGTCGAGCAGGTCGCCCTCCAGCCCGGACCGGGCGGCGCGCCACAGCGCGGCCCGGTGCAAGGGCGGCTTGACCGAGGTCAGCGGCCGACCGGCCCGGTGGTCCTGGCGGGCCCGCAGCACCAGCGCCCGGAAGAGGCCGGCCAGCAGCACGACCGTGTCGACGTCCGGACTGGAGTCGGTGACCCGCAGCTCGACGGTGGGCAGGTGGGCCGACGGGCGCACGTCGAAGTAGACCATCTTGGGGTCGCTGATCGTGCCCGAGGCGATCAGGTCGGCGACCAGCTCGTCGTGTTCGGCCGCGGAGTGCAGCACGCCGGGGTCGCCGGCCGTCGGCCAGCGCAGCCAGACCAGCGACCGCACGCTGGCGTACCCCGAGTCCTCGCCCATCCAGTACGGCGAGCTGGCGGAGAGCGCGAGCAGGACGGGCAGCGCCGGCGCCACCCGCTGGGCCACCGCCACCGCCTCGTCCCGGTCGGGGACGCCGACGTGCACCTGCGCGCCGCAGATCAGCTGCTCGCGGGCGAGCAGCTGATAGTCGTCCAGCATCCGGCGGTACCGCGAGGTGGGCGTCACGGGCAGTGAGTCCAGGTCGACCAGCGGGACCGTGCCGGCCGCCATCAGGCCGAGTCCGAGCGACTCGGCGACCTCGATCGCGGTACGCCGGCGCGCCACGATGCCGGCGCGCAGATCGTCGAGGGTGCCGGTGACCGGGGTGTTCGTCTCCACCACCGAGCGGTGCAGCTCGGCCGAGAAGTGGCCGGGGTCGAGCTGCTCGAGCACCTCCGGGGCCCGGGGTACGAGCTCGCGGGTGGCCAGGTCGACCACGTGCAGCTCTTCCTCGACGCCCAGGGTGAGATCCTGGCCCGCGGCGGTGCCACCCGCCGTGACCCGCAGAGACTCCGTCATCAAGATCCGCCTGTGTGCTCGCCCGACCGCATTGCTGTCATGCCGGAGTCTTACCACTTCATGTACCGAATCTGTGACGTGCCCATTTCAAGGGGGGCCAAGCATCACGGCCGGGGACATCTCTTGCCGCCCCGCCGACCCTGTAACCTCGGGCCGTCGTTTCCGAGCCGGAGGTTTGTGTGATGGGCAGCGTCGTCGTGGTGACCGGATCCGCCGGCCTGATCGGGTCGGAGTCCGTCCGGCACTTCGCCGGGCTCGGCATGGACGTCGTCGGCGTCGACAACGACATGCGTAGCTACTTCTTCGGCGCGGACGGCTCCACCAAGTGGAACCTGGACCGCCTGAAGAAGGAGGTCGGCGACCGCTACACGCACCACGACCTGGACGTCCGCGACCGGGACGGCCTGACCGCGCTCTTCGCGAAGCTGGGGCGCAACGTCGGCCTCGTCATCCACGCCGCGGCTCAGCCGTCGCACGACTGGGCCGCGAAGGAGCCGTTCACCGACTTCGACGTGAACGCCGTCGGCACGCTGAACATGCTCGAAGCCGCCCGGCAGCACTGCGCCGCGGCGCCGTTCATCTTCACCTCGACCAACAAGGTCTACGGCGACCGGCCGAACTCCCTGCCGCTGATCGAGCAGGAGACCCGCTATGAGCTGCCGCCGGACCACGAGTGGTTCGGCGGCATCACCGAGGACATGTCGATCGACCAGACCCTGCACTCGGTCTTCGGGGCCAGCAAGGTCGCCGCCGATGTCATGGTGCAGGAGTACGGGCGGTACTTCGACATGCCGACCGCGGTGTTCCGTGGCGGCACGCTGACCGGGCCGGGGCACTCGGCCGCGGAACTGCACGGCTTCCTGGCGTACGTGATGCGCTGCGTGATGGAGCAGCGGCTGTACCACATCTACGGGTACAAGGGAAAGATGGTCCGCGACGCCATCCACTCGCACGACCTGGTCTCGGCGTTCGAGGCCTTCTTCCGGGCGCCGCGCGTCGCCGAGGTCTACAACATGGGCGGGGGCCGGGCGTCCAACTGCAGCCACATCGAGGCGTTCCAGCTCGCCTCGGAGATCACCGGGCTGGAGGCACGGACCGACTACGTCGAGCAGAACCGGATCGGCGACCACCAGTGGTGGATCAGCAGCACGGCCCGGTTCGAGGAGCACTACCCGGACTGGAAGATCAGCTACGACGTTCCGGCCATCCTGCGCGAGATGTACGAGGCGAACCAGGACGTCTGGAAGCCGGCGGGCTGACCCGGATCACCCGCGGGGGCGAACCGACTCGTCCAGCACCCGGGCGGTGGCCAGCACGTCCGCGAACCGGGACGGGTCGAGGTCGAGGCCGCCCGGTATCCAGGAGACGTCGGGGCCGGTCATCGCGCTCAGGATGTCGGTGGGGCCGAGGCCGGCCGACTGCAGCGCCCGGATTTCGCGGGGATTGACCCCGGGCGGGAGCGGGCCGTTGCCCAAATCGGTGCCGTAGCGCACGGTTCCGCCGTACTCCAGGAACAGCCGCAGGTTGCCGACGGCCGTGGCCTGCTCGAAGGTGGGCGTGTCCCAGCCGTGGATGTCCAGTGTGCTGATCCAGGTCATCCGCTCCGCGCAGGCCCGCACCAGGCCCGGGTCCAGCGGCTCGGTCCAGGGCGTGTGCGCGAGCAGGTCGGCGCCCGCGTCGCAGGCCGCGGCCACGGTGCCGGGGCCCTCCGCGTGCACGACCAGCGGCAGGCCGGCCGCGTGCGCCGCGCCGGCCAGCGCGGCGAGCGTCGGTGCGGGCAGCAGCGGGCCGCCGGCGTGCGCGGTTACCTTGATCAGCGTGGCACCGGCCGCCCGCGCCTCGGCCACCGCGTCGGCGGCGTCGGCGGCCGAGTGGATCTCCCGCCAGCTGCCCGGCGGCGCCCACGGCCGGTCGCTGGGATAGCCGCCCGGCGGGATCAGGAACGGGCCCGCGTAACGGATCCGCGGCATGCCCCGCACCCGGGTCAGTCCCGCGACCCGCTCGGGCACCCCACCGAGGTCCCACACGCCCGCGATGCCGCCCGCCCGCACCGTCGGCAGATCGACCAGCGCCGAGTGCACGTGCGCGTCCACCAGGCCGGGCAGCAGGGTGCCGGGAAGCTTCCGGCACGACGCGCCGGCCGGCACGTCGGCGACCGGCACGGGCACGGCCGCCGAGCCGTCCGCCGCGATCCGCAGTGTCTCGCCGGTGCGCAGCCGCCCGTCCCACCAGAGCGAGACGGGCAGCAGGTACTCCTCGGTCATGCGAGCAGGTCTCGCAGCACGGCCAGGCCCCGGTGCACCTCGGCGAAGCTGGTGCTCAGCGGCGCCGGGCCGATCCGGATGCCGTCCGGCCGGCGGTAGTCGGGGATCACACCGGCCGCCCAGAGCGGCTCGAGGATCTTCGCGAACCCGGGCCGGCGTAGGGGGGAGTGGCCGCCGCGGCGGGGCGG
>Ga0081539_10003850_pt1 | contig 17593 bp, 15 predicted proteins | sample TabmetS4T2R2_FD_71023 | JGI IMG/M metagenome (GOLD analysis project Ga0081539, IMG submission 71023) | Tabebuia heterophylla rhizosphere microbial communities from the University of Puerto Rico - S4T2R2 | ecosystem: Host-associated > Plants > Roots > Rhizosphere ...
GCTCGGCTCGGCAAGTCAGAACACCGACCGAAGGAGCATTCGATGAACCCGATCCGTCACTTCCGCAGCAATGTCGTCGCCTACCTGGCGCTGTTCGTGGCGCTCTGCACCGGCAGCGCCTACGCGGCCAACCAGATCACCAGCAAAGACATCGCCAAGAACGCGGTCAAGGCGAAACACATCAAGGACGGGCAGGTGCGGGCCGCCGAGCTTGGCGCCGACGCCGTGAGCGGCGAGAAGGTCGCCGACGACTCGCTGACCGGCGCCGACATCGACGAGTCGAGCCTGAAACTGAACCTGCCTCCGACGCAGGTACAGCCGACGCCCGAAAAACCGAACCTCGAATTCTTCGCGCGTGTGGTCGCGCGGGGCTTCATCGCCGGCGCCGGGCCACTCAGCGCTGCTGACCGGTGTAACAGTGTCATGACCCCGGCCGACGGCGTCAACTTCGGCGACCAGGTCGTGATCGCACCCACCTCACTGCCCGAGGACGTCGTCTTCACCGGCACCGTGGGCGTCGACTCGGTCACCTACCAGGCCTGTTACACCGGTTCCGGCAGCGTCAGCATCAACGGCGACGTTCGCTACATGGTGCTGCGTACCAACGAATAGGGAGCCCGTTCGGGCTAGCCCATCCGTCCGCTTCAGCGACCGTAGCGGTCGCTGAGGCGGACCACGTCGTCGAGCTCGGGAGTGGAGACCTCGAGCACGGTCGCGTCCTCGATCGCCTCGATCGTGTGGACCACACCGGGCTCGTTGCGCCAGGAGGTCCCGGGCCCGATCTCACGCTCGCTGAGCTCGTCCTCGCTCGGCCCCTGGGTCAGCAGCAGCCGCCCTGACAGTAGGTATGAGGTCTCGTCCTTTTGGCGGTGCATCTGGACCGAGAGCCGCTCGCCGGCCTTCACAATCAGCAGCTTTCCGGCGTATTTGTCGGTCTGCGCCCACCAGATCTCGTGACCCCAGGGCTTGTCGACCCGACTCTGGGGAGCGCTTCCTGCAGGAGTGCTGTCACCGATTACTTCATTCAAGGGCGCGCACCCTACCTGTTATTGCCAAGTAGCACAGGATTTTCTCCGATTCTTATCCATGTGGACGAATGTTTAACTGAACATTGCCCGGATTTGCGGCTACTATGCGCCGCCTCGCTCGCCGAACGGGCGTTCGATGCGGAAGAAAAGCTAGCTGGCGGGAGCCGCTCTCAAATGGCAGACATGACTGAAATCTCCAAGCAACTAAGCGAACTGCGCGACGAGCTGGTGTCCCGGCTCGACAACCTCGACCGGCGCCTGGAGGCGCTCGAGTCCGGGGCGCAGCCGGTGGCGGAGCTCGCAACCGCCAACGGCAACGGTCACTCTGAAATCGACACCTCGGCGCCGCTGCACACCGTCGCGGTGACGATCGCGCCGCTGCATGACGTCAGCCGCGTTCGCGTCGTCGAAGACGCTTTCGGAGAGATCGACGGGGTCGAGTCGACGTCGCTGCAGACTCTGCGCGGCGACGCAGCTCACCTCGAAGTGAAGGCCCACGAAGGCGTCCCGCTGATCGCGGGACTGCGGCGCACGCTGCAGCTCGCCTTCGACGTCAGCGAGTCTGACGACAGCTCCTTCACGATCGCGTTGGCCCAGCCACGGGCCGAGCGCGAGGGCGGCGTGGCCGCCCAAAACGGTTGAACCGCGGTAACGGGGCCGCAGCGACGACGATCACCGTGCTGACGGTGGTCGGCGCGCTCGTCCTGTTCTGCCTCTTCTTCACCGCTTTCCTGCTGGTCCCGTTCTTCGTCTTCATCGCCGCCGGGATCGCGCTGGTGATCGCCGAACGCAATTCCAAGATCAAGAGTGAGAAGCCGGCCGCTCCTGCCGATACGGGTGCAGACGCATGAGCCAGGATCCTTTTCGACTCGTAGTCCGCAGCCCCCAGAGCAAACGGGAGAGCATGGTCACCGTCTCGCCGACGGTGGTGCGGCTGGTCCCTGACCGGATCCGGCGCGAGTTGCGGATCATCCCGCTCGAGTACCACGAGGGGATGATCACGGTGATCGCCGAGCGGGTCGGCGACGAAGCCGCCTCGAACGCGATCCTCGACGCGACCGGTTTCCGCCCGCGCTGGCTGATCGCCTCCCCGGAGGAGATCGCCCGCACCCTGAACGCGCTCGGCCCGACCGAGCCCGGCACCGAGTCCTCCGAAGGCGCGACCTTCGACGCCGGCTATCTGCTCGACCACGGGCTCGCGCGGCTGCCGCGGCTCGGCGAGGAGCTGGCCAGCCGCGGCCTGATCACCGAGGAGCAGCTCGGCGAGGCGATCGCCGAGCAGGAGCGGGCCGGCGGCCGGATCGGCGAGATCCTCGTCCTCGGCGGCGCCCTCGAGGAGCACGCGCTGCTGCGGGTGCTGGCCGAAAAACAGAGCCTTCCGACCGTCGACCTCTCCGAGTTCGACCCGGCCAAGGCGCCGGTCGACGCGATCCCCGAGCCGCTCGCCCGCAGCCTGCGCTGCGTGCCGCTGGCGATCGACGACAGCTACCTCTACGTCGCCGTTCCCGACGCTCCGGACCGCGCCCTCGCCCAGGAGGTCGAAGAGCACACGCACCTGAAAGTGCGGCCGTTCCTCGCCCCGGCCAGCGAAATCGACGCCCTGCTGCGCCGCGTCCACGGCGCCGAGTACAGCCGCGTCGCCCGCTTCGACCTGATGGAGCGCTTCCCGGAATCGAGCGCCCACAAAGTCCTCACCGGCGGCCAGAAAGGCTTCCTCGTCCTCGCCACCCTGGTGGTGCTCGCGGCCGCGGCGCTGTTCTTCGTCCCGACCGCGATCGTGATCTTCGCGATCGCCAGCATCGCCTACACCGCCAACTCCGGCTACAAGCTGATCAGCGGCTACGCGGCGCTCGACCACCGCTACGAGTTCGACGCGACGCCGGAGGAGCTGGCGGCGCTGGACGAGCGCGAGCTGCCGGTCTACACCGTGCTGGTGCCGCTGTTCCGCGAGGCGGCGGTGCTGAACCAGCTCGTCAACTCGATCGAATCGCTCGACTACCCGCGCCGCAAGCTCGACGTGCGCCTGCTCTGCGAGGAAGACGACGACGAGACGATCGACGCGATCAACGCGCTCAACCTGCCGCCGCACTTCGAAACGATCATCGTCCCGGAGTCCCAGCCGCAGACCAAGCCGAAGGCCTGCAACTACGGCCTGCTCGGCGCCAAGGGCAAGTACGTCGTGATCTACGACGCCGAGGACCGGCCCGAGCCCGACCAGCTGAAGAAAGCGGTGGTGATGTTCGAGCGCTCCGACGACTCGGTCGCCTGCATCCAGGCGAAGCTCAACTTCTTCAACCAGAACACGAACCTGCTGACCCGCTGGTTCTCGCTCGAGTACAGCACCCTCTTCGACCTGATCCTGCCCGGGCTCGACGCGCGCAACGACCCGATTCCGCTGGGCGGCACCTCGAACCACATCCGCCTCGACGTGCTGGTCGACGTCGGTGGCTGGGACCCCTACAACGTGACCGAGGACGCCGATCTCGGGATCCGGCTGCACAAGCTCGGCTACCGCACGATCATGATGGACTCGACCACGCTCGAGGAGGCGAACAAGGAGATCGCCAACTGGGTGCGCCAGCGCTCGCGCTGGATCAAGGGATACATCCAGACCTGGCTGGTCTACATGCGCAACCCGGTGAAGCTGCTGCGCGACGTCGGCTTCAAGGGCTTCATGAGCTTCCAGCTGATGGTCGGCGGCGCCTTCATCTTCCTCATCAACCCGTTCTTCTGGCTGCTGACGACGGTCTTCTTCCTCACCCAGGCGGGGCTGATCCAGGACCTCTTCCCGGGCTGGGTCTACTTCCTCGCCGCCGCCCAGCTGTTCCTCGGGAACTTCGTCTTCATGTACCTGGGGATGGCGGCCGCGTCGCGTCGCGGCTACTACGGGCTGGCCCCGTACGCACTCTCGCTGCCGCTCTACTGGGGCCTGATGTCGCTGGCCGCCTGGAAGGGCTTCCTGCAGCTCTTCACCAACCCCTTCTACTGGGAGAAGACCGAGCACGGGCTCGACATGTCCTCCCCGGGGACGATCGTCTGATGGCCAACGGCACGACCGCGATCGAGCTGGAGCAGATCTACAACCCGGCCGAGGCCGAGGAGGACGCCGGCAGCAAGGTGTTCCCCAACACCCGGCGCGAGGGTTGGCTGATCGCCGCCGTCTTCGCCGTCGCCTACGCGGCGCTCGGTTACTTCACGGTGGTCAACGGCCACGTCGTCCAGTTCGACGGCCTCGAACGGCTCGCCGACGCCTACATGGCCTGGTGGAACGCGCCGCCGAAGCTGGCGGCGATCGGGCTCAGCGTCGCCCCGGTCGGCACCCTGGTCTTCCTCGGGCCGGCGCTGATCAAGCCGTTCGCGACCTCGCTGGTGGCGCTCCCGATGATCACCGCGATCGCCGGCGGCGCGACCCTGGCGATGCTGAACACGCTGATGGCGCGCTGCGGGATCACCCGCTTCGTGCGGCTGGCGATCGTCGTCCTGATCGGGGTCAACCCGATGTTCGCCTTCTACGCCGGCAACGGCTCGCCGGAAGCGCTGGGGCTGTTCGTCGCCGCCTGCTCGCTGCTGGCGCTGATCTCCTGGAAGGTCACCGACGAGACCCGCTACCTGGTCGGCGCCGGGCTCGCCGTCGGGATCGCCGTGATGGTCGACTACACCTACCTCGCCTGGGCCCTGGCGATCATGCTCGCGATCGCCTTCGTCGGTCCCGGCCCGCGCGGCGGCCAGACCAAGCTGCGCTCCTCGCTGCTGCTCTTCCTCACCCCGGTCTTCTACTCGGTGCTGATCTGGACGATCCTCAACGGGGTCATCCTCGACAGCCCCTTCCAGTGGATCGAGATCGGCTCGGTCCAGGTGGCGCCGAACGTCGACCCGGCGATCGCCAATATCCCGGCCCACATCGACACCGCGCTCGGCGACCTGGTCGAAATCGTCTTCGGGGTCGCCCCCTTGGCCTTCATCGCCCTGCCGCTGCTGCTGGTCTCCGCCTTCGGCCGCCGCGACTCGCTCGGCTTCGGCCTGATCGGCGTGCTGCTGATCGGCGCCGCCGCGATCGTCGGCGTCGCCCTGCTCGAAGACCGCGCCAGCTACGTCGCGCTGAGCACGGCGCTGCCGCTCGGCATCGCCGCGCTCGCCGGGATCGCCTGGCTCTACCGGGTGGAGACGACCTGGCGGCCGGTGCTCGTGCTGGCGACGGTGGCCGTCGCGACGATCTCGATCCCGCTCTCCTGGAACGCGATGCGCAACTACGACTACCAGGACCAGGAGCAGGCCTTCACCCGCTACATCGAGACCCGCGACAGCCAGGAGGGGACCTCCTCGCTCGGCGGCTACCGGGTCGGGATCGACCCCGAGCTGGGGATGGCCGACTACATCAACAACAAACTGAAGCCGAAGGGCGACTCGATCCTCACCGACAGCTCGGTCACCTACGGGGTGATCCTGATGAGCGGCAAGCCGGACCTCTTCGTCGACCGCGCCGACTACGACGAAGGCGAATGGCAGACGATCCGCGACCACCCGTTCGGCGAGGTCGAATACATGCTGGTCGCCAACACCGGCGCCGATCTGGTCCGCCAGCGCTACCCGGGGCTCGACCTCGGCGCCCAGCCGGGCCTGGTCCCGATCTTCCACACCGACCGCTACGTGCTGGTTCAGCTCGAGCCGGGGGTGATCCCGGCCGCCTCGGTCGCCGACCCGCAGCGCCTCAGCAACCAGCCGCGCCTCTTCACCCCGCGCAAACAGCTCTCGCCGCCGCCGATCGAGGCGCCGCGCCCGGGTGAAGTCGGACTCTCGCCGTTGCCCGAAACCGAAGCCGGCGCGGTTGGCGGCGAAACCGCTGGCGGCAGCGACGGCGCCAGCTCCGAACCGCAGGTGCAGGGCGAATGAGCGCGCTGACGAGAACCCTCGCGCTGCTGCTGGCGGCGCTGGTCCTGGCCGCCGGGCTGGCCGCCTGCGGCAGCGACTCCGACGGCGAGGAGACGACCAACGTCAGCGCCGCGCGCAAAGCCCGGCTGGCGAAACTGGAGAGCGACGGCACCTTCTTCGGCGCCGAGAGCCCCTGGAACACGACGGTCGCCTCGCTGCCGGTCTCGCCCGACTCCGAACGGATGCTGAACCTGGCGCGCAAGCGCGAGGCGGTAATCGAGCTGCCCGGCGAAAAGGGCGTCGACACGGTCGAACGGACCGTCAACAAGGGCTTCCAGATCAACACCGAACGCTGGGCGCCGCTGGTCGTCGAAGCCGGTGGCAACAACGTCGTCAGCACGAAGATGGTCTGCCGCCAGAGCGAATGCGGGACCCAGGGCGAACGGGTGCCGGCGACCCTCTCGCTGCCGCCCGAGACCCGGCCCGACCCGCGCTTTGACGGCTGGCTCAGCGTGATCGACCGCGCCAACGGGGTCGGCTACGACTTCTGGCGGGCCCGGCGCCAGTCCGACGACACGATCTCCTACCAGTACGCGAAGAGCTGGAAACTCGACGGCCCCGGGTTCAGCCGGCCGGTCTCCGAAGACCCGCAGCGCGCCGCCGGCGCCCGCGGCTCGGGCCTGCCGCTGTTTGCCGGCGTGATCGGCCCGGCCGAACTTCGCAGCGGCGAAATCAACCATGCCCTGGCGGTCTCCGTGCCCGGGCTGGCGCGCCGCAACTACGTGCAGCCGGCCTCGGTCACCGACGGCGTCGGCCCGATCGACTCGCTGCCGGCGGGCGCCCGGATCCGGCTCAAAGACTCGGCTCTGCTCGACACGCCGGGCGGCAAGCTGCGCCCCTCGGTCGAAGCGATCCTGGTGGCGCTGCGCAGCTACGGCGCGATCGTCGTCGACCGCGCCGCCGTCCCCACCCTCTACGCGGCGAAAGGCACGCCCGCCAACCTGCTGCGCGAAGACGAGCTCAACTGGTTGCACCTCGACGACTTCGAAGTGGTCGAGCTGCCGCAGCTGCGCCAGGACCCGCCGCTGGGCCAGATCCAGCAGTACGGGCTGGCTTCGACCGGGGCGCCGCGCCCCGCTGGAGGTGGGGGATGAGCACCGTGCGCAAGACCTTCGTCGCGCTGGGCCTGCTGGTCGCCCTGGCGGCGCTGGCCGGCTGTGGCGTCAGCCTCGAGGGCGCCGCCCAGAACGGCGAGGCCGGGCCGCTGGAACGGACCACCGCCAGCGCCGAGAACCAGGCCCGCAACGAGTCGAACCTGCCGCCGCGCCCGCCGGGCACGGTGCGGATCGAGGGCAAGGCCCAGGGCTCGCTGACCGAGTCGCTGCTGGAGACTTACGAAGGCCGCGGCTCCACCGTCAACTTCGAACTCGAACAGGCCGACGAAAAAGCCGCCTTCGAAGCCTTCTGCGAGGGCGAAGCCGACATCGTCGACTCGGCTCGGCCGATCTCGCCGACCGAGTACGCGCTCTGCCAGGCCAACGGGGTCGAACCGGTCCAGATCGAGGTCGCCTCCGACGCCGCTGTGCTGGCGATCGCGAACGAAACCGACGTCGGTGTCGACTGTTTGAGCGTCCAGGATGTCCGCGAAATCTTCCGCGCCGCTTCGCCGATCTCCAGCTGGGCGCAGGTCGGCTGGGGCGGTCGCTCCGACCCCAGCGTCGACGCGCTGCCGATCAAGGTCGCCGGCCCCGACGCCCGCTCGAACGTGTTCGGCTTCTTCGGCGAGTTCGTGCTCGGCGACCCCGAACCCTCGCCGGTCCTACTGCGCGGCGATTACCTCGCCTACCCCAACGACGAAGGCGTGCGCCTCGCCGTCTCCGGCGACCGTGAGGAGCTCGAACAGGCCGCCCAGAGCCAGTCGAGCCGGCAGTCCGTCGCCGACCTCGCGGAGGCGCTCGCCGACGCCGAAGCCGCGGTGCAAGAGGCCGAATTCCAGGTCGACAAGGGAATCGAAGACGAACGCTCCGACGCCGAACAGAACGCCGACGCCCAGCGCCTCGACACGGAGCGGGAAAAGGCGGACGAGCTGCGCGGCGAACTCAACGCCGCCAAACAGCGGGCCGAAGTCGACGACCTCGCGGCGACCGAAGTCCAGCAGCGGCTCGGCACGCTCGGCCTCTTCCGCTTCTCCTACTACGAGCTCTGGGAGGAGCGGCTGCGCCCGATGGAGATCCAGGTGACCAACTCCGAAGGCAAGCCCGAGTGCATCTTCCCCTCGCAGTCGACGGTCACCGACGCGACCTACCCGCTGGCCCGCCAGCTGCTGCTGACCGTCGACCTGAGCGCGATGAAGGAAGCCGAAATCAGCGAATTCCTCTCCTTCGCGGTGGCCGAATCCCAGGACGAGGCGATCGAGAAAGCGCTGGTCCCGCTGCCCGACGAAGTGATGAACACCGAGCTCGCCTGGCTCAGCGGTGAGCTGGCGCCCGACGTCGTCTACTACCCGCCCGGCCAGATCCTCGCCGAGGAACGGCTGGAAGCCGCCGAGGAGAGCAGTTGACGCAGGCCGCCCGCTCCGGGCGCCTCGCCCTCGCGGTAGCCGCGCTGGGCCTGCTTCTGCTCGTACCTCGAGCTGACCCCGCCGCGGCGCGGGCGAAGCCCGGGCTGCCGCTCAGCGCGACCCCGGTCAGCACCCGCACCGGCGACAACGTCGGCGCGGTCAAGCTGGTCCTGCGGCCGCTGAAGCGGGCCAGGCTCGGCCCGGTGCGAATCGCCCTGCGCAACTCGAAGGGCAAGCTCGTCGCCTTCCGTCGGCTCGGCGCGACCAAGGAGCAGCGGATCGTCTCGCTGCCGCTGAAGCGCCAACTGCGCGCCGGCAGGTACCGGGTGCGGATGGTCGGCCGCAAGGCCGGCGGCGGCAAGCTCTTGAGCGCGACCCGCAAGCTCACCTTCGCCGACGGCGGCGGCTGGGCCGGCGCCGAAATCGTCGGCGGCACCCTGGTCCAGCGGGTCCTCGTCGACTGGTACGACGGCAAGTGGGGCGGACGCGACCTCGCCGGCTTCATCGCCCCCGGGGTCGGCTACGGCGAAATCGTCTGCAATCCCAACTCCCAGTTCGTGCGCTTCTTCGGCTCCAGCGGCGGTCGCGAAACGGCGATGATGAACTGGACCTACAAGGACTGGGGCAGCTACCGGGAAAAGTCGCTGCGCGAAGCGGTCTACACCAACGGCACCGGCTTCGACTTCTACGAGGGTTTGAACAAGTTCAACCCGGCGGAGAAGACCTCGACCGGGCTGTTCGAAGGGGTGATCTCCGACCGCGGCCCGATCGGCAGCCCAAGCGGCTCGCCGCTGGCGCCGGTGACGACGCTGACCGTCACCTGGCAGTGGAACTTCACCAAGGGGAGCGAAGCGCGCTGCCACGTCGAGGCCGTGTTCCGAACCGAAGCGGAAGCCAGCGCGACCCTGGCCCGCTCGCTGCAGGTGGTCTGGCGCGGCGAGCCGAACGCCGCCGCCAACGGCTACGCCGCGGTCGACTTTCCCGGCCTCGGGCCGGTCTCGATCCGCTGCCAGCCGGGGGAGCCGCGGCGCCTGCGGATCGAGTCCCCGCGCGGGGCCCGGATCATCAGCCGCGAAGGCTCCGAAGACACCAGTCTGACCGAGCCGGCTGGCCCGGTCGAAGCGGAGCTGCCGAACAACGGCATGGTCCTGGTCGAAATGCAGGGGGGAGAGCGGGTCCTCGTCTCCTCGCGCTGGAAGCTCAACGACACCGACCCGAACAAGAACTGGTGCCTCCTCGCGGGACAGGTCGCGGCGCACTGATTAACCTCGCCTGATGACCTCAGGCAACGAGGACTCGGAGGCGGCGATCCGGGCCTGGGTCGAGGCCTACGTCGCCGCCTGGAACTCAAACGAGCCGGAGGAGATCGCCGACCTCTTCGCCGAGGAGGCGACCTACAAGCTCGAGCCCTGGATCGAGCCCTGGCGCGGGCGCGAGCAGATCCTCGCCGGCTGGCTCGAGCATCGCGACGAGCCCGGCGACACCGAGTTCAAGTGGTGGCCGCGGGCCCGCGACGGCGACCTCTGGATCCTCGAAGCGGCGACCCATTACAAGAGCCTCGGCAAGGACTACTGCAACCTCTGGCTGGTCCGGCTCGACGCGGAGGGCCGCTGCACCGAGTTCGCCGAGTGGTGGAAGCAGCGGCCGGGCTGAGGTCGGCGCCGCTCAGGCCGAGCGGACGCGCCGCCGCAGGCGCTGGAAGCGGCCGTCCTTGAGGATCTTCTTCGCCGCGTTGTGACCGGAGGCGGCCATCACGCCGCCGCCCGGGTGGGTGCCGGCGCCGCAGAGGTAGAGGCCGGCGACCGGGGTCGAGTAACCGGAGAGCAGGGGGGAGGGGCGCATGAACGCCATCTGGTCCATGCCCTGCTCGCCCTGGAAGATCGAGCCGCCGGTGAGGCCGAAGATCCGCTCGATGTCGGGCGGCGCCAGGACCTCGCGCTCGAGAATCGCGTCCGGCACGTTCGGGGCGTATCTCGCCAGGTGCTCGATGCAGGCGTCGGCGTAGCGCTCGCGGGCGCCGTCGGGCCAGCCCTTCTCCTCCGGCGGCCCGTACTGGGTGAACATCGTCATCACCCAGGTGCCGTCGTCGGTCAGGCTCGGGTCGATCGCCGAGGGCAGCTCCGCCTCGACGTACGGCTCGGTGGCGGGTTCGCCGCCGAGCGCCTGCTGCCAGGCCTTCTCCAGGTAGGCGATCGAGGGGCAGAGGTTGACGCCGGTGTGCCGCAGCACCTCCTGCATCTCCTCCGGGACGCCCTCGTAGCGGGGCGGCTCGGAGAGCACCATGTTGATCTTCACCGAGCCGCCGCGGGTGCGGTAGCGGCGCATGTCGGCGACGACCTCGGCGGGGAAGTTCTCGGCTCCGGCGAGGTCGAGGATCGTGTTCTTGGGGTGGGCGCCGGAGGCGACGATCGGCGCCTTGATCCGCTCGCCGTCGGCCAGCGTGACCCCGACCACCCGTTCGCCCTCGACGTCGATCGAGGCGACCTCGGCATCGGTCCGGATCTCCGCCCCGGCGGCGCGGGCGGAGGCGGCGATCGCCTCGCTGATCGCGCCCATCCCGCCGACCACGTGGCCCCATGAGCCCTTGACCCCGTTGAGCTCGCCGAGCGCGTGGTGCAAGAGGTTGTAGGCGGTGCCGGGGGTGTTCGGCCCGGCCCAGACGCCGACCACGCCGGTCGAGGCGATCGAGCCCTTGAGCGCGTCGTTCTCGAAGTACTCGTCGAGCAGGTCGGCGACCGACATCGTGAACATGCGGACGACCTCGTGCACCTCCGAGCGCGAGAGCCCCGCCGCCCGGCCGGCCTCGCGGGCCAGCGAGAGCAGGTCCATCGGATGCTTGGAGCCGAGCGCCGGCGGCTCGCGCAGCAGCATCGGCGAGAGGAACTCGGCGACCCGGAAGAGCCGCTCTTCGAAGGGGCGGAAGTTCTCCGCGTCGTGGGCGGAGATCGGGCGGATCGACTCCTGGGCCTTGGCGATGTCGTCGTAGAAGATCATCGGCCCGTCCGGGGTCAGCGCCGCGTAGGCCGGGTCCAGCGGCACCGCCTGGTAGCCGAACTGCTCCAGCTTCAGGTCGGAGACGATCTTCGGCTGCAGCATCGAGACCACGTAGGAGGCGCGGGAAACGCGCTTGCCGGGCCAGAGTTCCTCGGTCACGCAGGCGCCGCCGAGGATCGGCCGGCGCTCCAGGACCAGCACCTTGTGGCCGGCGCGGGCGAGGTAGGCGGCCGTGGTGAGCCCGTTGTGACCGCCGCCGACGACGATCGCGTCGTAGTCGTCGGGAGCGCCGCCGTTGCGGCTGCTCTGGGCGATCGCGGTGGCCTCCATCGCCGGGAGTGTACCAGAGATTGTTCGATTGACTACAAGGTAAACTGACATCATGCCGAAGCCAATGAGCAACGACTCCGAGCGCCTGCAGTCCCTCGCCCAGCAGCACCTGATGCTGCACTTCACCGACATGGAGGCGGTCGCCCGCGACGGGGTCGAGATCATCGCTCGCGGCGAGGGCGTGCACGTCTTCGACGTCGACGGCAACCGCTACATCGACGGCCTCTCGGGGCTCTACTGCACGAACCTCGGGCATGGCTACGGCGAGCGGATCGGGGCCGCGGCGGCGGCGCAGATGAGCCGGCTGCCGTTCACCACCAACTGGACCGTCGCCCACCCGCCCGGGATCGAGCTCGCGACCCGCCTCGCCGAGCTGGCCCCGGCCGGGCTCACCCGCGCCTTCTTCACCTCCGGCGGGGCCGAAGCCGTCGAGTCGGCCTGGAAGCTCGCGGTCCAGTACCACCAGGCCAACGGCGAGCCGCAGCGGCGCAAGGCGATCGCCCGCCGCGACGCCTACCACGGGGTCACCCTCGGCGCCCTCTCCTTCACCGGCCTGGAGGACTGCAAGACCCCCTTCGAGCCGATGGCGATCGAGACCGTCCACGTCGCCAACACCAGCGCCTACCGCCACCCCGAGGGCGATGACGAGGCGCGCTTCTGCGCCGCCCTGCTGGCCGAACTGGAGCAGGCGATCGAGGAGGCCGGCCCGGACACCGTCGCGATGCTGATCGCCGAGCCGGTCCAGAACGCCGGCGGCTCGATCGTCCCCCCGTCCGGCTACTGGCAGGGCCTGCGCGAGATCTGCGACCGGCACGGGATCCTGCTCTGCTCGGACGAGGTGATCTGCGCCTTCGGCCGGCTCGGCCACTGGTTCGGGGCCGAGCGTTTCGGCTACGTCCCCGACCTGCTCACCTTCGCCAAGGGGCTGACCGCCGCCCACTTCCCGATGGGCGGGGTGCTGATCTCCGACCGCGTCGCCGAGCCCTTCATCTCCGGCCAGAGCCAGTACCTGCACGGGATCACCTTCGGCGGCCACCCGGTCGGGGCCGCGACCGCGCTGGCGGTGATCGAGCTGACGGAGGAGGAGGGCGTGCTCGAGAACGTGAGGGCGAACGAGCCCCTGGCCCGCGGTCTGCTCGAGGCGCTGAAGGAGATCCCGATCGTCGGCGACGTGCGCGGCTGCGGCCACTTCTTCGCGGTCGAACTCGTCCGCGACCAGGCGACCAAGGAGCAGTTCGAGGGCCCGGCGGCCGAATGGCTGCTCAAGGACGTGCTCTCGAAGGAGCTCTGGAGCCGCGGCCTGATCTGCCGCCTCGACGACCGCGCCGAGCCGATCGTCCAGATCGCGCCGCCGCTGGTCAGCGACGCCGCGACGATCGAAGAGATCGCCGCCACCGTCCGCGCCGCGCTCGAGGTCGCCGCCGAACGGATGGCCGACCGCCCCGAGCTGAGCCGGCGTAAGCCCAGAAAAGACAAAGCCCCGGCCGCTTGAATCAGAGGCGAACCGGGGCATTCGAGAGCTAGTCTAGCAACGCGAATGAGCACATCAAAATCGCCTGAACGCTTGGATGCGACCCGATCAGGCTGAGAAATGGCTCAGCGGTGCGCGCTTCCATGCCTATGTTCAGGCCTGTAACGGCGACCACGGTAGGGCAGTGGCGCTCTACAACTGGAACGCGGAGATTTCAGCGGCCTTCCTGGAGGTTCTCTACCACCTGGAGGTCCTGCTGCGAAATGCGATCGACCGCCAGTTCCCTGTTGCTCAATCGGATAATGCCCGCGATTGCTGGCTCTGCGACCCGACGATCTTGACCGCGGAGAGCCGCAGCAGGGTGGACGAGGGAATCGAGCGCCTTACCCTTGAGGGGAAGAGCCCGACGCGGGGGCGCGTGATCGCGTCGATGACGTTCGGATTCTGGGGCGCACTGTTCAGCGGTCGCTACGAGGGTCTTTGGCGGACGACCCTTGTGGGTGCCTTCCCCGAGGGGAATGGGCGACGGCGACAGGTCAACAAGCTTGCGAATGGGGTTCAGCGCCTACGCAATCGAGTTGCCCATCACGAAGCGATCTTCTCGCTCGATCTTCAGAGGAAGCTTGATCAGCATCTGGAACTGGCCGCCATCATCGACGCCGAGGCGAGGAACTACATCCAGAGGCTTTCGCGCGTCGAAAAGCTGATTCTCGAGAAGCCGTGACCCGAAGCGTTTCCGCCTAGCCCGCCCCGCGGGCGAGGGCGTCGAGGGCGAGGCAGCCGCGCTGGTCGAGCCGGGCCGGGTTGACCTCGAGCAGCTCGAGGTCGCGTTCGAGCAGGAGGTCGCCGAGGCGGGCGCCGAAGCGGGCGGCGGCGGTGAGGTCCGCTGCGGGGCCACCGCGCGCCGCGAGCAGCGCCGGGGCGGCGCGGAGATTTCGCAGCGCCCGCTCGACCCGGGCCGGGGAGACGGGGAGGGGGATGACGGCGACGTCGTCGAGCGCCTCGGCCCAGATGCCCCCGAGCCCGACCACGAGAGCCGGGACGACGCCGTCGCGCCGCGCCGCCAGCAGCAGCTCGACCCCGCCGCTGTGCTGGCGCTCGACCAGCAGCCGCGCCCCGGCCGCGACCGGCAGCGCCAGCAGCCGCGCCGCGGCGGCGCGGACCGCCTCCTCGTCGGCGAGGTCGAGCGCCAGCGCCCCAGCCTCGCTCTTGTGCAGGAGGGCGGGGGAACTCAGCTTCAGCGCCACCGGCCAGCCGACCCGCGCCGCCGCCGCGACCGCTCCCTCTGGGTCACCGACCAGCTCGCCGGTCGGAACCGCGAGCCCGGCCCCGCGCAGCAGCTCCTTCGCTTCCGCCTCGCCGAGCCAGGCGCCGCCCGGGCCCGCGGAGCGATCGGCGGCGGCCGCGATCTCCTCCAGTCGCCCGGTGGCGGGCGGGGGTCGACGCAGGGCGCGGGCGCAGGCGATCGCCTCGCCGAGCCCGGCGGCGACCGCGATCCCCCGCTCCCCGAGCGCGACCGCGGTCTCCTCGTCGAGCAGCTCCGGCAGGGTCGAGCCGAGCAGGACGGCCGCCCCGCCGCGCTTGGCCCCGGCGACCAGCGCCGTCCGCACCGCCTCCCATTCGGCGCGCACCTCGGCGGTGAGGCCGTCCGGCTGGTCGAACAGCAGCAGCAGCTGGTCGATCCCCGGGTCGGCGCTGACCGCCTCGGCGATCGCTTCGAGGGTCGCCGGCTGGTCCCAAAGCAGTGAGGTGTAGTCGAGCGGGTTGGCGACCGTGGCCGCCGCCGGCAGCAGCTCGGTGAGGCGCTCCCGGGTCGGGGATGAGAGCGGCGGCAGCTCGAGCCCGCGCTCGGCGGCGAGGTCGGCGGCCATCCCCGAGTCCCCGCCCGAGCAGGTCAGCACCGCGAGGCCACCACCGGGCCGGCGCGGACGCGCCCGCGGGGCCGCCAGGCAACGGGCCAGCTCCAGCAGCTCGCCGGGGTCGGCGGCGAGCGCCGCGCCGGCCTCCTCCAGCAGCGCCGCGAAGACGCGCTGGTCGCCAGCCAGGGCGCCGGTGTGGGCGCCGGCCGCGGCCGCCCCGGCGGCCGAGGAGCCGACCTTCAGCGCGGCGATGCCGATCCCACGCTCGGCGCAGCGCCCGAGCGCCCGCGCCAGCCGGGCGCCATCGCCGTCGGACTCGAGGAAGAGGGCGATCGACCCGACCCCGTCGAGCTCGCAGATCGCCTCGACCCAGTCGCTGGCGTCGAGCACCGCCTGGTTGCCGGTCGAGACCACGGTGTGGAAGCCGATGCCCCGCCGCGACCCGAGCGCGTTGACGCCGAGGTTGCCGCTCTGGGTGACCAGCGCCACCGGCCCGGGCCGCAGCCGCCGCACCGAGTCGCCCCAGAGCGGCGCCCGCGCGCCGACCGCGACGACGCCGTTGCCGTTCGGGCCGCAGACCGGCAGCTTCGCGGCCAGCGCCGCCTCCCGCAGCTCCGCTTCCAGCTCGGTCCCGCCGGCGCTCTCGCCGAACCCGGCGGCGAGCACGATCGCGCCGCCGCAGCCGCGCTCGCCGGCTTCGCGGAGGATCGGGGCGACACCCGCCGCCGGGATCGCGACCACGACCGCGTCGACCGGCTCCGGCAGCGCGGCGAGCCGCGGCACGCAGGGCCGGCCGCGCACCTGCTCGCGCTTCGGGTTCACCCCCCAGATCGGACCCTCGAACCCCGCCGCCTCGAGGTTGCGGAGGACGTTGTCGGCGTAGGAGCCGGGGCGGTCGTTGGCGCCGACGATCGCGACCGAGCGCGGGCTCAGCAGCGGCGCCGGGTCGGGACGAGCGCAGCGGGCCACGCGCTCAGCGAAGCATCGGCTCGACGCCCCGCCGCTCGAGGCCGCGGGCGACGATCAGCCGCTGGATCTCGCTGGTCCCCTCCCAGATCCGGTCGACCCGCAGCTCGCGCAGGAAGCGCTCGGCCACGTTCGAGCGCAGGTAGCCGCGGCCGCCGAAGGCCTGCACGCAGCGGTCGGCGCAGCGCCAGGCGGCCTCGGAGACGAACAGCTTCGCCATCGAGGCCTTCGAGTGGACCAGCTTCGGGTCGGCGCCTTCGTCGGCGAGCCGGGCGACCTCGAGGGTCAGCAGGCGGCCGGCGGCGGCATCGGCGGCGGAGTCGGCGAGCGGGAAGCTGACCCCCTGGTAGTCGATGATCCGGTTGCCGCCCTGTTCGCGCTCGCAGGCCCAGGCGACGGTCTCCTCGAGCAGCCGCGCCATCGCCCCGACCCCGTGCGCGGCGATTCCCAGCCGCTCCTCGGTGAACCAGGCGCGCTGCAGCTCTTCGCCGCCGCCGACCCCGCCGATCACCGCGTCGGCCCCGACCTCGACCGCGTGCAGCCGGATCGTCGGGTGGCCATCGGGGTAGCTGTGGGTGAAGCGCGGGTCGTCGATCGTCTCGACGCCGCCGGCCTCGACGTCGACCAGGAAAAGGGTCGGCAGCCGCTGCTCGCCCTCGACCACGTTCGCCATCACGATCAGGACCGAGGCGACGTCGCCGGAGGTGACGAACCACTTCTCGCCCTCGATCAGGTAGCCGTCCCCGTTCGGGGTCGCCGTCGCCTCGATCCGCGAGGGGTCCGAGCCGGCCTCGCGCTCGGTCACCGCGTAGGCGTCGCGCAGCTCGCCGCGCAGGGCGGGGCGCAGGTAGCGCTCGGCCTGCTCGGGGCTGGCGTGGGCCCAGACGTTGTAGGCGTTGGGGACGTGCCAGTGGATCGCGTTGGTGCTGCGCCCGAACTGCTCGCAGACCAGCGCCCACTGCAGGCGCGTCCACTCCTGACCGCCGTGCTCGCGGGCGTGCAGGCCGCCGCCGAGGTTGGCGGCCAGCCCCTCGCGCTTGACCAGGTCGATCTGCTCCTGCGGCAGGCGGCCGTCGAGCGCCTCGGCTTCCTGCTCGAGCGGAATCAGGATTTCGTCGGTGAAGCGGCGGGCGCGCTCCTGGAGCTCGAGAGTGGCGTCATCCAGGCTGTTGGCGCTCATCGCGTCAGCAAGGTATCATGCGATTTACTACAAGGTCAATCGGCTGCCAGAGCGGCCCCGAGCGAGAGGAGCGAGGCGTGGCGGACGCGACGCGAAACGGGATGCCCGGGGCCGAGGGGCTGCCCGCCGGGCTGTTGCCGGAGCAGCTAAGGGAGACCCTGCAGCCGCTGGAGCGGGCGACGATGCTGCCCCCGGCCGCCTTCCTCAGCCAGGCCGTGCTCGACTGGGAGCTGGAGAACGTCTTCGCCGGCGGCTGGATCTGCGCCGGCCACGCCTCGGTCGTCTCCGAACCCGGCGCTTTCATCAGCCGCGAAATCGGGGCCGAGAGCTTCTTCG
>Ga0081539_10003851_pt1 | contig 17593 bp, 20 predicted proteins | sample TabmetS4T2R2_FD_71023 | JGI IMG/M metagenome (GOLD analysis project Ga0081539, IMG submission 71023) | Tabebuia heterophylla rhizosphere microbial communities from the University of Puerto Rico - S4T2R2 | ecosystem: Host-associated > Plants > Roots > Rhizosphere ...
CTTCATCTATCAACCGGAAAGCTCGGTCGCGCTCGGCTTCGGCTTTCGCTGCGGCTTTCTCGGGCTGCTGCACATGGAGATCATCCAGGAACGATTGCGACGCGAGTACGACATGGACATCATCGCCACGTCGCCGAGCGTGGTTTACGAAGTCTTCACCACGCGCGGCGAAACCATCCTAGTCGATAACCCCGCGCACCTGCCCGATCCGAGCCTGATCGAAGAAATCCGCGAGCCGATCGTGAAAGCCTACATCCTTTGCCCTAACGAATCGATCGGCGACATCCTCCAGCTCATTTTGGAAAAGCGCGGGGTGATGGACCACACCGAGTCGCTCGATACGCGCCGGGTGATGCTGCACTGCGAGCTGCCGCTGAATGAAATCCTGGTCGATTTCAACGATAAGATAAAGAGCATCACCCGCGGCTACGGGTCGATGGATTACGAGCACGCCGGCTATCGCGCGGCGAAGTTAGTGAAGCTCGACGTGCTCGTAAACGGCGAACCGGTCGATGCGTTTTCCACCATCGTGCACCGCGACCGCGCCGAAGGGCGCGGACGACAGCTCGCCGCGAAACTAAAAGAAGTCATCCCGCGCCAGCTCTACCAAGTGGCGATCCAGGCGGCGATCGGCGGAAAAATCATCGCGCGCGAAAGCGTCTCGGCCCTGCGCAAAAACGTCACCGCAAAATGCTACGGCGGCGACATCACCCGCAAACGCAAACTGCTGGAGAAACAAAAAGAAGGCAAAAAGCGGATGAAAAGCATCGGCAAAATCAACATCCCCCAGGAAGCCTTTATTGAAGTGTTGAAGTCGTCGCAGTAATTATATCCTAGAGGGACGTGCTCCTGCGCGTCCTCAGCGATTCAACCAGCGAGCGCGAACTGCATCTCGCTCGCATTCTCGACTTGCTTGGAAGCATCCAGCACTTCGAACCGCCCCACGCCGCCAGCGTAGCCCAAGTCGGCAATCTCGGATCCTGCATTCGCATCGCGCATCCCGCTCCCCTTTCCAAAAGCAATTCCTCGGCTAGCGTGTTCGCTTCATGTTTCAGCCGCGCTACATCAAGCATAGTCATCTCCTCATTCGCCACGCGGAGAAATTGATTCGTTACCGGCGCGATCTTTTAAACCAAGCCACGATCGCGGAGATCGGGAGGCAACTCGAAAAGGTTCGTGCCGCGACCAAAGCGCGCGACCAGCGTGCCGCGCACGAAGAATCGGAGCGGCTCGATGCCCTTCTCAATGCGCACACTCCGCCGCATCGGGACGCGGTCTGGCGGGAGAACGTCGAGGTGATTCTAGTCGCGGTCGTGGTCGCCGTCGGGATTCGTTCCTATTTTATTCAGCCCTTTAAGATCCCTACGGGGTCGATGCAGCCGACGCTCAATGGCATCATTGGTCACCCGATGCGGACGCCGCCGCCCAATATCGTGAAACGAGTAATCGACTTTGTCTGGTTAGGGCGCAATTACATCAACGTCGTCTCGGGGGCAGAGAACCGGGTGATCGAGATCAGGGAACGAAAAGTCCTCTTCTTTTTCACCTTCACGAGCATCATTTGCGATCACCAGACTTTTAATGTTTACGTCCCGCGGGCGAATCTACTCAGCGACTTCAGGTTCGACCCGCGCCGGGTCTATCATCGAGGTGAAGTGATGGCGCGGGGAGCGGTCGATACCGGCGACCAGGTCTTTGTCGATAAGTTCAGCTATAACTTCGTCCACCCTCACCGGGGCGATGTCTTTGTTTTTCGCACCAACGGCATCTTTGGTATTCGCGAGGACCCTGAAGCAGGGGCACCTTTTTACATCAAGCGGCTCACCGGCACTCCAGGGGATGAACTACGGATTGATAGTCCGAAACTTTATGTCAATGCGGAGCTGCCAAAGAGTTATGGCATCCGACGAGTAATGGCGATGAAGAGGGCCTACCGCGGTTATTCGCAGGGTCCGGAGAAGATTGAGATCTCGTCCGGGGTTTTTGTCCCCGGTCTCTCAACGCCGGAGGCGACGGTAGTCGTGCCGCCGCGGAGTTATTTCGCGATGGGCGACAACAGTTACAACAGTTACGACAGTCGGTACTGGGGTCCGGTGCCGGAAGCAAATCTGGTCGGGCGCGGGTTGTTTGTCTACTGGCCCTTTGGTTATCACTGGGGCTTCATTCGTTAGGGGAGTTTCCTCGCCCAAATGTTAGCCGCACTCTCGCGAGTCTTCCCGCTGCTCGCGATGATCGGAGGTTATTTGCTTCTCGTGCTCGCCAGCCCGGTGCGAATCGCCCTCCGCGATGGGCTCCGCTGCCTCTTTCGTTTCCAGCGCCTCTGGCAGCTTTTTGCTCTCTTTGCCCTCGCCTATTCGATCTTTCAATTTCTGGTCTTCACACCACTGGCGCCGGGCGCGGACCTGGCGCTGCAACAGTTTGCTTGGCACTCGTGGCATTGGCCGCTCTTTGGCGAAATCTGGCGGGAGAGCGCGCTACATGCGTTGGAATCGCTCGCGGGAATTTTCGACGCGGCGACGACGACTTACCCGCTTTCTTTCCTGGCCGCTCTTCTCCTGCTGGCGAACTGGCGGGGCCTGCATTTCGCACTGGTCAAGGCGTTGCATCAGCGTTTTGGGATCGCGGGCTGGTTGATTTACCTCGCGGTCCTGGTCAGCGCCCTGGCTTCGCTTCTAAAACCATTGATCTACTGGCTCCAGCCTGACCGGGCGCGCTTTCTTACTCCGGCGCATTTTCTCCAAGTTTCGGCGGCGATCGATACGGTTGCCTTTATTTTTGAATATCTCTGCGCGGTTTATCTCCAGGTTTATCTCATCGCGGTTGCGTTCGCCTGGGTGAAGGGTGTCACCTTTCGAACGGGCGATCTGCTGCGCTTCGCGGTGCGGCGGTTTAGTTTTGTCCTGCGCTGGGTGGGAATGGTCATTCTCGCAAGCACGCTTTTGCTCCGGGTGCCGCTGCTCGTTGCCTATTTTCGGGAACTACCGGGCGTGCTGGATTATCTGCCGATTGGGCGTTGCGTCATGGCACTGCTCGTCCTCTCTTTCGCTACGATGCAGATTTCGCTCGTCGTCCATAACGAAACACTCAGCGAGGCGTTGCAGGCGCACTTACAGTTTCTTCGGCGACACGCCGTTCGCTTCGGTTGGTTCCTCCTCATTGGCGGGGTGCACTTTTGGTTTCTTGCCCTGGCTGATACGACGATGCGGACGGCCGCGACCGGACGAGTGCTCGTCCTGATTCTCTGGAAACTGATTTTTATCATACTCCACGCCCTGGTCACCGGCTGGCTGCTCGCCAGCTGGGTTTCGCTCTTCCGCCAATGCGAGATCGGGCGGGTGAACCGGGAGCGTTGGATTCGTTATTGACCCAATGCCGGAGGAAAGCGCGAGCGCCGAAGCTATCACCCGGGCGAGCCAATCCAATCTCGCCTTTGCCTTTATCTCGTTAGGCAAGGAACGGCGGCGCGACATGACCACCTTTTACGCCTTCTGCCGGCTGATCGATGATATTGCCGATAACGCCGAGCTTGCCCCGCACGAGAAAGCCCGCCGGCTGCGCATCTGGCGAGAGTCGCTCCATCGCCCGACGGCGGAGGAATCTTCTCTCGCCCCAGAAATTCGCGGTCTGATCCAGTGCTACGCGATCAGGCCACAGATGCTGGAGGAAATTATCGATGGAGTCGAGATGGACCTCAGCATCACCCGTTACCAGACCTTCGCCGACTTGCGGCAATATTGTTATCGGGTGGCAAGCGCGGTCGGTCTGGTGAGCATCGAGATTTTTGGTTACCGAAATCCGGGTTGTAAAGAATATGCGGTCGAACTGGGTCTCGCATTGCAGATCACAAACATCCTGCGCGACGTGGCCAAAGATCTCGCAGCTGGCCGGATTTATCTCCCGCGTGAGGATTTGGAAAAATTTGGCTACGCCGAGGCCGACCTCTCCGCCCGCACTTATGACGAGCGTTTCCTGCGGCTGATGCGATTTGAGGCCGGGCGCGCGCATGAATATTTCCGCCGGGCCGCGGCCGCTCTCCCACGCGAGGATCGCCGTGCCATGATCAGCGCCGAAATCATGGGTGCAATTTATCGGGGGCTACTCCGGCAGATGGAGAGAGATGGTTTTCGCGTTTTCGAACGCGCCTACGGCCTTTCCAAGCCTGCAAAATTCCTCTGCGTGCTCCGGCAATTGGTTCGGGTGGTGTGAATACCAGTTGCCGAACATCCGTCTCCATTTCACAGTGCGAATTCTAAAGACTATGAAAAAGTATTTTCTGCCGGCGACAGCAGCCGTCATTCTGATCTCATTTGGGCTGACCTCCTGTGGGACGCCTCCCGGTTATGCTACAGGCACGGGAGCGGCGATCGGCGCGGCCAGTGGGGCCTTAATCGGAGCGGGAGCCCACGGCGGACACGGTGCAGCCATCGGGTTAGGAGCGGGTTTGCTCGCGGGCGCCCTCGTCGGGGCCGCGATCGATGCTGAGAATGCGAAGCATTATCCTGCGCCTCGGGGGGGTTATCCGTATGCGGAGCCCACGGGCACACCGGGCTATGTTTACAGCCCCTACGGGAACCGCAACGTCATCGATGTGCGCGGCGTCCCGCACGGCGCGTTGGTACGCGACCCGTCGAGCAATCAGATTTTCCGCAATCCCTAACGCATTGCTGACCGGGGGCGTGCCCTCGGCCGGGGAAAAGCAGGTTATTGCTGGCTGGGATCAACGCCGGGGCTAGAGCCGAGTCGCAATTCGTCGACAAGCTTCTTTGTCGCTCCATCCATGCGCGCCAACTCGGGCCAACCGCGGAGATAGCCTTCGCCCGGGAGCTTTCTCGTGGCGTCGAGTCCCATGTGTGACCCGACGTTCTGCACGCTCGGCGCGTGATCGAGCGAGTCGCTTGGGTTAGTGATAAACGTGCTGTCTCGTTTCGGGTCCGTATTGGCGCAGAGGCGAAAAAGGACCTCGCTCGTGTTCTGCACGTCGCAGTCTTCATCCACAACCACGATGTACTTACTGAACATCATCTGCCCCATCCCCCAGAGCCCGTGCATTACCTTGAACGCCTGATAGGGATACTGCTTGCGAATACTGACGAAGACGAGGTTATGGAAAACCCCTTCTGCCGGCAGCGCCATATCGACAATCTCGGGGAAGTTCATTTTAAAGACCGGGAGAAAAATGCGCACGCTCGCCGAGCCGAGATAAAAATCTTCCATCGGCGGTACCCCGACGATCGTCGCCGGATAGATCGCTTCCCCTCGATGCGTGATCGCGGTGAGATGAAATACCGGATAATCCTCCACCGCGGTGTAGAATCCGGTGTGATCCCCGAACGGCCCTTCCCGCTGCATCTCGCCCGGCTGGACGTAACCCTCGAGGACAAAATCGACGTCGGCCGGCACATCGAGGTCATTCGTCAGGCACTTCACCAGTTCGACCGATTTCTTGCGCACAAATCCTGCGAACAAAATTTCATCCAATCCATCGGGCAGCGGCGCGGTCGCGGCGAAGGTGTAGGCGGGATCGCCGCCTAAAGTGACCGCGACCGGCATCCGCTCATTGCGTTCGTAATAGACCTTCCCGTGTCGCGCCCCGACCTTATGCACCTGCCAATGCATCCCCGTTGTCCGGTCATCGTAAATCTGCATCCGGTACATCCCGAGATTACGAGCCCCGGTTTCGGGGTCGCGGGTATGAACGTTAGGCAAGGTGACGAAACGCCCGCCATCCTTCGGCCAGCACTTGAGGACGGGTAAATCGCGGAGCGCGAATGGCGAATCATGATTCGGATCGTCGTAGCGATGGACAACTTCCTGGCAAGCCGCGCTTTTTACCTGCCTCGGCCGCGCATGGAGTAAATTGATTCCTTGCTTGAGCAGCGTCCAGCCTTCGCGCAGATCGGTTGGTGGCTTGGCCTTGAGGATAAGGGCAATCTCCTGGGCGAGATCGGCGATGCTCTCGACCTGGAGCGCGAGCGCCATGCGCTTTTCCGAGCCCATCGTGTTGATCGCGAGCGGGAACTTCGAAGCCTTGCCCTCGATCGTCGGCTGCTCGAACAGAAGCGCTTTTCCGCCGCCGGGTGACTTCATTTCGCGGTCGGCCCATTCCGCGATCGCCAGCTCGGTCGGCACCGGAATCGGGACGCGCGTCAATTCACCGGCTTTTTCCAGTCGACCGACAAACTCTGTAAAGGAATGGTAAGCCATGATAGTGACGCAAAGCTCTTTTACTCCCGTTTGCGGGCCCTCGCCAGTTCGCACGTTGTAACGGTCGCAGGCGGGGACGCCGCCTGTGTCGCCTGAAGGGGCCGCTGCTTCCACACGGGCATTTCGTTTTCCAAACACGCTTCAAAAAGCGAAGGAACAATGGGACGAAATCTCGTTGGAGCCTGCGCTTTGTTGATCGTCGTTGGCCTCGCATTTCAGTCGATCCATGCCGATGATCGTAAATCTGCCGGCCTCGCACGGGAGCGGGCCCAGGCCACTCTCATCACGCAGAGACAGGCCATCGAAGCTGCCCAACCCGAGAAGGTTACCACACTGGCAGTAACGCCCTTTCGAGCCAGGACTCAGGCCGTAATTGATTGGCCTTCAGTTGGCAATGAGGAAAATCCAAAACAGGCGCAGCGGGACAAGTCGCTGACACTCTTCCATTTCAACTCGAAATTCGGTGAGGTGGCGGTCAAGCCGGTCATCGGTCGTGTCACTGGCGCGGAATTGTCCATCAACTTTTAGCCCGCGCACTTACATCCGTTAGGCAGGGAGTTCCCGGCCCTCCCGACTCGAAAATCCCGGGGAGAGCCTCCCCGCCTGCAACCCATTGCCTATCACCGGCTGCGGAGGAACTCACCGCTTGCGGATACTGCTCCTGCCTGCTGTCGCCGGTCCCGCCGCCGTGCGGGCGGAAGGCGACACTTTTCGAAGCGCTGGTTGGCGCTTGGAATTGACCGAGATGGATCGCACTTCCGGGGAGCAGCTACTGGTTCACCCGGAAGCGGACTCGCCCCGTTTCGAGGAATGCCCTGGCCGGCGAAAAAGGGCGCAAGCCTAACGACAAGGCGGCAGGCTGCCGGCACCACGCAAAATCTGTTTGCCTGCTCGAGGGAGTCCTTGTAAAACGCAGTGACCTTAGTCTTATGCCTCGCCGTAAAACATCCAGGCCCGCTACGAAAACGCCGGCGAAGCGCGCGAAGAAACGTCGCAAACCGAGCAGGCGGATTGCGCCTTCCCGCCACCGCGTCTGGAAAAAGGCGAGACGCCCCGCGAGGAAAGCCCCGGCTCTGCCAGAGGGTGTGGTACTCGTGGGAGGCGCGCTCTTCGGCACCGGCTTTGTCCAGGAACCCGATCCACGCGACGGCAATTTCCCCCTGGGCGCGGTTGTCCCATCGGTAGCCAATCCTCGGACCAAGGAAAAGGTCTGGGAATTGCCGGCGCACCTGCTCAACCAGGGCAGTACCAATTCCTGTGTCGGTCACGCCTGCGCGCATTTCGTTCTTGCCGCCCCGATGATGAACCATTCGGTCGACGCCATTGCGATCTGGCGACGCGCCCAGCAGATCGACGAATTTCCCGGCAATGAAGGGACCAACCAGGGGACGAGTGTCCGCGCCGGTTTCAAAGTCCTGCGGGAGATGAATCTGATCACGAGCGATTACCGCTGGGCCGATAACGCGGATGAAGCACTGCGTTTCATCCTCACCCGCGGCACAATCGTGGTTGGGTCGAAGTGGTATCCGGGCATGTCCCAACCGGCTCACGGGATCATGCGCCTGAGCGGCTCGCCAGGGAATACGGGGCATGCCTATCTACTTTTTGGCTTCACCCCCGATCAGGACGCCTTCCTCGTCGCCAACTCCTGGGGGTCGGCCTGGGGCGCGAGCAACGGTTGCGCCTTTCTGCCCTACAGCGCACTCGAGCAACTGATGCAGGAAGGAGGAGTCGCATGTTCCGCGCTCGAAGTTTGATTGTATTTTGGTTGTTTGCGATTGGATTGCTCAATGGCTGCGCGCCGAGTACGCCGGTGCCGCCCCCGCCGGCGACGCCCACTCCCGCGGCCCACGTCTGCCACATTACGCTGCTCGATCGGAACGGGAATGTGACGGCGCGCTACGATGTCGCTCCCAACGATATTGTGCGAAACGACCCGTTGCGGCAGGAAATCTGGTTTCGGGTGAGCGGTCAGGAAAAGCATTTTCACGGCTCGTTCGAGAAAGAGTGCGAATGAAACGCCGGCGATTCGCGCTTCCGGCGATTTGTTAGGCAAAGCGAGCGGGGAAAAGCGCGCTGCTCGAAATCGTTCGCCCGAGCCGGGATCGGATCGGCCGATCGGGGAAAATATCCTTGCGACTCCCGGTTTTGTTTTTATATTGCGCGCTCTCCGTATCAGGTGCGTGAGACAGTGAGCACGGCTTGAGCGGTTTTTTTTGTCGCCTGAAGCGCACCCGTTTCGCGACGAATTTTGTACAGAAATGCCAACGATTAATCAGCTTATTCGCAAGGGACGAAAGAAGGTCTCGGTGAAATCCAAATCACCGGCCTTGAAGAATTGTCCTCAGCGGCGCGGGGTCTGCACTCAGGTCATGACTCGGACGCCGAAGAAGCCGAATTCTGCCCTGCGCAAAGTGGCTAAAGTGCGCCTGACCAATGGTCAGGAGGTGATCGCCTACATTCCGGGCGAAGGGCACAACCTCCAGGAACACTCGATCGTGCTCGTTCGCGGGGGCCGGGTAAAGGACCTGCCCGGCGTGCGCTATCATATCGTCCGCGGAACCCTCGATTCGTTAGGCGTGGAGGGCCGCCGCCGGAGCCGTTCCAAGTACGGAGCGAAACGCCCCAAGGCGACCGAGGGAGGCGCCAAGAAGAAGTAGCCTAACGATTCCACCTTTCACGGTTTTCATGTCTCGTCGTCGCAAAATTTTCAAGAAAGAGGAGAAGGTTGACCCGCGTTACGGGAGCGTCGCGGTGGCACGGCTCATCTCGACGGTGATGAAGCGCGGCAAGAAATCGCTTGCCGAACGCATCGTTTATACCGCGATCGAGAGATCGCGCGAAGGATCCGATTCGGTCGATCCGCTCGAGGTCGTAAACAAGGCGCTGGAAAACGTGCGTCCGCGCCTCGAAGTGAAATCGCGCCGGGTCGGTGGCGCGACCTACCAGGTGCCGATGGAGGTTTCCGCCTCTCGCCAGGTCTCGCTCGCGATGCGCTGGATCGTCTCCTACGCCGACAACCGGCGCGGCCTGCCGATGGCCGATGCGCTTGCCGCCGAGCTGCGGGACGCGGCCAATGGTCAGGGCAACGCGATTAAGAAACGCGACGACACCCACAAGATGGCCCAGGCCAACCGGGCCTTCGCTCACTTCCGCTGGTAAAAATTTTTTCGTTCAATGGCTACTGCAACCTTGGAAAAACCGATGGAGGTGACGAATCCCAATTCGCCCAGCCGCAAGTTCCCACTCGAGCGGACGCGGAACATCGGGATCGCTGCGCACATTGACGCCGGCAAGACAACCATCACCGAGCGCGTCCTCTTCTACACCGGAATGATCCACAGAATGGGCGAGGTGCACGAAGGCACGACCGTGACTGACTGGATGGAGCAGGAACGCGAGCGGGGGATCACGATCACCTCCGCTGCCACGACCTGCAGTTGGTCGCAGAAAAAGGAAGAGGGCGTTTACAAAATCTTCGAAGGAATCAAACAACGCATCAACATCATCGACACTCCCGGGCACGTCGATTTCACTGCAGAGGTCGAACGCTCGCTACGCGTGCTCGATGGCGCGATCGCGGTTTTCGATGGCGTCGCCGGTGTCCAGCCGCAATCGGAAACCGTCTGGCGTCAGGCGACCAAATACAACGTCCCGCGGCTCGCTTTTATCAACAAGATGGATCGTGTCGGGGCCGACTTTGAGATGTCGATCAAAAGCATCCACAACAAACTCGGCGCCAACGCCTGGCCGGTCCTGCTCCCGCTCGGAAAGGAGGATCATCTCCGCGGCCAGCTCGATGTGATTAATAAAAAGGCGATTGTTTATTCCGAAGACGACCAGCTCGGCTCGACCTACGAGGTAACGGACGTGCCCGCAGAATACGAGGAAGCCGTCGACAAAGCGTACGACGATCTGGTCGAGCAAATTTCGAATATCGACGACGAACTAGCCGAAGTGGTCATCCACGAACAGCCGATTACCCCCGAGCTGTTGAAAGCGGCGATTCGTCGGCAAACGATTGCGAACAAATTTGTCCCCGTCATTGGCGGTTCGGCGCTGCAGAATATCGGTGTGCAGTACCTGGTCGATGCGGTCGTCGATTATCTTCCCAGCCCGCTCGATATTCCGCCCGCCCAAGGGCAGAACCCCGATACCGGCGAGCCGATGGAAGCGCCGACCGACGACAATGGCGATTTCTGCTCGCTCGCCTTCAAGCTTTGGAGCGATCCGTTCGTCGGCAAACTGGTCTTTTTCCGCGTCTATAGCGGAACGCTCTCGAAGGGCGACACCGTGTACAACCCGCGGACGAACAAACGCGAACGCATTTCCCGTCTGATTCAGATTCAGGCCGACAAGCGAGAGGATATCGAGACCTGTTACGCAGGCGACATCGCGGCGATCGTCGGGATCAAGAACATCACGACCGGCGACACGCTTTGCGACGAGGAACACCCGATTCTTCTCGAGCCGCCATCGTTCCCTGATCCGGTCATCTCGATGGCGATCGAACCCAAGACCAAGCTGGATCAGGAAAAAATGGCCAACGCGCTCCAGCGCCTGGCGGAGGAAGATCCCACTTTCCGGGTTTACACCCACGAAGATACCGGCCAGACCATCATCGCCGGAATGGGCGAGTTGCACCTCGATATCATCCGCGACCGAATGTTCCGCGAGTTCAAGGTGGATGCCAACGCGGGCAAGCCGCAGATCGCCTATCGCGAGACCATCACCGCTTCCGCCCACGGGGTCGGCAAATTGATCAAACAGTCGGGCGGTCGTGGTCAATATGGGCACGTCGAGGTCGACGTTCGCCCGACCGGGCGCGGCAACGGCCTGGTCGTGAACAACAAGATCGTCGGGGGAATCATTCCCAAGGAATACATCCCGGCGGTGAAGAAAGGCATCGAGGAAGCCGTGCTCAACGGCGTCCTTGGCGGTTACCCGGTGGTGGACCTGGAAGTCGACATTGTCTTTGGCAGCTACCACGAAGTCGACTCGAACGAACTCGCCTTTAAACTCGCCGCCATCTTCGCAATGAAGGACGGCTTCAAGCAGGGCAAATCGATTCTGCTCGAGCCGATCATGAAGGTCGAGAACCTCACCCCGGAAGAATTCCAGGGCGATATCATCGGCGACCTGAACCGGCGCCGCGCCAAGATCAATCATATTGAAGCCCGTGGTAACCTGACAATTGTGAATGCCGAAGTGCCACTCGCGGAAATGTTCGGGTATGCCACGGCGATCCGCTCGCTCTCGAAAGGCCGCTCGAGTTACTCAATGGAGCCGTCGCATTTCGAACCGGTGCCGTCCAATCTCGTCAGCGCCATTCTCGACCAGAAGGAGACGAAATAATATGGCCGACGCGCAACGGATTCGCATTCGTCTCAAGGCGTTCGATCACCGAATGCTCGACCAGTCGGCGGTCGATATCGTCGAAACGGCCAAGCGCACCGGCGCGCGCGTTGCCGGACCAATTCCCCTGCCGACCTTGATTGAAAAATTTACCGTGAACCGTTCTCCGCACGTCGACAAAAAATCGATGGACCAGTTTGAGATCCGCACCCATAAACGCTTGCTCGACATCATCGAGCCGACGGCCAAAACGGTGGACGAGCTGAAGAAGCTCAACCTTCCCGCCGGCGTGGACATCACGATCAAGATTTAACAACTCCGACTAAAACTTTTGCCAGGCCTGCAACATGAGCATCGGACTTTTAGGAAAGAAAATTGGCATGACCAGCGTCTACGACGCAAAGGGCAGGCTATGTCCGGTGACGGTGATCGCAGCCGGCGACAACACTCTGCTCCGTCGCCTGACGCAGGAGAATGACGGTTATTCTGCCGTACAGATCGGCTTCGACACCCAAAAAGAGTCCCGCCTGACGAAGTCCGCGCTTGGTGTTTTCAAGAAGGCCAACTCCGAACCGAAGAAGTTTGTGCGGGAGTTTCGCCTCGATCAGGATGCGCCCGAAGGAGAAATCGATTTGGCGGTGACCCAATTCCAGCCGGGCGATTTCGTTGACGTCATCGGCCGTTCCAAGGGCAAGGGGTTCCAGGGCGTGATGAAGAAGCACAATTTCGCCGGCCAGGGCGCGGCCCACGGGTCCAAAACCCATCGGCGCAACGGCGCCATTGGCAATCGATCTACCCCCGGCCGCATCTGGAAGAACATGGGAATGCCGGGTCATCTCGGCGACGAACGGGTCACGGTGCAGAACCTGCAGGTCCTGCAGGTGCGCGAAACGGAGAAGGTCCTTCTCGTGAGCGGCTCCGTTCCCGGCGCCAATGGCAGCTACGTTATCGTCCGGCCGGCGGTCAAGCATCCGGAAAAAATTCTCGCCGTCCACGCCGAGCACAGGAAGCACGACGAAGAAGAGGCGGCAAAGAAACCGGCGATCAAGATTCGCTAAGCCATGGCCGCAAAAGTTTTAACCGCAGAAGCAGCAAAGGAGGCCAAGATCGCGCTGATCGAGAATGGCCGGGGGACCCAGGCGCTTCACGAGACAGTGGTGGCGATGCGCGCCGCGCGCCGTTCCGGCTCGGCGAATACCAAGACCAAGGCGGAAGTGAATCTTTCCGGCGCCAAACCCTGGCGTCAGAAAGGAACCGGTCGCGCCCGTGCGGGCTACAAGTCATCGCCGGTCTGGCGAGGGGGCGGCGTGGTTTTTGGGCCGAAGCCGCGCGATTACTCGAAGAAGATTTCCAAGAGCGTCCGCCGGCTCGCTTTCCAGAAAGCGCTGAGCGAGCGGATTCACGCCGGCGACATCCTCACCGTTGGCAGCCTGAGCGTGAAGGAGCCAAAGACCAAGGCGTTCGTTCGTCTGGTCAAAGGCCACACCGACGCAAGGAAAGTGCTCCTGATCGCCGATTCGTTCGACGAGAAATTCTATCGCTCGGCGCGGAACGTGAAACCGGTGTTGCTTGCCACTGCGGCGAATGTCAATGCCGAACAGTTGCTTGCCTTCGACAAGATTATCATCACCGACAAAGCACTCGAACAACTGGCCCAAAGGATGACGCGATGAACGACCATTTCGACATTATCAAAACCGCGTCGCTGACCGAAAAAGCCTCGCTCCTGAGCGAGAAACAAAACAAGTATGTTTTCAGGGTCAGCCCGCGAGCGAACAAGATTCAGATCAAGCAGGCGATCGAGCAGCTCTTCAAGAAGAAGGTGGTCGATGTTAACACCTGTAACTACGCCGGGAAAAAGAAGCGCGAGCGTCGCGCCGATTTCGGCCGCAAGGCACATTGGAAGAAGGCAATCGTGACTCTGGCGGAAGGGGAGAAGATCGAGCTGGTATGAGAAATTCGAAGCACGAATATCGAAATCCGAAACCAGCACGAGTTACCGAAATTCAAATTTCGAAACATCGGGCGTCGCGGGTTTCGTGCCTTTGGATTTCTGAATTCGGATTTGTTTCGAATTTCGATATTCGGATTTCGGATTTGTAACCGTTATGCCTTTAAGAACTTTCCGACCTCTCACGCCGACCCTCCGTTTCAAGGCACTGCCGGCATTCACGGCCGTGACAAAGAAGAAATCTGCCCCGGTCAAAGCTCTCACCGAGCCAAAGAAAAAAACCGGCGGCCGGAATAATCGCGGCCGACTGACTTCGCGGCACATCGGCGGTGGCCATAAACAAAAGTATCGCAAGATCGATTTCAAACGGGGCAAACGCGGGGTCGGGGCGGAAGTGCTCGCGATCGAGTACGATCCGAACCGCTCGGCGCGGATCGCCTTGCTTAAGTATGCGGATGGCGAACAGAGTTACATCCTGGCACCGCAAGGTCTGGGAGTGGGGGCGCAGGTGAGAGCCGGGGAGGATGCCCCGCCCAATGTTGGCAACGCATTGCCTTTAAGCGCGATTCCCCTAGGCGCGAACATTCATAACATCGAACTAGTCCCTGGCCGCGGCGGCCAGATCGCGCGCAGCGCCGGCCAGCAGGCCACCCTCAATAACCGGGAAGGAAATTACGCCTTGATCAAAATGCCTTCCGGCGAAATTCGACGCATTCACTCCAGCGCCTATGCCACCATCGGCCAGGTGGGAAACGTCGATCACATGATCGTTTCGAGCGGCAAAGCGGGGCGGACCCGCTGGCAGGGCCGGCGTCCGCATGTCCGCGGCATGGTGATGAACCCGATCGATCACCCGATGGGCGGCGGCCAGGGCAAATCGAAGGGCGGCGGCGGCCGCCATCACCCGATGAGTCCCTGGGGCCAGCTTGCGAAAGGATTTAAAACCCGGCACAAACACAAGGGAAGCGACCGTTTTATTTTGGAAAGGAGAAGGCCAAAGAAGAAGAGTTAAACGTGAATCGTAATATGGGAATCGTGAATCGGTAACGGATGGTCGATTCTCGGTTCACCACTCTCGATTCACGAATCTCGACTACGGACCATCAAACCATGAGCAGATCATTAAAAAAAGGACCGTTCGTCGAGGCGCACTTGCTCGAAAAGATCGACAAGATGAACAGCTCGGGGCAGAAGAAACCGATCAAGACTTGGTCACGCCGCTCGATGGTGACCCCGGACTTTGTCGGTCACACCTTCCTTGTCCATAACGGCAAGATTTTTCAATCCGTTTTTGTGACTGAAAACATGGTCGGCCACAAACTCGGCGAATTTTCACCTACCCGGGTCTTTAAGAAACACGGGTCGCACACCGCGAAGGTGACGAAATAGTTGAGAGTATTAGTTGAAAGTTGAGAGACGAAAATAGAGTTGCGGGACGAGGGTCGCATGGGCGGCTCTCAACTCTCAACTATCTACTCTCAACTTTTCTGCTTCTCTCGGCCGAAAGGCTGGCAGGGCAGGAAAACCGTTCTTTGTCAGATTCCAATCTTGAAGCCGCAGAGGCGAGAGTAACCTCCGATGCCTTGCTTTCGCAGAATGATCTCCTGCGCAAACAGCTTTCGCTCGAGCACGAAACCCAGAAGACGTTGACTGACAGTCTTGTCGTCTCGAATGCCGAGGCAGAGTTGTTTCGCCGGAAATACGCCGAGCTGCAAAACCGGATGGACGCGCTTGGGATCGAGTCGGTCAGTAAAGGCCGGGCGAAACTTGAACAGCGCCTGCTCAAGGCGGTGAGCGACCTTCAGCTCGAACACCAGCAGAAGGAGAGATACCGCGAACAGTTACTCAAGCTCAGTGAGACCATGCTGCATTATGTAAAAACGACCGGGAAAGCCGATCCCCAGGCGCGGGCGGATGTCGAGGCGCAACTGCGGGCCACAAATAGGCTGCTCGAGGCCGACGACGACCTACGACCGACCGCCCGGGCCGGCCCCAGTTTGATGGACGGCAAGGTTCTGAGCGTGAAAGAGGAGTGGTCGCTCGTGGTCGGCGATCTCGGCGCACAACAGGGCGTAAAGATCGGCATGCCGCTGCGCGTGGTGCGCGACGGGAAAACGGTCGCGACGCTGCGCGTGGTCGATGTCCGCGAGAAAATCAGCGGCGCGATCATTCAGGAAATGGAATCGGACAAGATAAAGATCAAGGTCGGTGATCGTCTCGAGGTAGATGCGCGCCGGAATGTGAGTGTGAGATAGGGAGAATCGAGAAGCGAGATTCGTGAATCGGAGGACCGAATTACGAATCTCGATTCAAGAATTACGAAATAAAGTTCATGCAAGTTAGCTCGATATATCGTTACGCGAAGATTTCAGCGTTCAAAGCGCGCGAAGTTACTCGTGCCATTCAGGGCCTGCCCGTTTCGGCCGCGCTCGACCTGGTAGCGTTTAGCCCGAAGAAGGCAGCCGCTCTTGTGAGTAAGACGCTCAAGAGCGCGATCGCGAATGCGGAAAACAACGCCAACCTCAAGGTCGACGGTTTGGTCGTGAAAGAAGCGGTCGTCGGCGAAGGGCCGACGATGCGTCGGATGATGACCCGCGCCCGCGGGAGCGGCAGCACGATTCGCAAGCGCAGCAGTCACATTCGCATCGTTCTGACCGACGAGATCGAGATCAAAAAGCGCAAGAAAACGAGCGGCAAGAAGAAGGGTGCGAGCAGGAAGAAAAAGACCGCTCAGACAAAGGCCGCAAAAGCTGAAGGGGCGACTGAGCCGACCAAGGCGGAGAGCGGCGAGAAAAAAGCAGAAAGTTAAGTCATGGGACAAAAAGTTAATCCAATCGGGTTTCGGCTCGCGGTGAATCGCGACTGGCGTTCGCGCTGGTATGCCTCGCCGCAGGAGATGCCGTCGTTTTTGCATAACGACATCCAGATTCGCGAGTATGTGAAGAAGAAACTCCAGTTCGCGGCCGTCTCGAAAATCATCATCGAGCGCGCCTGGAACAGTATCCGGGTTACGATTCACACCGCGCGTCCCGGGATCGTGATCGGGCGCAAGGGCGCCGAGATCGAGAAAATGACCGAGGAGATTTCGCGCATGGCCGAGGGCAAACAGGTCAAGATCGACATTCAGGAAATCAAAACCCCGGAGCTCGATGCGCAGCTCGTGGCGGAAAACGTCGCCCTCCAGATCGAGCGCCGCATCGCCTATCGCCGCGCGATGAAGAAGGCGGTGCAGATTGCGATGGATTTTGGCGCGCAGGGGATTCGTCTCCGCAGTTCCGGTCGCCTGAACGGCGCCGAGATTTCCCGTTCGGAGTGGTATCGGGAAGGCAAAGTGCCGCTGCACACTTTGCGCACCCCGATCGACTATGGCTTCGCCGAAGCGAACACGGTGTACGGCAAGATTGGAGTCAAATGCTGGATTTGTAAGAAAGAAGAAGCGCCGGAAACACAGGGCGCGACCGCGACGGCGCCAGAAGCAACGCCCGCTCCCTAACGAATTTAAGAGAAAGACATCGCCATGCCATTAATGCCCCAAAGAGTGAAGTACCGGAAGACCCAGCGAGGAAGCCGCAAGGGGACCGCTTCACGCAACCTTCGGATCGATTTTGGCGAGTTCGGGCTGCAGACGCTGGAGCGTGCCTGGATCACCAACACTCAAATCGAGGCCGCGCGCGTCGCCCTCACTCGCAACATGAAGCGCAAAGGCAAACTCTGGATCCGCATCTTCCCCGACAAGTCGGTTACCGCACGCCCCCCGGAAACGCGAATGGGTAAAGGTAAGGGCCAGCCGGAATACTGGGTTGCGACAGTCCGCCCAGGCAACATCCTTTTCGAGATCGATGGCGTGCCGGAGTCGGTCGCGCGAGAATCACTCCGCCTGGCAGCGGATAAACTGCCGGTGCGGACAAAATTCCTTAGCCGTCACCGGGTTGCCGCCTAACGAGCAAAGCCTATGTTGAAATTTAAAGAGTTACAGGAAATGAGCACGGACGAGCTTCTGACGAAGAAGCGGGACCTGCGCCAGGAAAGTTTGCACCTGCGGCTCCAACAGCAGAGCGGCCAACTCGAGCAGCCGAGCCGGTT
>Ga0081539_10003852_pt1 | contig 17592 bp, 20 predicted proteins | sample TabmetS4T2R2_FD_71023 | JGI IMG/M metagenome (GOLD analysis project Ga0081539, IMG submission 71023) | Tabebuia heterophylla rhizosphere microbial communities from the University of Puerto Rico - S4T2R2 | ecosystem: Host-associated > Plants > Roots > Rhizosphere ...
TGGGTCGGCAGCCTGCCGTCGGACCGCTACGAGGCGGTGCTCACCGCGGCCCGTGGGGTGCTCGAGCGGCACGGCGTGGAGGAGTACACGTTCCCCTACACGGTCACGGTCACGACCGCTCAGGTGAAGCGGGCGGGCGAGAGCCGCGCCAGCGCCGGGTGATCGGCCGCCCTTGAGAGCAGGCCCGCCACGAGGCGACCGGTGAGCGGCCCCAGGGTCACGCCGAGCATGCCGTGGCCCGTGGCGAGCACGACGCGGTCGGCGCGCGGATGCCGGCCCACGACGGGCAGGCCGTCGGGCGTGCACGGGCGCAGACCCGACCACGTCAGCCGCGGGTCGGCGCGCACGCCCAGCCGCGCGGCGGCGACCCGCCGGATCGCGCCGACCCGCTTCGGATCGCCCCGCTGCTCGGCGGAGCCGAGGACCAGTCCACCGCTGAGGCGCAGGCGCTCGCCCATCGGGTTGGCGACGACGCGGTCGTCGTAGAAGTAGAGCGGCATCCGCAGCGGCGACGCGGCCGGCGCGTAGTCGACCGCGTAGCCCTTGCCGGCGACGAGCGGGAGCCCGGCGCCGAGCGAGGCCGCGAGACCGGCCGACCAGACGCCGGCGGCGATGACGGCGTGGCCGGCCCGCAGGTCGTCCACCCGCACGCCGCCCGGCTCCTGCACGAGCCCGCGCACCTGCACGCCGGAGCGCAGCCGCGCGCCCGCGCGCTCCGCGGCGGCGGCGACGTCGGCGACCAGGCGGATCGGGTCGCATCGCGCCTCGTCGGGGAACAGGACCGCTCCGCGCACGCCGCCGGCGAGCGCCGGCTCGAGCTCGCGCGCCTCCGCGGGGCTCAGCACGCGGGCGCCGAGCGCGCGGCCGGTCGCCGACTCCGCCTCCTCGGTCGCGTGGTCCGCGCCGTCGTCGGACGCGTGCACGGTCAGGCAGCCGGTCCGGCGGTAGCCGCCGCCGATCCCCTCCGCGGCCAGCTCGTCGAAGCGGTGCAGGCCCTCGACGGCGAGCTCGCGCTGGAGCTCCTCGCCGGCTCGGGCGCGCGCCGGCGTCGACGCCCGCACATAGCGCAGCAGCCAGGGCGCCAGCGCCGGTCGCGGCCGCATGCCGAACGGCGAGTCGCGCCGGACCATCCAGCGCAGGCCCGACCACAGGTTCTCCGGGGCGGCGATCGGCCGTGCGTGGCTGGGCACGAGCAGCCCGGCGTTGCCCCACGAACAGCCTTCGCCCCAGCCCGCACCGCGCTCGAGCACCGTGACGCTCGCGCCCTCCCGCGCGAGCTCGTACGCCGCGCAGGCGCCGATCACGCCCCCGCCGACGACCACCACGTCGGGCGACGTCACAACGCGAAGCCGGCCGGGAAGGGGTCGTCCTCCTCGAGCAGGTACTGACCGGTCCCGGTCACCCACGCGCGGCCGGTGATCTCCGGGATGACTGCCGCCCGGTCGCCGACCGTCGTCTCGTCCACGAGCCGGCCGGTGAAGCGCGTGCCGATCAGCGACTCGTTGACGAACGGCTCGCCCAGCGCGAGCGCGCCGAGCGCGTGCAGCTGGGCCATCCGCGCGCTCGTGCCGGTGCCGCACGGCGAGCGGTCGAGCCACCCCGGGTGGATCGACGTCGCGCTGCGCGCGTGGGAGCCGTCGCGGCCCGGCGCGTGGAAGACGACGTGGCGGCAGCCGGCGATCCGCTCGTCGAGCGGATGCACGGGCGGGTCCTCGTTGACCGCGGCCATGATCTCCGCGCCGCGCGCGATGTAGTGGTCGGCGAGCGCCGGGTCGACGTCGTCGACCGGCACGAGCGCGTAGAAGTTGCCGCCGAACGCGATGTCGCACTCGACGTCGAGCACGCGCCGCGAGCGCTCGTACAGGAACGCCGGCACGTTGCGCAGCGTCACCGCGCGGGCGCGGCCGCCCTGGACGGCCACCCGCGCCTCGACGAGCCCGGCCGGCGTGTCGAGCCGCACGACGGTCTCGGGCTCGCGCACCTCGACCCGCCCGGTCTCCACGAGCACGGTGGCGACGCCGATCGTGCCGTGCCCGCACATCGGCAGGCAGCCCGAGACCTCGATGAACAGCACGCCGACGTCGGCGTCGTCGCGCGTGGGCGGCTGGAGGATCGCCCCCGACATCGCGCCGTGGCCCCGCGGCTCGCGCATGAGCAGCAGCCGCAGGTCGTCCATCTCGGCCTCGAAGTGCAGCTTGCGCTCGAGCATCGTCGCGCCGGGGATCGGATCGACGCCGGCCGTGATCACGCGGGTCGGCATGCCCTCCGTGTGCGAGTCGACGGCGTCGACCCTCATACCGCGGCGACCGCCATCGCGTCGCGCAGCGCGGCGCGCTCGTCCTCGGTGAGCGGGAGGCGCGGCGGGCGCGTCGGGCCGCCGACGTACCCGACCTCGTCCATCGCGGCCTTGAAGTACTGGACGAGCTTGGGCGTCATGTCGAAGCGCGCGAGCGGCAGCAGCCGCCCGTAGATCGCGCGCGCGGTCTCGAGGTCGCCGCTGCGGCAGGCCTCGTACAGCTCGACGCACTCGCGCGGGAGCACGTCGGCGACGCCGGTCACCCAGCCCGTCGCACCCGCGGCGAAGCCCTCGAGCGCCCAGTCGTCGCCGCCCACGAGGACCTCCAGCCCGGGCGCGGCGTTGAGCAGCGCGGCGATCCGCCGCGCGTCGCCCGAGCACTCCTTGACGGCGACGACCGCGTCGATCTCCTCGTAGAGCCGCACGAGCAGCTCCGGCGCCATGTCGACCCCGCTCGCCTCGGGGTTGTTGTAGGCCATCATCGGCAGCCCGGCCGCCTCGGCGACCGAGCGGTAGTAGGCAACGGTCTCGTCGGCGTCGGCGCGGTAGCCGAGCGGCGGCAGCATCATCAGCGCGACCGCGCCGGCGTCGGCCGCGTCGGCGGCCAGCGCGATCGCGGCGGCCGGCGTGCCGGCCGAGACGCCGGCGATCAGGGGGACGCGGCCGTCCGCGGCGCGCGCGACGGCGGCGACCACGGCGCGGCGCTCGGCGGTCGAGAGGCTGCCCGCCTCCCCCATGGTCCCGGTGGCGACGATGCCGTGCGCGCCGGCCTCCAGCAGCGCCGCGACGTTGCTCGCGAGCGCGGCCTCGTCGACGCCGCCGGAGGCGTCGAACGGGGTGGTGACGGCGGGGATGATGCCGGGGAAGCGCATGTCAGGTGCCTTTCTAGTCGAGTGTCATGTACTTGCGCACCCGCCGGATGTGCTGGGCGGCGTAGAGCTCGGCCGCATCGGCGTCGCCCTCGGCGATCGCCTCGTAGATCATGCGGTGCTCGGCGAGGTGGATGGTGGTGCGGCCGGGGACGGCGATCGAGTCGTCGCGCAGCCGCTGCCACAGCGGCTCGTCCATCACCGCGGCGACGCGGTCGGCGAAGTCGATGAGGATCGGGTTGCCGGTCAGCCCGGCGATCCGCTGGTGGAAGCGGCGGTCGCAGTCGTTCCAGCCGTCGCCCGTCGCGTCCTCCATCGCGGCGAGCAGCGCCTCGATCTCGGCGTCGGGCCCGCCGCGCAGCGCGGCCAGGCGGGCGACCGACGGCTCGAGCAGCTCGCGCGCCTCCAGCAGGGCCGACGGGCTGGAGTCGCGGGCCTCGCGCGTGCGCTCGGCCGCCCCCGCGGCCACGAACGAGCCGGAGCCGGGCCGCGTGTCGATCATCCCGGCGACCTGGAGCGACGCGATCGCCTCGCGGACCGACGCCCGGCCCACCGCGAGCCGTTTCGCCAGCTCGCGCTCGGACGGCAGGCGCTCGCCGGGCGCCAAGCGGCCGGCGCGGATGTCCGCGGCCAGGCGGTCGGCCACGTGCTCGTAGCGCTGGCGCAGGGGGATCGGAGCGAGATTGGTCTGTTGCACGAAACGGATTGGTTCGCTGCCAGAACCAGATAAGGTACACACCATGGCGCTTACGTTCAACTCCGTCGATCCCCGCACCGGCGAGGCGGGGCCGAGCTTCACCGAGGCGACGCCGGAGGACGTCCGCGCCGCCGTCGCCGCCGCCGCGGCCGTGCACCGGTCCGGCGCCCTGCGCGACCGCGCCAAGCGCGCCGCCCTGCTGCGCGGCGCCGCGGCCCGCCTGCGCGCGGCCGGCGACGAGATCGTCGCGGTCGCCGAGGCCGAGACCGGGCTGCCGGAGCCGCGGCTGCGCTCCGAGCTCGAGCGCACGGCCGGCCAGCTCGAGGCGTTCGCCGCGATCGTCGACGCCGGCGACGACGCCGAGGCGATCATCGACCACCCCGATCCCGACGCGGTCCCGATCCCCAAGCCCGACGTGCGCCGCATGCAGGTGCCGCTGGGGCCCGTCGCCGTGTTCGGCGCGTCCAACTTCCCGCTCGCGTTCTCGACCGCCGGCGGGGACACCGCCTCGGCGCTCGCCGCCGGCTGCCCCGTGATCGTCAAGGGCCACCCCTCGCACCCGGGGACCGGCGAGATCGTCGCGCGCGAGCTGCGCGCCGCGGTCGCGGACGCCGGCCTTCCCGACGGCACGTTCGCCAACCTCACAGCCGCGGGCGTCGAGGTCGGCGAGGCGCTCGTCGACGCGCCCGAGGTCGCCGCGGTCGGCTTCACCGGCTCGTTCAACGGCGGCAAGGCGATCTTCGACCGCGCCGCCCGGCGCCCCGCGCCGATCCCGGTCTACGCGGAGATGGGCTCGATCAACCCGATCGTCGTCACCGAGGCCGCGCTGCGGGCGCGCGCCGAGAAGATCGCCGACGGGCTCACGGCCTCGGTCGCCAACTTCGGCGGGCAGCTCTGCACGAAGCCCGGCGTCGTGTTCGTGCCCGTGGGCGAGCAGGGCGACGCGTTCGCCGCCGACCTCGCCGCGCGGCTCGACGCCGCCGCCCCGTCCGTGCTGCTCAACGAGCGGCTGCGCGACGCGCTGCGCGACGCCGTCGACCGGCTCGCCGCGCGGCCGGAGGTGCGCGCGCTCGGCGAGGCGCCCGCTCCCGACGGCCCCGGCTTCCGCCACCAGCCCGCCGCCTACGAGGCGCCGGCCGACGCCGCGGCGGACGAGCTGTTCGAGGAGCACTTCGGCCCGGTCGTGCTGCTGCTGCGCCACCGCTCGCGCGAGGAGCTGCTCGCGGCGCTCGAGCGCATCGAGGGCCAGCTCAGCGGCACGCTGCTCGCCGAGCCGGGCGACGACGTCGACGACATCGTCTCCGCGCTCGCCGCGCGCGCCGGCCGCGTCGTCTTCGACGGCTTCCCGACCGGCGTCGCGGTCACCTACGGCATGCACCACGGCGGCCCGTTCCCGGCGACCACGAGCCCGCCGCACACGTCGGTCGGCATGACCGCGGTGCATCGCTTCACGCGGCCCGTGGCATTCCAGGACGCGCCGGAGCACGTCCTCCCGCCCGAGCTGCGCGAGGACAACCCGCTCGGCATCCGGCGCCGCGTCGACAGCGTCCCGTCGTAGACGGGTTCGAACCCGCTGGACCACCGATGTAGTCTTCACCGGTGATGACGGCCCACCGCTGATTCAGCCCGCCCGGCCGAGCCCCGCCTCGGACGGTTGCCCCTGCTCGATCACGGTCTTCGAAGGAGAGTCGTCATGTCCGCAGTTCACGTCGTATCGCTCCGCAAGGAGTTCACCCGCAGGAAACGGCCGCCGGTCGTCGCGCTCGACGACGTCTCGTTCGCGGTCGGCCGCGGCGAGTGCGTCGCCGTGCTCGGCCAGAACGGCTCGGGCAAGTCGACGCTCGTGCGCCTGCTCTCGACGCTCTTGCTGCCCGACGGCGGCAGCGCGCGCGTGTTCGGCCACGACGTCGTGCGCGACGACCGCGCCGTGCGCGGGATCGTCAACCGCGTGTCGGTCGAGGCGTCGTTCTTCAAGCGCATGTCGGCGACCGAGAACCTCTCGTACGCCGCGCGGTTCTACGGCCTCGGGCCGAGCGAGACGCGGCGCCGGATCCCGGACATCCTCGGGCGCGTCGGCTTCCCGGTCGACCGCGCGTCGGCGCCGATGGAGGACCTCTCGCGCGGCATGCAGCAGAAGGTCGCGCTCGCACGGGCGCTGCTGACGTCGCCGACGCTGCTGCTGCTCGACGAGCCCACCACCGGCCTGGACCCGCGCGCCAAGCTCGAGGTGCAGGCGTTCATCCGCGACATGCGCCGCACGCACGACACGACCACGCTGCTGTGCACGCACGACATGGCCGAGGCCGAGAAGCTCGCCGACCGCGTCGGGATCCTCGACGGCGGGCAGCTGCTCGCGCTCGAGCCGGCGGGGGCGCTCAAGCGGCGCTTCCGCGCCGAGTCGCTCGAGGCGGCGTTCCTGGCCGCGACCGGGCGCGACTTCGAGGACGAGGAAGAAGAGGAGGCGGCCTAGATGGGCGCGGTTCGTCCTCAGGCGATCGCCCTCGCGGGCGTCGTCGAGCGCAACGCCTACCTGGTCAAGCGCTACGGGCTCTGGGAGCTCGCGTTCTTCGTCTGGACGGTCGCCAACACGCTCACGATCGTCTTCATCGCCGACGGCGTGAAGGCCGCGGGCGGCACGCTCGACGTCGAGCGCCAGACGACGATCCTGCTGATCGGCGCGGTGATCTGGTCCTACCTGGGGATCGTGTTCGAGATCCTCACCGAGACCGTCGCCTGGGAGCGCTGGGAGGGCACCATCGAGTACACGTTCATGGCGCCGCTCTCGCGCGCCGTGCACCTGCTCGGCATGGGCGCCTTCGCGGTGCTCTACGGCGTGCTGCGCACGGCGGCGCTGTTCGCGGTCGTGGCGCTGTTCTTCGGATTGAGCTTCCCGGAGGCGGACTTCGTCGCCGCGCTGGTGCTGCTCGCCGTGGCGTCGATCTCGTTCGTCGGCGTCGGCATGGTGACGGCCGTGCTGCCGCTCATCTCCCCGGAGAAGGGCGCGCAGCTCGGCTTCATCGCGCAGGGGATGCTGCTCGTGGTCTCGGGCGTCTACTACCCGGTCTCGGTCATGCCGGACTGGATGGAGTGGCTGGCCAAGCTGTCTCCGGCCACGTACGCGCTCGAGGGCATCCGCCGCGCCGTGCTCGACGGCGATTCGGTGGGCGAGCTGACCGACCAGCTCTGGCCGCTGGCCGTCCTCGGCGTCGTCGCGATCCCGCTCGGCCTGGCGGTGTTCCGCACGGGCGAGCGGTATGCCAAGCGCCACGGCAAGCTCAAGCGCAGCGGATGAGCCTCGGTACCGTGTGATGACGATGCCCGCACAGGCCTACGCCGGCAAGGAATGCGTCTGCCAGTTCCGCAAGGGGATCTGCGACCAGACCTGCGTGCAGGGCATGCTCGACACGCCGTTCTACATCGCGTGCCTGCGGCTCACGGGCCGGCGGTGCGTGGTGGTCGGCGGCGGCGAGATCGGGCTCGAAAAGGTCGAGGGCCTCCTCGCGTGCGACGGCCGGGTCGTCCTCGTGGCGCCCGACGCCGTCGCGGAGCTGCGCGCGCTCGCGGCCGAGGGCTCGATCGAATGGGTGCGCCGGGAGTACGAGGCGGGCGACCTGGACGCGACGTTCATCGCGATCGCCGCGACCGACGACACCGACGTGAACATCCGCGTGTACGACGACGCCGAGCGGCGGGCGATGCTGGTCAACGTCGTCGACGTGCCGCCGCTGTGCAACTTCATCCTGCCGGCGATCGTGCGCACCGGCCCGCTGGCGATCGCGATCTCCACCGCGGGCGCGTCGCCGGCGCTGGCCAAGCGGATCAAGCGCCAGATCGCCGACGAGTTCGGCGAGCCGTACGCGCGGCTCGCCGTGCTGCTCAACGACGCCCGCGGCTGGGCCAAGGCCACGCTGCCCACCTACCAGGACCGCAAGGCGTTCTTCGAGGGCATCGTCAACGGCGACCCCGACCCGATCGCGCTGTTGCGGGCGGGCGACGAGGCCGCCGTGCTGGACCTGATCGCCGCGGCCCGCCGCGAGTTCGTTCCCGCCTGATCGGGCCGATAACAAATCCCACTTGGCATTGCGGGCGCTCCGCGGCCATCGTGGACGGCATGCCGATCGACACCACCGATGCCCGCTTCGCCGCCGACGTCCTCGAGTCCGACGCTCCTGTTGTGGTCGACTTCCACGCCGCCTGGTGCGCGCCCTGCCGCATCATGAGCCCGATCCTCGCGGAGCTGGCGGAGGAGCGCCCGGACGTGCGGTTCGTCAAGGTCGATACCGACCTCAACCAGGAGACCGCGGTGCGCTACGGCATCCTCGCGATGCCGACGCTGATGGTCTTCCGCGGCGGCGAGCCGGTGCTCAGGCTCGTCGGCGCGCGTCGCAAGTCACGCCTGACCGCCGAGCTCGAAGGCGTCCTTTAGACGCTCCGCGAGCAGGCGGCCGGCGGGCGGGAGCTCGGCGGCCGCCAGCAGCGAGACCGCGTGCTCCGGGACCGGCGCGAGCAGCGCGGCGACCGCCACCGGCGCGCCCGGCTGGTGCAGCCACGACGCCGGCACGAGGCTGACGCCGAGGCCGGCGTTCACGAGGAACCGCACGGTCGCCGGGTCGCTCACCTCGAGCAGGGGGACCGGGCTGAAGCCGTGCTCCTGGCACGCGGTCATGATCGTCTCGCGCAGCGCGGTGCCGGGCTCGGGCAGCACGAACGGGCGCCCGCGGAGGCTCTCGAGGTCGACCACCACCGCCGGGAAGGGATCGTCGGGGCCGGTGATCACGCGCAGCGGCTCGCTGCCGAGCGGCGTGACCGCGAGACCCTCGGCCGGCTGTGTGCCGAGCGCGAGCACGCCGAGGTCCACGGCGCCGCGGCGCAGCAGCGCCAGCACCTCGGCCGCCGAGGCCTGACGCAGCGCGAGCCGCACCGCCGGGTGCTGCCGGTGGAACGCCGCGAGCACCTCGGGCAGGCGCATCGCGTCGGCGCCCGTCGACGCCACCCGCACCGCGCCGCGCACCACGCCCGCGTGCTCGTCCATCTCGCCGCGCGCCTGCGCGGCCTCGGCGAGGATGCGCTCCGCGCGCACGAGCAGGTCCTCGCCGGCCGGGGTGAGCGCCACGCCGCGGCTCGTGCGCCGCAGCAGTGCGACGCCCAGCTCGTCCTCGAGCCGACGCACCTGCTGCGAGAGCGCGGGCTGGGTCACATACACGGCGGCGGCGGCGCGGCCGAAGTGGCGGTGTCGCGCGACGGCCACGAAGTACTCGAGCTGACGAAGCTCCACGGGTGCAATCTAAGCTCCGGGCCATCCGCACCGCCGTCCTCACGATCTCGACGTCCGTTTCGCGCCGCGAGGCGGAGGACCTCTCCGGGCCGGCGCTGGCCGCCGCCGCCGAGGAGGCGGGCTGCGAGGTCGTGGCCATGGAGGTCGTGCCCGACGACTTCGGCCTGATCGAGGACCGCCTGCACCACTTCGTCGACACGGGCGTCGACCTGATCTTCACGACCGGCGGCACCGGGCTGACGCCCGACGACGTGACGCCCGAGGCCACGCGCGCGGTGATCGAGCGCGACGCGCCCGGCTTCGCCGAGGCGATGCGCGTGGAGGGCGCCCGCCACACGCCCCTCGGGATCCTCACGCGCGGCGTGTCCGGGATCGCCGGGCGCACGCTGATCGTCAACTTCCCCGGCTCCCCGAAGGCGATCGACCAGCTGTTCGGCGTGCTCGCCCCCACGCTGGGGCACGTCGTGCAGACGCTGCGCGGCGACTCGTCGCACCATGGCCACCGCCACTGACGGCCCGGCCGTCGCGCTGCGCGACCTCGGCCGGGCGTACGGGGAGCGGGTGGCGCTGGCCGGCGTGACGCTCGAGCTGCCGCGCGGAGCGACGCTCGCGGTGTTCGGCGCCAACGGCGCCGGCAAGACGACGCTCCTGCGCGTGCTCGCCACGCTGCTGCGGCCCCACGCCGGCACGGCCGCCGTGCTGGGCGCGACGCTGCCGCGCGAGGCCTGGGCGGTGCGCGGCCGGATCGGGCTGCTCGGCCACGAGCCGCTGCTCTACCGCGACCTGTCGGTGCGCGAGAACCTGCGCTTCCACGCGCGGCTGCACGGCGTCGGCGAGGGGCGGGCGGCCGCGCTGCTCGACGCGGTCGGCATGGCCCGGCGCGCGGACGAGCCCGTGCGCGCGCTGTCGCGGGGCATGGCCCAGCGCGTGGCGATCTGCCGCGCGCTGCTGCACGAGCCCGAGCTGCTGCTCCTCGACGAGCCGCTCGCGAACCTCGACCCCGGAGCCGCCGGGGCGGTCGCACCGCTCATCGGGCGCGAGAGCGGCGCCGCGCGCGTGCTGATCTCCCATGACGTCGAGCTCGGGCTCGCCGAGGCCGACGTCGTCCTCGGGCTGCGCGGCGGCCGGGCGGAGATCGTCGCCCCGGCGGGGTCGGTCGCGGTCGCCGACGTCCGGGAGCTGTACAGGTGAGGCGCGCCATCGCGGCGGTCGTGCGCAAGGACGTGCTCGTCGAGCTGCGCACCGGCGAGGCGGTGCCGGCGATGCTCCTGTTCAGCATCTCGACGTTCGTGCTCTTCCACTTCGCGCTCGACCGGCGCTCGGTGGACGGCGACCTCGCCGCGGGCGTGCTGTGGGTGACGCTGCTGTTCGCGGCCGTGCTCGGCATCGTCCGGTTGTTCGTCGCCGAGCGCGAGCAGGGCGGCTTCGACGGCTTCCTGCTCGCTCCCGTCGACCGCACCGCCCTGTTCGTAGCGAAGGCGACGGTCCTGTTCGCCTTCCTCGCTGCGCTGGAGCTGGTGGCGGTGCCGGCGTTCGCGATCCTGCTGCTCGGGCCGTCGCCCTGGGACGCGGTGCCGGAGCTCGTCCTCGTGCTCGCGCTGGCCGATGTCGGCATCGCCGTCGTCGGCACGCTGGTCGGCGCGCTGGGCATCCAGACGCGCACCCGCGAGGTGATCGTGCCGATCCTCGCGCTGCCGCTGATGATCCCGCTGGCCATCGGCGCCGCGCGCGCGACGTCGCCGCTGTTCCTCGAGGCCGGCGCCGCCGCGGTTCCCGGCCGCTGGCTGCTGGTGCTCGGCCTCTATGATCTCGTGTTCGGCCTGCTCGCCTTCGCGGTCTTCGATTTCCTGCTGGAGGATTAGCCAGACGTGTTCGCTCGGGGGCTCAAGACCCTCTCCATCGCCTCCGTCGTCCTCATCGTCGGCGCCTTTGCGCTCGTGTTCTTCTACGCGCCGAACGACGCGGACCAGGGCTTCATCCAGAAGATCTTCTACCTGCACGTGCCGCTGGCGATCGTCGCGCTGTGCGGGTTCGTGGCGGGCGGCGTGTTCGGGATCCAGTTCCTGCGCACCGGTGACCGCGCGCACGACCTGCGCTCGTACGTGGCGATCCACCTGTCGCTGATCCTCGCCGTCGCCGCGCTCGTCACCGGCTCGATCTGGGCGCGCGCCGCCTGGGGGCACTGGTGGGTGTGGGACGAGCCGACGCTCGTGTCGTTCCTCATCGTGTTCCTGCTCTACGCGTGCTACCAGCCGCTGCGCTTCGCGATCGAGGACTCCGGCCGCCAGGCGCGCGCGGCGGCGGTCTTCTCGATCGTCGCGGGCGCGTTCGTGCCGCTGAACTTCCTCGCCGTCCGGCTCGCCCAGTCGTTCTCGCACCCGCGGGTGCTGAGCGCGACCGGCGGCACGATGCCGGGCGAGATGCGGCTGACGTTCCTCGTGTCGCTCCTGGCGATGGCGGTCCTCTTCGTCACGTTGTGGAAGTACGAGCTGACGTCCAAACAGGCCTCGATGCAGCTGCGCGCGCTCAAGCGCCGGCTCGCCGAGGACGACGAGCCCTGGCTCCCGGCCGGCCGCAGCGCGGCGCCCCAGCAGCTCTGATGCCGGCGCTGCCGCTCGACGACGCCGGGCCCTACGTCGCCGCCGCGTACCTGGTCTTCCTCGCGCTGATCCTCGTCTACGTCGCGATCATGGCCTCCAAGCTCGTGCGCATCGCGCGCGAGCTCGGCGAGCTGACCGAGATCCTCGACCGCCGCGAGGGCCGCCGCGCCGAGGCCGACGCCGCCCGCGCCGGAGAGACGGTGCCGCGGTGAGCGAGCTGCTCGCGCTCGGGGCGTCGCACAAGACCGCGCCGCTGGCCCTGCGCGAGCGCATCGCGCTCACGGAGCACGCCGCCGAGCCGCTGCTGCGCGAGCTGACGCGCCACGACGCGATCGGCGAGGCCGTGGCGCTGTCCACGTGCAACCGCACCGAGCTGTACCTGATGGTGTCGGACCCCGTCGAGGCCGAGTCGGCGGTGCTCGCGCTGCTCGCCCGCCGGGCCGGCCTGCGCCCCACCGAGCTGATCGACGGCATCTACGCGCTGCGCAACTGCGATGCGGCACGGCACCTGTACCGGGTCTCGAGCGGGCTGGAGTCGATGATCGTCGGCGAGGCCGAGGTCCAGGGGCAGGTCAAGCGCGCGTACGAGGCCGCGCTGGCCGCCCGCACCACGGGGCCGATGACGAACAAGCTGTTCCGCGCCGCGCTGGCGACCGGCAAGCGCGTGCGCACGGAGACCGCGATCTCGTCGGGCCGGGCCAGCGTCGCCTCGGTCGCCGTCGACGCCGCGCGCGACGCGCTCGGCGACCTCGCGGACCGCCATGTGCTGCTGATCGGCGCCGGCGAGACCGCCGAGATGACCGCCCGCGCGCTGCACGACCTCGGCGTCACGACGATGTTCATCGCCAACCGCCGGCGCGACCGCGCGATCGCCCTGGCCAAGCACTTCGGCGGCCAGTCCGGCTCGTTCGACGCGCTGCCCGCCGAGCTCTGCCGCGCGGACATCGTCATCTCGTCCACGTCGTCGCCGCACGCGCTGCTCGGCGCGGAGGAGCTGGCGGTCGTGACGGCCGAGCGGCGCGGGCGCCCGCTGCTGCTCGTCGACCTTGCCGTGCCGCGCGACATCGACCCGGCGTGCGCCGAGCTGCCCGGCGTGACCGTGCTCGACGTCGATGGCCTCCAGGCGCAAGTGCGCCGCCACATCTCCGTGCGCCAGGCCGAGGCCCGCCGCGCCGAGGGAATCGTCGAAGAGGAGATCCAGGCCTTCGCCGGCTGGCTCGGCACGCTCGACGTGCTGCCGACGGTGGCCGCGCTGCGCGCCCGGGGCGACGACGTCGTCGCCCAGGTGCTGGCCGAGAACGACGGCCGCTGGGAGGCGCTCGGCGAGCGCGACCGCAAGCGGGTGGAGGCGCTCGCGCGGGCGATCGCCAAGCGGCTGCTGCACGAGCCGACGGTGCGCGTGCGCAACCTCGACGCCGCGCATCGCCACGCGCGCCTCCAGCTGCTGCGCGAGCTCTTCGGGCTCGACGACAGCGCAGCTGCGGCCGAGGCCATGGAGAAGGGCGCCCAGGTGCGCCCGCTGCGGCGCCGTTGACCGCCGCGGCGCTGCGGATCGGCACGCGCGGGAGCGCCCTTGCGCTCGCCCAGGCGCGCGCCGTGGCCCACGCGCTCCCGGAGCCCGCCGAGATCGTCACGGTGACGACCGCGGGCGACGTCGACCGCGGGCACGGCGACAAGTCGCGCTGGGTCGGGGCGCTCGAGGCGGCGCTGCTGGCGGGTGACATCGACCTCGCGGTGCACTCGGCCAAGGACGTGCCGGGCGAGCTCGCCGCGGGCACGGCGCTGGTGGCCGCGCCACGCCGCGCGGACCCGTTCGACGTGCTGGTGGGCGAGCCGACGCTGGAGCACGTGCGCGAGGGCGCGCGCGTGGGCACGAGCGCGCTGCGCCGCCGCGCGCAGCTGCTGGCGGTGCGGCCGGACCTCGAGATCCGCGAGCTGCGCGGGAACGTCGACACGCGGCTGGCCAAGCGCGCGGCGGGCGAGGCGGACGTGCTGGTGCTCGCGGCCGCGGGCCTGGACCGGCTCGACCGGCGCCGCGAGGCCGGCGGGACGCTGCACGGCGACGTGTTCGTGCCCGCGCCCGGGCAGGGCGTCATCGCGGTCCAGGCGCGGGCCCGGAGCGAGGCCGGAGGGGTCGCCGCGGCGGTGGGTCATGCGGCCACCATGGCACGGCTTTCCGGCGAACGGGCCGCTGTGCGTGAATTGTCCGCAACTTGTCACACACCCGTGGGAGTTCACGCGGACTCCGTGACGATTCGCGGCTTCGCGGGGCTGCCGGACGGCTCGCAGTGGATGCTCGACGCGGTGCCCGTGGGCAGCGACCCGGAGGCGGCGGGGATCGAGCTCGCCCGCCGCATGCTCGCGGCCGGCGTCGCCGACCTGCTGCGCGACGCCGAGGCCATGGCGACGCGATGACGCCCGGCACGGTGTACCTCGTCGGCGCCGGCCCCGGCGACCCGGGGCTGCTCACGGTCCGGGCGGTCGAGCTCATCGCGGCGGCGGACGTCGTCCTCTACGACCGCCTGATCCCGCCCGAGGCGCTCGCGCACGCGCGCGCCGACGCGGACGTCGTCTACGTCGGCAAGGAGGGCGAAGGGCCGCAGTTCCCGCAGGACGACACGCACGCGCTGCTGCTCGCGCACGCGCGCGCGGGCCGCACCGTCGTCCGCCTCAAGGGCGGCGACCCCTTCGTGTTCGGTCGCGGCGGCGAGGAGGCGCTCGTGCTCGCCGACGCGGGCATCCCGTTCGAGGTCGTCCCGGGCGTGACCGCCGGCGTCGCGGCGCCCGCCTACGCGGGCATCCCGGTCACCCACCGCGAGGTCGCGAGCGGCGTCGCGTTCGTCACGGGGCACGAGGACCCGGCCAAGCCCGGCTCGGCGATCGACTGGGCCGCGCTCGCCCGCTTCCCCGGCACGCTCGTCTTCTACATGGGCGTCCGCACGCTGCCCCGGATCGCGGAGCGGCTGATCGCCGAGGGCCGGCCCGCCGGCCAGGCGGTCGCGGTCGTCGAGCGCGGGACCCTGCCCGGCCAGCGGACGCTGCTCGCGACGCTCGCCGACGTGGCGTCCCGGGCCGAGGAGGAGCGCATCCGCGCGCCCGCGATCACGCTCGTGGGCGACGTCGCGCGCCTGCGCGAGGACCTCGCGTGGGCCGAGGCGCGGCCGCTGCACGGCCGGACCGTCGCGGTGACCCGCGCGCGGGCGCAGGCGAGCGCGCTCGCGGGACGCCTGCGCGCGCTGGGCGCGAACGTCGTCGAGGCCCCGGCGATCCGCGTCGCCGCGCTCGACACCCCGCTGCCGCCCGTCAGGGACTACGACCTCGTGTGCGTGACCTCGCCGAACGGCGCCGAGCTCCTGCTCGACCGCCTGCGGGACGCACGCGAGCTCGCCGGCGTCACCGTCGCCGCGATCGGCCCGGGCACCGCGCGGGCGCTGCGGGCGCGCGGGGTCGAGCCCGACGTCGTGCCGGACCGGGCCGTCGCCGAGGGGCTCGTGGAGGCGCTGGCCTCCGTGCCCGTCGAGCGCGCGCTGATCGCGCGCGCCGCGGAGGGGCGCGACGTCCTGCCCGACGCGCTGCGCGCCCGTGGCGCCCACGTCGACGTCGTCGCCCTGTACGAGACCGTGCCCGAGCCGCTCTCCGACGACGCCCGCGACGCCGCCGCGGCCGCCGACTACCTGCTCTTCACCTCCGCCTCGTCGGTGCGCTTCTACGCACGCGCGGGCGGGTCGCTGGCCGGCCCGCGGCTCGTCTCGATCGGCCCGGCGACGAGCGACGCCCTGCGCGAGCACGGCGCGGCGCCGGACCTCGAGGCCGACCCCCACACCCCCGACGGCATGATCGACACGCTGATCAGAGATGCGCGCTAGGACGATCACGTTCCTCTCGGACTACGGGCTCGCCGACGAGTTCGTCGGCGTCGTCCACGGCGTCATCGCCGGGATCTGCCCCGACGCGCGCGTGATCGACCTCGGCCACGGCGTCCCGCGCCACGACGTGCAGGCGGGAGCGCTGGCCCTGGCGCGCGCGCTGCCGTACGTGCCGGCGGGGGTGCACCTCGCGGTCGTCGACCCGGAGGTCGGCGCCCGGCGGCGCGCGGTGGCGCTGCGCGCGGCGCAGGAGGACCGCCTGCTCGTGGGGCCGGACAACGGCCTGCTGATCCCCGCCGCCGAGCGGTTCGGCGGCGTCGTCGAGGCGGTCGAGATCTCCACGTCGCCGTGGCGGCTCGAGCCCGTGTCGGCGACGTTCCACGGGCGCGATCTCTTCGCCCCGGTCGCCGCCCGGCTCGCGTGCGGCGCGCCACTGGCCGCGGCCGGCGAGCCGGTCGAGCCCGCGGAGCTGGTGGCGCTCGAGCGGACCGAGCCGCGCCGCGAGGCCGACGCGCTGGTGGCGCACGTCGTCGCCTCGGACGCGTTCGGCAACGCGAGCCTCGACGCCGCCGGCGACGACCTCCTGGCCTCGGGGCTGCGGCTCGGCGACGCGGTCGCCGCGCGCGCGGGCGGGCGGCGGGTGCGCGGCGTCGTCGCACGCACGTTCAGCGACGTCGCGCCCGGCGGCCTGATCGTCTACGAGGACGCGGGCGGCGCGCTCGCCGTCGCGGTCAACGGCGGCGACGCCGCCGCGCTGCTCGGGCTGCGCGCCGGCGACGAGGTGCGGCTGGAGCGCGCGTGACGCTCGGGCGGCCGCGGGTGCACCTGCGCGAGACCACCTCGACGAACGAGCGGGCGCGCGAGCTCGCGGCAGCGGGAGCGCCGCACGGGACGCTCGTGACGACCGGCCTCCAGACAGCCGGCCGCGGGCGGCAGGGCCGCACGTGGACCGCGCCCGCGGGCCGCGCGCTGCTGATGTCGCTCGTGCTGCGCGCGTTCGACGGCCTCACGCCGCTGCGTGCGGGCCTCGCCGTCGCCGACCTCGCGGGCCCCGACGCGCGCGTGAAGTGGCCCAACGACGTGCTCGTCGGCGGGCGCAAGGTGGCGGGCATCCTCGTCGAGGCGCGGCCGCAGGAGGGATGGGCGGTGCTGGGGATCGGGGTGAACGTCGCGCTCTCGGCCGCGGAGCTGCCGGTCGAGACCGCGGGGACGCTGGGCCGCGCGCCGCGCGAGCTGGAGGCGACGCTGGCGGAGCTGCTGGCAGGGCTCGAGGAGCGGCTCACGCAGCCGGCCGACGACGTCTTCGCCGCGCTGCGGGAGCGCGACGCGCTCCTGGACCGCCCGGTCGCCTGGGCCGGCGGCGAGGGGGTGGCGGCCGGCATCGACGACGCGGGGGCGCTGCTGGTGCGGCGGGCCGGCGGCGACGTCATCGCGCTCGACGCCGGCGAGGTGCACCTGCGGTGAGCACGTCAACTGCGGCTGGGGAGGGTGCATGTTGTCGCAATGCCGCGACCCGCCATCGCGATTGCGACGAAGTGCGCCCTATAGGTGCTTAACGTCGCACGCGTCGGCGTTGGCCTCCGCGGTTGCGACGAAATGCACCCTCTGCCGCCGCGTCTAGGTGACTTCGTCGCCCGCGGCCTCGCGGACGGCCGCCCGGACGCGCTCCGACGCCGCCTCGAGCGGGTTGGGCGCACCGTTGTCCGGCGCCTCGGGCGCCTTGGCGCGGCGCGACCGGGCCGGCTTCGGCGCTCCCGCGGAGCTCGCCGCCTTCGTGCGGCTCGACCGCGCCGGCTTCGGCGCTTCCGCAGAAGCCGCGGCCTTCGTGCGGCGCGACCGCGTGGGCTTCGGGGCCTCCTCGGTGACCTCGTCGGCAGTCGCGGCGGGCTTGGCGCGGCGCGAGCGGCGCGGCTTGGGCGCGGCCTCCTCGGCCGCCGGCGCCTCGGCCGGCTCGGACGTCGCGGGCTTGGCGCGGCGCGAGCGGCGCGG
>Ga0081539_10003853_pt1 | contig 17588 bp, 14 predicted proteins | sample TabmetS4T2R2_FD_71023 | JGI IMG/M metagenome (GOLD analysis project Ga0081539, IMG submission 71023) | Tabebuia heterophylla rhizosphere microbial communities from the University of Puerto Rico - S4T2R2 | ecosystem: Host-associated > Plants > Roots > Rhizosphere ...
TTGATCTTCACGCGTCCGGTGGCGGCGCCCTCCGCGCACCACGCATGCAGTCGGTCGTCGTCCCAGGAGCAGAACCCGCCGCTCGCGTAGATGGGGACGGCGTCGCGAACGGCGCCGAGGAGGTGGTGGACCGGGGCGTCGAGCAGTCGCCCGCGCAGGTCGTGCAGTGCGAGGTCGACGGCGGAGAGCGCCATCGCCCCGGCGCCCGGCTGGCCGGCGTTGCGCAGCGCGGCGCGCATGGCCTGCCAGCACGCTCCGGTCGCCAGCGCGTCCTCGCCCTCGATCGCGGGCGCGAGCTTGCCCTCGATCAGCTCCGCGACCGAGCCGTCGGCGTAGGTGTAGCCCAGCCCGGTGGCTGCACCCGCATGGACGCGCGCGAGCACGATCGTCGTCGAGTCCCACTCCAACGTGCCGTCGGACTCGGGGGCGTCGGTGGGGATCGTCTGCGCCTGCGCCTCGATGCCTTCCAGGCGCGCGCACATCAGCCGTTCGATCCGCACATGCGCAGCGGCGTACCCGCCCGCCGCGCTGCCCGATCGTCCGCCCGCGGACGCTAGCGTCCGGCGAACCATGGCTGTGTGCGCCGTCCTTCGCGAGGACCCCGACCTCGGCGCGAGCATTCCCAGTGCGGAGCTGGCCGACGCCACGCGCCGCTGCGTAGCCACCGAGGTCACGCTGCCCAAGGGCTTCTGGGACCCGGGAGACGACGCGCTCGCCGCCCGCGACGGGTTCGGCCTGCTGATGCTCGACGGGCTCCTCGTTCGGCGCGTCGGGACGCACGGCCGCTTCGGCGCCGAGCTGCTCGGCGCCGGCGACCTCCTGCGGCCGTGGGAGAACGGCGGGGAGGACCTCCCGCCGCCCTTCCGGGTGCTCTTCACCGTCGCCGAGGAGGGGCGGATCGCAGTCCTCGACGGCGACTTCGCCGCCCGCGCCGCTCGCTATCCCAGCATCGCCGCGAACCTCGCCGGGCGGGCGATGATGCGCTCGCGCACGCTGGCGATCGGCATGGCGATCGCCCACTACCCGCAGATCCGCCGGCGCCTGCTGCTCTTGCTGTGGCACATCGCCGATCGGTGGGGCCGCGTCACGCCGCAGGGCGTGCGCATCCCGCTGCACCTGCCCCACGAGCTGCTGGCGGATCTCGTCGCCGCGCGGCGCCCGGCGGTGACCACCGCGCTTGGCCAGCTGGCCGAGGAGGGCCTCGTGGTCCGCGGTCGGCGCGGTCTGCTGCTCACCGGAGACGTCCTCGCCGCGCTGGATCGCGACGCCTGACGTCGCGCCGCGGACGCACCCGGCAACGCCACGGTCCGATCGCGGACGGCGCGACGCTGCACGGCGCGGCACGGGGAATGCCCTGCTCAGGAGGTCATTCCATGTCCAACCAGATCCCACCCGATCAGCTGACCGCGTACGAGTCGGCGATCGACGAGGCCGACGTCGGCCGCTTCAGCGTCGGCCTCGAGCGGCTCCCCGCGACGCGGGCCAAGCTCCATCGCGGACGCTTCAGCCAGGGGCTCGAGCGGCTGCCCGAGTCCGCACGCAAGCGCCGGCCGGGGCGCTACGCCGACGGCCTCGACCACGAGGTCGATTCCATGCGCCGCGGTAGCTTCGCCGAGGGCGTCGCGCGCGTTCCTCGCTAGCGGCGCTCACGCCGCGTCGCGCAGCGCGTCGAGCTCGCGGCGCACCGCGAGCTCGGCGAGCGCGCCGCGCTCGAGGCGCTGCACCTCCGCGGGCCGCAGCTCCAGGCGCCGCGCGATCTCGCTGATCGAGACCGGCTCGGGGTCGCCGTTGAGCCCGTAGCGCAGCTTGATCACCGTCCGCTCGCGGTCCGGGAGGCGGCTGACCACGTCGCGCACGACCTGCTCGCGAAGCGTGACCTCGACCTCCTCCTCGGGCAGCGGCTCGGCAGCGGCCAGGAGCTCGCCGAGCTCGGCGCCCTCGTCGTCGCCGACGGGGCGCTCGAGGCTCGTCCCCCGCCGCGCCGCCGCGCGCAGCTCCTCGACCTGCTGCGCGGTGACGTCGGCGGCGGCCGCTACCTCCTCGAGCGTCGGGTCGCGGCCGAGCTCGGTCGCGAGGTCGCGCTCGGTGCGGGCGATGCGCCGCTCGCGCTGGGCGAGGTGGATGGGCAGGCGGATGGTGCGCCCGTGCTGGTCGAGGGCGCGGCCGATCGCCTGGCGGATCCACAGCGTCGCGTACGTCGAGAAGCGAAAGCCCTTGCGCCAGTCGAACTTCTCGGCGGCGCGGATGAGCCCGAGCATGCCCTCCTGGATCGTGTCGATGAGGCAGAGGTCGCTGACGCCCTGGTACTTGCGCGCGACCGAGACGACCAGCCGCAGGTTGGAGGTGATGAGGCGTTCCTTGGCGTCCAGGTCGCCGCGCTCGATGCGCTTGGCCAGCTCGACCTCCTCGGCGGCGGTCAGCAGCGGATGGCGGCCGGCCCCGTCGAGGAACTGCGCCAGCGCGTCGGCGGTGTGGACCGCCAGCTCGTTGGGCGCGATCGCGACGACTTCGTTGCCGTGTTCGCGCATGGTCTCAGCGGGCGCGGCCCGCGGTCTCCGGCGCCCCGACGAGCCGCGTCGCCGCGCGCGCGATCGCGTCGGCGTCGATGCCGGCGGCGTGCAGCAGCTCCTCGGGCTCGCCCGAGCCGGGCATGTCGGACACCGCGAGGCGCACGACCGGCACCTGCGCACCGGACTCGGCGAGCGCCGACAGCACCGCCTCGCCGAGCCCGCCTTCGGGCCAGTGGTCCTCGGCGACGACGATCGCGCCGGTCTCGTCGGCCGCCGCGTGCAGGACGTCCGCGTCGATCGGCTTGATCGAGTACAGGTCGAGCACGCGCGCGTGGATGCCGTCGGCTTCGAGGCGCTCGGCGGCCTTCAGCGCCTCGTGCACGGTGACGCCGCAGCCCGCGAGGGTCACGTCGTCGCCGCCGCGCACCACGCGCGCGCCGCCGATCGCGAACCGCTCGTCGGGCCCGTACAGCGTCGGCATCGCGCCGCGGCTCGTGCGCAGGTAGCTGATGCCGGGCCGATCGGCCATCGCGGCGACGAGCGCCGCCGTCTGGTTGGGGTCGGAGGGGTGCAGCACCGCCGAGCCGTGGACCGCGCGCAGCGACGCGAAGTCCTCCAGCGCCATCTGCGAAGGCCCGTCCTCGCCGATCGCCACGCCGGCGTGCGAGCCGCACAGGCGGATGTCCGCGCGGCTGATCGCCGCCATGCGCACGAAGTCGTAGGCGCGGCTGAGGAAGGCGGCGAACGTCGACGCGAACGGGACCCAGTCGCGCACCTGCATCCCCACCGCCGCCGCGACCATCTGCTGTTCGGCGATGTACATCTCGAAGAAGCGCTCGGGATGGGCGTCGCGGAAGATCTCGGCGTGGGTGGAGTTCGAGACCTCGCCGTCGAGCGCCACCACGTCGGGCCGCGTCGCGCCGAGCGCGGCGAGCGCCTCGCCGTAGGCCTTGCGCGTGGCCACGGGGTCGCCGCCGACGTCGTAGCGCGGCCACGGCACCGCCTGAGGCTCGAAGCGGTGCGGCGTGCCGCGCGACTCCGGCTTGGTCACCGCCACCGCGAGGTTGCGCTCGCCGCCGAGCTCGCGGACCGCCTCCTCGGCGTCGGGCACGGGCTTGCCGTGGGCGCCCTCGGCGTCGTCGACGGCCTTGACGCCGCGGCCCTTGTGAGTGCGCGCGACGATCACCGTCGGCCGGTCGGCGGTGGCGAGCGCGTCGGCGTAGGCGTCGTCGATCGCGCCGACGTCGTGGCCGTCGATCTCGATCGCGTGCCAGCCGCAGGCCCGCGCGCGGTCGCTGTAGGCGCGGAGGTCCCAGCCGTGCATGGTCTCGCCGCGCTGGCCGAGCCGGTTGACGTCGATGATCGCGGTGAGGTTGTCGAGGTGCTCGAAGCCGGCGTGCTCGAAGGCCTCCCACATCGAGCCCTCGGCCATCTCGGAGTCGCCGCACAGGACCCACACGTGGTAGGGGAGGCGATCGAGGCGCCGGCCGGCCAGCGCGAGGCCGACGCCGATCGGCAGCCCCTGGCCGAGCGAGCCGCTGGCGACGTCGACCCAGGGCAGGCGCGGCGTCGGATGGCCCTCCAGGCGCGAGCCGAAGCGCCGGAAGGTCAGCAGCTCGTCGTCGTCGATCGCGCCCATCGCCTTCAGCGCGGCATACAGCAGCGGCGAGGCGTGGCCCTTGGAGAAGATCAGGTGGTCGTTGTTGGGGTCGTGCGGCTCGGCGACGTCGTAGCGCAGGTGCTCGGAGAGGAGCACCGCGATGAGATCGGCGGCCGACATCGAGGACGTGGGGTGGCCCGAGCCCGCCGAGGCGCTGCAGCGCACGGAGTCGACGCGCAGCTGCTGGCCGAGCTCGGTGAGAAAGGTCTCGTCGGGCATGTGCTTTGCGCTACCCGTCGACCAAATCGGGTACCCGCGGGCTGTGCCCGCAGTCGAACACCGCGGGGACGCGACGCCGTTCCTCCCCGATCGCAAGAGCCTGAAGGCGCTGCGCGAGGCGGCGGCCGGGTGCCGCGGGTGCCATCTGTACGCGAACGCCACCCAGACGGTGTTCGGCGAGGGCCGCCGGGACGCCGACCTGATGCTGGTCGGCGAGGTGCCCGGCGACCGCGAGGACCGGGCTGGCCATCCGTTCGTCGGCCCAGCGGGCCGCGAGCTCGACAAGGCGCTCGAGGAGCTCGGCATCGCGCGCGCCGACATCTACATCACCAACGTCGTCAAGCACTTCAAGTTCGAGGAGCGCGGCAAGCGGCGCATCCACCAGACGCCCAAGAAGCTCGAGGTCGACGCGTGCTTCCCGTGGTTGCGCGAGGAGCTGCGTCTGGTCAAGCCCGAGGTGCTCGTGCTCCTGGGCGCCACCGCGGGCAAGGCGCTGCTGGGCTCGAAGTTCCGCCTGACCGCCAACCGCGGCAAGGAGATCGAGTCCGACCTCGCGCCCTACGTGACCGCGACGATCCACCCTTCGGCGATCCTGCGCGCCCCCGACGACGAGGCGCGCCAGCGCGAGCGCCGCGCGTTCACCGAGGACCTGCGCACCGTGCTGGCGCGGCTCTGAGCCGCCCGCGTCAGACCACGGAGTCGTCGCGATCGCCGAGGTACAGCAGGGCCGCCTTGACGCGGCGGCTGACGTGCTCGGGATCGCCGAGGTCGAGCTTGGCGAAGATCGCGTTGACGTGCTTCTCGACCGCGCGCTTGGTCAGCGCGAGCGACTCGGCGATCGCCGCGTTGCTCTTGCCCTCGGCGACGAGCGACAGCGTCTCGAGCTCGCGCGGCGTCAACTCGTGCAGGCGCGACCCGCGCGTCTCGTAGTGGGAGTGCACGAGGTCCTCGACGATGGTCGGATCGATGGCGAAGCCGCCGTCGGACACCGTCTTGACGGCCTGCAGCAGCTGGGCCCGATCGCGGATGCGGTCCTTGAGCAGGTAGCCGCGCCCGTCGGCGCCGCCTTCGAAGAGCCTGAGCGCGTAGGCGACCTCCGAGTACGTGCTCAGCACGATGACGCCGAGCGCCGGATGGCTGTGGCGCAGCTGCACCGACAGCTGGATGCCCTGGTCGTCGCCGGACGGCGGCATCCGGATGTCGGTGATGAGCAGATCGGCGCGCTCGCGATCGACGAGGTCTGTGACCGCGCGCGCGTCGTCGCACTCGCCCACCACCACGATCGTGGGCACGCTCTGCAGCAGATGCTTGAGCGCCTCGCGCAGCAGGTAGGCGTCGTCGGCGAGCACGACGCGAATCGGGGGTCGCTCGCCTGCCTGCGGCGTATCGCCTGTCTGGTGCGCCATGGAGGTCATGGTCCGCTTGTCGGCTGCGAGCTGAGCCTCACCTCCACCGTGCGCTCGTCGCCGCCGCGGACGTAAGTCACCTTGGCGCTGTCGCCCGATCGCTTGGCGCCGATCACGTGAGCGACGTCGTTCGGCCCGGCGACCTTCTGGCCGTCGATGCTCGTGATGACGTCGCCACCGGCGACGAGGGCGCCGGTCGCCGCGTCGCCTCCCGAGCCGCGCAGGCCGGCGTGGTCCCCCGGCCCGCCGCGCGCCACCTCGAGGACCAGGGCCCCGGACCGGACGTCGAGCCCGAGCCGCTGCGCGAGCTCGGCGGTCAGCCCGACGGTGCTCACGCCGAGGTAGGCACGGTCGACGTGCCCGTGCTCGATGAGCTCCTTGGCGACGCGCTCGACGGTGTCGACCGGGACCGCGAAGCCGATGCCGGCCGACTGCCCGGCGCCGCCCGTCGCGATCTGCGAGTTCACGCCGATCACCCTGCCCTCGAGGTCGACGAGCGGTCCACCCGAGTTGCCCGGGTTGATCGCGGCGTCGGTCTGGATGGCGTTGGTGATCGGATAGCCGTTGGGCGCCTGCAGCACCCGCGCCTTCGCCGAGACGATGCCGCTCGTCACCGTGCCCTCCAGGCCGAACGGGTTGCCGATGGCGACGACCGGCTGGCCCACGAAGACCTCGGACGCGTCGCCGAGACGCAGCGGATCGCCGCCAGTGAGCGCCTTGGGATCGGCCTGCAGCACCGCGAGATCGGTCGACGGGTCCTCGCCGACGAGCTTCACCGCCACCAGGCCGTTCTCGCCGACGCGCAGGGCCAGGTCGGTGCCGCCCGACACGACGTGCTCGTTGGTGACCAGATGTCCCTTGGCGTCGAACAGCCAGGCGGTCCCGGTGCCGGCGCCCTGCGCACCGCTGGCCTGGACGAAGTACACCGATCGGCCCTGCTGCTGGTAGATCCGATGGATCACGTTCGCCGCGGCGCCGCCGCTCTGTGCCGTCGCGGGGCCGCTGCCGCCCGAGTCGAACACGCCGGCCGCCGCCATCACGACCACCGCGACGATCGCCGCCACCGCGGTCGCGCCGACGACTGCAAGGAGACGCCGACCACTCATACCTGACCCACCGTACGCCTCCGAGGGCCGCGGCTGAAGCGGACGGATGGGCGCACCGCTCTGGCTGGGGATGCGCGCACGACGCTCAGAAGTCGACAGGGTCGCGGATGATCGGGCAGGTCATGCAGTGACCGCCGCCGCGTCCGCGCCCGAGCTCGGCGCCGACGATCGTGATGACCTCGACGCCCGCCTCGCGCAGGAGCGTGTTGGTCTGCGTGTTGCGATCGTAGGTGAACACGACCCCGGGCTCGACCGCCACGGCGTTGTTGCCGCTGTCCCACTGCTGGCGCTCGGAGGCGTAGACGTCGCCGCCGGTCTCGATGACCCGCAACGCGGGCAGGCCGAGCGCCTCGGCGACGACGTCCACGAACGGCCGTGAGCCTTCGTCGGTGATCTCGACGCCGGGTGCCTTGTCGCTCGGGCGCAGGGTGAACGCGTGGACGGCGTCCACGATGTTCGGGTACACGGTGACGACGTCGCGGTCGGCGAAGGTGAAGACGGTGTCGAGGTGCATCGCGGCGCGCAGCTTCGGCATGCCGGCGACCACCACGCGCTCGGCGGCGCCATGCTCGAACAGCGCGGCGGCGACCTGCGTGATCGCCTGCCTCGATGTGCGCTCGCTCATGCCCATGAGCACGGCGCCGTTGCCGACGGGCAGGATGTCGCCGCCCTCGAAGGTGGCCAGGCCCCAGTCGCGCTCGGGGTCGCCCCACCACACCGTCGAGCCGACGAAGTCCGGGTGGAACTCGTAGACCGCCTTCATGAGCAGCGTCTCGTCGTGGCGCGCCGGCCAGTACAGGGGGTTGAGGGTGACGCCGCCGTACAGCCAGCACGTCGTGTCGCGCGTGTAGAGCGTGTTCGGCAACGGGGGCATGAGGTACTCGCGCACGCCGGTCGATTCGCGAGCGAGCGCGACGTAGCCGGACCGGAAGTCGTCGGGCAGGTCGGACGTCGCCAAGCCGCCGATGAGGTACTCGGCGAGCGCGCGCGGCTCGAGCGACTCGAGGAAGGCCCGGGTGCCGTCGACGAGCCCGAGCCCGACCTCGTTGGCGACGATCTTGCGATCGAGGAGCCACAATCGCGCCTCGGCGATCGCCATCGTCTCAGCGAGCAGCTCGTGCAGCTCGACGACCTCGACGTCACGTGCGCGCAGCTTGTCGACGAAGTCGGCGTGGTCGCGCTGGGCGTTCTCGACCCACAGCACGTCATCGAAGAGCAGATCGTCCGAGTTGCTGGGCGTCAGCCGGCGATGGGCCAGGCCGGGCGCGCAGACCAGGACCTTGCGAAGCCGCCCAACTTCGGAGTGAACGCCATACGTGGACGCGACCAGGGTGGTTTCACTTGTCATGATCGGCCTCTCTTGTTCAGAGTGTGATCCAGCCCGCAGCGAGCGCCACGAGGCCGACGAGCGCCCCGACGATCGACACGGCGAGGATGATCAGCTCGCCGGGTGAGAACAGGCGACGGCCCTGCTCGCGGCGCGCCATCACGAAGAGCACCGTGGCCGGCGCGTAGATGATGAAAGACACGAGCACGAGCTTCATGCCGGCCGCGTAGAGCAGGAACGCCGTGTAGACAGTGGCGAGCGCGCCGATGGTGAGATCGCGGCTGCGCCCCGGATCGGCAGTGCCGTAGCTCTCCTTCGTCACTGCCAGTTTCAACGCATACCCGGCCGCCAGCAGGAAGGGGATGAGGGTGAGCGCGCCGGTGAGGTCGAGCGCGAAGTTGAACGCGTCGTCGGAGAAGTAGGTGACGATCAGGACGACCTGCACCAGGATCGTGGTGAGCACCAGTGCCGAGATCGGCACGTCGGCCGCGGTCGAGCGCCGCAGGAAACGCGGCATGTCGTCGTCCTTGGCGGCGACGAACAGCACCTCGGCGGCCATCAGGGTCCACGCGAGGTAGGCGCCGAGCACCGAGACGATGAGGCCGACGCTCACGAACGTCTTGCCCCATGTGCCGACCGCGTGATCGAGGACGCCGGCCATCGACGGCTGGCGCAGAGCGGCGATCTCGTGCATCGGCATGATGCCGTAGGAGACGATCGTCACCGAGGCGAAGACGGCGAACACGCTCAGGAACCCGAGGAGGGTCGCGCGGCCGACGTCCTTGCGGCGCCTGGCGTGGCGCGAGTACACGCTGGCGCCTTCGACGCCGAGGAAGACGAAGACCGTCGCCAGCATGGTCTCGCGCACCTGGTGAAACAGCGAGCCGGCGTCGGCGGCGCCGCCGAAGTTGTCGGCGAAGACCTGCGGATCGAGGTAGAAGACCGCGAGGACGACGAAGATGAGGATGGGGACGACCTTGGCGACGGTGACGATCCTGTTGATCGCCGCCGCCTCCTTGACGCCGCGCCTGATCAGGAAGAAGAACAGCCACAGCGCGATCGACGAGAGCGCGACCGCAAGGACGGTGTCGCCGTCGCCGAGCGCTGGCCAGATGGCGCCGATCGTCGACATGATCAGCACCCAGTAGGTGACGTTCCCGACACACGCGCTCGCCCAGTAGCCGAACGCGGCGAAGAAGCCGGGGTACTCACCGAACCCGGCCTTCGCGTAGGCGTACACGCCGGAGTCCAGCTCGGGCTTGCGGACGGCGAGCGTCTGGAACACGAACGCGAGCATGAGCATGCCGGTGCCGGCGATCACCCACGCGATCAGCGCGCCCGCGACGCCGGTCTCCTCCGCGAACCGGCGCGGCAGCGAGAACACGCCGGCCCCGACCATCGAGCCGACCACCATCATGGTCAGCGTGAGCAGCGTCAGCTTCGCCGCCGGCTGAGCTCCGGCCGCCTTGTCGGCGGCCGTCACCTCGGTCGCGGCCATGGTCCCTGCTTCACGCGGTCGCCTCCATCAGCGGCTCGTCGACGGTCGGGCGCGCCTTCTCGATCCGGAAGCCGGTGATGCCGTACAGCACGCTCAGCGCGGGGCTGACGTAGTTGAAGACGCAGAACGGCAGATACGACAGCGTCGCCACGCCGAGCACGGCGCTCATGTACGCCCCGCACGAGTTCCATGGCACGAGCGGCGAGGTGACCGTGCCGCTGTCGGCGGCCAGGCGCGACAGGTTGGTCGCGGCGAGGCCACGCCTGGCGAACTCCGTGCGGAACACCCGCGCCGGCAGGACCAGCGCGATGTACTGGTCGCCCGCGACGGCGTTGAGGCCGAACGCGCAGGCGAAGACGGTCGCGAAGAGCCGGCCCGTGGTCTTCGCCGCCTGGACGAGGGGATCGACCAGCCGGGCGATCAGGCCGAACTCCTCGAGCAGCGCCCCGAACGTCACCGCGCCCACGATCAGCCACACCGTCGGCAGCATGCTGTCCATGCCGCCGCGCGACAGCAGCTGATCGATCACCGGGATCCCCGTGTCGATCGTGAAGCCGTTGCCCAGCGCGCTCCAGACGCCCTTGATCGAGTCGAGCACCGCGCCGTGGTCACCCTCGACGAAGCCGTTCATGACCGATGGCTGCAGGAAGGCGCCCAGCACGCCCGCGAAGAGCGCCGAGCACGTCAGCGCCAGCGTGGGCGGGACCTTGCGGATAGACAGGAACGCCAGGAGGACCAGCGGCAGCAGGTTCAGCGGCGTGATGTGGTAGATGCTGCTGAGGCTGTGCAGCTCGGTTTGCTCGCCGACCGGGTTGTGCACGTCCGGACCGTTGAGCAGTCCGATGATCAGCAGGACCGCGAATGCGGTGACGAAAGCGGGAACGGACGTCCACGCCTGGCGTTTGACGTGCTCGTGGACATCGACGTTCACCATCTGCGCGGTCAGCACCGTCGTTTCCGACAGTGGTGAGAGCTTGTCGCCCAGATAGGCGCCCGAGATCACCGCGCCCGCGGTGATGTGCGTCGAGACGCCGAGCATCGACGCGATGCCCACCAGTCCCACGCCGATCGTCCCGGCAGTGGTCCAGGAGCTGCCGATGCTCATCGCGACCGCGCCGCAGATCAGAGCGGTTGCCCCGTAGTACCAGCCCGGCGACAGGATCTGGATCCCGTAGTACACGAGCGTGGGGATCGTCCCCGAGAGGTTCCAGACCCCGATGAGCGCGCCGACCGCCAGGAGGATGAACACCGCGCTGGTGATCGAGGTCAGCGCGCCCTGGCCGGCTCGCTGGACCTCCTCCCAGCTGTGGCCGTTCTTCAGCGCGATGAGCGCCGCGACCAACGCGCACATCAACAGCGCCACCTGCACCGGACCGTCGAGCGCGTCCAGCCCGAACAACGCCAGCGAGCCCGCGATCAGCACCGCCAGCGTGAGCAGCGGGATGATCGCGTCGGCCAGGGATGGCTCGCGAAGAGGGCGCCCTCCCATGACCGCGACGATAAGCAGCGGCCCTGCCCGCGCCCGGGACATGGAAGTCAGTACCCGCAACTCGGTCGTGCAGGCACCTCCACGCACATGACACAGCCTGTGTAGGACAGAGCCGCGACGGCGGCGGTCGACGCCGCTTGACTGCTGTCTGCTGCCGCCTGGCGCGCTATCGCCGGAGGTGGTTTGTCACATCACCGTCGTGTACGTACGCTCTGGTGAGAGTCGACGGGAAGGCGGTCCAGGTGCGAACCGCGCAGTTCCCCGGGAAGTCCCACGAGACGCGTGCTACGCGTGCGCCGAGCGGCGCATCGGCGGTGCAGCTCGTCACGGACGACCCCGATCTGCGCGCGCGGCTGCATCGGCTCCTGGCACCGCATTACGCGGTCCGCATGGCGACGGACGGTCGTCGAGCGCTGCGGATGGTGATGGCTCAGCCGCCGGCGCTCGTCATCAGCGCGATGACGTTGCCCGACGTCGATGGCGCCGGCCTGGTGGAGCGGATCCGCAGCGGTCCGCGCAGCCGAGACATCCCGGTGATCCTCGTGTGCGCGCCCGCGGATCGCGTCGCCGGGCTGCGGGCGATCGACCGCGGCGCCGACGACGTCATCGTCAGGCCGTTCGTCGGCTCCGAGCTCCTCGCGCGGGTGCGCGCCACGGTGCACGCGGCGCGCCTGCGCGCGCTCGAGGAACGCGAGCTGCACGCGCTGCTCGACGATCTGAAGGCCGCGCATCAGCGCGTCGCGGTCACCGCGGCCGCCGAACGCCGGCGCATCGAGCGCGATCTCCACGACGGTGCACAGCAGCGTCTGATGGCGCTGCGGCTCGAGCTGGGGCTGCTCGCCGAACGCGTCGCGGACGGCGAGGAGGTCGTCACGCGGCGCCATCTCGACCGGCTCCGCGGCGAGGTCGACGAGGCGCTCGGCGAGCTGCGCGACCTCGCTCACGGCCTGCATCCGCCGCTGCTGGCCAGCGACGGCCTCTACGCCGCGCTGTCGGCGGCGTCGCGGAAGGGGCACGTGCCCGTGGAGGTCGACGGCGCGGACGTCGGCCGGTTCGCGCCCGCCGTCGAGAGCGCGACGTACTTCTGCTGTCTCGAGGCGCTGCAGAACGTCGCCAAGCACGCGGGGCCCGACGCGCGCGCGGCGATCCGGTTGGAGGCGCGACACGGCGTGCTGGTGTTCAGCGTGACCGACGACGGCTGCGGCTTCGAACGCCCGGGCATCGAGGGCGACGGACTGACGAACCTCCGCGACCGCCTCGGCGCCCTCGGTGGACACGCCGAGATCACCTCGATACCGGGCCGCGGCACGACCGTCCTCGGCTGCATCCCGCTGACGCCCGCGCCATCGGTCGTCCGTCCGGATGTCGGCACGACGTCGTCAGGGGGTGCGGGCCTGCATGTCATCTGACGTGCCCAGACGCCCATCTATCGTCGCCGCGCCCATCTCAGACATCGCCGGGAGGATCGATGAGCGATCTGCGGCGAGGTGATTCAGACCTCGCTCGACAACGAGTCCGAGGAGCGCCTGCGCGAAGCCCTGGAGGTCTCGCACGCCGGTGCGGGCGCTGCCGCGTGATCTGATGGTCCGCAGGCGATGACCCTGCCCGTCGACGTCCCGACGCGCGCGGAGGTCGAGCGCCTGCTGGCTGCGCGTGACGCGTCGTGCGTCTCCATCTACGTGCCGACGAGCCCGTTGACGCAGGACGCCCAAGTCGGCCGGATCGAGCTCAAGAACGCGGTCGGGGAGGCGGCCGACCAGCTGCAGGCGGTCGACGCCGACCGCCGGGACGTCGCCGAGATCCGCGAGCTGCTCGACGAGTACGTCGCCGACGACGACTTCTGGGCCGAGCAGGCGTGGACGCTTGCGGTGTTCGCGTCGCCGGCCGGGGCGCGGACCTTCCGATTGCCCAATCGCCTGGACAGCGCGGTGGAGGTCGGCGACCGCTACTACGTCAAGCCGCTGCTGCGTGCGATCACCTTCCCGCAGGCGGCGTTCGTCCTGGCGCTCGCGTCGGGCGGCGTGCGCCTCGTCGAGATCACGCGCGAGGGGCCGCCGTCCCCGGTCGCCGTCCCCGGATTGCCGTCGGATGCGGCCAGCGCCGCCGGCAAGGCGTCGATCGCCGATCGCGCGCCCGTACGCCGGATCCAGGGCTCGGAGGGTCAGAGGGTGCGCCTGCGTCAGTTCGCGCGCAAGGTGGACAGCGCGCTGCGCGGCGTGCTCACGGGCCTTGACCTGCCGCTGATCCTCGCGGCGGCGGCGCCGATGGACGCGATCTTCCGCTCGGTCAACAGCTACCCGCACCTGACCGAGCGCGGCATCGGCGGCAACCCCGAGGAGCGCAGCGATGCCGAGCTGGCGGCGGCGGCGCGCGCCGTGCTCGACGAGCTCTACGCGCAGGAGGCGGCGTCCCTGCGCGAGCGCTTCGAGGCGAGCGCCGCGCAGGGACGCGCCTCGACCGACGTGGCGACCGTGGCCCGCCTGGCGACGTACGGCGCGGTCGACACCCTGCTCGTCGACATCGACCAGAAGGTGCCGGGATTCGTCGACGCGCAGACAGGCGCGGTGACGTTCGCCGACGACGACGCGGCCAGCTACGGCGTCGTCGACGAGATCGCACGGCGCGTGCTGCTCTCCTCCGGCCGCGTGCTCGCGGTCCGCGCGCCCGAGGTCCCCGGCGGCGGTGCGCTGGCGGCGATCCTGCGCTATCCGCCCTGACGATGCGCCCGTCGTGCACCGATCGGTGAATGCCGCACGGCGGCTCGGCACGTTGAGTGCGGTCGTCGCCGTGCTCGCGGTCGCCGGCACGGCGCACGCCACGACGGTGCCGTCCTCCTCGACGCCCTTGGCCGGCAGCGCGTTCCAAGGCGGCGACGGCGATCAGGACGATGCCGCGCCCTACGTCGACTGGCAGGGCTTCCAGGCGCGCGGGCGCGCGGTGCACGCTCCCGATCCGAACGCGCAGGATTCTGCGTTCGTCGGCGGGGCGAAGGAGGACGAGCCCGGCACGTGGGATCTGACGACCGAGGCCGGCGGGGTCGATCCGCCCAAGAGCAACATCCTCGACGGCTGGTCGGCGGTCGACCAGCCGGCGGCGCAGACCTTCCTGTACCTCGCGCTGACCCGCGAGGCCGCCGGGGGCACGACGTACGTCGCCTTCGAGCTCAACCAGGACGCCCGGCTGTGGAACAACGGCCGAGCGACGATCCCGTGCCGGCGCACGGGCGACGTGCTCGCGCTGCTCGCCGCCCACGGCAACGCCATCGACATGGTGCTGGAGCGCTGGGCCACCTCGGCAACCGACGCGAGCACGGGGTGCGCGACGCGCGGTCACCTCACGCGGGTCTCGACGATCGCGCCCGGCGACGCGCAGGGCGCGGTGAACGCGCATCCGATCGCCGGCCGCCTGCCGGGGTTCCACGCGCTGGACGCTTCGCTGTCGGCCGGCCTCTTCGGTGAGGTGGCGCTGAACATGGGCGCGCTGCTCGACGCGGCCTTCGACGACCGATGCTTCAGCTTCGGCTCGATCTGGATGCACTCTCGCTCGTCGCTGTCCGAGCAATCCAATCTGCAGGACTACGTCGCGCCTCGCGGTCTCGCCGTCAGGACCTGCGCCGCTTCGGGCACCAAGTTCCTCGATCGCAACGCGAACGGAACGCTCGACGACGGAGAGCCGGGCCTGCCGCGGTTCCTGATCTGGGCCGACTACGACAACGACGGGCTGCACGACGCCGGCGAGCCGTTCGCGGTCACCGACAAGGACGGCCACTACGTCATCGCCGGCATCCAGCCGCCCGCCGGCAGCTACACGCTGCGCGAGACGCTGGTGAGCGCCGCGCCGCGCACGAGCTGGGTCTGCTCGCATCCTCGCGACGGCATCGAAGGCGGCTTCAGCCACGGCCCCGGCGGCCTCTTCGGGTGCGGATGGGGGCCGATCGACGCCGGCGCCACGCCGAACGCCTCGGGCCGGAACTTCGGCAACTGGCTGCCCGCTCGCCTCACGGTCGAGAAGGAGCTCTGGCCGCCCGACGACCCGGGCCGCTTCGACCTCGCCGTCGACGGCAAGACGGTGCTGCCCTCGGCAGGCGACGGCGATGCGACGACGATCGCGCTCGCGCCCGGGTCCTACGACGTCACCGAGGCGGCGGTCCCGCCGACCGACCCGGCCGCGTTCCGCTCGACGGTCGCCTGCCGTCCCACGCCGGCCGTGCGCAGGCGGCCGCGCGCCGGCACCGGGTACGCCGGCCTCGTCCTGCGCGCGGGCGACCGCGCGACGTGCACCTTCACCAACGTGCGCCGCGGCGCCGCGGCGATCGCGATCGAGAAGGTCGGCCCCCGGTCCGCGATCGCCGGCGAGCGGCTGCGGTATCGCCTCTACGTCACCAATCCCGGCGACAAGGCGCTGCGCGCGTCGAGGGTGCGCGTGACGGACCGCACCTGCGACGGGTCCCCGGTGCTCGTGGCCAAGTCCGATGGCAACGGTGCCGACGGGTCACCCGGGACGCTCGATCCCGGCGACGTCTGGACCTACCGATGCTCCCGGGTCACGGCCGCTCCGACCGGCCAATGCGTCGAGGCCAGCGTCACGAACGCCGCGGTGGTCACCGCGGCCGCCGGCCGCGTCATCGTCCGCGACGACGACGCCGTCACGACGACGCTTCGCTGCCCGGGCGAGCCGTCGGTCGCGCCGAGCGGCGTGCATCCGCCCCCTGCGGACCGGTTCGGCGCGGCAGGGTTGCGGGTGCCCTCAGGCTGCATCAGCCGCGCCGCGCAGGTGCGGGTGGTCGGGACGCGCATGGCGCTCGTCGCCGTCAGGGTCGACGGGCAGCCGGCCGGGCGCGCGACGCCGACGATCCTGCAGCGCGGCGTCGCACCGCTGGCGCGGCTGCCTGCGCCGGGGCGCCGCCGGCTTGCGGTCAGCGTGGCCTTCGCTCGCGGTTCCGGCGCGCCGCCGCTGACGCTGGCCCGCAACGTGGCGATCTGCCGGCCGCCGCGGCCACACTTCACGGGATGAGTGGGCCGGACGGCATCGTCTACGAGCTGCTCAGGATGCGCACCCGCGATGGGCCCGAGACCACGGTCTACCTGGTGCGCCACCCGCTGCGGGCGACGCGCGTCTCGGTCGTGCGCTTCTCCGAGGGCGGCAGGCTCGACCACTGGTGCGCTCGCACCGGACATCAGGAGGCGATCGTCGCGGGGTTCTTCGTGCGCGACCCGCTGCGCCCACTCGGCGAGGTGCGCATCGCCGGCATGCTCGTCGAGCACGAGCCGGTCCCCGAGCCATGGGCGACGTCGCGGGCCTGCGTGCACGTCGACGGCTCGGTGCGGATCGCCGCGCGCGGACAGCTCGCGGACGAGCCGCCGGGCGATCTCGTCCAGGCCGGCCCGCTGCTCGTCCACGAGGGGACGTCGTGCATCGACGGCGCCGATCCCGAGGGGTTCTCCGCCGGGGCGGGGCAGTTCGACTCGGACATCACCGTCGGGCGCTATCCGCGCTGCGCGCTGGGCGTCGGCGACGACGAGCTGCTCGCGGTGTGCTGCGACGGGCGCCGGTCGGGCGTCGACGCCGGGCTCGAGCTCGGCGAGCTCGCCCGGCTGATGATCTCGTTCGGGGCTCGCGAGGCGATCAACCTCGACGGCGGCGGCTCGGCGACGCTCGTCCACCGCGGGCACCTGCTCAACCGGCCGTACTCCAACCAGGATCAGCCGGCGCCCGAATCGCGGCCGGTGGTCACCGCCCTGCTGTTCGACCCGGCGTGATCTAGGCTGAGGCGCTGATGAGCGCCCAGCCGGCACGTCACCGCGTCGTCGTCGTGGGCGGAGGCTTCGGCGGCTTGCAGGCGGCGATGAAGCTCAGCCGCATGCCCGTCGACGTCACGCTGATCGACCGGCGCAACTTCCATCTCTTCCAGCCGCTGGCCTACCAGGTCGCCACGGGCGCCCTGTCGCCGGCGGAGATCTGCTACCCGCTGCGGCGCATCTTCCGCCGCCGGCGCAACGTCGAGGTGGTGCTCGCCGAGGTCCATGACGTCGACCTCGAGGCGCGCCGCGTGATGCTGCGGCCGGTCGTCGGCGACGTCGCCCCGGAGTCGATCGAGTACGACACGCTGATCGTCTCGGGCGGGTCGGCCTACTCGTACTTCGGCCACGACGAATGGCGCGAGCCGGCGGCCGAGCTCAAGTCGCTGGAGGGCGCGCTGACGCTGCGCAACCGCATCCTCGGCGCCTTCGAGGCGGCCGAGCTCGAGACCGACGCGGCGCGGCGCGAGGCGTGGCTGACCTTCGCGGTGGTCGGCGCCGGGCCGACGGGCGTCGAGATGGCCGGCCAGATCGGCGAGATCGCCCGCGGCGTTCGCAGCGACTACCACGAGATG
>Ga0081539_10003854_pt1 | contig 17585 bp, 17 predicted proteins | sample TabmetS4T2R2_FD_71023 | JGI IMG/M metagenome (GOLD analysis project Ga0081539, IMG submission 71023) | Tabebuia heterophylla rhizosphere microbial communities from the University of Puerto Rico - S4T2R2 | ecosystem: Host-associated > Plants > Roots > Rhizosphere ...
AGACCGACCCGTACGGCTGGGATCCGTCGAACCAGCCCGGCTACCAGAACTGGCAGGCCGAAGCGATCTGGGATCAGCTGGTCTTCTGCGACGCCAACGGCAAACTGGCCGCCGGCCTGGCCGATACCTGGGAGATCACCGATCAGAACAAGACGTTGAAGGCGCACATCCGGGAGGGGGTGAAGTTCTCCGACGGCACCGCGGTCGACTCCGCCGCCGTCGCCGCCTCGTTCGACTTCGCCGCCAAGAACGGCGGATCGCAGGCCGACTACAAGGGCATCAAGATCGCGACCCCGGATGCCCAGAACGTCTCCATCACGTGGCCCGAACCCCAGCAGGTCATCGCGAGCAAAGCGTGCAACCCCAAGATCGCCCCGGCGGCGTGGCTGAAGGCCAAGAAGTTCGACGTACCGGTCGGATCCGGGCCGTACGTGCTCGACACCGCCGGGACGACCACCGGTTCGGTCTACACGTTCACCAAGAACGAGAACCATTGGGACGCCAAGAACTACCCGTACAGGAAGCTCGTCGTCAAGGTTTTCGCGAGCCCGGCGGCGGCGGTCGCCGCGCTCCGGACGGGCCAGGTCGACGCCGGACTGGTCAAGCAGACGGATGTCGCCTCAGTCACCGGATCCGGCATGCAGATCAAGAAGTTCCAGGGCCAGACCACCCGGCTCCTGCTGACCGACCACCTCGGCAAGGTTGTGAAGCCGATCGGGAATCTCAAGGTCCGTCAGGCGATCAACATGGTCTTCGACAAAGAGGCGATGGCCAAGAACCTGTACCAGGGCAACGCCGAGCCCGCGGCGCAGGTGTTCCGCAAGGGCAGCGACGCTTACATCGAAGGCCTGCAGGACCCGTATCCGTACGACGTCGCGAAGGCCAAGCAGCTCATGGCGGAGGCCGGCTACGCCGCCGGTTTCGACCTCCAGCTGCCGACGATCGCGGGTCAGAACTTCGAGACCCTGATGCCGTACGTCACCCAGCAGCTGGCGTCGATCAACATCCGGGTGAAGCAGGTGCCGCTGTCCGGGGCCAACGCCATCGGGGATCTGCTGAGCGGCAAGTACCCGGTGGTCCTGTGGGAGCTGGGCAACCTCGGCAACTCCGCGCTCCAGATCTACATCGAATCCACGCCGGCCGGCTGGTGGAATCTCGAGCACCAGCCCGACGAGTACGTCGACTCTCGGTGGACGCAGATCGCGACCGCTGACGCGGCGGCGTCGAAGAAGCTGCAGCAGGAGATCAACCAGTACCTCGTCGACCAGGCGTGGCAGGCGCCGATGGTCTACACCGGCAGCAACTTCGCCTACCAGGCGGACAAGGTCAGCATTCCGACCGACTCGGATCAGGAAGCCCTGACGCCCAAGTTGCGCGACTTCAAGTAGATCCGGCCGGCGCTCGACCTGAGGAGGTTCAACGATGTGGCTGTCATCGCTGAAAAACCTGGTGCGTTCCCTCGCAGTGCTGCTGGTAGTCACGTTCGCGACGTTCAGCCTCATGTTCGGGAACGCGCCCGGCATCGCCAAGGCCGTCCTGGGGCTGGCCGCGACGCCGGAGGCCGTCCAGGGCAAGGTCGTCGAACTGGGACTCGACCGGCCCCTGCTGGTTCAGTACTGGAGCTGGGCGACGCATGCGATCCAAGGTGACCTCGGGCGCTCGTTCTACACCGGTGAGCCGGTATCGGATGCCCTGGCGAGCCGGGTGCCGGTGACCCTCGCGCTCATCGTCATCGCCCTGCTCCTGACGGCCGTGCTGAGTGTGATCCTCGGGGTCACCGCGGCCGTCCGGGGAGGGTCGGTCGACCGGGCACTCCAGTTCGTCTCCGTCCTCGGCACGGCGGTGCCGGCCTTCATCGTCGCCATCGCTCTGGTGCTCGTCCTGGCCATCCGCTGGCCCGTCTTCCCTGCCACCGGCTACGTGTCCCCGGATGCGAGCCTGTCCGGCTGGGCCGCATCTCTGGTCCTGCCGGTGACGGCCCTGCTGATCGGTTCCGTGGCGAGCGCCGCCCAACAGTTCCGCTCCGCCGTCCTCGACACGCTGGGCCGCGACTACGTTCGCACGCTGCGGGCGCGCGGTATCGACGAGCGGTACGTGGTGTTCCGGCACGTGCTGCGAAACTCCGCCGCTCCCGGCCTCACCGTGCTCAGCCTCACCATGCTCGGGCTGCTGGGCGGAGCGGTGTTCATCGAGCAGGTGTTCGCGCTGCCCGGCATGGGCCAGCTGGCCAACGCCTCGGCACAGATCAACGACGTTCCGATGGTCATGGGCACAGTACTGGTCACCATCGTGATCGTCCTGGTCGTGAACTTCCTGGGCGACCTGGCCATCACCATTGCCAACCCGAAGGCGAGGGCCCGATGACCATCAATCCCGAGACCGTCGGTCCGGAGGCGGTGGGAAGCGCCCCCGCCGTCCAGCCCGTCAAGCGTTCGGTGATCGGCCAACTGCTCCGCAATCCGCAGGGCGCGGCGTGCCTGGCCTACCTGGCGCTGGTCGTCCTCATCGCGGTGAGCGCGCCCTGGCTCGCACCCGCGGGGCCCAACGTCACCGACCTCGCCGCCACGAACGCCCCACCACTGACGGCGGGCCATCCGCTCGGCGGCGACAGCGCGGGGCGCGACATTCTGGACCGGCTCATCTGGGGCTCGCGCCAGACGGTGGTCGCGGTCCTCGTCGTCGTGGTGGTCTCGGTTCTGCTCGGCGTCATAGCCGGTCTGGTGGCGGGCTTCTACCGGGGCCGGTTCGAGCTGGTCGCGAGCTTCGTCACCGACGTGATCATGTCGCTGCCCGGCATAGTCCTGCTGATCGCGCTCTACGCATTGACCGGACCGAACATCCCCGCGGCGATGGCGGTGTTCGGCGTGCTCATCGCCCCGACGTACTACCGCCTCGTCCGGTCGATCGTGCTGGGTGTCCGCAACGAGCTGTACGTCGACGCCGCGCGGGTCGTCGGTCTGTCCGACCTGCGCATCGTGGGCCGGCACGTGCTCTGGGCGGTGCGGGCTCCGGTGATCATCCAGAGCTCGTTCGTCATGGCCGCCGCCATCGGCATCGAAGCGGGAGTGTCGTTTCTCGGCCTCGGCGACCCGGCCGGAGCGTCCTGGGGCATCGTGTTGCAGACCTCCTTCAACGCGATCTACAACAACGCGTGGGCGGTGCTGTGGCCCGCACTGGTGATCAGCCTGACGATCCTGACCCTGGTCCTGCTCGGCAACGCCCTCAGCGACGTCCTGCAATCCTCGGCGCGCAGCAAGCTCCTCTCGCCCCGCCGGCGCCACGCGCTGGTGGCCGCCGCGGATCGCGCGAAGAAGACGGCGCCCGTCGCCGACTCCGCGCTGGTCGGCAGCTCCGACGATGTCGTGCTTTCGGTGCGCGATCTCCGCATCGGGTATCCCACCGCCGGCGGCGTCGACGAGGTCGTCCACGGCGTCGACCTCGACGTTCGACGGGGCGAAATCCACGGTCTGGTCGGTGAGTCCGGGTCGGGCAAGTCCCAGATCGCCTTCTCCACCCTGGGCATCCTGCCCCGCGAAGCGCTGATCCTGGGCGGCCACGTCCTGCTGGACGGAGAGGATCTGCTGGCGGACAGCCGGCTCATGCTGGCCGCGCGCGGGCGCCGGATCGGATACATCCCGCAGGAGCCGATGTCGAACCTCGATCCGTCGTTCACCATCGGCGCCCAGCTCGTCTACGGGCTGCGGGCGACCCGCCCGATGTCCAAGGGCGAGGCCCGCCGGCGCCTCGTCGAGCTGTTGGCCCGCGTCGGGATCACCGAACCCGAGCGGGTCATGCGGCTGTACCCGCACCAGATTTCGGGCGGAATGGCCCAGCGCGTCCTCATCTGTGGAGCGGTCGCGTCGGACCCGGACATCATCGTCGCCGACGAGCCGACTACGGCCCTCGACGTCACGGTCCAGGCCGAGGTGCTGGAACTGCTGCGTGAGCTCAGTCGCGAGCGGGGGCTGGCCATGATCCTGGTCACGCACAACCTCGGCGTCGTGGCCGACCTGTGCGACACCGTGAGCGTGATGAAGGACGGGCGCATCGTGGAACGCGCCGACGTCGAAGCGATCTTCGAGTCGCCGCGGCAGGCCTACACGCAACAGCTGCTGTCGTCGTCCCGCCGCGTCGAGCTGATGGAGATCTGACATGCCCACCACGGAACGGCTATTGGAGGTCCACGACCTGGTGGTCCGTTTTCCCGGCCGCAGGGGCGGCTCGATCACCGTCATCGACGGCGTCTCCTTCGACCTGGCCGCCGGGGAGACCTTGAGCCTGGTGGGGGAGTCGGGCTCCGGCAAGACCACGATCGGCCGGGCGATCCTCGGTCTGGCGCCGGTGACCGACGGATCGATCAGCTTCCGGGGCGAGACCATCAGCAACGTCCCTCGGTCACGGCGCCGCAAGCTCGCGTCGGACATCCAGGTCGTGTTCCAGGATCCGTACTCGTCGCTGAATCCCTCGATGACAGTGGAGAGCATCCTGGTCGAGCCCCTGGCCGCGGCCGGCGTCGAGGGCGGCCGGGCGCGCGTGCGCCACCTGCTCGACGCCGTCGGCCTTCCGGCCGGCGCCGGGCAGCGCTACCCCCGGGAGTTCTCCGGCGGGCAGCGGCAGCGGGTCGCCATCGCCCGGGCGCTGGCACTGGAGCCCGCCGTCATCGTCTGCGACGAGCCGACCAGTGCTCTGGACGTCACGACCCAGGCGACGGTTCTGAGCCTGTTCAAGGACCTCCAGGCGGCGACCGGGGTGGCGTACCTGTTCATCAGTCACGACCTGGGGGTCGTCAACGAGATCAGCGACCGGATCGCGGTCCTGTACCAGGGCCGGATCGCCGAGATCGGCGAAGCCCACCAGGTAGCGACCCGGCCGCGGCACGAGTACACCCACCGGCTGCAGATGGCCGCTCCGGTCGCGGATCCCCGGAAGCAGCGCGAACGACGCGAGCAGCGCCTGGCCCTGCTCGCCACCGGCCCGCACGATCCCGGCATCGGCCCACTCGCCCGCAAAGGAGACACATGACGACATTCGTACGCGGCCTCAGCACGGCGGCGACCACGCTGGCTCTGACCGTCGGCTCGGTAGTTCTTCCGGCCCCCACCGCGTCCGGGGCTCCCTCGGAATGCAGAGCCATCCAGCCCGGCGGGCCCGTCCAGGTGACGCCCGACTGCGTCGACCCGCTGTACGCCCGACCGGTGATCGACAGCGAGCAGGACCTGACGACCCCGGTGGTGCACCGCCGCGTCTCCGGACACTTCGAAGGCACCGAGGTGAAGTTCACCGTCTACCTGCCACCCGCCAACCGGTGGAAGGGGCGTTTCTTCCAGTACACCTACCCGCTCACCGACCAGAACGCCACCGATCGGGTCGTCGCGTTCGGCGCTGCCAGCGGCGGATACACCGTCCAGGCAGGCGGCGCCCAGGGCTACCGGCACGCGGCCGCCGCCGCGAAGTTCGCCGAGGCGGTGGCCGCCGACTACTACGACTCCGGCTCCCGACGGATCTACGGCTACCTGTACGGCCCGTCCGGTGGCTCCTTCCAGACGGTCGGCGCGATCGAGAACACCGTCGGCGTCTGGGATGGCGCGGTCCCGATCGTCCTCGGCGTGCCCACGTCCATCCCGACCAACTTCTTCGTGCGGGCGCACGCGCGCATGGTTCTGGCCGATGTGGCCGATAAGATCGCCGACGCGGTCCGTCCCGGCGGCTCGGGCGATCCGTACGCGGGCCTGACGCCGGTGCAGGCGGCGACGCTGCACGAGGTGACGAGCCTGGGCGTGCCGCTCAAGGCCTGGCAGGACCCGGATTACGTGCTCGGCCTGTCCGCTCCGGACGGGCTGCTCGGCTTCGGTGCCGTGATCCGCCAGATAGATCCGAGTTATGTGACCGACTTCTGGACCAAGCCGGGCTACCTCGGCACCGAGAAGTCGGCCCTCGGTGACCTCGTCCGCGCGGCCTTAGCCGAGCTCGGCGACACCCCGGACAACCGGTGGACCGTGGCGCTGCCGTCGTACTACCGGCATCAGGTCCCACCGGCGGACCAGGGCTTCACCGCCTTCGACGTCCTTCGCGGTCCCGACGGGCAGCCCCGGTACCCCCAGCGGCCGCTGCTCGTCGGCCCGCTGATCTCTCGCGGCGTCACCGGCGGCGGCACGTTCACCGGCAAGATCAACGGCAAGGTCATCGTGGTGGACAACCTCGCCGACCCCGACGCCTACCCCTGGCACGCCGCCTGGTACGCCGACCGGGTGCGTTCGGCGCTCGGAGATACGGGGTTCAAGAACAACTTCCGGCTCTACTACAACGACAACGCCGACCACCTCGAGGGACCGGTCACCGGCACCAAGGCGAACCGGATCGTGTCCTACGACCCGATCGTCGAGCAGGCGCTGCGCGATGTGGCCGCCTGGGCCGAACGGGACGCGGTTGCGCCCCGCTCCACGAGGTACCGCGTGGTCGACGGTCAGGTCATCGTCCCGGAGCGTGCGTCGCAGCGGCGCGGCATCCAGCCGGTCGTGGATCTCGCCGTCCGGGGTGGCGACCGGATCACGGTGCGCGTCGGCCAGCAGGTGACGTTCTCCGGGCGGGCGCAGGTGCCGCCCGGCACCGGCAAGATCGTCTCCGTCGGCTGGGACTTCACCGGCACGGGCAGCTACGCGACTACCGCGATCAGGCGACCGAGGCCCGCGCTGAGGGTCGACGGCAGCCACCGGTACACCGAGCCGGGGACGTACTACGTGGCGTTGCGGGTGGCCTCGTCCCGCTCCGGCGTGGCCGAGCCGTTCGCCCAGGTCGAGAACCTGGACCGGGTCCGCGTCGTGGTGCGCCCGTAAGGCACACGCATCTCTGATCGACAGGCTCGGAGAACTGAAACGGCGCGTCCGGCGGGTCTACCCCTCCCCCGGACGCGCCGTGGTGTCTCGAACGATCAACTTGGGACGGACGACGACGTCTCTGGGCTTGTGCGCGGGCCGGTCGAGCCGGTCGACGACGGCCCTGAGCGCCTGCCTGGCCATCCGGGGAATGTCCTGCCGTACGGACGTGAGCTCGATGCCGGGAATCCGGCCGAAGCGCGAGTCGTCGTAGCCGATGACGGACAACTGCCGCGGCACCTGCACGCCGGCCCGGAAAGCGGTATCGAGGATGCCGATGGCGCAGAGGTCGTTGGCGGCGATGACGGCGGTCGGCGGTCGATCCGCCAGCAACGTCTTCGCCGCCTCGGCGCCCTCGTCCTCCGTGTAGCCCCCCGGAGACGACCCGGACCGTCGTGGTCAAGCCATGGTCCTCCATGGCCGCGCGGTAGCCGGCTCGCCGGTCCTCCGCGCCGGGATTGTCGCCGCCGTCGACATAGGCGATGGCGCGGTGCCCGAGTGCTACGAGGTCGTCACCCTCGATGCGGGAGTGGCCACCGGCACGATCAAGGCCAAGGAGGGCGCCGGCAGCCAGGCGAAAATCGTCACCTTCGACCTCAACAACGACGTGGTGCGGGCCATCCAGAACAAGACGATCGAGTTCTGCGTCGACCAGCAGCCGTACCTGCAGGGCTACGAAGCCGTCGACACCCTGTGGCTGCAGCTGACCAACGGCAACGATCTCGGCGGCGGCAAGGCCGTGCTCACCGGACCGTCCTTCGTCGATTCCACGAACATCGAGAAGATCGCCACCTTCGCCGCGAAGAACACCCGGTGACGTGACGACACCGGTCACCTGGTACCTGGATTCCCGATCACCTGGTGCACGGACGGCCAGGAGGCCAGCGCTTCCCGGAGTTCCGGCCGCCGTTCGGTGGCGAGGGCGTGCTCGTACGCCTCGTCCAGCAGATGGGCGAGGACGGCCCGCTCGCCGGTCTGGGCGGAGCGGACTGCTCCCTCGACCATGGCCAGGCTCAGCACGTTGCGGTGTATCTCACTCGCCGGCACGGTACCTTCGCGGACGGCGGTGACGAACTCGGCGAGTGCCCCCGCCACCTGCTCGGGACCGGTCCCGGGCAGGGCGGGGATCGGCTCGCCGCCGGCGGTCTGCGCCCGGGGTTCGTGGTCGCCGTCCCACACCGCGGTGCCGCCGGCGCCGTTGATCCGCCAGCTGCCGTTCCACGAGGTCTCCATCCCGGCGCTGCACCAGCTGCCGGTGAACCCGAACCGGGTGCCGTCGGCGAACGCCGCGGCCACCTGGGCGGCGGCGTCACCGGCCAACCAGCTCCACTGCGGGTTGAAAGACTCGCACCTGACCCACACCGGTTCGCTGCCGATCAGGTGGCGGGCCAGGTCGAACTGATGGATCGCCATGTCGCGCAGCAGCGGATAGGGCATCTCCAACCGGAAACCGCGCAGGGGCGGGGCTTTGAAGAAGCCGCACTCCACGATGCCGAGACGGCCGAGCCGGGCCACCTGACGGCGCAGTGCCTCCAGATGCCGCCAGTAGCGCCGGGACTGGGAGACCATCAGCAGCCGGCCGCTCACCTCGGCGGCGGCCGCCATGGACAGGGCCGCGCTGATCGTGTGGGCGGCCGGCTTCTCGCACAACACCGGCAGACCGTTGCGCAGGGCGCTGATGCTGACGTCTGCGTGCGCCTCGGGAACGGTCACGTTGACCACCGCGTCGGCCTCCACCCGGCCGAGCAGATCCGCCAGCGTGGTCGCCACGGCCACGTCCGCGAAACCGTTGGCGGCCACCGCCCGCTGTGCCGCCTCCAGGTCGAGATCCACCAGGCCGGTGAGCCGGACGTCGGGCGACTGGCCGATGACGTTCAGCCACTCCCGGCCCCACGAGCCGGCACCCAGCTGGATCAGCCGGACCGGCTCACTCGACGGAAACATGACCGTGTCCTCCGGGTTGGCCGTGCCCGTTGCCGAGGTCGTCCGTCTCGGACCGCAGCACGGTCGGCAGCGCGCGGGGCCGGTCGTTGTGCGCCCAGGCCACCCCGTTCGCGATCACCCGGCGGACGTCCTCGTGGTGGTAGACGGGGTAGTCCTGGTCGCCCGGCGAGAAGTAGAAGACCTTGCCGTTGCCTCGGCGGAAGGTGCAGCCGCTGCGGAACACCTCGCCTCCGGTGAACGACGAGATGAAGATCAGCTCGTCCGGTGCCGGGATGTCGAAGAACTCCCCGTACATCTCCTGCGAGTCGATGACGATCGGGCTGGGCACGCCCCCGGCGATCGGGTGGGTCGGGTCGACCGTCCACACCAACTCGCGGTCCTGCGCATTGCGCCAGCGCAGCGAGCACGTCGTACCCATGAGCCTTTTGAAGATCTTGGACCAGTGGCCGGAGTGCAGCACCACCAGGCCGACCCCGGACAGGACGTGCCGGTGCACGCGCTCGACGACCTCGTCGGACACCTCGCCGTGCGCGGCATGCCCCCACCACACCAGGACGTCGAGCTCCGTCAGCACCTCCTCGGTGAGGCCGTGTTCGGGGTCGTCGAGAGTCGCGGTGGTCACCCGGGCCCGGTCACCCAGGTTCTCGGCGATACCGGCCGCGATGGTGGAGTGCATGCCGTCGGGATAGATGGCGGCCACGTGCGGCTCGACCTGTTCGTGCCGGTTCTCTCCCCACACGAGGACGTGAATCTGATCAGGCATGCTGACCACCCGCACCGATCTCGTCCTCGAGGTGTGCCCGGAGAATCGCCTCGAAGCTGCCGTCGTCGGTGAACCCGAGGCTCCGCGCCCGCCGCGCCTCGGCCCGCACGGGCCAGCTCTCCACGATGCGCTGGATCGCCGGGTCCGGTTGCCACCGGATCCGCTCGGCCGCGGCCTCGCCGGCCACCCGGGCCAGGACATCGACCATGGTGCCGACGGTCACGGTGATGCCCGGCAGCGGGAGCGTACGGTTGGCGCCCCAGACGGAATCCGGCAGGCGCATGGCGCGCAGCAGCGCCTCGGTGACCCGGCGCGGGGAGAGGATGTAGATCGCGGTGTCCCGGCGTACCGGGCAGATCGCCTCCGCGCCGATCAACGGCTCGCGGATGATCGAGCTCGCGAAGGTCGACGCGGCCCTGTTCGGCTTGCCGGGACGTACGACGATCGTCGGCAGGCGAAGGCTCCTGCCGTCCAGGAAGCCCTTGCGGCTGTAGTCGGCGATGAGCAGCTCGCCGATCGCCTTCTGGGTACCGTAGGAGCTCTGCGGCGTCGTGTGGAACTCATCGGTGACGCTCTCCGGCATCTCGCCCCCGAAGACCGCGAAGCCACTCGCGAAGACGACCCGCGGCCGTCGGTTCGTCGCGCGCAACGCTTCGAGCAGCAGACGGGTCCCGTCGACGTTGATCCGGTAGCCGAGGTCGAAATCGGCTTCCGCCCCGGCGCTGACGACGGCGGCCAGGTGCCAGACGAGGTCGGCCTCCGCGGCCGCGTGCTCGACGGCGTTCCGGTCGGTGATGTCGCCGGTCAGCAGCTCGACCCGCGAGTCCGGCACGAGGTCGTCGGCCGGCACCGAGTCGAACAGGGTGATCCGCTCGATCGGCGACGGTGTGCCCTCGTCCACGGTGACCGTGCCCGTGCTCAGCAGAGCCGCGGCGAGCCGGCGGCCGAGGAAGCCACTGCCGCCGGTGATGAGAATGCGCATGGGATTCCTCTCAGCTCAGCGGCAGCCTGTTGTGGCGGCGCAGCTCACGGATGACGGCGCTGTGGTCGAGCTGACCGTCGCCGTGCTCGACGAGGTCGGCGAAGAGGCTGTTCACCAGGGCCGAGACCGGTAATGCCAAACCCAGGCCCCGGGCCAGTGCCATCGCTGTCTCGGTGTCCTTGAGCTGGTGTTTCGCGGGCCCGCCGGGTCGGAAGTCCTGCGTGATCATGCGCGCCCCGTGCTGCTCGAGAACGGTGGAGCGGGCGAAGCCACCGAGCATTCCCTCGCGCACTCTGGCCGGATCGGCGCCGCCGCGCTCGGCCAGCAGCAGGGCTTCGGCCACGACGGTGATGGTGCCGGCGACGATGAGTTGATTGACCAACTTGGCCAGCTGTCCGGTACCGGCGGGCCCGATGTGAGTGGGCCGGCCCATCGTCTCGAGTACCGGACGCACCCGCTCCAGCACCGCCTCCTCGCCGCCGACCAGGATGGCCAGCGTACCGTCGGCCGCACCCTTCTCGCCGCCGGAGACCGGCGCGTCGAGGTAGCGGACGTTCCGGGCGGCCGCGGCACTCGCGTGGGTGTGGGCGGTGTGCACGGGAATGGAGCTCATGACCACCAGCGTGCTGCCCTCCGCCATTTCGGCGAGCGCCCCGCCATCGCCGAGGAGGACCTCGTCGCAGACCGGTCCCGAGCTGAGCATGCAGATCACCACGTCGGCATGCCGGACCGCGTCGGCGGGCGTCGCGACGACCACGGCGCCGAGCCGGTCGGCCTTCTCCCGGGTGCGGTTCCACACGTGGACCTCGTACCCGGCCTCGACCAACCGGCGCGCCATCGGAGACCCCATGATGCCGGTGCCCAAGAAGCCGATCGGAGACCGCCCCGTCCGCATCGTCCGCCCTCCCTGCCTTTCCTGATGGTGCAGGGTGGTGGCGGGCGGGGCAACGTGAGGCGCGGTTCAGAGGGACATCTCGATCACCAACAGGGTGAGAAAGCCGGCGAAGAACAGACTCGACATGACTCGCGTTTCGGGAACGGTGTGGGCTTCGGTCAGCAACTCCTCGGTGACGAGGTAGAGCAGCGAGGCGCAGCCGAAGGCCAGCAAACCGGCCAGACCGGCGTTGGACAGATTTCCGAACGCGGTGACACCGAGCACGACACCGAGGGCGATCATCAGTGCCGCGACGACGGTGACGACGATCGCCAGTCGGGGGCGCCAGCCCGTCTGGCGCAGGGTAGCGGCGGTGGACAGGCCGAGGAAGAACATCTCCAGCGACAGTGCGACGGTCACCAGGATTCCCAGGTTCGAGCCGACCGTGAAGCCGATTCCGATGACCAGGCCGTCGATGAGGCCGTCGATGCTGACGGCGGCGATCAGCGAGGCGGGAAAGCGCCGAGGCGTGCCGGCCACCGCGACCGTCGGATTCGTGTCCTGCGCCGCGGGCAGAAGGGCGTCGGAGGCGCGGCTGATACCGAACATCAGCGCCACTCCGACGACGAATCCGATGACCGTCGCGGCCGGGGCGTGGCGGTCGATGACATCCGGAATGACCTCACCGGCGACCGCGGCGAACACCACTCCGGCGGTGAAGTGCTGGATGCTGCTGCGTATCGCGGGCCGCAAGGTGAACGAGGCCGCGATCAGCCCGCCCACGACGGTGACGACGACGGGGATCAGCATGAACAGCCAGTTGTCCTGCAAGATGTCCACAGCCACTCCGAGCTTCGCGGGGTTTTCGGCCAACAGTGTGCCGGTGGCACCGCGATGCCGCGTAGCGCCCCGCCGCCGTGTCCGCCTATCGGCCGTGCGTCGGCGGCCGGGGATCGCGTAGTGACGTCGGGGAGACGAACGGCTGGAGTGGGCCGTCGACGATCTCCGGCAACCGGCGGGCCATTCCGGCGAGGAGGTCGGCGACCTGGACGCGCGGATCGTCCCGGGAGTCGGCCATCACCAGCCCGGCCAGCGGCGAGATCCCGGCCGACGACGAGCCGGCGGCGTCGGCCAGCACCCGCTGCAGGCGGCTCAACCGGTCCGCCGTGAGGGCGCTCTGCTCGTCGTGGGTCACCAGCACCTGTCGCGTTCCGCCGCCGCTCCAGAACAACACGGTTTCGGCGAGCGCAGGCAGCATCGGCTCCAGCGGTGGCGGGATCGACCGGTCACGGGCGAACAGCCTGGTCAGCACAGCCTGTACCCGGGTGCGGCCGAGCCCGTTGAGGACGTCCTCGGCCGGTGCGCCGAGCCGGTCTCGGAGCAGCGCGTCCCGCGCCCGGAAGAACCGCTCCACGACCAGCGGATCCGGCCGACGCCGCCGTTTGATCTGGACCAGCTCGACGAAGGCCGCCAGGAAGACGCGCCAGTCGCGACCGGCCAGATGCCGCGCGCGATACAGGGTCAGGGCGGCCGGACGGCGGTCCTGCGTCAGGCGGGTACCGGCCCCGTACGACGGCTCGGACAGCAGCAGGTCGACTATGCGGGTGATGAGGAAGTACTCCTTGTCGATCAGATGGACATGCGCTCGGCCGCGCACTGCCGCCAGGAACCACTCCAGGGCCTCGCCCGCTGCCGGATCGCGGAGGAACTGCCCGGACTTGAACTCGTCCGGCCCGAATCGGAACCCGGACCGCAGCGCCGTGATCAGCTCGGCCGCCTCGCCGACGCGCAGATCGACACTCGCGTGCGTGATCGACGGGCTGGCCGGATCGAGCAGATTGGTGCCGGAGAAGCCGGACTCATCACACGCGATCTCCACAACGGCGCCGGCCACCGTATCCACCGGTGGCAAGCCACCCTGCAGCGGCGACCTCATACCCGATTCCATAACATGCCCCGACGCCCGGAATCCATCGATATAGATCAGGAATCCAGCGGACGGCATCCGGCCGGGCGTAGGCTGTAACGAGCAGCGTCGATCAACCACGGTGAGAGAACGTCATGCCACAACGGCCAACGCATCAGTCCGACGCCCGCGAGGCCGGGCTGAGCACGGTAACGGCCACCAGCGACATCGACGGCGCCGTGATCGTCCTGACGCCACACGGCGAGTGGGACTGGCGGCTGTTCCTCGATCTTTACACCGGGGTGCACAAGTGTCTCGCCGAGCACCCGGTGGCGCTGATCGTCGATCTCCGCGACCTCATCGACCCCACGGCTGCCAGCGCGTCACTGTGGATGACGACGCGCCGCAGCGGCGCCGCCATGGGACCACCCGTGGAGGTGGCGCTGTGCCTTCCGTCGAAGACCCCGTTGGGTGTCCGGCTCGACCGGCTCGGCGCGAAGCGCTTCCTCCCGATCTACGACACCGTCCCGCAGGCGCGTACGGCGGTGGTCAGCGGGTTGCCCCTCACGGACCACCTGCAGCGCCGGCTGCCGCCGGAGCCGCAGTCGGCCAAGCAGGCTCGGCTGATGGTCGCCGACGCCTGCCGCGCCTGGCACCTGTCCGGCCTGCGGTACCCGGCGCAGCTGGTGGTGTCCGAGCTGGTCGCCAACGCGATCCAGCACGCTCGCACGGACATGTTCGTCACCGTCTCGCGCCGCGGCGCCGGGCTGAACCTCACGGTCCGTGACGGCAGCCCGGCACTCCCCCGGCTGCGGCAATCCGCCGTCGCCGGAGGACCACCGAGCGAAGGCGGCCGCGGCCTGCAGATCGTGGACAGCGCCGCTGCCGCGTGGGGTGCCCTGCCTACCCACGAACGCGACGGCAAGGTCGTCTGGGCCACCCTACGGTGACCGGCTCACCCGAACCGGGAGATTCTCGATGTGAAGCTGGCCCAGGTCACCTTGCCGTCCACCGTGGGGGTGCATCCCCAGGCGGTCGCAATGGTGTCCACGAGCAGCAGGCCCCGTCCGCCCGGTGCGGTCTCCGACTTCGGACCGACCAGCCGAGCCGGGTGCGGATCGAAGTCACGAACCGCGATGTGCAGATAACGCCCACGGCGGTGCACATCGACGTCCATCGGCGTTCCGGCATGGACGACGGCGTTGGTGACCAGTTCGGACATCACCAGTCGCGCGCTCGACGTCAGATGATCCAGCCGCCAACCTGTGCACGCGTCGACGACCAGGCGGCGGGCACCGGCGACCGCGCCCGCGGTGGCGGCAAACTTCGCACGGATGTGGGGGGCCAGCTCACGGGCCTTCACGTGGGCACGAGCCTCGGAAAAATCCCGGACGATCTCGATGTACCGGTCCACGCCCAACCGGGCCAGCGCCGATGCCAGGGGCGGCGGGGGCGCGCAGACGATCAGCGGGACACCGGGCCAGGCGGCCGCATGACGCGCCGCGGCGATGAGTACGGTCAGGTGGATGTCGTCCGGGACGGAGAGCCGCGTCGCGTCGACGACGACCGCGTCCGGCTGGTCGGCCAGGCATTTGAGCGCCGACGTGCGAAGATGCGGAGCGGTGGCGAGAGTCAGGGACCCGACCACTCGCAGCACGGCGAGGCCGTCCTCGTCTAACCGCTGACACGCGAGCTCAGCCGGCATGGCCTTGCCCCGTCGCGTCGTCCGCCTTGGCACCGAGCACGCCCAACACCCCGGTCATCGCCAATACTCGGAGCGGCAGGCCGGTGGCCTGTCGCAGGGCGATCGTCTTACCCTCGGCTTCAGCCTGACCGCGGAAGCTGAGAAACGCGCTCACCCCGCACGCGTCCATGAACTCCAACTCGGCCAGGTCGATCTCCACCCGGTCGACCACGTCACCGCGCAACGCGTCCGTCAGCACCCGCAGGAGAAGCTCACGGGTACTCAGATCCAGTTCGCCGCGCACGCTGACCACGGCCACGCCATCGGTCGGCCGAGCAGCCCACGCCTCAAAACCGCGATGCCACCGCTCCTCCCTCCACCAGGAGTCGCACCGAGTCCATCGTTGCACCTTTCCCACCTGCGTGCTTGAGCCGGTCACCGTTACGTACAAAAGTACGCAGTGGGTGTACTGTTGTACGTATGAGCGAGACGGAACGGCCGGCGCACCGGGTTCGGCGGTTTGATCCGCAGCGGCGCGAGCGCATCCTCGACGCCGCGATCGAGGTCATCGCCGAGCACGGGCTGGCCGGCACCACGCACCGGCTGATCGCCGCCGCGGCGGACGTGCCGCTGGGGTCGCTGACCTATCACTTCAGCAGTCTGGACGAGCTGTGCGCGCAGGCGTTCACCCGGCTGGCCGAACGGTTGTCCCGCGACTACGCGGGCTATTTCGACGGTGTCCGCACTCAGGAGGACCTGGTCGAGGCGGTGACCGACCTGGTGCAGGGCGCCGCCGACGACGCCGAGTCGGCGGCGAGCTACGAGCTCTACCTCGCCGCGTTGCGCAATCCGACGCTGCGCACGGTAACCGAGCAATGGATGCGCACGAGCCGTAGAGTTCTGGAGCGGTTCGTCGACGCGGACACCGCTCGTGGCCTCGACGCGCTGATCGAGGGCCTGATCATGCACCGCATGCTGTCCACGACACCGTTCCCACGCGAGATCACGCGTGCCGCCGTCGCCCGCGCTGTCGCTCGCGCACCCCTCACCGCAACCCCCTCACCCCCTCCGATGCCTGAGGACGTTCATGACTTCGCCCGCCCCCACGGTCACGCCGACCGCGGTCCGTAGCGCCACCACCGCCACCTACGTCGCCTTCATCGGTTCCGGCTTCGCGTTCGCCAACTGGGCGGCGCGGATCCCGCAGGTTCGCGATCATCTGGAACTCGACTCGGCCGCGCTGGGCATGGTCCTGCTCGCGATCGCCGTCGGGTCCCTGCTCGCGTTGCCCCTGTCCGGGCCGGTGGTCACCCGGTACGGTTCGGCCCGCACCGTCACGGCGATGGGGGTGCTGCTCGGTGTCGGCCTGGCGACGGCGGCACTCGGCTCGCTCGTGGGCGTGGCACCGGTCGTGTTCGGCCTGTTCCTGCTCGGCTTCGCCAACGGCGCCTGGGACGTCGCGATGAACGTGCAGGGCACGGTCGTCGAAGGACACCTGGGTCGGCACATCATGTCCCGGTTCCACGCCGGATACAGCGTCGGCACCGTCGCCGGCGCCCTGCTCGGCGCCGCCATGGTGGCGTTGCACGTGGCGGTGGCCGTCCACCTGGTGGTCGTCGCGGTCGTCGTCGTGCTGGTCGTGATCTGGTACGTGCGGCGGTTCCTGGCCGACCACGACGCGAGCGAGCCCACGGCCACCGAACCGGACCGTCCGCGTCCGAGCGCACTCACCGCCTGGCGGGAACCCCGTACCCTGCTCATCGGGGTGTTCGTCCTCGCGTTCACGTTCGCCGAGGGCGTCGGCAACGACTGGATCAACGTCGCCGCCATCGATGGGCACCACGTCTCCGCGACGCTCGGCACGCTGGCCTTCGCCGCCTTCCTCGCCGCTATGACCACCGGCCGGTGGTTCGGGCCGGACCTGCTGGACCGCTACGGCCGGGTCCCGGTCGTACGGGCTCTGGCCGTCATCGGCATCGCCGGGGTCGCCCTGTTCGTCTTCGGCCCGTCTCCGCTCTACGCGTACGCCGGCGCCGTCCTCTGGGGCCTGGGCGCCTCCCTCGGCTTCCCGGTCGGCATGAGCGCCGGCGGCGACGACCCACGCCGGGCCGCCGCCCGCGTCAGCGTCATCGCCTCGATCGGCTACTGCGCCTTCCTCGCCGGCCCGGCCACCATCGGCTTCCTCGGCGACCAGATCACCGTGCTCCGCGCTCTGATGGTGGTCGCCGCGCTCCTCACCCTGACCCTGTTGCTCGCCGGTGCCGTGCGCCCGCTCGACGGCGCGCCGCGGCACGAGACCCGCGGCGCCGCGACCCGTGCGCCGAGCGGCATCGCCGAGCAGTAGGACGAGGACTCTCAGCGCAACCGAATGGTGCTGACAGCATCGGCACAGGCGCGGTTGAGACGGTTCTGACGTCAAGTCGGGCCGACGTTGCGCCGGCCTCCCTCGTACGAACAGGAGCGAATGTGTCGTTGAAGAAGGTCGGCCTGGCCGTGGCGGGCGCCGCCGCGGTGGGAGCGTTCGCCGTCGGAGGTGCCACCCTCGCGGACGCCGCCACGA
>Ga0081539_10003855_pt1 | contig 17585 bp, 13 predicted proteins | sample TabmetS4T2R2_FD_71023 | JGI IMG/M metagenome (GOLD analysis project Ga0081539, IMG submission 71023) | Tabebuia heterophylla rhizosphere microbial communities from the University of Puerto Rico - S4T2R2 | ecosystem: Host-associated > Plants > Roots > Rhizosphere ...
ACCGCCCGGGCTTCATGACCGGCTCCGGAATGCCGATGCGCTTCGCCGACCGCACCGGCGCGCTCATCGACGTGTACCAGGCCGCTACCCAGATGACCGACGAGTCCGACCAGAGCTATCCGTTCACGACCGACACCTTGCTGGAGAACGCGCTCGGCCCGCTGGGCTACTACGGCGCCTTCACCGCCAACATGCACACGGACGCCGCCACCACGTTCCAGGACGACCAGATGATCGCCTCGGCGTTGGCGCACGGCGTGCCGGTCGTATCGGCCCGGCAGATGCTCCAATGGCTCGACGGCCGCAACGGGTCGTCGTTCTCGGGCCTGTCGTGGAACGCCACCACGTTGTCGTTCACCGTCAACGTGGGTGCCGGCGCCAACGGGCTGACGGCGATGGTGCCCACGGCCGGGCCCGGCAACACCACCCTGACCCAGTTGACCCGCGCCGGAACGGCGGTCCCGTTCACCAGGACGACCATCAAGGGCGTCGAGTACGCGATGTTCACGGCCGCGCCCGGCGCGTACGCGGCGGCCTATGCCACCGGCTCCACCACTACCACCGCCGCCTTCACCACCACCGCCGCCAAGACCACCTTCGCCGCGCTGGAGACGACCGGCGGTACGACGACCTCGAGCGTCCAGTCGGTCACCATGGCGGCCGTGGACACGGCACCGCCCGTGATGTCCCGGCCGGAGGTCTCGCCGCTGCCCGACGGCACGGCCGGAGTGAGCTGGCGTACCGACGAGAACGCCGACGCGACCCTGCTCGTCGGCCCGCGCCCGGACGCCCTCGCGGCCGTCTACGACGACGACCTCGACGATGCCCACACGGTGGTGGCGACCGGGCTGCGGCCGAATGCCACCTACCACTACCGGATCAGGAGTGTGGACGCGTCCGGCAACGCCACGACCTGGCCGGCCGAGGCCGACCCGCCGGCCACGTTCGTCTCGGCCGGCGTGGGCGTGGCCGACCGGACCGGGCCGCAGTTCCGGACAAACCGCGGCGCGTCGGGTGTCTACCTGCAGCAGGACGACCTCGGCGAGGTGACGCTCGCGCCCGCGATCGGGGCCGAGTTCGCCACCCCCGCGCTCGGCTCCGGCTGGGAGGACGCCGCGGAGGCGGCGGGCGGCTCGACCAAGTTCCGCCGGGGCAAACTCGCCCTCGACGGGCGTAACGCGGGCACCCGCACGACGTTCGGACCGGGCCGCTCGCTGACCTTCCGGGCGACCTTCGACGGATCGGGACGGCAGTGGGCCGGCCTGGCCGCCGGGACGGCGAACGATCCGTGGGCGATGTTCGGCCTGTCCAACGGCGCGCTGTCCGCCGCGGTCAACACCTCCACCCTGAAGACCGTGGCGCTGCCCGCCGACCTGGTGGGCACCGCGCACGTGTACCGCATCGAGTGGACCACCACCGGCTTCACGTTCTTCGTGGACGACCGGCAGGTGGCGTCGATGCCGGCCGTGATCAGCTCGATGCGGCCGCGGGCCCGCGACGCGGCGGCGGACGGCACCCCGCTGGCGATCGACTGGGTGCGCCTCTCGGGGTACGCCACCAGCGGCAGCCAGATTTCCCGGGTGCTGGACGCCCAGCAGATGGTCACCTGGGACCGCCTGCAGTACCGGGCCGACGTTCCGGCGGGTTGCTCGCTGCGCATCAGCGTGCGTATCGGCAGCACCTCGACGCCCGACGCCACCTGGTCCGCCTGGACTCCGGTGGGCCAGGGCGGACGGGTCGAGGGCAGCTCACGGTATCTGCAGTACCGCGTGGAGATGACCACTACCGCTCCGGGACGGACCCCGGTCCTGCGGGACATCGGCATCACCAACAACGGCATGCCGCTCCAGCGGCAGACCGAGACCGGATCCTGATCGCCCATGCCGCCGGCCCTCCGGCCCGTCGAACCCGACGGGCCGGAGGGCCGGCGTCGTGCGGCCGTGGTCGACCTGGCCACCTGGCAGGCAGCCCGGGACGGGCTTCAGGTACGTGAGACGGCACACTCCCACGAGGGCGACACCATCGCCGCGACCCGCCGCCGGCTGCCGATGGTGGAGCTCGACGGGACGGTCGAGGTCGTCGTACCCGACGGTTCGTCCCGTTCCTGAACCTGTTCCGGGGCCGCAACGAGCAGGTGGTTGCAAACTTCAACGCCCGAGGCGTCTCGTTCGCCATCCCTGACCTCGGGTCGGTGGGACGAGGTGGCCCCGTACGTCGAGTCGATGAGTTACACCCAGCCTGGGTACTCGGTGCGCGACGTGGCGGCACCGGTCGGCGGCAGCATGGGGTTCCATCACCTGCTTCGTGTGCGACGGTGACCGCGCGTTCCTCACCTACGCCACGACGGGCCGTGGGAACGAACCGGTCAAACGGGTCCTTCGGCCTGCTCGACACGACGCCCTACGGCCGCGGCGAGGCGTCGGAGGACAACCCTGAAGATTGGCCCGGAGGGCGCGACCCGTGCTGGTACTGGCGCTCGGCCGCGGACGGGATCGCCATCTGGGCCCGACCAGCCGCCGATGCCGCAGTGGACCCGCCCGGCGCAACCCCCAAGGAGACCCTCGGCCGGCACGGCCACCACCACTGACGGGTCGTCGTCGACGGCGCGGAACAGGGGCGTGACGCCGGCCGGCCGGTGCCGGAGACGTCACGCCCCGAGGGGCGGTTCCTTAGTACGCGCCGGAGCTGCGGACCACCGCGCTCGCCGTGCGCGCCAGGATGGCCAGATCCATGGCCAGGGACCAGTTCTCGACGTACGTCAGGTCCAGCCGGATCGACTCGTCCCAGGACAGATCGGAGCGGCCGGACACCTGCCACAGGCCGGTCAGGCCGGGCTTGACCACGAGCCGCCGGCGCATGTCGGCCGGGTAGCCGGCGACCTCGCGGGCCAGCGGCGGCCGCGGGCCGACGAGCGACATGTCGCCCTTGACGACGTTCACCAGCTGCGGCAGCTCGTCCAGGGAGTACCGGCGCAGCCAGCGCCCGACCGGGGTGACCCGGGGGTCGTCCCGCATCTTGAACAGCTCGCCGTCGGTGTCGTTGAGATTGCGCAGCTCCTGCAGCCGTGCCTCGGCGTTCACCACCATGGTGCGGAACTTGTAGAGGACGAACGGCCGGCCGTCCTTGCCGACCCGCTCCTGCCGGAAGACAGCCGGTCCGCGGCCGCCCGGCCCGAACATCACCAGTGCGGCCACCACGGCCAGCACCGGCGCGCTGAGGGCCAGCAGCAGCAGTGCGCCGATCCGGTCGAAGGCGGCCTTGACCAGCCGGGCGCTGCCCTTGAGCCGGGGGTGCTCGACATGCAGCATCGGCAGGCCGTCCACCGGGCGGATCGTGGTGCGGTCGCCGGCCACGTCGACCAGCGTGCTCGCCACGATCAGGTCGATCTCGTCGCGTTCGAGCTGCCAGGCGAGGCGGCGCAACGCGGCGCCGTCGATCTCCGGGCAGGAGAGGACGACGACGGTGTCCGCGCCGGAGTAGCTCACTGCGGCGGCGACCTGGTCGAAGTTGCCGTAGATCGGCGGCAGGGCGGCGCTCATCTCGCTCCTCGAGCCGGGCGGCAGGCACGCGCCGATGATCCCGAGGCCGTGGTGACTCTCGTGCCGCAGCCGCCGGGTCATGTCCGCGACCGCCCGCGCGTGCCCGACCAGAATGACCCGGTGCAGCCGCTCGCCGCGGGCCCAGGAACGGTGCAGCACCTGCCGGTACAGGTAGCGCGCGCCGAGGTCGACGAGGGTGGCCAGCGGCACCGCGATAATCACGTATCCGCGCGCCAGGCGCAGGTCGAACGTGAACGAGAAAATGGCCAGCGCCGCGGTCAGCCCCATTCCGGCGCGGACCACCCGAGCGTATTCGTCAGTCCCGACGAACAGATGCCGGAACTCGTAGGCCCGGTTGATCGCCAGGACACCGATCCAGGCCAGCGGGAATAGCGGCGTCAACATCAGATAGTCCTGTACGAACGGCTGGATGCCGTAGGAGCCGAACCGCAGGACAAGGGCCACGGACGCGGCCACGAGGCCGACTGTCCAGTCGATCAGGCACAGGCCGAACGCGTACCGGCCGCGCCAGCCCGAGCGGGCTGCCGGAGGTCGGAGTTCCGGCCCTCGAGCGGCCGAGGCCTGCAGTTTCTCTGGGATGATCCCGACGGTCGATCTTGTTTCGAGCATGTGCACGCCTAGCCTTCGCCATCGACTGCGGCCACGGTCAGGTGGTTGCGGCCCTCCGGCCGGGCCGGTTGGCGCCGCCTACCAGTGGTGAGATTGGTCCCCCGGCGGGACCCACGGGACAGCCTGCTGAATGGTGCCCCGTTCGCGCTACACCCTTCCGTTCGATACGAATGGCGAATCGTATGAGGTGGAATTTCAAAGCGGTGCAAGGCGGTCCGATGGGGTGAAGATGATCATCGTTTCTATTCGGGACATATGGGTACCGAACGAAGGCGCGGAGGAGCGCACCCATACTTCATGGGGAAGAAAGAGTCAACAGGTTCATGGGTATTTCGGGTGTATCAAACCCGACGCCCTGTTTCGACGTATGTCTTACAGGCCACGTATTGGGGCAGCAGCCCGGCATCCCGCGCCTCCGCCAGCGACGGCGCCGCGGCATCCTTGGTGGACAACAGGGGCATTTCCGGCGGCCACTCGATGCCGAGCTCCGGATCCAGCGGGTGGATGCCGTGCTCGTGCCCGGGACGGTAGGTGCTCGAGCACAGGTACGCAACGGTAGCGCCCTCGGTCAGCGCACAGAACGCGTGCCCCAGCCCCTCGGCCAGGTAGACCGCCCGGCGTTCCTCGTCGTCGAGCGGCACCGCCTCCCAGGCGCCGAACGTCGGCGAGCCGACCCGGATGTCCACCACCACGTCGAGCACCGCGCCGGCCACGCAGGTGACGTACTTGGCCTGCCCCGGCGGCACGTCGGCGAAGTGAATCCCGCGGACGACGTCCCGGGCGGAGGTGGAGAGGTTGGCCTGGGCGAGGTCCAGCGGATGGCCCACGGCCGCGGCCAGCACGTCGAAGCGGTACCACTCCAGGAACGTGCCGCGCGGATCGCGATGCTGGACCGGGGTGACCTCGAAGGCGCCCTCGATGGTCAGCGGGCGGATCTTCACCGCACACCGCCGAACCGGCCGGTGTCCAGCAGCCGCACCAGATACTGGCCGTACCCGCTCTTCATCAGCGGCCCGGCCAGCTCGCGCAGCACGTCGTCGGAGATGAAACCCAGCCGCCAGGCGGCCTCCTCCACGCACCCGATCTTGAAGCCCTGCCGTTCCTCGATGACCCGCACGTACTCGGACGCCTGGACCATCGACTGGAAGGTGCCGGTGTCCAGCCACGCCGTGCCGCGGTCCAGGACGGTCACGTCCAGCCGGCCCTGGCGCAGGTACTCCTCGTTCACCGCGGTGATCTCCAGCTCGCCGCGCGCGCTGGGCTCCAGCTTCTCCGCGATCTGGACCACGTCGGCGTCGTAGAAGTACAGGCCCGGCACCACGTACGAGGACTTGGGGCGGGCCGGCTTCTCCTCGATCGACAGCACCTTGCCGGTGTCGTCGAACTCGACGACGCCGTACCGCTCCGGGTCGGCGACCGGATACGCGAACACGCGCCCGCCCGACGGCTCCCGGAACCGGGCCAGCTGCCGGCCGAGGCCGACGCCGTGGAAGATGTTGTCGCCCAGGATCAGCGCGACCGGCTGATCGCCGATGAAGTCGGCGCCGATCCGGAACGCCTGGGCGATGCCGTCCGGTTTCGGTTGTTCCGCGTACGACAGGGCGAGCCCGAAACGGCTCCCGTCGCCCAGCAACCGCTGGAAATGGGGCCGGTCCTCGGGTGTCGTGATCACCAGGATCTCCCGGATGCCGGCGGACACCAGTGTCGTCAGGGGGTAGTACACCATCGGCTTGTCGAAGATCGGCATGAGCTGCTTCGACATCGCCATGGTGATCGGCCAGAGCCGCGAGCCGGTGCCACCGGCGAGCAAGATTCCACGCACCGAAAAACCCTAAGCAGGGCATGCGAGGCGACTACACTCGCCACCCGTGCAGATTTTTGTGACCGGGGGTGCCGGTTTCATCGGATCGGCCTACGTCCGGGCCCTCTTGCAGGACGAGTACGCCGGTGCCGCCGGTGCCGCCGTGACCGTTCTGGATGCGTTGTCCTATTCCGGTAATCGTGCGAACCTGCCCGAGTCGGATTCCCGACTCCGGTTCGTTCAGGGCGACATTTCGGATTCCGCGCTTCTGCGGCAGCTGCTGCCCGGTCACGACGCGGTGGTCCATTTCGCCGCGGAATCCCATGTGGACCGCTCGATCACCGGCGCCGTCCCGTTCGTCACCACAAACGTGCTCGGCACCCAGATGCTGCTCGACGCGGCGCGGGCGGCCGGAATCGGCCGGTTCGTGCACGTCTCGACCGACGAGGTGTACGGCTCGATCGAGCAGGGCTCGTGGACCGAGGCCTGGCCGCTCGCCCCGAACTCCCCGTACGCCGCCTCCAAGGCCGGATCCGACCTGCTGGCCCTGGCCGCCCACCGTACGCACGGCATGGATGTCGTCGTCACGCGCTGCTCCAACAACTACGGCCCGTACCAGTTCCCGGAGAAGGTCATCCCGCTCTTCGTGACCAACCTGCTGGACGGCAAGCCGGTGCCGCTGTACGGCGACGGCGGCAACATCCGCGACTGGCTGCACGTCGCCGACCACTGCCGCGGCATCCAACTGGTCCTCGAGAAGGGTCGGGCCGGCGAGATCTACCACATCGGCGGCGGCACCGAACTGACGAACCGAGAGCTGACCGGCCGGCTGCTCGACGCCTGCGGCGCCGGCTGGGAGATGGTCCGGCCGGTGACCGACCGTAAGGGCCACGACCGCCGGTACTCGCTGGACATCACGAAGATCGGCGAAGAACTCGGATACGCGCCGCAGGTCACCCTCGACGAAGGGCTGGCATCCACGGTCGCCTGGTACCGGGACAACCGCGACTGGTGGGAGCCGCTGAAGGCGCGGGCCGGCCTCTGATGCGCTGGCTGATCACCGGTGCCGGCGGCATGCTCGGCCGGGACCTCCGCGCGGTCCTGGCCGAGGCGGGCGAGGCCGACGTGGTCGCGGCGACCCGCGCCGACCTGGACGTCACCGACCCGGCCGCGGTGCGCGACGCCGTCAGCGGCGCGGACGTCGTGCTCAACGCGGCGGCGTGGACGGACGTGGACGGCGCCGAAACCGCCGAGGAGGCCGCCACCGCGGTGAACGGCCACGCCGTGCGGACCCTGGCCGCCGCGGCCGGCAAGCGGCTGCTCCACTTCTCCACCGACTACGTCTTCGACGGCGCCGCCACCACCCCGTACCCCGAGGACACGCCACCGGCGCCGGTCAACGCGTACGGGCGCGGCAAGGCGATCGGCGAGCAGGCCGTGCTGGCGGCCGGCGGGTACGTGGTGCGGACCGCCTGGCTGTACGGGGCGCACGGCCCGAACTTCGTCCGCACCATGCTGCGGCTGGCCGCCGAGCGCGACACCGTCGACGTCGTCGACGACCAACAGGGCCCGCCCACCTGGTCGTACGCGCTCGCCCGGCAGGCGGTCGCGCTGGCCGGCGCGGCCGCCGCGGGTCGGGCCGGCCCCGGGGCCTACCACGGCACCGCCGCCGGCTCGACCACCTGGTACGGCCTGGCCCGCGCGGTCTTCGCCGAGGCCGGCCTCGACCCGTCGCGCGTGCACCGCACGACGAGCGACCGGTTCCGGCGCCCGGCCCCGCGCCCGGCGTACAGCGTGCTCGGCCACGACCGGTGGGCCGGGACCGGCGTGGCGCCGCTGCCGGACTGGCGCCCGATGCTCACCGAGGCGATGCCGGTCCTGCTCCGCTGAACTCCTCGATGAGGATTCGGTCATGCCCAACCCTCAGAGCAGGGCCCGGGCCGCGGCGCGGCGTAGCTTGCCCGACGGGGTCTTGGGGAGCGTTCCCGGCGGCAGCACCCGTACCAGCGAGGGCCGGACGGCGACCTCGGCGACCACCCGGGCCGCGACGTCCCGGCGGATGTGCTCCTCCGCCGCCTCGTCGCCGGACATCCGGGACTCCACCAGAACCGCGAACGACTCCCGGGCCACGCCGTCGCCGGCCATCAGCCGGACCGCGGCGACGTTGCCGTCGCGGACGCCGGGTACGCCGCCGGCGGCCCGCTCGATGTCGGTGGGGTAGATGTTGCGGCCGCCCATGATGATGACGTCCTTGCGCCGGCCGCACACCACGATCTGGCCGTCCACCAGGTAGCCCTCGTCACCGATGTCCAGCCAGCCGTCGGCGTCGCGGGCCGGCGAGAACCCGTTCGGGGTCACGTACCCGTCGGTGACCGAGGCCCCGCGCAGCTGCAGCCGGCCCACCCGGCGCTCGCCGAGCGGTCCGCCGTCGTCGCCGGCCACCCGCACCGTCACGCTCGGGAACGGGCGGCCGAGCATCGGCAACTGCCGTACGCCCGGGACGGTCGGGATGACCGGCACCGCCCGGCCGTGGTGCTCGAGTTCGGCGGCGTCGACCACGTCGAGCAGCATCGGGTCGCCGAGCTCCGACATCGAGATGACGAGCGTGCTCTCGGCCGCGCCGTAGCAGCAGTTGACCGCCTCCGGCCGCAACCCGAACCGGCCCGCCGCGGCGGTGAACGCGCGCATGGTGGCCGGGTCGATCGGCTCGGCGCCGTTGCCGGCCACGCGCAGCCGGGACAGGTCGAGCGTGCCCGGTTCGAGCCGGGCCAGCTGGCGGGTCAGCAGCGCCCAGGCGAAGTTGGGCGCGGTCGTGATCGTGGCCCGGTACCGGCTCATCAGCTCCGCCCACACCAGCGGCCGGCCGAGGAAGTCGGCGGGTGTCACGCTCACCAGTTCCATGCCGGTCAGCATGGGCAGCAGCAGGCAGCCCACCATCCCCATGTCGTGGAACATGGGCAGCCAGGACACCATGACGCCGCTCTCGTCGCACTCCAGGTGATCACGGGAGTCGGCCAGGTTCGCGGCGAGGTTGCGGTGCGTGATCCGCACCGCCTTGGGCTCCGCGGTCGACCCGCTGGTGAGCTGGAGCAGGGCGACGTCGTCCTCGCCGGCGTCCACCGGGGCGACGTCCGGGCCGCCGGGCAGATCGTTTCCTCCGATGATCCGGTACGCACGCAGAGCGCCGGCCACCGGTTCGAACGGCGTACCGATGACCACCGCACGCGCGTCGATCATCCGCAGCACACGCAGCGTGTCGTCCCGCCACAGCGCGAGGTCGGTGCGCGGGGTCGGCTGGTGCAGCATGGTCATGCTGCCGCCGGCCAGCCAGATCGCCTGGGCCACGGGCGCGATCTCAGCCGGCGTACCGGCCAGGACCGCCACCGCGTGGCCCGGGCGCACGCCGGCGGCCGTCAACCCACCGGCCATCCGGCGGGCCAGCCGGTGCAGGTCCGCCCAGGTGCGGCGGGTCGGCGCGGCGGGTTCCCCGGTCACCATGCCGGTCCGGGCGCTGCCGGCGGTCGCGATCACCCCGTCGACGAAACGACTCACGGGACCCCCAAAAGGTCGTGCGGGTAGCCTACGGGAATCCGTATGCGGTAGTCGCCCGGCGATGGCACGGCAGACCGGTACCCCGAAGCCGGCGCGGTCGGCAGGTCATCGGCGCAGGAGCGCGAGCTCCTTGGACAGTTCGCGGGCGGTGTTCACCAACAGTGGAACGGCTCGATCGACGATGTCGTCGCCCATGCGCGCCTGCGGTCCCGAGACCGACACCGCTCCCCGGGCCGGGGAGCCGGGCAGGGCGACGGCGACCGCCGAGACGCCGATCTCCTGCTCGCCCAGGTCGAGGGCATAGCCTCGTTCGCGTACCGCTTCGAGCTCGCGCAGCAGCCCGTCGACGGTGGTGATCGTGCGGTGAGTGTACGCGGGCATGTCCGCGCGGCCGATGATCTCCGCCGCCTTGTCGGGCGGGTACGTGGCCAGGACCGCCTTGCCGGCCGCCGTGCAGTGTATGCCGGCGCGATGGCCGATCTCGGTGATGATGCGCATGGAGTGCAGGCCGGGCGCTTGGGCGACGTAGACGACGTTCGCACCCTCCAGCAGCGCGAAGGTCGAGGTCTCGCCGACGGCGTCGGTGAGATGTTGCAGATGCGGGTTGGCCCACGCTTCCAGCAGGCGGTTCGCGGCGTCGCCGAGGCGTACCAGCCGGGGGCCGAGGGCGTACTCCCGCGAGGGTTCCTGACGCGCGTAGCCCAAGGTGACCAGCGTGCGGAGCAGCCGATGGATCGTCGGGAGCGGCAGGCCGGACAACTCTGCGAGCTGTGACACGCTGGCGATGCCGCCCGCGTCCGTCAGTGCCTCGAGAAGTCCGAACACCCGGGCGACGCTCTGGACGCCGCCGTTTCGTGACCCGGTCCGGATAGGCGTGGAGCCTGAGGTCATAGCGGCAAGTTTATCTCGCATGCCGAAAACCCGGTCCACGGCGGAGATCGCGTGGGTACCGAAGGACATCGATCCGGCGTCGTTGAGCAACGGCGGGTAGCACGCTAGGTTGGGTGCGTTACTCGCCGCCCGCCCGACGGGAGAGCGTGGTCATGGAGTTCGACGTCACCATCGAGATTCCCGGCGGCACCCGCAACAAGTACGTGTTCGACCACGCGACGGGCCGGCTCCGGCTCGACCGGACGCTGTTCACCGCGACGAAGTATCCCGCCGACTACGGGTTCGTCGACGGCACGTTCGGTCCGGACGTCGATGCGTTGGACGCGCTCGTCCTGGTGCGGCAGCCGACCTTTCCCGGGTGCCTGATCCGCTGCCGCGCCATCGGCATGTTCCGGATGACCGACGAGACCGGGCCGACCCCGAAGGTGATCTGCGTGCCCGCGGCCGACACCCGGCAGCAGGACCTGCGCGACATCGACGACGTCGACCGGTTCCTGCGTCTCGAGATCGAACACTTCTTCGGGATCTACAAGGCGATCGAGCCGAGGAAACACGTCGTGGTCGGCGACGACCGATGGGCCGGGCGCGAGGTCGCGGAGGAGGCGGTGCGGCGGGCGTACGACTCAGCGGGCCCACGCTGAGCGCCACCGGTGCCCCATCGGCGAGGATGGGGCGGTGCACGATGACACCATCACCCTCGATCGACTGGCCCGCGCGATCCGGGACCGGATCCGGCCGGCCATGGCCGTGCCCGTCGCGGCGGTCGACGTCACCGCGTGGGACGTCGACGGGGAGCCGGTGCCGGCCGCGGCCGCCATACCGGGTCTCGACGCGGCCGCGTACCGCGCCGACTACCGGCCCTTCCGGATCGGTGAGGCGTGGGGCCGGCCGTGGGGGACGACCTGGTTCCGGCTGCGTGCCGACGTTCCCGAGCCGGCCCGCGACCGGCGTGTCGAGCTCGTGGTCGACCTCGGCTGGCACGGCACCATGCCCGGCTTCCAGGCCGAGGGTCTCGCCTACGGCCCGGACGGCGTGGTCGTCAAGGGCGTCCAGCCGCTGAACAACTGGGTGCCGATCGGCGGTACGGCCGCCGACGTCTATCTGGAGGCGGCGGCGAACCCGAGGTTCTTCGGCGACGGCGTCGCGCAGTTCGCGCCCAGCCCGTACGGCGAGATCGCGACGGCCGGGGAAGCGCCGCTGTACCGGCTGGCCGAGGCCGCGCTGGTGGTGCGTGACGAGCGGATCGCGGACCTGCTGACGGACCTGGAGACCGTGGCCGGCCTGATCGGCGAGCAGCACGTGGATCCCACCGTACGGGCACTCGCCGCCCGGGCCGTCGACCGCGCGCTGGACGTCCTCGACCGCGATGGGCTGGACGGGGGCGTGGCCGCGATCCGCCACCCGCTGACCCGGCTGCTGGAGGCCCCGGCGGCGGCCAGCGCCCACCGCATCTCCGCGGCCGGGCACGCGCACATCGATTCGGCGTGGCTGTGGCCGCTGCGCGAGACCCGCCGCAAGGTCGCCCGTACGGTGGCCAACGTCCTGCAGCTGATGGACGAGAACGAAGACCTCGTGTACGTGATGTCGGCCGCGCAGCACTGGGAATGGCTGCGTTCGGATCATCCGGCTTTGTTCGAGCGGGCGGTCCGCTGTGGCCGGTTCGTACCGATTGGCGGCATGTGGGTCGAGTCGGACACCGTCCTGCCCGGCGGCGAGGCGATGGTCCGCCAGTTCGTCGAGGGGCAGCGGTACTTCCTCGAACACTTCGGCCGGACCTCGCGGGTGGCCTGGCTGCCGGACTCCTTCGGCTACTCGGGCGCGCTGCCGCAGATCGTCCGCCTCGCCGGTATCGACTACTTCCTGACGCAGAAGATCTCGTGGAACCGGGTGAACCGGTTCCCGCACCACACCCTGGAATGGGTGGGCATCGACGGCACGGCCGTGTTCACCCACTTCCCGCCGGCCGACACGTACAACGGCGAGCTGACTCCGCGGGAACTCGTCTACACCGCCGCGAACTTCCGGGAGAAGGGCGCGGCGACGCGATCGCTGATCCCGTTCGGGCACGGCGACGGCGGCGGCGGGCCGACGCGGGAGATGCTGGCCCGGGCGTCCCGGGCCGCCGACATGGAGGGCCTGCCCCGGGTGCGCGTCGAGGACCCGGAGGCGTTCTTCGAGGCGGCGCGGGCGGAGTATCCCGATCCGCCACAGTGGTACGGGGAGCTCTACCTGGAACTGCACCGCGGCACGCTGACCTCGCAGGCGGCGATGAAGCGCGGCAACCGGCGGGCCGAGCACCTGCTGCGCGCCGCCGAGCTGTGGTCGGCGACCGCCTCTGTCAGGTGCGGGGTCGCGTATCCGTACGAGTCGCTGAGCTCGGCGTGGCGGACCGTCCTGTTACACCAGTTCCACGACATCCTGCCCGGGTCGTCGATCGGCTGGGTGCACCGGGAGGCCCGGCAGACGTACGCGAAGCTGGAGCGCACGCTCGGCGAGCTGATCGGTTCCGCACAGCGGGCGCTGGCCGGGGAGGGATCCGCGCCGGTGGTGTTCAACGCCGCGCCCGTCCCGGCGGCCGGGGTGCCGGCGGGGGGCGCCGCGCTGGCCGATCCCGCGTCCGCTTCTCCGGCCGTTTCCGGCTCGGCTTCTCCGGCCGTTTCCGGCTCCGCGGCCGTTTCCGCCTCGCGCGCGGCGGACGGCTCGGCGGTGCTGAGCAGCGACCGGATCGTGGTCGCTCTCGCCGCCGACGGCACGATCACCTCGATCGTCGACACCCCCTCGGGCACCGAGGCGGTCGCCCCCGGCGGGCGGGCCGCGCTGCTGCAGCTGCACCCGGACCATCCGGCGCACTGGGACGCCTGGGACATCGACCGGGACTACCGGGCGAGCGTGACCGACCTCGTCGACGTCCGGTCGTTCGAGGTGACGACGCGGGAGGGCCGGGCGTCGGCGGTGATCGAGCGCGAGTTCGGCGCCTCGACCGTGCGGCAGACCCTGACCGTGCGATCGGGCGAGCCCGGCCTCGAGCTGCTCGTGGAGGTCGACTGGCAGGAGCGGGAACGGCTGCTCAAGCTCGCGTTCGACCTCGACGTGCACGCCGACCGGGCGCGCTTCGAGACCCAGTTCGGCCACGTCACCCGGCCGACCCACGAGAACACCTCGTGGGACGCCGCCCGCTTCGAGGTCGCCGCGCACCGGTGGGTCCACGTCGGCGAGCCGGTCGGCGTGGCGCTGGCGAACGACGCCACCTACGGATACGAGGTACGCCGGGTGCAGCGCCGCGCCACCCGGGGTGGCTTCGCCGGGATGGCCACCAGCCTGCGTGCCACGCTGCTGCGCGGTCCCCGGTTCCCCGACCCGGAAACCGACCGCGGCCGGCACGAGTTCCGCTTCCTGCTGCTGCCCGCGGCCACGCCGGCCGACGCCGTAGCCGCCGGCTATCGGCTGAATCTGCCGCCGGTACGGCGAACCGGCTCGCGCGGAGTCAGCCCGCTTATCAGCCTGGACGGCGACGCCAACGTGCTCATCGAGACCGTGAAGCTCGCCGAGGACCGCTCCGGCGACGTCGTGGTGCGCCTGTACGAGGCGCACGGAGTCCCGGGCACGGCGACGATCCGTCCCTCGTTCGAGGCCGCCGCGTTTTTCCGGACCGACCTGCTGGAGCGCGTGATCGGGACGGACGACGACGATCCGTGTGTCCGGTTGCGCCCGTTCCAGATCATGACGATCCGGATACCGGTCCGTAAGGACCCGTGAGCTGATGCGCTCGTTCCGCCGTGGCAGAAGTGTCCCGAATCCCCAGACGTCGAGCCAATCGCCATTGTCTTCCGAATATCGTCCACGTGCATCCAGTGAGCAGCAAATTATGGGCACAGCGCGAAGACGTATCCGAAAAGTTCCTCCATCCACAGGGCCTAGCCAGCCTCCAGTCCTGGAGGGCCAACGCCGCGAGCGCTGGCTGTCGCATGGCGACACCTGACTGGCGATCAATCCGACCCGGCCGGCTTCCAGTCGGACATGGGAGACCATTTGCATTCGAAACAAGTCAGATGCGGTGCGCAGCGACGATCTCGCCGAGGCGGCGAGGGCTGGGCGGTGGTGTTCCGTAGCTTTTTAGCGTCCGATCAAGATCGCGAAGCCGCGTTCGCCCTGCCAGCGCATGCCGCCGAGCAGCCGGGTGAGGGCCTGCCGGGGGCCCACACCCATATCCAGCACCGCCTGATCTCAGTGTCTCGCCCGTGTCGCACCAATCAACCTTTTGGGTTACTGAGATCACCTCACTGTGCCGCATTGAAAATATGGCATGATCAACTCTTGATCGGGTATTACAACGCCAGCCGGATTCGCGGGACAATAATCGTATGCGGCAGCTACAGTTGTTCACGACGGCCGAACTGGCAAAGATGCGGGATCGCACCAAGGCACGCAACTATTCTCCGGAGGCTGAGGAATTCCGCCGCATCCACGAACGTCACCGCCGTTGGGGTCTGGCCCAACGCCACGCCGAAAAACTGCGGCGGTTGCAGAACGGGCCTCCGGCGCAGTCGCCGGTCCGCACCCCGCAACCGCCGGCCCGCTCCCCGCAACCGCCGGCCCGCACCCCGCAACCGCCGGCCCGCACCCCGCAACCGCCGGTCCGCACCCCGCAACCGCCGGTCCGCACCCCGCAACCGCCGGCCCGCACCCCGCAACCGCCGTGCCGCGCAGCGCAGGCTCCCTCACCCGGTCCGCAGTCGCCGTCGCACGCCGCGCAGCTGTCGTCGCACGCGCCATCTAGGTCCGCCCAGCCGCCGCCACACGTGGCGCAGCCTTCTCCCCGTACCGTGCAGCTGTCGTCGCGGGCCCCGAACGCGCCCTCCCGGGCCGCGCGGGCCGCGTCGCACGCCCCGAATGCGCCATCCCGTGCCGCCCAGCCGCCGCCACACGTCGCGCCGCCGTCGCCCCGTGCCGCGCAGCCGTCGTCGCGAGCCCCGAACGCGCCTCCCGCGCAGTGCGGGCCCCGTCGCACGCACCGCATGCGCCGTCCCCGGCCGCGCGGGGCCCCGTCGCACGGCCTGCCGTTGCCGAGGCGCGCCCCCAACAGGCACCGGCCCACGGCCACAGCCGCCGCCGCGCGCCGCAGCACCGTCCGGCCGGCGCGGGGGCACCCCGCACCGCACCGAAACCGTCGGCCGGGAGCTGCTCGCGAGGCGCCTTTTCTACGCACCGGCGTCAGGAGCAAGGGCGGCACGCGTGCAGGATCTCCGCGACCAGTCGCGGATCCGCAGCCGTGTGCATTCCGGCCTGCTCTGCGAGAGCTCGCTCGGCCGAGTCCTCACCGACGAACATGCACCTGATCAGCGGCTCGCCCGCTCGCTCGGCGGCGAGCCGGAGGATCGCCGGGGCCTCCTTGCGCAGGCCCGCGCCGCCTCGCAGAGGTCCCGGATGGCCGCGCGGTCGAGGACGGCGTCGACCGCGGTGCCGTCGTCGTCGCCGGTGTCGGCGATGATGCCCAGGCACAACCCGCGATCTCGCAGCTCCTCGAGGAACCGGCACGGTGAACTCGAAGACCTCGAAGCCGAACAGGTGCGGCGGAGGCGGGGAGAGGACCGGCGAGCCGAGCGTGCCACCCAGGCGCCGTCCGGGATCGGGCAGGCCGGCATCGTCCGCGAGCGAGAAGCGGCGGCGGCGTACCCGGCTCGGCGGGAACGGTTCCGTCCCTTGCGGCGCGGTCTCGCCCCCGTACTGTCAGGTCGTTAGCGAATCGCCGGACCTTCCCAGGCGGCCCCTGCTGTGACATGGTGCTCACCGCACGTGCCGCAGGCTCATCAACCCGGCGACCGGCACCCGGCCCTGCAACGCGCCCGAGCCCACCTGGAGCCAGCAGACCTCGTCCGTACCGCCGGCGTACACCCGGGCGCTGTCGCGGCTCACGCCCAGTCCGCGGACCGGGCCGGGAACCGGCCACCGTGCGATCCCCGCGCCGGTCTCGGGGTCGAGCACGACGACGGTCGGTCCGGTGCCGGCCAGGAGGCGGCGTCCGTCTGGGGTGAACGCCAGGCTCGCCGTTCTCCGCTGTCCGGCGGTCCCGCCGATCGTGGCGATCCGTGAGAGGGTGAGCGTCGCGGTGTCGGCGAACGCCAGGCGGCCCGACGCCGCGTCCAGCACGGCCAGGCGCCGCCCGTCGCCGGAGACGGCGAGCGCGTGACCCGCCGCCGGGCCCTCGCCGAACGGGCTCGGCAGGTCCAGGCAGAACGCCCAGCCCTCGGTCAGATGCAGGACGTGGACGAAGGCGTGGACGCCGCCCGGCCGCCCGGCGATCAGGTCCCGGGTGTGCCGGTGTCCGGGCTGGTGGGTGTAGAGCGTGTAGAGGATCTGCCGGTCGGGCGCGAGCACCGCCTGCCGCCCGGCACCGCGCATCTCCTCCTCCGCGCCCGCGGGCACCGGCACCTTGTCGCGGGTGATCAGCGGGCGTACGGCCCCGGAGGCAAGGTCGAGCAGCCGGACCCGGTACCGGTCGGGTGCGGTGGCCGGCATCCACTCCAGGACGAAGAGCCCGGTGTTGTCGCTGGTGAAAGCGTCCGGTTCGACGACGCCGCCGAGGTCGTACCGGCGCAGCCGGCCGTCGATCGCGACCAGGAGCAGTGTGCGGGCGCGGCCGGCGGGCCGCGGCGACGCGGGTGTACGGCTGAGCGCGCAGGCCCGGCCGTCGGCCGAGACCACCCGGGGTACCCACCCGCCCCCGAGGTCCGCGCCGCGGGTGGGCACCCCGTCCGCCGGGTCCCACCGCACCAGGACCCGGTCGTCGGTGACGGCGTAGAGCACTGCGCCGTCCGGACCGGCGACGGCCCGCGTACCGACGAGGCCGGGACGGGCGCCGCCGACCACCACCAGGCCGCGGTCGCTGTCGGCGAGCAGGACGTCGGGCACGGTCGCGGTGGATTCCTTCGCGACGCTTTCCCCGGCGCGCGAGCCCATCAGTGCGGCCGTTCCGGCTCCGCCGGCGGCGACGCCGCCCGCCAGAATGAGGAGGTTCCGCCGGGTGGTCATGCGGTGTTTTGCGGTGCCGGGTCGGTGCGGTCGGTCATGGCTGGTAGACACCGCCCGGGGAGCACGGGTTCCCGGAACCTTCCGGTCGGCGGCGGTGTCCATGAGGTATCGGGTGCGGAGGGGACGAGGCTGGAGAGGGGCAC
>Ga0081539_10003856_pt1 | contig 17580 bp, 19 predicted proteins | sample TabmetS4T2R2_FD_71023 | JGI IMG/M metagenome (GOLD analysis project Ga0081539, IMG submission 71023) | Tabebuia heterophylla rhizosphere microbial communities from the University of Puerto Rico - S4T2R2 | ecosystem: Host-associated > Plants > Roots > Rhizosphere ...
CGGACCTGCTCGATCGACGGCGAGGAGGTGACCTACGACGACATCGCCAAGGGATACGACATCGGTGGCGGTGAAATGGTCATACTTACCGACGAGGACTTCAGCGATTTACCCCTGACCACCTCTCGGGCCATCGACGTGCTTCAGTTCGTACCGGCCGACGAGATCGATCCGATCATGTTCGCCAAGGCCTATTACCTCGAGCCCGAGGGCCAGGCCGCCAAGCCGTACGTGCTGCTCAGAGATGCCCTGCAAGACGCCGACCGGGTGGCCATTGTGAAGATCGCGCTGCGCCAGCGAGAGCAGCTGGCCACCCTCCGGGTCCGTGAGGATGTGTTGGTTCTCAACACCATGCTCTGGCCGGACGAGGTACGCAGCGTCGACTTCGGCTTCCTCGACGAGGACATCGAGACACGACCGGCCGAGCTGGCCATGGCGAGTTCCCTGATCGACTCGATGGCCGGCAGCTTCAAGCCGGACGAGTTCACCGACAACTACCGGGCCGCGCTGCAGGAGGTCATCGACGCGAAGGTCGAGGGCCGCGAGATCGTCACGCCGGAGGAGGCCGAAGAGCAGCCGGCTGCGGCGGTCGACCTGATGGCGGCGTTGAAGGCGTCGGTGGAGCGGGCGAAGAAGGCGCGCGGGGAGACGCCCGAGGAGCGGGCCCGGGCGATCGAGGCCACGCCGATCGCGGCGGCGTCAACCGCGGAAGAGGCTGCGCCGGCCAAGAGGACGACGGCCAAGAAGACCGCGGCCAAGAAGACCACGGCGAAGAAGGCCGCCCCGGCGAAGACGACCGCGGCCAAGTCGGCGGCTGCCAAGAAGAGCACGCCTGCGAAGAAAGCGGCAAAGAAGTCCGCCTAGGCTGGTTCCGTGGCAATGACGTGGGCCGAGTCCTACCTGGGTCGCGTTCGCAGTAGCGTGGGCGACACCGATACTCTGCTGTTCGTCGGCGCGCGCGGGGTCATCCTGGACGCCCAGAACCGCCTGCTGCTCATCCAGCGCTCGGACAACCACCGCTGGGCCATCCCGGCCGGCGCGATGGAACTCGGCGAAAGCATCGAAGAGTGCGCGATCCGCGAGACATGGGAGGAGACCGGTCTCAAGGCGACCTCACTCACCCCATTCGCCTTTTACACCAAATACACCTACACCAATGGGTACGGGCACACGTACCAGCAGATCCTGATGTCGTTCCGGATCCACGCCTGGGAGGGTGAACTGCTCCGCACGACCGAGGAGTCGGTTGATGCCGGGTTCTTCCGCCTGGATGCCCTACCCGGCCCGAAGTCCTTCATCATCGACGAGACTCTCGCCGACCTGGCGTCGTTCGAGGCCACCGGCCGGATGGTGCTGAAATGACGCGGCCTTGATCTTCGTTCGGCCCGGCGGCCGGGTGGCAAGGCCGTGGCGCACGGAGCCGGCCCGCGCGCCACGTGCGCCTCGGATCATCCGTACCCCATTGTCATTCAAGCCGGCTGCTTCGCGCGTGCGGCGATCTGCTGCAGCAGTTTGTCGCAGAAGGCCGGCAGATCGTCCGGCTTGCGACTCGTGACCAAGCTGTCATCGACGTAGACCTGCTCGTCCACCCACGTGGCGCCGGCGTTGGCGAGGTCGGTGCGCAGGCTCGGCCAGCTGGTCAGCGTGCGGCCGTCCACCACGCCCGCCTCGACGAGTGTCCACGGACCATGGCAGATCGCCGCCACCGGCTTGCCCGCATTCATGAAGTCCCGGACGAAGCGGACGGCATCCGGATCCATCCGCAAGAAATCCGGGTTGGCCACGCCACCGGGAAGCACCAGCGCGTCGTACTGGCTCGCGTCGACGTTCTTGACCTGCTGGTCGACGTGGTATTTGCCGGCCTTGTCCAGATGGTTCACGGCCTGGATGTCGCCTGCCTTGATCGAGATGAGCTCTGCCTCGCCGCCGGCCTGTTCGACCGCCTTGCGCGGCTCGGTGTACTCGACTTCCTCCACCCCATCGGTCGCCAGGAAAGCCACGCGTTTGCCCTTGATCGATGCGGTCATCGTCGTGCTCCTTCCTCTGGATGCGACGCCCCTTTCGGGCATCCCTGCCGATAACGGTGCCCCGCATCGACCCCGGCAAACGCCCGCCGCAGCGGGCCCACGCCGGCCGGCGATCAGTAGCGCCGAGAGGCTGGAATCGGGCCGTCAGGGCGGGAGAAGACCGGCACGGCAGGGCGGTTTGCCAACTCGCCGCCGTACCAAGCGCCGAAGAAGGCCGCCACCAACGCGATCAGCTCGACCATCAGCAGACCGCCGCCGGCCACCCGGTCCTGGCTCTGCATGCGCAGCATCAAGATCACCGTGAACAGGATCAGCACGCCCATGTGCATCAGGTTCCGCAGCACGCCGAATCGCTTGGCGCGAGTGGTCCGCACGAACAGCAGGTCGATCGCACTGGCGAGAACGACCAGCGCACCGCCGACCAGGCCGGCGACGATGTTCCAGTAAGCGAGCGCGCCGAGAATGTCCGGGCCGCCGAGGAGGTTCCCGACGTCGAAGAGAACGGCCATCGTGAACAGGCCGAGCGGGAACATGATCAGCAGCGGATGGACAGCCTGGCCCGCGATACGCAGTCGACTCTCCATGGGTGTGATCAGCCTCCCCAGCTGGCGAAGATCCGTGGTTAGCGGTGGCGGTACCCGGGCCGTTCTTCGATGAAACGCGATTCTCCTTCCGTCCGCCAGAGGTCGGTCCAGAATTCACCAACCTGATCTGAAGGCCTTTCCCCAGGCCAGCAGGCATGCGCCTACGATTGGGTCAACTGGCTTGTACGCAATCTGCAACATGGCAAGTTGGTGCGTAGCGGATAGACGGGTAGCCGTGTTTCACTCTTCATAGGCAGCAAGGGCGGAGTCGAAGGGGAGACAAAGCAAAGGCACCCGGCGGCAACCGGGTGCCTTTGTCGCCTCGAGCTTCGTTCGGAAGTGGCAACGAGCGAGGCGGGGAATTCTCTCTGCGCCAATGGTGGCTCGCCTTTCCCGCTCCTCGCAAGGAGTCCGGGGAGGGAGTTCGCCATGCGCACACGTACCTACTACCGTGGGCCCGACGCCGTGGTGACTAGCGAACTCTTCGTCTGGCGTACCGCGCCGCCGAAGATCTTCGCAGTCCGCGAGTTGAGCAAGGTCGGCATCGCCCGCGGCAAGGTCGACCACAGCCGGCCGCACACCGCGCGGGCCGCCGCGGGGTCGGCCCTACTCACCGTGGCAATATGGCCCATAGTGGACACTACGGCCATGCTTATCACCATCGCCCTGGCGGTGACCATCCCCAGTGTCGCGGTGGTCGCCTACTGGCAGCGCCGGCCGCGGCTCTGGGAGATACACGCCACCTATCGGGCCGCTGCGGTGATCCTTTACGCATCCACCGACGCGCGAGTGTTCAACCAGGTTGCCCGTGCCTTGCGCCGCGCGATGGAAGACGCCGGCCCGAGCGCCACGGGGGACGAAGCAGCCGCTTGAGGACCGTCCCTCATTCACCGGCCGGACGTCTTCGCCGCCGGCTCTTGATCCGTGGGCGCCTGACCCGCCATTGCCTGATCCGCGGGGGCCTGACCCGCGGGCACCTGATCCGCGGCCGCGTTCTCCAGCGGACGGATCGCGTTCGCCACGGCCAGCGCGATGCCGAGCAGCACCGCCACCGCGCTCAGTCCCTTCTGGACAGTGATGTGATCACCGAGGAAACCGACCAGCGGCGGCCCGCCGAGGAACGCGCAGTAGCCGATCGACGCCACCACGCTGACCCGGGCGGCGGCACGTGCCGGGTCGTCCGCAGCGGCGCTCATGCCGACCGGGAAGCCGAGCGACGCGCCCAGACCCCAGAAGAGCGCGCCGAGGAACGCCAGCGGGGTGCTGCCACCGAAGACGAACAACGTGAGGCCGGCGAGGCTGATCACGGCCAGGACACGGAGGAGCCGGACCCGGCCGTACCTGTCGAGCAGTCCGGGTCCGAACCAGCGGCCGACGGTCATCGCCGTCAGGAACAGCGCGAACGCCAGCGTGCCGACGGTCGCGGACGCGCCGTAGTCGTCGATGACCGAGACGCTGATCCAGTCGATGCCGGTTCCCTCCGCGAAGGCGAACGCGAGCACGAAAACGCCGACGAGCAGGGTACGCGGCTCACGCCAGGTGGCCAGCGTCCGGCGTAGGCCGCTCTCCGCGCCCGTCGCTTCGGCCCGCGCCTCGTCGGCTGCCGGATTGTCCGGGACGAAATACTGCACCGAATAGATCACCAGAGCCACGATCACCAGCCCGGTGATGATCAGATGTGGCGTGACGGACAGATTCACCGCCACCGCGCCGGCGCCGATCAGCGCGCCGGCCACCGTACCGATGCTGTAGCCGGCGTGGAACCGCGGCATGATCGCTTTGCCCAGCCGTTGCTCCACGACCGCGCCCTGCACGTTCATCGCGACGTCCCAGGCGCCGTTCGCAAAACCGAACAGGAACAGGCCGACCACGACAAGCGGTACGCCGACGTGATAGCCGATCGCCACCGTGGTCACCGCCAGGCCGAGCAGAAGCGCCATCGCGCTGACCACCAGCCGGGAGCCGAACCGGGCCACCATATGACCGGAGGCGACCAGCGCGAAGAGCGATCCGACCGCGATGGCGAGCAGCACCAGCCCGAGACGCGAGGGTGACAAGCCGAGTTCGTCGCGGACCTGCGGGATGCGAGCGGCCCAACTGGCGGCGACCAGGCCGCATCCGATGAAGGCGATGTAGGTGGCGCGGGTCGCGGCGCGGACCCGGTGCTGATCTGTGCGCTCGTCGGCCATTCGTACAACCGTACACATGGTGTGTACGACTGTACATAGCGGCGTTCGTCACACCCACAGATAGACTGCCGTCCGTGATCGATTACGACGTTGCGATCGTCGGTGGCGGCCCGGGCGGGCTCTCGGCGGCGTGCAGCGCGGCGTCGGCCGGTGCTCGAACGGTCGTGCTGGAACGCGCCGAGCACCCCCGCTACAAGACCTGCGGCGGCGGACTGATCGGCACGTCGCTGGCCGTCGTCACGTCGCGGATCACCGTGCCGGCGAGGGACACCATCTCGGCGGTCACATTCACCGACCGCGGGCGCCGCGCCTTCACCCGCCGGTGCCCCGATCGACCCTTGCTCACCATGGTCCGGCGGGACGAGTTCGATCACGCCTGGTCGAAGGCCGCCGCCTCGGCGGGTGCGGTGGTACGGCAAAACTCGCACGTCCGCGCGATCACGCAGGACGCCCACTCGGCCACCGTCACCCTGGCCGACGGCTCGACGGTCACCGCGCAACTGGCGATCGGGGCCGACGGCTCGGCCGGAATCAGTTCCCGGCACGTCGGCGTCACCTTCGACCGGCAGGATCTCGGGCTGGAAGTGGAACTCGCGGCCACCGACGCGGATCGGGTCGCCTGGCGCGGACGGGTGCTGCTCGACTGGGGGACGGTGCCCGGCTCGTACGGCTGGGTCTTCCCGAAGGACGACGAACTGACCGTCGGCGTGATCATGGCCAAGGGCCGTGGCGCGGAAACGAAGCGGTACCTCTCCCGGTTCCTCGGGCAGTTGGGCCTGTCGGGCCGTGAGGTACGCCGCGATTCGGGTCACCTGACGCGTTGCCGCGCCGTTGATGCACCGCTGAGGGCCGGCCGGGTACTGGTCGTCGGCGACGCAGCCGGCCTGCTGGAGCCGTGGACGCGCGAAGGCATCAGTTACGCCCTGCGCTCCGGCGAATGGGCCGGCGAGGTCGCGGCCCGCGCCGCCCGCCATGGCATCGGCGCACTCGACGAATATGCCGCGAAAGTGCGCGCGCATCTGCTGCCGGAGATGGCCGCGGGCGGGCGGCTACTGCGCGTCTTCAGCAGGCACCCGCATCTGGTGCACGCCGCGATGGCCGCGCCGCTGGGATGGCGCGCGTTCGAGTCGTTCTGTCGTGGCGAGCTCTCGATGGCCGACGTCGTTCGCCGTCCGCCGATCCGGTTCGCCGTCAAGGCGCTCGGCGGCGCCACGCCCGACCCGGCATGACAACGGCCGGTTCACTGGGCACCACCCAGCGGCAAGCTCGGTTCAGGAGCGGCGTGGCCACGGCGCCCACTGCACGGCGGCGGCGAATCCGTCGCGCCGAGCGGCCTTGGCGTCGCCTGCATCCAGGGGTGCGCTGCGGCTCGCGTTGAAGTCGGGCCCGATCAGCCGCGCCTCGGACCACGAGCCTGTCACGCCGCGCCGGACACGCTCCCACAGGCCGCCCTCGACCAAGGCAGAGACCTGGGTACGCAGGTCCGCGACCAACTCCTCGGGGTGCTCGTCGCACACATCGCAGCCGCAGTTGGGCAGCGATTCCTCGTACCACCGGCCCAGGCGCAGCACCACGCTGGGAAAGTCGGTGAAGGTCACCGCGAGTGGTGCGGCGGCCGGGGTATGCGGAATCAGCCGCACCGTATGCGCGGGCTTCGTCGTGTCGCGGCGCTCGACGATGTAGCGCTCGGTCAGCTCGTCCAGCAGGTTCTCGGCGGCCTCATGCAGCACGGCGAACCGGCCCGGGTTGGTCACCCGGGAATACTCCTCCGGTTTCGGCTCCACGTCGCTCACCCGAAAAGTATGCCGCTCGTGTGCGCCACGCGGTCAGGACCGGCGCACACCCGCGGCCGGCTCAATACCGAAACTCGCCGTCGGCGGCGGCGGCGATGAATGCGGCCCACTCCTGGAAAGTGAAGAAGAGGACCACGTCGGGGTTCTTGGAGTCGCGAACGAAAACTCCGTCGTTTCCCTTGGCGACCTCCACGCAGGTGGTGTTGCCGCAGCGGCTGCTCTTGCGCCAGTCGAGCTGCTTCGTAAGCCCGGTCATGCTTACACCTCCGTGACGGCTCCCGAACCAACCGTAAGGGAATCAATGCGCCCACGGCAGAAGCAAGCGTGAGTGAAATCCTCAATCAGGGCGAAACGAAGGAGAAATAGACCGGTACGCCCGCCTTTGTGCCGCACCGCTCTGCACGCGCCCGGAAACCGGCCGCGTGCAGAGCGGCACATACGGCGGCTATCAGAAACGGAACTCGCCGGCGTTGACACCCGCGACGAAGGCTGTCCACTCCTGCTCGGTAAAGGAGAGAGGCGCCGCGTCCGGACGCTTCGAATCGCGAATCAGGTACTGATCCGCGACCTTGGCGACCTCCACGCAGGTGCCGCTGGCGCACCGGGAGCTCTTCACCCATTTTGGTGGATCGATCTCGTTCACTGTGGACTTCTTTCCAGGAGGTTTGGTGGCGTAACGATAGTACGTTACTACATGTTCACGTTCGACTTCGGCGCTCGGTGATTTTGGTCTCGAGGTACTCGATGCGCCCCTTGATGAAGCCGATCGTGTCGACCTCCTCATTGGCCACATGCCAAAGTTGTTCAAATCGCTCGCGGTGCCTCGCCGTACTGGCCGCGTCCTCAACGATCTCGTCGGTGAGACCGTTCTCGCGATACATCACTTCGCCGCCCGACTCCCCAGCAATGGAGATGAGGTCGAAGCTGGCGTTGTTCGCGATCGGCGAATCGAGGTCGAACGGCAACATCCGGATGTTGATGAGCCCTCGGTTCCCGAGGTCGTGCAACTCCCGGAGCTGTTCGGCCAGGACAACCGGCCCGCCGATGGTGCGCTCGAACACCGACTGGTCGAGGACCATGGCGACGTGGAGCGAGCCGAGGCGGCCCAATATCGTCTCGCGTCGCAACCGGCGGGCCTCCACCACTGTCTCCAGCGATGCCGGCGCGATCTCGTGAGTCCAGGCACCGGTCAATGCCGAGGCGTAGGCCGGAATCTGAAATGGACCGGGCGGGTAGTAGATGCTGTACGACCGAAACGCACTGGCTTCGGCTTCGTACTCGATCAGACGCCGCAGGGCGTCACTCATGTGCTCGCGGAACTCCGGCCGCTGGTACCAGGCCTTCCGCTGCCGCGTGCGTGCGATGCGGGCATCTGCGAGCAGTGCGTTGACCTCGGCCCGATTCTTGATGCCGACGAACGCCAACAGCGGGCGCAGGTCATTGACCGAGATGCTGACCTCGCCACTCTCGATCCGGATCACCTTGCTCAGCGACCACTCCATCTGTTCGGCGACCTGGAGTTGGGTGAGGTTGTTCGCCTCGCGTGCCTCCCGGATAGCGAGGCGGACGCGGCGGCGCGCAACCGTGGGCGAATCACCCTCTGCCATGAGTCCTTCATCGATGGAGATCGGAGGCGGTCTATGTGCCACCTCGCTGACTGCCAACCGGCAGTCAGCGAGGTCGCGCGCTACTTTACTACTGTCTTATCAGAACGAGGGATGGCCCGCGGAAGGTTCACCAAACCGAGACTCGTCATCCGTCCGTGGCTTTACGTGATCATTAGGCGACGGCCAGATCCCGTCCGGTCTGCGCCGGCCGTCCGTCCTCGATGGCACGCCGCAAAGCCCGCGTGACCTGGTTGAACACCCGGGCATCGGGCGACTCGTAGATCATCGTCACGACCCCGTGATAGGTCGCCCTCACCTGCCACATTCGCACTGTACGCAATCGTCGTGCAGTTACAGCAACCACCGCGGTGACGGCGGCTACGAACCCCAGAGCGGCACCCAGCACCGGCCCGACCATCACCCACGCGGCGGCGGCACCGGCCACCATCCCGGCCGCGGCGACCAGCGCCACATCGGACCGGCGGTCGGCGACGTCCGCCCGGACCAGACCGATGTGGTGGAGCTCGCGGACGGCGAAGATCCGAGGGGCTGCGGCACGCCAGACGAAACGCTCATCGGTGACGACAGCGTCAGGGCCGCGATAGTAGATGCGCATTTGCGGACTCCTCTCCGTGCTCCTCGCCGAGGAGGGAAGGGCCGCTCCCGCGGCTCAGAGAGAATTCCCGCCTCGCTCCTTCGGGTCGGGAAGTCCAGAGAGGCAAGAACGGCACCCGGTTGCCGCCGGGTGCCGTTTCGGTCTCCTCTCGGATTCCGCCCGTTCTGCCTGGTGCCAGTAGAACACGTGACCTCGCTGATCGCTACCACTCAAGGTGCGATGTTGCAGATTGCGCACTAGCGGGTTCAATGCTCAGGGTGCACGCCAGGCTGACCTTGTGGACACGTAGGTGATACGCGGCCGCGGGGACCCTACCTTCGGCGACCCAGTCGACCGGGTCGTTCCGCTGGAGCGTGCCCAGGCTCGTAACGTAGCGGCGAGTTCTTGGTCTCTCTTGACCAGCTGCCTGCACCGTCGTCCTTCCCTACGCTCTGGAGAAGATGTGCCTACCCATCCCGAACCCACGGCCGCCCAACGCCTCGTCGGGGACATCGCACCGAAGCTCGCCGACCTGACCGACGAAGTTCTGTTCGGTGACATCTGGGCCCGTCCCGAACTGCCCCGGCGTGATCGCTCGCTGGTCACCGTGGCCGCGCTGGTCACCAACGGCAGCACCGAACAGCTCGTCGGCCATCTGCGGATCGCGAAGCAGAACGGCCTCAGCGAAGCCGAACTGGTCGAAGCCATCACGCACCTGGCCTTCTATGCCGGCTGGCCGCGGGCGATGTCCGCGATCACCGTCGCGAAGAGGGTGTTCGCCGAGGACCGGGACCAGCGGGAGAATGGCTAAACCAGCCGCTACGAAGATCACGGTGTCAGGACCATCTGCAATGTTCTAACTACTTGACGGCAACTTATACGCCTCGGCGAGCCGGGCTGTGTACTTCATGAAGGCAATGGTCTGCTTGAAGGCTTCTGGATCCGCCGGCTGTGAGACGCCGATACCCGTATCCTGCCGTTCTTTCCAACAATAATCAATGAGCGTGTGCCACCGTGGATCGAGATGTTGTTCGGCCCAGTTGACGCCCTCCTTCTTGGAAGTTATCCTGCCTTCGTGAAGGTCCTGCAGCGCACGGCAATTGTTCAGCACCAGGAAAACCTGGTGAAATCGGTTGTCAAATGGCGAGGCATCAACAATGACAAGCTTCTCCCATCCGAGCATCGAGCTCTTGATCTCATGTCGTAGCTCGTTGGCCGTCACCTCCGGTGCGAAAGTCGCCGGCTCGGGTCCCAGCACCGCACGACTCCGGTAACGCAACGTCCAACGCGACACCAGTGTGTTGTCATGATCAGACCTAATGGGCGTGCGCGCGCCGTTATCGAAGTACCAGAGCTGCCGATCGTCAGACTCGTTGCGACTACCGTCGGCTCGATAGGGTGACGACTTCGCATCGAGCCTCTGCAGGGGGAACAACGAGTACTCGAAGTGCTTCACCCAGCGAGTGTCTCGGGCAATAAATTCCGTATGCGCCGACCGCACACGGTTCAATTCTTCGTCGCTCAATTCGTCCTTGATGGCGACCATGAAGTCAACGTCGCTTGTCAGATCGAAGTCACCGATCGCCAATGAGCCAAGCAAATACAGACCCACGAAGTTGTCGTCCAGCACATCACGCGATGTGTGTGCGTATTCGATCAGCACGTCGTCGAGTCTCAGATACGGCGTCAGATCTCCCGGTGTCGGCCCGATGTCGTCTCTATTGCTCATGCGCCTTTATATCTGATGCGTGCGGCAGCTTGGCTGGCCGCCCTCGAGCCCACGCCCGCCGCCGAATCCTCCCGGTGCCGAGGCGCCGACGTCGACCGCTAAGACCCCGACCGGAGTGAAGACACCGCGCTAGGAAACCGGGTCTGGAAGTCGAGGACGACCACATGGTCCGGACGCACCGCGATCCGCCCCATCCTGAGATCGGCTGGCAACGACTCCACATACGCCTCGCCTAGCTGCTTCCCGAGATAACGCGTCGCCGCCTGCGCGTACTCGGGGACAACGCCCTCGGCTTCGGTGACGTCCGCCGTCCCCCGAATCGTGAGCACGTGGTGCGGCGGCTCGTTGGAGTCAATAGTGATCGCCACCCGGTCGCCCGTATGCAGGGCCTTCAGTTTGGGCGCACCCGGCAGCGTCGCCATCACGATGTCCGTGCCGTTCCAGTGAAACCAAATGGCAACCACCCGGGGCGAGCCGTCCGTCCAGTTGTAGGCCAGCCGCGCCGGAATCGTCGATGCCAGCAACTCCTGTGCGACCGGGTCCCGAAGGAGTTCGGGTCCACCCTTCGCCATGATTGCCACCTCCTGTGTGCCGCACCCAATGACAGCTATCAAAGGTTCAGGCCCTGCGCGGACCATACCCCGTCACCTTCGCCGGCACCCGCCGGTGGCGCTGGCGCTGGGGTCAGGGCGAGCAGCGCCCAGTCGTAGACGCATTGTGGACTGCGGGAAGAACGGTGGCCCTTGTGCGCCATCGCGGCCGCCGCGATGCGCCTCACCCCCCGGATTCCCCACGCCGGTCGCCGCTGTGGCGGCCCCGGTTGGGGAGCAGTACGGCGGTTATGGAGCGCGGTGGCTGTTCTGCGCGCGTCAGAGCAGCCACCACGCTCCATAACCGCCACCGCGCTCCCCACGCGTCTGGGCACAATGACTAACGGTCTTTCGGCGAGTTGATTCGGCAGACGAACCTGGCCAACTCCGGACTTACGACCTCCGACACACGGCTGCCAGCGTCCTGCCCGCTTAGGTGTCCCAGCTCGCTGGTCATGGAAATTCTGGGACGCTCCCAGATCAGCGTCACCCTCAACCACCATGCGCACGTCGCGCCAGTGGTGTCGCAGGAAGGCCGCTGACCGGGGTCAACGTGCCCTATGGGCATCGAGTGATGGCTGCTCAGGCGACATACGGGCACAGAGAAGCCCTGGCCATGACCCGTGATAGGGCCTTGACCAGGGCCTTTCGTGGAGCCGCCTGACAAAATCGAACCGTCGACCTACGGTCCTTGGCATGGGCGGCTCTAGCAACGGAAACGCCTCTCGATATCTCACACTCTTCGCCGCCGTACTTCGACCTCTTGCGGACTAGATGCGGACCGCCCAACCTGTCGGTGCGGTGGGGAGCGTCAGCTTGGGAATGCTGATTTGATCTCGTTGGCAAAGCAGTTCAGCGGCTCCGCCCGAAGGCCGACCAAAGCTGGCCCCCGACGATGAGCAGGCCGAAGGCGACCCAAACAACGATGAAGAATGGGTCAGTACGACCGAACATCACGATCCCGAAGATGATGAAGCCGACGCCGGCAACGGCGCTGAACACGGCCATCGGCTTGCTGGGCTTCTGCACCGCCTTTTCGCGGTCGTCGCCGGCTTTGCTGGCGCTGCTGATGAAGGCCAGGCGGACGAATAGAACGAGGAGGAAAAGTCCGGCGGCCAACCATAACGCGGAGAACCAGCTCCAGCCCTCACGCGTGAACGTAAAGATTCCGAAGAGGATGAGCAGCGCCGCACAAGCCGTCATACCGATCGCCTGGGGTCTGCTCGGCTGTCCGAAGAGTCCCATCACGGCATCAGGGGATACCCCAAGCGAACGTCGGACAATCTCGTCAAGATCGCCCCGGACAAGACGTACGACACTGGAGACCAGGCGACTGTCTGCGCCCCGCCTCCGGAGGGTGACGCTGGCGCACCGGGCGTCACGGCGCTGACCAGCTCCGACGTCGATCTCCGTTTTCGGTAGGCGCGTTGGAGGAAGAGTCCACGACCGACTTTCGGGAGTTCACCGAAATGCTGAGCGACCTGCAGTCCCCGCATCTGGAGTTGACGGTCGAGGTGTACGCCAACGTCGGCCACGACCCTGAGGGAATCGCGCTGACGTATCTCCACGGTCTGCGCAGCGTCTACAACCGTCCGAGCTCGACCGATAGCGTCGGCGCACCGGCCTCGGATTAGTCACGACCTTCGGAAGCCCACTCGACCGGAGGGCAGCACGGTCGTGCCGGGCCAGCCTGCTGTGGATGCAATGCGCTCCGCAGTCTGCCGCACTCGTAACAGCGGACTGCTGTACACCGAGGCGACCGCCGCGCTGTTAAGCCAGCGGCCGGTAACGGTTGCTTGCTGCCGGCCGAGCACGCTCAGCGCAGGATCACCTGCTCCGGACACCTTCTCGGCATGCTGCACCACATAGATCCGCCCCATCGATGCATCGTCTCGGGGCCATTGACGCCTCGGCAACTTGTTTCGGTCGGGCGGATCGAGGCACGGCAGCGGCGCAGGCAGCCGGCAGGCTGGCCGCCACAAACTTAACGATAGCTTCAGACTGCCGCGCGAACTCGGCGGCAGATCCGGATGTGTGGCACCGCGCCGGTGTCGCAAGCTGCCGACTACCGTTGCACGGGTTCAGATGCAGATCGAGGTAGGCCGGACTGGCGCGAACCTGCCAAAGTGTTCGGTGTGCCAGCAGCTTCCCCATGCCTGTAAGGGAGCCCACGCCGATGTCGTCCACCGCGGGCGAGTTCATTACCGAGACATTGGAGTACGACGGTGGGCGGCAGGTCACCGCGTACCTACCGGCGGGTGCGGCCGAGGCGGTCGTCTTCGCCGGCGACGGGCAGTTGATCGCGTCGTGGGGAGAGGTTCTGGAGGCTGCCGATCTGCCACCCACGATGATCATCGGCGTACATCGCGTCGAGGATGAGACGCTGCGGTTGCGGGAGTACTCACCGGGCCGTAGCACGGCCGCGTTTGCGTTCGACCCGCAACGGTTCGCGGCCCACGAGAAGTTCTTCGTCGAGGACGTCCGGCGATGGGCGGCGACCCGCTTGGCCGTCAGGCTGCCAGCCGGCCGAACCGCGGTGTTCGGTGTCTCGGCCGGTGCGGAACTCGCGCTGGCCATGGGGCTGCGCCATCCCGACATCTACGGCGCGGTCTTGGGCGCCTCGCCCGGGGCGGGGTACCGGCCGCCCGCCGCGCTGCCGGGCCGGCTTCCGCGTACCTACCTCGTCGCAGGCACCGAGGAACCGTTCTTCCTCACCAATGCGACCCGGTGGGTGGACGCGTTACGCGAGGCCGGTGCGGACGTTGTCATGGCCGAACGGGCCGGCTCGCACGGCGACGCCTTCTGGAAACACGAGTTTCCGCTGATGGTGGCGTGGGCGTTCGGACATTGACCTACGCGACCCTCTCATCGGAGCCGCTGCGCGTGCAGCGACGCGTCTATCTAAGGACCGGCAGTGCCCACGCTCAAGTGGTTGACCTGGGGAACGGCGAAGCCCAGGCCGGTGACCTGGGCTTTTGGGTGGAGCCGCCTGACGGAATCGAACCGTCGACCTACGCATTACGAGATCAAATTGGCCGCCTTGTCTGCCTGGCGAGATCCTGGCTGACCTGCGGGAACGCTTCTCGGCATCTCTCACTAGTCGCGGTCGAGATTCGAAGTCTTGAGGACCAGATGAGGACTGTCGACCCCTACGCATTACGAGATCGGATTGGTTGCCCATCCAGCTGGTCCGGCGACGATAGCGAGCCAACGATTCCGCTGGACCCTCGCTCCCCGGTCATCACCTCACCGGCGCAAGATCCAAGGCCAGCCGTCCGGGGTCAAGGGTGCCCGCAGGGCATCGCGAAGCGACGCGAAGCGCCCTTGAGGCCGGACGGCTGGCCTCGGAGGATGGGCGGCTGGAGGGGACGGATGGCTAGGCGATGGGCCGGCCGACCATCTAATCCGTAGGGTGTGAGTCGGCCTGTCGGCCGGTGGCATCCGATAGTCGATCTTGTGCCTTTGGCTGCTCACAAGGCCGATCTTCCGGCATTCCATGCCGCCTAGCGTCGCCTGTTGCTAACGCGTGTGTGAGCAGCCGGTGAGCAACCAGCAGCCAGCCGGCGGGGAGTCTGGCCGACCGCTGGTCGTAGGCAGTTCGAGCGCTACCTGTGAACGAACAAGGCGACCACTCCAGCGACAGCACCGAGGAACGTTGCAGCAGCTAACAGCAGTTGTCGAGTCTCCCTCAAGTACCGCAGAACCGTCGCGTGCCGCTGTCGCCTGCCATGAGGATGGGACCACCGTGAGCGCGTTCTTGCCATGGTGATGGGACCACCCGGTTGCCAGTGATGGGACCACCTGCGGCGTGTCGCCGCGGGGTGCCTTCACTGCCGTTTTCCGATCTTTCCAGGTCGTTTTGGACATGGGGGATCGGACCGATGGCGTTCCGGGAGGTACATGTGATCGAGATTCGTGAGGTGCTGCGCGGCTGGCTGGCCGGTGCCGGGTTGCGCACGGTGGCCGCGCAGGCGGGGGTGGACCGCAAGACCGCCCGCCGGTATGTGCAGGCCGCGCAGCAGGCCGGGGTGGCCCGGGATGGCGGGCCGGGGCAGGTCACCGATGAGGTGATCGCCGCGGTGGTGTCCGCGGTGCGGCCGGTGCGGCCGGCCGGGTACGGCTCGGCGTGGCAGCAGCTGCACGGGCAGCGGGAGCAGATCACCGCCTGGGTCGGGCAGGGCCTGACCGTGGTGAAGATCGGCACCCTGCTGCAGCGGCGGGGCGTGACGGTGCCGTACCGCACGCTGCACCGGTTCTGCGTGCAGTGCTGCGGGTTCGGTCGCGGCGGGCAGACGGTGCGGGTGGCCGACGGCGACCCGGGGGTGGAGGTGCAGGTCGACTTCGGGCAGTTGGGGCTGCTGCACGACCCGGTGTCGGGCCGGCGTCGGCTGACCCACGCGTTGATTTTCACGGCGGTGTACTCGCGGCACATGTTCGTCTGGCCGACCGTCTCCCAGACGCTGGAGGCGGTGATCGCCGGCTGTCAGCAGGCGTGGGAGTTCTTCGGCGGCGTGTTCCCGGTGCTGATCCCGGACAACATGCCGGCGATCGTGGCCGACGCCGACGCGATCAACCCGAAGTTCACCGTGGGCTGGTTGGATTATGCCCAGCACTGCGGGTTCGTCACCGACCCGGCCCGGGTCCGGCACGCCAAAGACAAGCCGCGAGTCGAGCGGACCGTCCAATATGTGCGGTCGAACTTCTGGGCCGGTGAGACGTTTCTCGACGTGGCCGACGCGCAGGCCCGCGCCCGCCTCTGGTGCCTGCAGGTGGCCGGGCAGCGGATCCACGGCACCATCCAGGCCCGGCCCGCCGAGGTGTTCGCCGCAGCCGAGGCCGGGCTGCTGCTGCCGGTGCCGCCGCCGTATGACGTGCCGATCTTCAAGACCGTCAAGGTGCACCGCGACTTCCACATCGAGGTCGGCAAGGCGCTCTACAGCGTGCCGAAGGCCTACATCGGCGCCCACCTGGACGTGCGGGCCGACTCGGCCCTGGTCCAGCTGTTCCACCGTGGACAGCTGGTGAAGGTGCATCCGCGGCAGCGGCCCGGCGGCCGGTGGACCGACCCGGACGACCTCCCCGAGCAGAAGGTGGGCTACGCCATGCGGGACCTGGACCGGCTCGTGGCCGCCGCCCGCCGGCACGGCGATGACGTGGGCATCTACGCCGAGCGGCTGCTGGACGACAAGCTGCCGTGGACCCGGATGCGGGCCGTCTACCGGCTGCTCGGGCTGGCCCGCCGCTACGGCGACGCGGCGGTCAACACCGCCTGCGGCAAGGCCCTGGAGGTCGACGTCGTCTCGGTGACGAAGATCGCCTCCATGCTGGACCGGGCCACCGCCGGTGATCCTGCCCCGCCGCCGCGGCCGGCCGCGACCACCACCGGCCGGTTCGCCCGCGACCCCGGCGAGTACGCCACCAGCCGCACCCGGCTGCGCATCGTCCGCGACGACGACGCCGCAGCCGAGGCCGAGAGCGCGGAGGTGCGGTGATGGCCACCGTCGGTAAGTCCACCACGGCCGGACCAGTGCTGCCGGATCCGGTCAGCGCCGACCTCAAGCAGGTGCTGCGCACCCTGAAGCTGGGCAAGCTGCTGCACACCCTGCCCGAACGGCTCACCCTGGCCCGGCAGCAGAACCTGCCGCACGCCGACTTCCTGCACCTGGTGCTCGCCGACGAGGTCACCCGCCGGGACACCAACTCCGCCGCGCTGCGCGCCCGCGCCGCCGGCCTGGACCCCGGCATGCGGCTGGACACCTGGGACCCCACCGCCGCGGTCCGCTTCGACCAACACCTGTGGAACGAATTGACCACCCTGCGGTTCCTCGACGCACCGCACGGCGCCCTGCTGCTCGGCCCGGTCGGCGTCGGCAAGACCCACCTGGCCACCACCCTGGGCCACATCGCCGTGCGCCGCCGCGTCGGGGTGCACATGACCCGCGCCGACAAGCTGTTCAAACGGCTCAAGGCCGCCCGGCTGGACAACACCATCGAGGCCGAGATGCGCCGCCTCGCGCACATCCCACTGCTGATCCTCGACGACTTCTGCCTGCAACCCCTGGACGCCACCGAGACCGCCGACTTCTACGAACTGATCGTGGAACGGCACCACACCGCCGCCACCGTGCTCACCTCCAACCGTGAGCCCAACGAGTGGCTCGCCCTGATGGCCGACCCACTGCTCGCCCAGTCCGCCGTCGACCGCCTCGTCTCCACCTGCCACGAACTGATCATCGAAGGCGACTCCTACCGGCGCCGCCAACGACCCACCATTCCCTCGCGCTAACCCGCACCGGACGAGCCCGATCTGCACCCCACCAGCCGGTCCTCAGATCGGGCTCCTCCATTGACACCAACAACACCTGGCCGCCATGCTCACCACGCAGCCGGTGGTCCCTAGGTCGTGGCAACACCCCGGTCCCATCCTCGTGGCGAGCGACAGCCGGGCGACGCCACCCGGACTTCC
>Ga0081539_10003857_pt1 | contig 17576 bp, 18 predicted proteins | sample TabmetS4T2R2_FD_71023 | JGI IMG/M metagenome (GOLD analysis project Ga0081539, IMG submission 71023) | Tabebuia heterophylla rhizosphere microbial communities from the University of Puerto Rico - S4T2R2 | ecosystem: Host-associated > Plants > Roots > Rhizosphere ...
GCCGCAGATGTCAGGTTGAGGTCGACGCCCGGGATGACCGCGCGAGTGTAGGGCAAATGACGGTTATGAGGCCCCAGAACCGCCATTTGCCCTACACTCGGCGGCCTCCTGCCCGTGTCCGCGACCACCGAATTATCCGGCGAACTTCCGGCGCGGGACACTAGGCGGTCGCGACCTTGGCCAGCTGGTCGGCGCGCACCGGGGCGTCGATGGCGTCCAGCGTGGCGAGCTGGGCGTTGTCGACCGCCCAGACGGCGAAGGCGAGCGCGTCGGCCGCGTCGGACTCCGCCCAGTGGCCGGGGTGGTCATCGCGCGTGCCTGACGACGGTGCGCTGGGTGCCGAGGTCGATCGCGCCGTCGTCGGTGGCGATGCCGGCCTGGACGACGGCGCCGTTGCGCAGGTACCGGGGGTTGCGTTCCTGGCCGCGGAAGAACAGCTTCCACCGGGTGGCGGTGGGCAGCAGCGAGGCGATCATCCGGACCGGCCGGGGCGGCGCGCTGAGCGCGGTGCCGACCGGGGTGCCCGTGAGGACGAGGTCGCCGGGGTCCAGGCGCTGGAACCGGCTGAGGGCCGCGAGAGCTTCGGCCGGCCGGTAGATCATGTCGGCGGCGGTCATGTCCTGCCGCAGCTCGCCGTCGACCCGCAGGCGCAGCCGCAGGTCCGTGAGCCGCTTGAGCTCGTCGGCGTCGAGCAGGACCAGCGCCGGCCCGACCGGGGTGAACGTCGGGTAGGACTTGGACTCGTAGAACTGGGTCTTGGGCAGCTGGACGTCGCGGGCCGAGACGTCGTTGGCGACCACGAGGCCGGCGACGTGGTCGGTCCAGTTCTCGGGGGTGACGGGCGTACCGACGGGCAGCTCGCGGCCGATCACCAGCCCGATCTCGACCTCGTAGTCCAGCAGCCGCACGTGCGCCGGTCGGACGACGTCGTCGTACGGGCCGCTGATCGACCCTGACGCCTTGCGGAAGAACGTGAGCGGGACGGTCGCGGGGTTCAGGCCCGCGTCGGCGGCGTGGGAGGCGTAGTTGGTCATCTGGGCGACCACGCGGCACGGCACGGTCACCGGCGAGACGAGCCGCAGCGACGCGACCGCGACGGTGCGCGGGCTCGCCACGGCGGCGGCGAGCGCCGGCCGGTCGGCCAGCAGCTGCGCCGTGGTGGTGGCGGTGGTGTCGATCCGGGCGGCGCCGGACGGCGTGACCGCGTACCAGGCGTCGGCGGTGCGCAGGACGGAGACGCTCACGAGCGGGCCGCCTTCAGCATGCCCGCCAGCCGCTGGGCGTCGAACTCGTTGTCCTCGCGCAGCGCGCCGACGATCGCCCGCAGCTCGCGCAGCGCGTCGGGACCGGGCTTGACGCCGAGGAAGTCCTTGGTGGCCGGCGGGCCCCACTGGGCCAGCCCGGACGCCGTCATCGGGGCCCAGCCCGGCTCGAGCGTGGCGTCGAACAGGTCGCCGTCGCTGTAGTGCTCGACGAGGAACCCGTCGGGGTCGCGCCAGTAGTCGAAGATCTGGCTGCCCTGGATGTGCCGGCCGATGCCCCACGACCGGTGGTAGCCGGCCTCGCGCAGGTACTCCCCGCCGGCCGCGAGCGCGTCCAGGTCGGCGACCTCGAAGGCCGAGTGCACGTACCGGTTCGCCGGGCCGAGCAGCATCGCGAGCGTGTGGTGGTCGGCCGGCGTCCCGCCACGGTCGCAGCGGATGAAGCTCATCACCGGCCCGCGCTCGCGCTGCCCCTCGTGGTACATGAAGTCGCTGACGATCAGGCCGAGGTGCTCCAGGTACCAGTCGAGCGTCCGGCGGTACCGCGTCGTCTGCAGGACCACGTGACCCAGCCGCTGGACCAGGGCCGGCGCGCGCGGCGGCCGCTGCGTGGCGTTGGTGCGCGCGGCCTCGTGCCCGGCGTTCACCGTCAGCGGGGTCTGCCCCGGCAGCGCCGCGAGGTCGTTGGTGTCGCTGACGACGCGCACCGGCACGCCGTCGGGATCGGTCAGGTCCACGCTCAGGCCGCCGACCGTCTCCGGCAGCTTCACGACGTCGGTCCCGACCGCCTGGGCCAGGCGTGCGAGGTCGGCGGTCTCCGCGGCTCGGAACGCCATGCCGAGGAACCGCGACCGGGGCCCGCGCCGGAGCAGCACGCAGGGCGCGCCGGCATCCGTGCCCCTCAGGTGCACCTCGTCGTCGGTGCGCTGGGCGGTGGCGAAGCCGAACGCGTGCGCGAACCGCTCGGCCCGCTCCAGGTCCGGCTTCGCGAACTCCAGCCACGCCAGCTCCTGCACCTTCACGACCGGGTTCCGGGCTCGGCCGGGGTGCTCGCCGGCCACCGCGCCCTGCTCGCTGTGGAGACCGCTGTGCGGATCGCTCATGACACTCCCTCCAGGTTCTGACGACATCATCAGTTACGATAGATCCGTCAGTCAAGAGGTTCTGAGGATTTCGTCAGTATTGACGGCGAGATAGGTTGAGCGCCGCGAGACCCGGAGGACGGTGGAGATGTCGACCGACGTGGTTCCCAACCGGTGGGAACGGCGCAAGGCGCGCACGCGCGCCGCGCTCGTCCGTGCCGCGCAGTCGTTCATCGCGGCCGGGAAGGTCAACGTCCCGATCCTCGAGCTCACGCAGGCCGCCGACGTGGGGATGGGCTCCTTCTACAACCACTTCGAGAGCAAGGAGGACCTGTTCCAGGCCGCCGTGGCGGACGCGCTCGACGGCTGGGGCGTGGCGCTCGACACCCTCACCGCCGGCCTGGACGACCCGGCCCACGTGTTCGCGCAGAGCTTCCGGCTCACCGGCCGCCTGCACCGCCGCCACCCCGACCTCAGCAAGGTCCTCCTGCGCAACGGCGTGGACCTGGCCCGCTCGGACACCGGTCTCGCCCCCCGCGCGCGCCGCGACGTCGAGGCCGCCGTCCGTGCCCGCCGGTTCGCCGCCTGCGACGTCGACCTCGCCATGGTGATCGTGACCGGCGCCATGATCCACCTCGGCCGGCTCCTGCACGACCAGCCCGATCGCGACGACGGCGCCGCCACCGACCACGTCGCCGAGGACCTCCTGCACATGTTCGGCCTCCCGGAGGGCGAGGCCCGCGACATCTGCCGCAGGCCGTTGCCCGACCTCGACCCGCCTCCGTAGGGGGTCCTAGGGCCGGGCGGCCGGGGCTCGGCCGGGACTCCCGGTGGTTCCCTCGGCGACAGGACGCGGCGAGCGCCCGGGCGGATCTCGCAGGTGAGGGGAAGGTGCAGTGTCACCGAATCCCGGTCGATCCGGCCGGCAGCTGGTGGCGGCGTTGGCCGCGGCCAGCTCCGCCACGGTGTCGCTGTGCTCTCCCGAGACGTCGAGCGCGGCCTGCAGCCGGATGCTGCCCTCCGTCAGGGTGCCGGTCTTGTCGGTGCAGAGGACGTCCATGCTGCCGAGGTCCTCGATCGCGTCCAGCCGGCGCACCACGACCTTCGCCTTCGCCATGCGCCGGGCGCCGGGCGCCGGTGGACAGGCTCACCGAAACGATGGCCGGCAGCATCTGCGGCGTCACCCCGACGGCGAGGGCGAGGGAGAACAGCACGGCGTCGACGACCGGTCGCCCCAGGACGACGTTGACCACGAGGATGACCACGGTGAGGAGCGCCGTCACCCGGGCCAGCATGAGTCCCAGGTCGGTCATCCCGCGCTCGAAGTTCGTGGGTGGGGGGCTCGCCGCCAGCCGTCGGGACGCGTGTCCCAGCTCGGTGTCCCCGCCGGTCACCACGGCGACGGCCGCGCCCTTGCCGCTCACGACGTGGCTGCCCTGGAAAACCGCGCTGTGCCGGTCGGCGAGCGGCGCGTCGGGCGCCGCGGAGTCGGTGTGCTTGTGGCGGGGGAACGTCTCTCCGGTGAGGGCGGACTCGTCGACCTGAGGTGCCTCCGCGGCGATCAGCCGGCAGTCGCACGGCACGATGTCGCCGGCGTCGAGGACGACGACGTCGCCGGGCACCACGTCGTCCGGTGGAACGGAGGCGACGCGCCCCGACCGCCGGACCTCCACCCGGACCTGCACCTGTGCCAGCAGCCGCGCCGCCGTGACCGACGCGCCGTGCTCCTGCCAGAAGCCGAGGAGCCCGCTGAGCAGCACGATGGCGAGGATGATCGACGCGTCGACGTGGTCGCCGAGCACGAACGACAGCGCGGTCGCCCCCAGCAGGATCAGGATGATCGGTTCGGTGAACTGCGGCAGCAGCTCGCGCAGCACGCCGCCGCGACGCGTCGCCGCGAGCCGGTTCGGGCCGTGGGCCACCAACCGCGCGGCGGCCTCCTCGTCGGTCAGTCCGGCGGGATCGGTTCCGAGCCCGGAGAGCACCTGGACGTCGGTCAGGGCCCAGTAGGCCGACTCGGCCACGTCGTTCCGTGCCGAGTCGACCGTCACCTCCGGCTCCGCCCGGTGCAACGACACGTCCGCCCCCTTCCTCAGGCCCGACCGAGTCACCGCCGAACGTAGGACCCGGTCCATCCGCGGACCAGGGACGAATGGCCCGAGCGCTCCGGCGCCGCGGGCCGACGGGCGGCCGATCAGTGACGTTCGCCCCTGATGCCCACCAGGGGTCCGGACTAGCATCACGATGTGCCCTTGATCGCCCGCAGCGCCGAGAAGCTGGTGCTCGACGGAGTTCTCGACGGCATCCGCCAGGGCCGCAGCGGCATCCTGGTGCTTCGCGGTGAGGCCGGAGTCGGCAAGTCCGCGCTGCTCGGCCATGCCGTGGAGCACGCGGCGGACATGCAGGTCGTGCGCATGGTGGCCGTCGAGTCGGAGAGAGCCCTCGGCTTCGCCGCCGTCCACCAGCTGCTGGTGCCCTTCCTGCCCGCGCTGGACCGCCTCCCCGAGCCGCAGCGCCGAGCCCTGGGCGTGGCCTTCGGTCTGGTGTCCGGGCCCGCGGCCGACCCGTTCCTGGTCGGCCTGGCGGTCCTGACGCTGCTGTCGGACGCCGCCGAGGCCCGGCCGGTGCTCTGCGTGGTCGACGACGCGCAGTGGCTGGACGAGGAGTCGGCCGACATCCTGAGCTTCGTCGCACGCCGCCTGCTTGCCGACCGCGTCGGCCTGCTCTTCGCCGTCCGCGACACGGCGGGCACCGCGCCTCGGCTGCAGGCCCTGCCCGATCTGCGCATCCGCGGCCTGCCGGCGCCGGCGGCGTACGAGCTTCTCGAGACGGCGGTCGACCAGCGGATCGACCCGCCCGTGGCGGCCCGGATCGTCGCCGAGACCGGCGGCAACCCGCTCGCCGTCGTCGAGGCGGCTCGGGAGCTCAGCCCGGAGCAGCTGGGCGGGCGGGTTCCGCTCCCCGAGCCGCTGCCGGTCGGTCACCGCCTCGAGAGCTCGTTCCTCCGGCGGGTGCGGGAGCTCCCCGAGGACACCCAGCGGCTGCTGCTGCTCGTGACCGCGAGCTCGCCGGGGCAGGGCGGCGTGCTCTGGCAGGCGGCGGCCGCCCTCGGCATCCCGGAGGCCGCGGGCGCTCCGGCCGAGGCCGCCGGGCTCGTGACGTTCTGGCCGCAGGTGGAGTTCTCACACCCGCTCGTCCGTTCGGCGATCTACCACGCCGCGACCGCGGCCCAGCAGCGAGAGACGCATCGTGCGCTGGCGGCGGCCTGCGATCCCGAGCTCGACGCCGTCCCTCGGGCCTGGCACCTCGCCGCTGCCGCGGCCCAGCCCGATGAGGAGGTCGCGGCGGAGCTGGAGGTCGCGGCGGGCCACGCACGCAGCCGGGGCGGCTACGCCGCGACGGCGGCCCTGCTCGAGTGCGCGGCGCAGCTGACGACCGACGACCCCACCCGCGCGGACCGGAAGCTGTCCGCGGCCCAGGCCCACGTGCTCGCGGGAACCGTCGACCGGGCCGAGTCCCTGCTGGCGGAGGCTGCGCCCGACCTGACGAACCCGCTGTCGTCGGCGCAGGCCACCCGGCTGCGCGGCAGGATCCATGCCACGTGCGGCCGGGTGGGCGAGGCCGTCGCCGCGCTGGTCGACGCGGCGGCACGACTGCGGCCTCTCGACCCCCGGGCCGCCAGGGACGCCCTGCTCTCGGCCCTGGAGTCCGCCGCCTTCGCCGGCTGGGCGCCGAGCGCGCCTCTCCTGGCGGAGATCGCGCGAATCGCGGCGGACCTGTCACCGACCGGAGGCCCCCCGGACTCGGCGCCCGACCTGCTGCTGAAGGGCTACACCGCGCGGTACACCGACGGGTACGCCGCCGGCCTGCCCGCGTTGCGCGACGCCGTCGCGGCGTTCGTCGCCGACGACGTCGACGTCGACGTCGCCCTCCGACGGCTGGAGCTGGCAGCCGTCACCGCGGTCGACCTCCTCGACGACGAGGCGGCGGAGCGGCTGACGACGCACTGGATCGACAGCGCCCGCAAGAGCGGCGCGTTGGCGCGGCTGGCCGGCGGGCTCGCGTTCCGCAGCGCCTTCGTCGACGGCCCCGCCGGCCGGCTGGCGGCGGCCCGGACGGCCGACGCGGAGGCACGCGAGCTGGGGGAGGTGACCCACAACGCCGCCGTCGTCCCGCCCACGGGGGCACACCGTGTGATCGGTCTCGCCCTCAGCGGCCAGGAGGCGGAGGCCCGGGCCACCGCCGCGGCCATGGCACGGGAGGCGCCCGGCAGGGGCGCCGCCGGCGAGGCGGCCTTCGGTGGGTACGGGCTCGGCGTCCTGGAGATCAGCCTCGGCAACTACGACGCCGCCGTGAGATGCCTGCAGCCCGCCTACGAGGACGACACCCCGCTGATCGGGACGCCGGCCCTCCCGGAACTGGTGGAGGCCGCCGTCCGCGCGGGCCGCCCGGACGTCGCCGAGGAGGCGCTGGGGCGCCTCGCGGACCGCGCGACCGCCAGCGGGACGCCGCTCGCACTCGGTCTGCTGGCGCGGTCGAGGGCGCTGCTCGCCGGGCCCGACGAGGCGCGGGCGGCGTACGAGGAGGCGCTGCACCTGCTCGGCCGGACGCGCATGGTCCCGCACCTGGCCCGGACCCACCTCCTCTACGGCGAGTGGCTGCGCCGCAGGCGCCGCCGGCGAGAGGCGCGCGACCAGCTCCGCGAGGCCCTCGACGTGTTCGAGGCCCTGGGTCTCGCCTCGTTCGCCGAGCGGGCGCGGGTGGAGCTGCGGGCCACCGGCGAGCACGTGCGCACGCGCGAGGTCGGGGTTCCGGAGGAGCTCACCCCGCAGGAGGCGCAGATCGCGCTCCTGGTGAGCCGGGGCGAGGCGAACCGGGAGATCGCCGCCCAGCTGTTCGTCAGCCCGAGCACGGTGGAGTACCACCTGCGCAAGGTCTTCCGGAAGCTGGGCGTGAGCTCGCGGACCCAGCTCGCGCACCACCTGGCCAACGAGCGCGCGGTCACCCGCGAGCCGATCACCGCCAGCGGCGTCGGCGCCGACGGCATCCGTCCCTGACGGCGGCGTCGCGCGACCGCCGACTCGCGTCGGGACTGTGGAACTCAGGGATTCGGCGGGGTGCCTCCCGCTCCTAGCGTTCCTGGTGTCGCCCCGCGATGAGGCGGGCACCTGACGGCAAGGCAGCGACGCGGCACGTCGGACACGACGTCGCTCCGGCCGCCCTTCCCGGGTGCACCGCGACGTCCGTCCACCCCCTTGCTCTTCAGGAGTTCCCATGTTCCGTTCCATCTCCAGGTCCCTGCTCTGGCGCGGGATCCTCGCCATCGTCATCGGCATCGTGTCGGTGGCCTGGCCCGACGTCACCGTCGGTGCGTTCGTGATCCTGTTCGCCTGCTACGCGTTCATGGTGGCCGCCGCGGACGCCCTCCGGGCGTTCAGCAGCGACCACGCCGGTCCGGTCCTCGGCTACCTGCTGCTGAGCCTGCTCTCGGTGTCCGCCGGCGTCGTCGCGCTGGCGTGGCCGGACATCACCGCGCTCGTCCTCACCGTCTGGGTGGGCGCCTGGGCCCTCGTGACCGGCGTCACCGAGGTCGTCATCGCCTTCCGTCGTGGGGCGGCGGCCGGTGAGCGCGCCCTCTGGGCCCTCAGCGGTCTGGTCTCGATCGGCCTGGGAGTCGTCCTGGCCATCCGTCCGGACATCGGCGCGGTCAGCCTCGCCACCGTGTTCGGGCTGTTCTGCATCGTCAGCGGCGTCAGCACGCTCGTCGTCGGCGCCCAGGCCCGGAAGGCGCACGTCGCCGCCGAGCGGCTGGTGGGCAGCGCGGCGTGACCGACCACGCGCCGGGTATCCGACGGCCGGCCACCGGAATCCGGTGGCCGGCCGTCGGCTACCCGGCGTGCGGTCGGCGCCCGGGCAGGCGCGGCGGACGTGACACGCGCGGCTCGCGGGGAGTCCCCGGCCGGTCGGCGGGCAGCAGCACGCGCAGCGCGAGCGGCCGGATCAGGCACGTCAGGGGGAGCGGAAGGGTCACCGACTCGCCGTCCACTCCCGCGGCCACGGCGGGCGCGGCGCCGCGCAGCGTGACCCGCGGCGCGGACCAGGTCACGAGGCCCTCGTCGCCCGATCCAGGAGCCGGCTCGGCCGCGTCGTGCGGCGGGCGGGGCAGCGGAGCGGGCGGCGGCGGTGCCAACCGCCGGACCACGATCCCGCCCAGCGTCCCGCCGTCGAGCGCGAAGCGCCGTCCGAGGTAGCGCGGGGTGGCGAGGTGATACGGGTTGTTCGAGACGAGGACCAGCTGTGGGCGCTCGATCTCCCCGTGGGGGGTGTCCACCGTGGCCTCGACCCACTGCCGTCCCCCGAGATACGGGCCGGCCACGGTTGCCAGCGCGCGGGCCTTGGCGTCGCGGTAACCGGGGTCGAGCAGGGCGTCGGCGTAGACGCCGAAGGACACGTTGTTGACGAAGGTCCGGCCGGCGACCGTTCCCAGGTCGACCCGAACCTGCTCCGCGTCCCGCAGCGCGAGCAGGGCGGCCGCCGGGTCGCGGATGTCCAGTCCCAGATCGCGGGCGAAGTGGTTGCGCGTTCCCGCCGGCACGACCACCAGCGGCACGCCGGCGTCCGCCGCCACGGCGGCCACGGTGGCCACGGTGCCGTCGCCACCCGCCACGGCCAGCACCTCGGCGCCGTCCGCGAGGGCGCCCCGCGCCAGCGCCCCGGCATCCCGGTCCGGGTCGGTGAGCAGCACCCGGGCGCCCAGGGGCTCGGCGACGTCGGCCAGCCGGAACCGAGCGACCTTGCCCCCGCCGGACCGGGGGTTCGCCACCAGCGCCGCGTGGCGCCGGGCCGGCGCCTCACGCGACGGCGACACGAGCCGAACCCGGCCGACCGGCGACGCGTCGCACCGTCCACCCGCACATCGCCCCGACCAGCGCGCCGGCCACGACGTCGGAGGGATGGTGGACGCCGGTGTGCACCCGCGCGTAGGCGACGATCGAGGCCGTCAGGTGCAGGGGGCCCCAGGTCAGGGGAAGCTCCTCGCCCATGGTCGAGGCGAACGCGAACGCGGACGCCGCATGGCCCGACGGGAAGGACGCCGACGACGGACGGCGCACCTGCCGGGCCGGCCAGAGCCGGCCAGGGTCCGCCTCGGGCCGGCGGCGCCGGGCCAGCGTCTTCACGGCGACGTTGCTCACCGCGGAGGCGAGCGCGACCGACGCCACGGCGTCCGCCGCGGCGCGCCGCCCCCGCCGGCCTCCCACGAGCGCGACGACGCCCGCGGTGGCGAGCCACAGGCGGCCCCCGTCCGCGGCGTTCGAGAAGCGCACCAGGAGGCGATCGAGGTCCGGGGTCGCGGTCTCCGCGACGGCCTGGGAGATCGCGCGGTCCAGCGCGCCCACCTGCGCCCGGGCTTCCGAGACCCAGCTCCTCGGCGGGAGGACCTCGACAGCGGCGGCCACGGTCGTGTCACTCGTCATCCCGCGACCGTAGAGCCCCGCCCGCCGCCGCGAATCCCGGAAAACCCCAGTCCTCGCCGCTCACGGAGGCACCGGCCGGTCGCGGCGGCGACCTCCCGAGAGGGGTGCCGGCGCACTAGGGAATTCCGGGATTCCGGCCCGATCGGCCGTGGCTACGTTCGAGACACACCTATTCGAGGAGGCTGGAAAATGGCACTGTCCGATGACCTGTCGCGGCTCTCGGCACGCGCGAAGGAGGCCGAGGACCGGTTCGCGGCGGCGACGGCCGAAGCCCGGGAGCGGCTCGAGCGGGATGTCGAGGACGCCCGGCGCAGGACGCAGGAGACCGCGGAGAAGCTGCGGGCGCACACGCAGCGGGTGACGCAGGACGCGGACGTCCGCGGCGACGAGATCCAGCGGTCGTGGAACGAGCACCTGCGTCGGGCCCGGCAGCGGATCGACGCGCGCAAGGCCAAGCACGACGCCAAGGTCGCGGTGCACGACGCCGAGGCGGCCACCGCGTACGCCGAGTTCGCCGTCGACTTCGCCTACAACGCGATCGAGGAGGCGGAGTACGCCGTGCTCGACGCCGTGCTCGCGCGCATGGACGCCGAGACGGCCGCGAACAAGGTCCCGAACTGACCCGTCCCCGGGTGGCGGGCCCCCGCGGCGCGCACCCGGCCGCCGCGCCGGGCGGCGACGGCAGCGAGCGCCTCGACGCCGTCCCGACGACCCGGCGGCTGTCGGGCTGGGGTCAGCGGGTGATCCGTCAGCCGGTCCGGCGGCGGCGTCGGGTCACAGCCTGACGCCGGCACTCACCTGAAGACCCCGCTGGTCAGTGAGACCGTCCGAGGGTGCCCTTCTCTTGGGTGCCCCGCGGGGCACACAGAACATGGGCAAGATCGTCAGCGGGGTCGTTCGTGCCGGCGGCGCCCTGGCTCCCGCCGGGTGTCCGGACGGCGTCGGCGATCGCCGTGTCGGCGGTGACGGTGACCTGCAGCGTCACGGTGCGGCGGCTGCGGTCGTAGCGGAGGCGGAGCCGGTAGGCGTCGTACGGAAGCCGCTGCGGGTCGGCGCCCGGCAGTCGGTTCTGGTGAGGCCGAGTTCGAGCAGCGGGTACCGGCCGCGGGGGTACGAGACGTCGCCGGTGTCGAGCTGCCCGTCGGCGCCGAGGGCACGGCCTTGTTCGTCGAGGCTGATGCCGATCCACTGCTCGACCCCCCGCCCTCGCGGCGCCCGGCCGGGCACGCCGTCCCGCCGTGCGGGTGCGCCGAGGAGCTTCCGCACCCCCCGCCTGATCGGCTTGATCTTGTATTCGCCGGGTGATTGTCTGCGCTACGGCGTCACTCGCCTGAACCAGTCTGGACGTGACGCGTTCGGCGGTTCGTCACGGCCTGGCGGCCGAGAGGTCGGCCGTGGTTCGCGGGACCGGCCGGCGCGTCGCGGCCCACGGCGTGCGACCCCAGGGTTTGTAGACGGACAACGCCGTCGCCGTCCACAGTGCCGTGCAGAACGCCGCCATCAGGGCGGTGAGCGCGACGCCCGGGCCACCGGAGCCGCTGGGAGCGGCGTTGATCTCGACCAGCTCCTCGATCCAGACGTGCGACAGCGCGCCGCCGCAGAACGGGATCACCAGGCTGATCGCGAGCTTGGCCAGGACCCACCAGTGTCGGGCCAGGCCGAACTTGCCGCCGAGCGAGACCACGAGTCCGCTGGCGATGCTGACCAGCACGAGTGGTATGACGACGACGACGTCCAACAGGTCCATGATCTGGTAGGTCCTGTGCCGTGCGCCGCTGTCTTCCGCGACCAGCCCGGCGATGCTCAGCGCCAGCATGACGAGTGACACCCCGAGCCAGCCGACGGACAGCCCGACGTGCAGTGTCAGCGCGAGCTTGCGCCCGGCCGGCCGCAGCCGGGGAAAGGCGGGCCGCAGGGCGGCGAGCAGGGTGACCGACAGCAGCAGTCCGAGGAGCATGACGTCGGATGCGACGCTCAGCACGAACTGAGCTGGCACCAGCACGGCTTCGGCCGCGACCCACCACCGCCGCCAGGCCGGCGGTGGAGCACCTCGCCGCCAGAGGAGGCCGCCGGCGGCGAGATGACAGGCGCCGGTCACCGCGGTCACCCCGAGAGCAGGCCCGGCGAGCGCTTGGTCGGAGCCGGCCAACAGCGGGACGGCGGCCGCTGCGTAGGCCGCGTGGAGCAGCGCCAGGCCGGCGAGCAGCGGCGGTCGGCCGGTCACTCGACGTCCTTGAGCACCCGCTCCAGGGCGGTGAACCGGCGGGACAGGTCGGCGAGCTGCCCCTCGGCGCGTTCCACGGCGGCCGCGTGGCGTTGGTGCGCCTCGGTGGACTGCCGCAGCGCGTCGCGCAGTTCGCCGTCCCGTGCCGCGGTGGTTCGGGCCCGGTAGAGGGAGATCGCCTGCCGGATGAGGACGAGCACGAAGACGGCGGCCAGCGTGAGGATGCCGAGGACGAACCCGAGCTCGGCCGCGGTCCCGGTCTCGGGATCCGCCGCTGCCGCGATCTGACCGGCGATGCTGGTGATCATGACTGCTCCTCGTTCCTGTCGGTCAGCTGGGACGCCGCCTCGGCCAGGGACTCCGGCGTGACGGCGAAGCTGAACGGCGTCAACTCGTAGTACCGGCGGGCGCGGGCGTCCGCCGCGACCTCGACGCGCGAGCGCACCAGGCCGACCTCCTCGAGTCGGCGCAGGTGCACTTGCAGGAGTGGCCGGCTGATCCGCAGCCGTCGCGCGAGCTCGCTGACGTGGCAGCGGCCGTCGACCAGCGCGGCGACGACCCGGACCCGGTGCGGGTTGCCGAGCGCCGCGAACACCCTGACGAGGTCGTCACCCGCCCACCCGCCGGCTTGCGTTCTCATATGCCAAAGAATGTTGGCAGGTCCGGTGCGGCGCGCCACTGGGGCTAGCCGGAGTGCTTGCGGTCAGGCCAGCCAGAGCCGCTCGTCCGGTTTCGGTTCGTAGCCCGGCGACTCGAAGCTCCTGAACACGAGGTCCTGCCGGCAGGGCTGACCAGGCGAGTGGGGTGTCACTGTGGCCTTGAGTGCCGGCGTGTGGATCTTGTGGGGGTGGGGATGCCGAGTTCGCCGGGGAGACGAGACCCGACGCCGAACGCGGCGGCACCGACGCCACCAAGGACCTGGTGAAAGCGATCCGCCAGCAGGGACGGCACCGTGCCCGGCGCTGCCATCGCAGTCACCGGGCCGACGGCCGTCGACATCGACATCTCGGCCAAGCTCGGCGCCGCGCTCGTCCCGTACCTCGCGGTCGTCGTCGGCCTCGCGTTCCTGCTGCTGATGCTGGTCTTCCGGTCCCTGCTGGTGCCGGTCACGGCCACCCTCGGGTTCCTGCTCAGCCTCGCGGCGACCTTCGGTGCGGTCGTGGTGGGTCTTTCCAGCAGGGCCACCGGACCCGGGCCGGCGCGTGGTCGCGGCGGCCGGGATCGCCGGCCTGGTCGCGTTACTCGCCGACGTCTACCTCTACTGAGCCCGCTGACCGCGTCTCAGGTGGGCTGGGGCCTCGTGCGGGCGTCCGAGCTCGACCAGCTCGACCACTGGACGACGAGCACCAGGGCCAGGACCAGGACGGACGTCGCGCTGATCGCCCAGGCGAGGTTGCCGGCGAACCGTTGGTCGTCGAGCAGTTCGGCATCCGGGACCTGCTCCAGGCGAATGAAGTACAGCCGGTGCAGGGGCCCGGATGCGAGGGCCAGTGCCGCACCGAAGAACGAGAAGAACGCCAGCATGGCGAACGACAGGACCAGGCGCATCGGGTGAACCGGCCGCCGCGGCAGGGCATCGGGCCCGATCAGCGACCACGCCAGCAGGTATCCCACGAGCAGGAAGAACCCCAGCATGACCTCGTGCCCGAGGTGCGTCGTCAGCGCCAGCTCGAACAGACCGGTCCAGTAGAAGGCGACGAGGCTGACCGCGAGGATCGTCGCCGCCACGGGGGCGAACGCGAGCACGCGCAGCGCAGCCGAGTCGAGCACGGTGCGAAGCCACTCCCGCGGCCCGCGAGTGCCGTCGGTTCTCGCGGTCAGAGTGCTCATCGCGAGCGTCACCGGCGCGCCGAGCGCGAGCAGCGCCGGGGCCACCATCGTCAGCAGCATGTGCATGACCACGTGCCCACTGAACGTCACCCGGCCGTACGCCGCGGGCGCGCCACATGTCACGTAACCGAGGACCACCAGGCCGAGCACCCAGGAGAGCGTCCGGGCGACCGGCCAGCCGTCCCCCCGGGCCGCCGTCCGCCGGACGCCGACGCCGTACAGCGCGAGGCCGACACCCACGAGGACCAGCCACAGGAGGTCCGGCTGCCACGTGGTCAGCCACCGTCCGAGGGCGGGCGCCGGCGGCAGCGGGTAACCGGTCACCACTTGGGCGGGAGTGAGGTCCCTGCCCGCGCCGGGTCTGATCGGCGGTGGTGTCCGGGCCAGGGCGGCCCCCAGGCCGACGGCGACCCCCATCAGCGTCACCTCGACCACTGCGAGCCGCACGAACATGCGGGGCCTACCGGCCGCCAGTCCCTTGAGGGTCCGCTTCCGGTGCCACCAGCCGGCAGCCCCCAGCGCGACCAGCAGGAGGGTCTTCACGATCATGATGACGCCGTACGACGAGGACAGGCCGTCCACCAGCCCGTCCCACCGGCCGAGCCGCAGCCAGCCGACGATCAGGCCCGACGCCGCCACTGCCGCGAACGACCAGCCGGCGAGGGTCGAGAACCGTGCGGCGGCGGTGGCCGATGCGCGTGAGCCGAGGCTCGGCAGCAGGAGCAGGAGCGCGGCCAGGCCACCGACCCAGACACTGATGCCCAGCAGGTGCAGACCGAGCGCCGTGACTCCCGTCTCGTGCCCCGACGAGTCCGCCGAGTGACCGCCCAGTGCCCGGGGAACCAGGGCGAGCAGCGAGGACACCGCCAGCAGCGCCGTGGCACCGTAGCTCTCCACACCGGCGGCCACCAGCCCGATGAACGCCGCGAGGACGAGCGTGATCGTCATGCCACGCCCGATGCTGACGTCGATCGCGAAGAACATGAAGCCCCTGCTGAGGCGGGAGTCTCCGATCGATCTCCCGGTGATCTCGGCGTACCTGAGCACGAGCAGCGCGAACGTGAAGGCCGCCCAGATCGTGGCCGTGGCCGACGCCGTGACGAGCGCCGGTCGGAAGACGCGCTCGCCGTCCGGGGACGGGAAACCGACGGCAGCCATCACGAGCAGGCCCACGGTCGACGCGGAGGCGAGATCGACGACGATGCCGGCGACGACCACGCCCCAGCGCACCATCGGCCCGGGGTCGACGAGCAGCCACGGCGTCGTCGCGCCCGACGCGTCCGCGGCGGCCAGACCGGCCGCCAGGGCCACCAGCAGGACGACGGCGAGGACCGGCACCGTCCTCACCCAGACGGCGGGCGCCGGAGCCAGGCCCGTGCGGGATCGTCCGGTGGTCGACGCAGTCACCCGGCTCACCTTATGCCGGGTCCCGGCAACTCCTGCCGGCTCGGCCCCTGGGCTTGTCGGCGCGTCAAGAAGGCGTCACCCTGCGTGCTTGTCACCTGGGCGGCGTCGCCGTCACGTGTGCGCGGCCGAGGTCATCACCAGCCGGCTGAGCGTGCGGATGGGCCAGCTGTGGGTCCGGAACTCCTCGCATCCGGCAGGCGAGCCGTCGAGGACGCCGAGCTCGCCGGCCGCGGTGCGGACGGCGTCGAGCGGCGCCGGTCGCAGGTCGTAGAGCCGCAGGCGGCCGCCCGGTGCGAGGACCCTGGCCAGCTCGGCCGCTGCCGCCGCCGGATCACCCCAGTGATGGACGCTCAGGGAGCTGACGACGAGGTCGAACGCGCCGTCGTCGAAGGGAAGCCCGGCGGCGTTGCCCACCCGGGCCTCCGCGCGGGGCCACGCGCGGAGGTTTCGGCGTGCGGCCGCCACCATCTCGGGGGAGACGTCGACCCCGGTCAGCGCGAGATCAGGGCGCACGCGGGCGAGCGCGACGAGCAGGAGGCCGGGTCCGGTGCCGACGTCGAGCACCCGGCCACCGGGAACGGCCACCTCGCTGATGTCACCGGCGATGCGGCGGTACAGGCCGCGCATCGCCGTCCGGGCCACGACGTCGTAGAGCCGGGACCCGTGCCGGATGTCCCGGTCACGGCCCGCGTGCCCGTGCCTGCCGCGGCGCCCGTGCATGTCCGCCAGGATTCATCACCCACCGTCGGCGCCGCTACGGGCCCGTTGTCCCGGCTGCTCTACGATGCGGCAGATGGATGCGCGGCGGGCTGCCCGCCGGAGCCTCGGCGGCACGGCAGGGGCCTCGGCGATCGTCGGCCTGCCCGCCGCCGGGCACGCCCTCCTCAGCCACCACGCACCGTCACCGCTCGTGATCCTGCTGGCCGTCGCCGCCGCCCTGCCCCTGTGGTTCCTGGCGCGCCGGTGCAGGTCCGTCGTCTACGGCGCGGCCCTGCTGGGGTTCGGCCAGTTCGCCGTGCACCAGATCAGCAGCGGAACGACGCGTCCCACCGACTCCTGGACACTCCCGGGCGTGCACGGCGACGCCGTGGACAGCCTCGCGCTGGCCACGCACGCGGTGGCCATGGTCGTGCTCCTGCTGGCCTCGGGCGTGGCCGACCGTGTGGCCGCCGCCCTGGCGGGCCGGCGACCCAGGCGGTCACCCCTCCCGCTGGTCACCGTCGCTCGCTGCCGGCTCGCCGTGTCCGGCCGTCCGGTGCGGCGCACCGGACGGCGGTTCCTCCTGAAGCTCACGCCACGTCGTGGGCCACCGGTCTTCGCCGTCGTCACGGCCTGACCGTCTTCCCACCGACCCCGCGCACCTCCAGGCCGCTCGATCGCGTCCCGTCGCGATCGGCTGGCCGGCGGGGCAGAGCTTCAGGAGTCCAGACGTGTTCCACTTCGATCGTTCCTCCACCACCAGACGGCGGCTTCCCGCCGCGGCACTCGCCCTGACCGCCGGGCTGGTCCTGCCTCTCGTCGGCACCTCGCCCGCGGTGGCCCATGCCGGGCTGACGGGCTCGACCCCGGGTGACGGGAAGACCGTCGCACAGCCGCCCGCGGCGGTCAGCCTGCGCTTCACCGAGGACATCCAGACCATCGGTCTCAACGTGCAGGTGACCAGCCCGGCCGGATCGGCCGCCTCGGGGGCCCCGGTGGTCAAGGGCGACGTCGTGACCCTGGCGCTGAAGCCCGGCCTTCCGGCCGGTGCCTACCAGATCAGGTTCCAGGTGGTGTCGGCCGACGGCCACCCGATCGCCGGGAAGCTGCGCTTCACCGCCGCCGCGGCAGCCGCCGCCCCGACCACCGCTCCACCGACGACGGCGCCGACGACGACGCCCACGACCGCGACGCCCACGCGCACGACGGTCTCGAACCCGCCGCTGGTCTCGATCATTCCGACCGACTTCTCCGGCGGGGCGGATGACGCGGCGGCGTCGATCGACGCCGAGCCGACTAGCGCGTCGAGCTCCCCCGCGGTCGTGATCACCATGATCACCGTAGGCGTGCTCGCCCTGCTCGCCGCCGCTATCGGCACGGTGTTGTGGCGGCGCCGCCCGAGCTGACGCCGGTCTCCGGCTCCCGGCGGTCCGCGTCGCGCGGATCGCGGGGGGCCGCCGCGCGCCCGAACACGGGCGCCGGTCGCGTCGCCGTACGCCTTCTCGCGGTGCTGGCGGTCTGCGCCGGCGTCCTGCTCGGCGGCGTACTCGGCCCGGCGATGACGTCGTTCCCGGCGCTCGGCGCCCCACCCTCGGTC
>Ga0081539_10003858_pt1 | contig 17576 bp, 12 predicted proteins | sample TabmetS4T2R2_FD_71023 | JGI IMG/M metagenome (GOLD analysis project Ga0081539, IMG submission 71023) | Tabebuia heterophylla rhizosphere microbial communities from the University of Puerto Rico - S4T2R2 | ecosystem: Host-associated > Plants > Roots > Rhizosphere ...
CCCGGATTGCAAGTCCTACTGCCACGATTACGTGCGTGTCCTCTCCGAGCTGTTCGTCGTCGAGGGATTGAAGAGACGACCGTCTCATTCGGAAGCTTCGTGCTCGATCCCGAGACGCGTGAGCTGCGCCGCGGCGACCAATCCGTGCCCCTCTCGCCAAAGGCATATCAGCTGCTTGAAATGCTGGTGGTCAACAGGCCCAGAGCGCTGTCGAAATCAGTACTGCAGGAGCGGCTCTGGCCGGACACCTTTGTGCTCGACAAAAACCTCGTCAATCTTGTGGCCGAGATCCGCGACGCACTCGGCGACGACGCGACCCACCCCCAGTTCGTGCGGACGGTACCGAAATTCGGCTATGCATTCCGCCATTCGACATCGCCGGGCCCTGTCGCGGGCGCACGAATGTCTCCAACCAGGGCACGCTTCCGGCTCGCGTGGCCCGGAGGGCGCGCCGCGCTGACCGATGGGGAGTACGTCCTGGGCCGTGACCCTGATCTGGAGCTGTTCCTGGACGCGCAGGCTGTCTCGAGGCGTCACGCGCGGATCACAATAACGGGCAACATCGCAAGCATCGAAGATCTCAAGAGCAAAAACGGCACATTCGTGTCGGGTCGACGCGTGGACGCGGTTACGCCACTCGTCGACGGCGCGTCGATTCGTTTGGGCTCGGTCCGGCTGACGTTCACCAGAGTCCTGAATTGCGGCTCGACGGAATCAGAGGCGGCTTCCGACGGCTGACCTCAGGACCGACCATTACCCTCACCGACAGCCACTGAAATCGACCGGTGACGTCTGCGGGCAGCGGTCCTGGGAGAGGCCCTGGTAGCGGAGTCAGCGTCCAGGTCAGCCGGTAAGCAGCAGCCTTGTTGCACGAGCAAGAGTCCCCGGCTGTGGCCGGGGACTCTTTTACTTGCAGTGCAATCAGCCAAGTCCGGCGCGCGGGTTCATTTCAGCGCGGTAGCCTTGTCGCCGACGCGTGTTGCAAGCGCTCGACACCGGCCGCTACGTGGGCGTGCTGCGCGTTGACGTGGCCGCCCGTATGGGCCGCTGAGTTATTTGATCCGCTGCTGCCAATTCGTCAGCACGTGAATCGTTTGACCGGCGGCGTACGGATATTCCGCGACCAGAAAGCGATCGGCATCGGGTGTCATCGCGACGCTGCCGTGATTGCGCGGCGGTTGAAAGAGCGGCGTCGGCTGCCCCGCAGAAATGGATTCGCCGTGCGCGTCGATGGCAACAGCCATCACCTGATCGTCCCTCGATCCGAGCAGCACCTCTTTGCCGTCGCGGCGCCACCCAATCACGCCTCCCCCATCGGTTGAGATTTGCAGCGGATTGCCGCCGAGCGACGGCCGATCCTGATCCCCTCGAAAACGCACGACATAGGCTTCGGGACGACCGGAGCGGTCCGAGGTGAACGCGATCCACCGGCCATCCGGTGAGAAGACGACGCCACCGTCGTTACCGGGCCCGGTCAGCAGCGGCGTGATCTTCTTCGGGTCGTTCAACGGAAAGACCAGGGTTTCCAATCCCAGGCCGGAGACGGCCTTCAACATGAAGACGTACCGACGATCGGGCGACCACGCTTGCGGTGTCATCAGCCCCTTGTCGCGCATCAGCTCGACGGGCGAGGTCGCGCCATCGAGACCGAGGCGCATCATCGTGGTAAAACCTTGGTCGTTGCCCCGGTAAAGGAGCTCCTTCCCGTCGGGCGACCACAACGGCTGCTCGTCGTAGTCGGGACTTGGCGTCACCCTGCGCGACCGGTGCGTCGCGAAGTCATGGACGAAGACGTCCCCTGTGCCGTTGGCCGGTTGCGTATACGCGAGCCGGCGTCCGTCGGGCGCTATCGTGAGCTGGAGCGCCTCGCCACCCTCGGTCGGCAGGGCGTCGAGGCGACGACCGTCGCGCGCGTACCACGTCAGGCGCGAGTTCGTCGCTCGTGGCGTCGCCCAGGCGATGACGCCCGTTCTCGAGACCGAGGCCAACACACCCCGCTGCGCCTCCAGGACACGGACACCGGATGCGATCGTTGCGGGCTCACCGCTCATCGCGACGCGCTCGGCATCGAACGGCTGCGCCAGCAGATCGCCGTTCTGCACCCAGAGCAGGTACCCCGGACGACGATTGAGCGGAGGCGCGTAGATGCCGCTCGACAGCGACGAGACGATCCGCATCGGATTGCTCCCATCGATGGCGGCGACGTATATCCCGCTGTTCTCGAGACGGATGCTCCGCACGAAGTAGAGAAACTTCCGGCCGCCGGGCAATATCAGCGGCCAGTAGTGCGCGTTCTCGCCGCGGCTGGTGTCGAGACGGGTCACCGGTTCCGGTGTACCGCCGCGCGCCGACACGCGTGAGATCGCGCCGGCGCCGGTCGCAAACAGAATCAGATCGTCTTCACCCCACGTCCCGCCTCGGGGATTCGTCACGTCGGCGATAGGCTGAGGCAGTCCGGCGGCCAGGTCGAGCGTCTTCAGCTTGCCTCCGGCGAAGAATGCGAGCCGGCGGCCATCCGGAGCCCAGAACTGATACCACGCGCCTTCGGTACCGGCCAACGGCTTCGCATCATCGCGCCCGAGTGACCGGATCCAGAGCGCATCCTGCGTCCCGGTAGCAGCGCGAAACACAATCCTCGTCCCGTCGGGCGACAGCGCCACGTTGCCCGAGTTCGTGTCGATCAGAAACTGTGAATCGGGAGGCGGAGCGATTTCGAGCTCGAGACTCTCCGGTGTCGCCGTCGACGGCCGCCGCATCGCAACGAGAACAGTTGCGGCAAGTGCGGCGACGGTGATGATCCAGGGAACGGCGCGCTGAAGGAGCCGCCGACCTGCGCCGACGGCGGGCGCTTCGCGTTGTTGTGCGACCACCGCACCGGGTCGGGCAACCGCGTCGTCGAGAGCAATGCGCGCCTCGCCGATGTCGCGGAGCCGCCGCTTCGGATCGCGTTCGAGGCAGCGCGCCAGCAGCGCCCGGACGACAGGCGGCGTCGCCGACGGCAGCTGATCGAGTTGCGGCTCGTCGCGCATCACGGCCGCCAGCGTTTCGGGAATCGTGTCGCCGGCAAAGACCCGTCGGCCCGTGAGCATCTCGAACAGGACGCACCCGAAGGCCCAGATGTCCGCGCGCTTGTCGACCGGCCGGCCCTTCGCCTGCTCGGGTGACATGTACGCCGCGGTGCCGAGGATCACGCCGGCCCTGGTCATCAACGCCGGGCTCGTCAACGTTGGCGAGTTCTGCGCCTCCGCTGCGGCCGTTCCCATGCCTTCGCTCGCTTTCGCGAGGCCGAAGTCGAGCACTTTGACGGTGCCGTCGGGTGTGACCTTGATATTCGCCGGCTTCAGATCGCGATGAATGATGCCGCGCTCGTGCGCCGCATCGAGCGCATCGGCGACCTGCCGCGCGATGGTGACGGCGTCGTCGACGGCCAGCGGTCCGCGCGCGATCCGCTCGGCGAGCGTCTCGCCTTCGACGAGCTCCATCACAATCGCGTTGACCGATTCCGCGACGCCGTAGACCGCGGCGATGTTGGGATGGTTCAGCGCGGCAAGGACGGTCGCCTCACGCTCGAAGCGGGCCAGACGGTCAGGATCCTGCGACAGCAGCGCGGGCAGCACCTTCAACGCCACGTCGCGGTGAAGCCTGGTGTCGCGCGCACGGTACACTTCGCCCATTCCGCCCGCGCCGAGCGAGCCCAGAACCTCGAAAGCACCGACGCGAGCGCCGGGAACGATCGCCATCGCACTCAAAGCCGAGGGGATTATAGCGAGTCGATCCCGTCTTCGCTCTCGTCGGGTCGATCGAGCGTAGTGTCCGAATTATCGAGCCGCAACTCGCGTCCATGCGGCGCGGTCGTAGGAATTCAGAAGTCCACCGATTCGCTGCCTTCGTCGAACCAGCCCTGATGGAATGGACGGCGACCCGTCGGTGTTCGTGGACTGAACTTGGACTGAATCTGGTTCGCGCCTCTATCGACTTGCCGTCTTCCGTGGCCGGCCGCCCAGACGACCATTCGCCCGAGAGCTCGCCGCCTTGCGCTCGCTCGTACGGCGACCCACCAACGCAGCGGCGGTGACAAGATTCACCTTCGCGCGCGCGTGAGCGCCGGCCGTGGTCGACACCCTGGCAACCTGGACGTCTGCTCTTGAGACTTGATCCGGGTGCGCCTCGAGATAGGCGCGGAGCGTGCGGACGATGGCGCTGGCCGCTTTACTGCGCGTCGGGCCCTGTGCATAGACAGGGAGACCCGCCACGTACGCACTGACCACGCCGGAGTCCTCGCGTTCGAACACGATCGGATAGTGCTTCGCCATCATTCCACTCCAGCATCCCTGAGGATGCGATTTCCGAGCCGGCCGGCATCGTGTCCGTGGATCGTCACCCAGATTTCCTTGCCACTCTCTGGATGAACGAAGAGCACGTGGCTACCCTTTCCCGTGCGTCTTTCTACGAACCCCGCGGCCTTCAATTTGCGGATGACCTCCTTCCACGTCACAGCTCATGATAACCTATCGTTAGGTTTTGCGACGATTGGGTGGTGTTGGGCGTTGTTGCTCCGAAGTTCCGCAAATCGCCGGGTGGCCGAACGAATCAGGAGAAGCGCGTTCGCTTCCAGAGGAGAACGCCGCATCCGGCCAGCAGCACGACGGACGCACCGGCCAGCGCCGTCATCCACGGCACGTGGACTGTCACTGTCGGTCGCGTGCTGCCGAGCGCCAGCCAGACGAACAGGGCGACCGCGGCGCCCCCGACCAGCAGTTCCCACCATGCTCGACGCGCGTCGCCCCGTTGCAGCGGGTCAACGCCGGCCATCGCATCGAGGACGCGCGAGCGGTCGAGACCGTACCGCAGGCACTCGCGATCCATCGCCGATATCCAGGAACGCCGCTCCGATTCGGGCGCGGCAGCGCTGCTGATGGCGACGGCACCGGCAATCATGATCAGCGACGCCACGAGCACCAGGGCGCGCGTCCCGGGGTCGCGTCCCGCGAGTTCGCCGAACACGAGCGCTCCCCACGCCAGTCCCCACAGCTGATTGGTGTTGGACAGCGGAATCCCTCTCGCGATGCCGACGTACTTGGCCGCGTACTGCTGGAACAGGTCGCCGATGACCCAGCAGAAGCCGCCGAGGAACAGCCAGAACAGCGCTGGCCTGGCGTCGCGCAGCGAGTCGAGCACCGCGCCTGGACCGCCGTCGAACACCAGCGCCAGCGCCAGCACCGCGCCAAGTTCGCCGACGGTGAACACCGTGACGAACGAGAGCGGGTTCATGCCACTGAGGTATGCCTTGCGGTACGGAATGTACATCGTGCCCCACAGCAGGCCGGCGCCGAGTGCGGCGAGGACGCCTCGGGACGCCGCTACACGCGTCACGGCTATCGCTGTCGTGCCGGTCGTCGCGTACGCGAGCGTCGTGGCGCCGATGACCATTGCGACCCCGCCGCCGATCACCCTGGCGCGTGCGGATCGGTCCGCCTGACGCAACTCGCCGAACAGCAACCATCCCCAGAACATGCCGACCAGGCTGTTCATGTTCCACAGCGGAAAGGCCACGGACAGGCCGATGTCGCGCACCGCGAACACCGTCAGCGTGTTCGCCACCGCCCACAGCATGCCGGCGAGGATGGCCCAGACGATCAGATGCGGCTTGTCGCGCAGATCGGCGCCGATGTAGCCGGTGCCCTTCAGCGCAAGCGGAAGAGTCCATCGCGCAACGAACACACCGGCGACCATGCCGAGCGAGATGAGGAACGGCGAGAATCCGAGCGTCACCAGCTTGACCGGCGCCTCGGCCATGCCGAGCCATGCGCCGGCCGCGCATCCGCAACAGACGCCGAGGCCGTGCAGCGACACGCCATCCATGCGCGCCGAGGTCGGGCGAGTGAGCACAGGCATCAGCTCAGGCCGCAGCAGCGAGCAGGACGACGCCGACGATCAGGACGATGACAGGAATCCAGAACTGCACGTCCGTGATAATCGGACGGATCGACGACGGGCGGTGCATGGTTGGCATGTGCGGCGTGCGACCTCCGTTAGCGACCCGCCATTGTATATTTTTGAGCCAATGGATCTTGGCTCCTTACCTGCCTTCGCCGCGCCGGATGTCCTCCACGTCGTTGTCGAAGCACCGCGCGGGACCACACTCAAGTTGAAGTACCAGCCTGAATGGCAGGCAATGACCGTTTCGCGGCCGCTGCCGATCGGCGTGCGGTTTCCGTTCGATTGGGGGTTCGTTCCTTCGACCCGTGGTCCGGACGGCGATCCGCTGGATGCGATGCTGCTGTGGGACGTGCCCTCGTATCCGGGCGTGGTCGTGCCGTGTCACCCGATCGGTGTTCTGCAGGTCCAACAGAATCGGACCAATCACGATCCCAGCGACCGGATCCGGAACGATCGGATCCTTGCTTTACCGACCGATGCGCGGCGCGAGGACAACGATGGGCTGCGTCTGCTGAACGCGCGTCTACGCCTCGAGCTCGAACGGTTCACGGTTGCGGCCACGGAGCTCGAAGGCAAGGATGTGCGCATCCTCGGCTGGGGCGATGCGACGGCGGCGTTGCAGTTGGTGAGAGACGCGGCGATCTGAGGTCCCGCGACATTCGGTGGCGTCGACCGAGAACTTGTTTCGGCGCCCCTACGGCGCGCTGATCCAATATCGAAACCACCGGCGTCTGACAAACACCCACCAACGAATCAGTGCGACGCTATCTCAGCAAATTGCATCGATCGAGTTGCGGGAGTGCGAAGTCGAACAGCCACACCCGCTCGGCGGGCAGCGGCGACGTCACGTCTGGCGGTCCCATTACGCTCCGCTCGCGTCGAGCGCCTCGGCCCGGATACTGGCCCTGAACGAGCTGCGGCAAGCAGTCCATCATCGGCGCCATGCGCCTACCACGAACCGTTCACCGACCGCACCACGCGACCGGCGCCGCTCTTGAATGAACCCTGACAGGCAGGTGTCTGCCCGCGGCAGACACGCTGCCCACAATGATTGAGCACACCGCGACGGCAGTCGCGTTCTTCGGTCAGTCACCTAGACTTGCGCCGCGTAAGCACCGCCGCGCACCGGAAGACCGGGCGCGCCGCGCGGACGAGCTATGATTTTCGCCGCATGCTGATCGAACGTCGCGCGCGGCTCGGCCCATACGTGGTCGAGGATTTCATCGGCGCAGGCGGCATGGGCGAGGTTTATCGCGCCCGCGACGAGCGACTGAACCGAGTTGTCGCGCTGAAAGTCCTGGCGCCAAGCATCGTCGGTGACCCCGACCGCCGCCGCCGCTTCATCCAAGAGGCGCAACTGGCGTCCGCCCTGCAGCATCCCAACATCGTCACCGTCTTCGACATCGGTTCCAGCGCGGATGGCGGTGAGTACCTGGCGATGGAATACGTCGCCGGTCGCACGCTCGAGGAGGTGATCGACGGCAAGGCGCTGCAGATGACGGACGTGCTCCGCTACGGTGTGCAGATCGCCGATGCCCTCGTGGCCGCGCACACGGCCGGCATCGTGCACCGCGATCTCAAGCCAGCCAACATCCTCGTGACCGACGGCGGCCGAATCAAGATTCTGGACTTCGGCCTGGCGACACTCGTCGATCATGGGTTGGCGCACGTCACAGAGGACGAGACGACGCGGGTCACGCCGCCGGTGCAGACGAGCGCCGGGATGATTCTCGGCACCGTCGCCTACATGTCTCCCGAGCAGGCCGAGGGCCGGAAGGTCGACTCGCGTTCGGACCTGTTCTCGTTCGGCGCGATCCTCTACGAAATGATTTCGGGCCGGCGCGCGTTTCACGAAGAATCTGCAGCCCGGACGTTCGCCGCGGTCATCAACAAAGATCCCACGCCGCTCACCAGCTCCAGATCCGGCGGCATCCCGCCGCAACTGGAGCAGCTCGTAAGCCGCTGCCTGCGCAAGGATCCGGCGCGGCGTGTGCAACACGCATCCGAGCTCGAGGCCGTCCTGCAGGAATTGCTGGACGGCCATTCGCATCGTCAGTCGGGGCGGTCATCATCACGCCGGCTCGTCTGGCTCATGGTGTCGAGCGTTGCAGCCGTCGGCATCGTCGCTGCGGCGTTCACCGGGATGTGGTTCCGGCAGTCATCCCCTGGCGCCGGTTCAGAACGACTCGCGGCGGTAACCGCGATGCCGTTGACGTCTCTCCCCGGCAGCGAGTCGTCGCCGTCCTTCTCGCCGGACGGCAGCGAGGTGGCGTTTCAGTGGACACCCGAGGGTTCCGCCACGGCCAACGTGTACGTCCAGCGGATAGGCCAATCCGCCGAGCGGGTGCAGCTCATCGACGATCGCGCGCCTCATGTCGGACCCGCATGGTCGCCAGATGGCAGGTCGGTCGCCATGTGGCACGGCCGTCGCGGTGATGCGGCGCTCTGTCTTGTGCCGCGCAGCGGAGGATCCGAGCGACACGTCGTGTCGTGGACAGGCGAACTTGGCCGCCTGTCGTGGTCGCCCGACGGACGCTGGATCGCCACCAGCGGCGTGTTCGCCGGTAACCGCGAGCGGGAAGGGATCGTGCTCATCTCGGTGGCCGATGGCGCGACGATCGCCTGGGCCGCCATCGATCCACTGTTCACCGGAACGACCGAGCCGGCATTTTCACCGGACGGTCGACGTCTGGCCTACGCGCTTATACGAGGCGATGGCACAGGGCAGATCTTCGTCGTCGGTGTCGGGGAGAACGGGCGGCCGACCGGCGCGTCGACGCGCGTGCCGTACAACGGTGACAACCTCCGCTCGCCGGTGTGGACCGCCGACGGCAACGAGATCCTGCTGCTCCATGGTTCGCCGACCAGCAATGGCGGCGTCGCGCGGGCGCGCGTCAGCGACGGCGTCGGGCGGAGGATCGCCGGACTCGAGGGCGCAACGGCACTGGCGCTCTCGCGGGACGGCCATCAGCTCGCACTGGCCCGAGGCGGTACCGACACGGATCTCTGGCGCGTCAACCTGCGTACGCCGCGCGACTCAGGGCGGTTCGCGCCGTCGACGCTCTGGGAGGGCGGTGCGGCATACTCCCCAGACGGCCAGCACGTGGCGTTCTCGTCCAACCGCGGTGGCGCGAGGGAGATCTGGGTGGCCGACGCGCGCGGAGAGAACGCGCGGCAGCTGACGACGTTCGGCGGACCTACGGCTGGATCGGTAAGGTGGTCTCCAGACGGCCGCCAGATCGCGTTCGACAGCCGCCCGAGCGGAAACTCGGACATCTTCGTGGTGCCGGCGAGTGGCGGTCCGCTCCGGCAGTTGACGAGCACGGCGGGCGAAGATGCCAGGCCGGCCTGGTCACACGACGGGGCCTGGATCTACTTCACGTCCGACCGCAGCGGGCGAATCGAGATCTGGCGGATGAAGACCGATGGCGGCGACCCCGTGCAGATCACCCGGTCGGGCGGCACCGTGGCAGTGGCTGCCACGGATGGCAGCGTCATCTACTACAAGCGCGATTCGTCGAGCGGACCGATCTACAGCATCAGGCCCAATGGGACAGGCGACACGGTCGTGGTCGATTCCGCGATCCCCTGGATGTCGTTCACGACCACCAGGAGCGGCCTCTGGTTCTTCGAGCTCAAGCCGCCGGCCCCAGGTGGCTGGTGGCTCCGGCGGCGGTCAGCAGAAGGCACCATCACCGACATGGCGCCGCTCGAGTTCGCGCCGGACCTCCTGACCATCAGCGTCTCTCCCGATGATCGCTACGCGCTCGTGGATAGGCCTGATCTGCGCGGTAGCGACCTGCTGCTGGTCGCCGGATTTCGGTGACCGACGCATCGGGGTGGGACTCCTCGAGCCCGCGCTTTCCCTTACGGCTCGAGGCGGAGGACCCGCGCCACATCGGCGAGCCGCCGTCGCGGTCCTGAGCTTGGCGCGCTGACGACGGCGCTCGCCGCCAGATGGATATATCGACCCAAGAGTGACCGGCCGACGAAGTCCCGGTTTCTCGGTGGCGGTCGCCCTGACGCTCGCCTTCGGCATCGGCGCAAACACTGCCGCTTCAGCAATGAGCGCGCATCACGCCGTTTGGTGATTCCTCGCGCGCTGGCCTTGAGGTGGAGGTCCTCTGAACCTCCTCCCCTTCCAGATCGCCCAACACCGAAGTCGCGTAAATCAGCTGGTTACGCCAATGGATGGCGCCGCGGACCGCAGATTTGTAGTCCACGGTAGTCCAATTGCGCGTGCTCGCTTGTGCGGCCCACCCACAAACGATCGAATTTGAACTGCGAATTTGGAGGCGCCGCCCGGATTTGAACCGGGGATGGAGGTTTTGCAGATTTAACGAGGTTGTACTTCTTGACGGCTGGTCCTGCTTTCTGGTGCTTGGACCTACCCGGTCTTACGTCGTGTTTGGGGGTTTCTGTTCTCGAATTGTTCTCGACTCGATCGATCGCCGACCGGAGCGATCATGTTGCGGAGGACAATCCCGGCAAGGCCTGCGAGCGCAGGGAATACGGAGGCCCACTGTGACCTCGCGCCCTCAGCTGGCAGGGCCTATTCTGATCCCGTGAACCGCCCCACCCACGCTCCGAACCGCGGCGACGCGGAGCACACCCCGGTCAGCCCGGAGGTCGAGGCCGAGCTGCGCGAGCGGCTCCAAACATTCGACGAGGACGCCAAGACCGCGCGTCCCGCACGGGACGTGCTCGCGGACCTGAAGGCCCGCCGTCCCCTGCCGACCGAGTCGCACAGTTGACGCGGGCCCGTTCGCCTCAGCAACCTCGCAGCGCTGGATCTGCAGCAAGCCCGCTACTGGTTCGACCAGCGCGAAGAAGGTCTCGGCGACCGGTTCCTCGCGCGCGTCGAAGACGCGCTCAACCGCATCTCCAAGAACGCGGAACAGTATCACGTGGCGCTGCTCGATCTTCGCGTGCGCCCGCGAAGGGCTTCCAACAACCGCTCTGGTATCGCGTGCTGTCCGACGAGAGCATCGTCGTGGCGGTGCTGTCGGACCGGCGAGATCTGAGCTTGGCACGGCGGCGTGCACGGAAACCGGTCGAACCTTCGTAGCTACCGTTCAATAACCGTTGCGGCGCGCATCGCGAAGCATCGCTCGAACAGATTGCTAGCCGGTGCAAACACGAGCTCGGCTGCGAGAACAGGATTCGTCATCAAGTGAGCATCGACCTGCGCATGTATTCGATCTGATAATTGCCGACCCAGTCATCGAAGTGCCTCTCTCCAACCTCCACGAGTACCTTGTTCCCTCGTCTTCACTCGTATCGGAGCGCGGTCAGCGGCTCAATCTGCGCGGCGCGCCGCGCGGGCAGATAGGACGCGAGCGCGGCGATGGCACCGAGGAGCACGATGACGGCCGCGTAGGTCGGAATGTCGAAAGGAGTTACGCGGAAGACAAGCGTGCCCAGCGAGCGCAGGAGCAGCAGTGACGCGCCGACGCCGATCGCAGTGCCGATGCCGACAAGCGCCATCCCGCCTGCCACGATCGATCCTGCGACACGGGCCACACGCGCGCCGAGGGCGATGCGGATGCCGATGTCTTTGGTGCCTTCAGCGACCAGATACGTGAGCAGCCCGTAGAGTCCAAGCGCCGCCAGCAGTAGACCGCCGACGGCGAAGCTCGTGGAAAGAAGCGCGCTGATCCGCTCGCGCGCCAGACTCTCGGCCAACGCGCTTTCGATCGTGCGCACGTTCGACACTGTTAGCCTCGGATCTCGCTCCCGCAGTGCCGCGGTGATCGGCCGAACGAGCGATTCAGGTTGGCGTCCGCGCACGAACAGCGTCATTGTCGTCCAGGACATTTGCCCGTGACTGTAGAACACGGTCGGCTGCGGCGCGGCCCTCACCGACCCTTCGCTCACGTCGCCTACGACGCCGATGATCGGCAAGTACGGATTCTCGTCTTGCATTCTGACGGAAATGGACGTCGTCAACGGATCGCGTCCATGGAAGTACAGGCGCGCAAACGTCTCGCTGACGATGAATCCAGCCTCTGGGTTCGCGTTATCTGCCTCCGTGAATTCGCGTCCACGTAGGACGGGAATGCGAAGCGTGCGGAAGTATCCGGGGCCGACCATCCGCACCACGGTGGAGGGCAGGTCCGCGGGCAGGCGTTCCGGCGCGCCGAGCTCATGAAACCTGGTACCGCCGCGAGGAATGCCGATCATCGGGAGGCTGGCCGCCACAGCCGCGTTCTCGATGCCCGGCAACGCGCGAACGCGGGCGACTGCCTCGCGATAGAAGTCGCGGCTCTCTTCGGCTGTATAACGCACTGGCGAGATCGCCACCCGCATCGTGAGCACGTCGTGAGCGTCGAATCCCAGATCCGCGCGATTCAGGGCGATGAGCGTGCGGACGAGAACACCGGCGCCGCAGAGTAATACGACCGTCATGGCGACTTGCACGACGACGAGTGCCTGGCGGACTCGCGGAGCGTGACCAGTCCCGGAGCCGCGAGTCCGCAACGCGTCAGCCATCGATCGCCTCACAAACAGGATCGTCGGCGCGAGCCCGGCGATGGCGCCTGCCCCGAGCGTCAGGCCGAATGCGTACAGCAGGACGCGTCGATCGATGAACAGTTCCGAGACGCCGAGCAAGTTGGTGGGGGCGAGGGCGAGTAGTGCGTCGAGACTCCCGCGAGCGAGTGCAAGACCAAGCGCACCGCCGAGAGTCGCCAGCAGCAGACTTTCGACCACCAGTGATCGCGCAATCGCCCAACGTCCGGCCCCGAGTGACGCGCGAATCGCAATCTCGCGCTGGCGTGACACCGACCGTGCCAGAAGCATGTTGGCGACGTTGAAACACACGATGGCCAGCAACACGCCGACGCCGGCGAACAGCACGAGCACTGAGGTTCGCACTTGGCCGGTGAGCACCTCTCGGAGCGGCGTCACCGTCACGCTCATGTCTTTGTTGAACGGGTACGTCGCGGCGAGGCGCCGCGCGATCGCCTCCATCTCCGTTCGGGCTGTGCGAATCGTCGCGCCGTCGGAAAGGCGTCCCACTACATGGATGAAACGCCCATCGTTCGTTTCACGCCACGCGCGCTTTCGATCGAGCCGATACGCGGTCCACACATCGACATCGTGCTGCACGAAGCGAAAGCCGGCTGGCATCACGCCGACGATTTCGCACGAACCACCATTGAGCTGGATTGTCCGACCGATGGCACGCGGATCACCACCGAGCTGGTCCTGCCAGATGCGGTAGCTGAGGACTACGGCGCGTGGGGCGTTCGGACGGTCGTCCTGACTGGAGATCGTGCGACCAAGCAGCGGAGCGACGCCGAGCAATGGAAAGAACTCCGCCGACACCAATTGACCATTCACCAGTCGTGGCTCCCCAGCGCCGATCATCGTGAACTGCGCCCCTCCCCAGGCTGCGAAGGCTCGGACCGTACGGCTCTCGCGCTGCCAATCGAGCCAGTTGGCGGGAGACACGTCGGCCCGCGTATTACGGCGAGCAGACAACTCGTCGACCATGACGAGCTGGTCGCCATTCGGGTACGGCAGCGGCCGCAACAGGAGCTGATCGACAACGGAGAAGACGGCGGTATTGCCACCGATGCCTACGGCAAGCGTCAGAACAACCGCAAACGAAAAGCCGACGCTACGCCGAAGACCGCGAGCCGCGAGCTTGACGTCTCGCGCGACATCTTCCACAGAGCGCATCGTCCACTCGTCGTGACCGCGCTCCTTGATTCGCGTGAGATTGCCGAACTGCCGCTGGGCCGCGCGTTGTGCGTCCAGCTCGTTCATTCCGCTGCGCGCATAGTCCCGGGCGAGCGAATCGATGTGGAACCCCATCTCGCGGTCCATCTCGCGATCCCTCGAGTGCCATCGGAACAGTGCGAGAACGCGGCGAATGAAGCGCGGGGGGCGCAGGCTCACGTCAGGCCTCCTGTTCGAGCGCGCGCAGCACACGCGTGATGGCGCCCGACAGGCGCAACCAGCCATCGAGCTCCGCCTGCGCGGCGCGACGTCCCTTTCTCGTGAGCGAGTAGAACTTGGCGTTGCGGTTGTTCTCGGTGGGGCGCCATTCGGCCTCGATGAGCCCCTGTTCTTCCATGCGGTAGAGTGCTGGATAGAGCGACCCCTCCTCGACCCGCAGCGCATCGTCCGAGAGTTGATGCAGCCGCGTGGCGATGCCGTAGCCGTGATTCGGTCCGGCCCCGAGGATCTTCAAAACGAGAAGGTCCAGCGTGCCTTGCAGCAGATCACCTTTTCGCACGGCCATCGGCCAACTCCTCGCGACGCTTCTGCTCACTTAGAGCATCTGGGTGACGGCGAGTAGAGCACGGTCTTACCTAGACGGTCAAGGGAAACCTAGGCACGAGGTGCTTCGGCGAATCGCAACTGCTCGTGGGTCCAGCCGGAGGCGTGGCTACAGCGGACGGCCTGCTCGCACGGACACCAGTGCTCGTGCGCTCACGGCGTCCGCCCAACCGACGCGCGGCACTCTCACCGACCTTGTCCTCTGAGGGTGGAGATTGGAATCGACTTATCGCACGACAGGTCGGCGCCAATGGCGCCGCGGCTCCGTGATTGGGCGCAGTCAGGTGGCATTGCTCAATGAGCCAGGCGCGGAGGTTCTGAGGATTTCCATCCGCCGATCGTGACTTCTGGCAAGTTGAATCGCATCAACGGTTTCCGCCACCACCGATTCGCGTCGACGGCCCAATTCGAGAACATTCGAGAACAATTGCGGCCGCCTGCTTGTGCGCGAGCGCGACAAGCGATCGAATTTGAACTGTGAAATTGGAGGCGCCGCCCGGATTTGAACCGGGGATGGAGGTTTTGCAGAGCCATCCCCGGTGATTTTCGCGCGATGGCCACCGCCGCCTTTCTCGGCGCAAGTCATGATCGCTGCATCGAATACGTCGATCCGTCCTGCGCGCTCGTCGTGTGTGACGTTGGCTGAAGTTGGCGGTTGTTGGACCGCCGCGGGCACAGTTCGGGCACAGCGCGCAACCTCAGAGGGCTGCATCGGCAAGCCGTGGCTCCATGGCTGCCTATGTCGTGATCTTGAACCCCTTGATGGCCTTCATCAGTTTCATTCCGGCGCCCCAGTTCAAATCATTGCCTTCAAACTCGCATCGGTATAAGCCCTGCAGGTTCGAAAAAACGTTCAAGCGTCGATCCCACAGAAGAACCACCCGCTTGTCGTACAAGACAAATGCGGCACCGATCTCGATTAGCACGTTTTCGTTGATCGTGTAGTCACCCTTTGCGTTCTTGTGACTCTCATCAACGCTGACAACAATGATCGCCGCTGTGCAACGCTTCATCGCATTGAACACCTTATCCGGCACCGGGATGGCGGCCGTTTCCTCCTTGATTGCCACCTCGCTTGCGATGTCGGCCAATCCGAGCATCGTTTCCACTTGCTCCACTAGCTCCGTGTTCTTGCCATGAGAAATGAACACGCGAAGGTCGCCAGTCGGGCGGTCGACGACGACTAGTGCAGCCTCGCTTCTTTTTGTCGCGGTGATCGTCACATCAGGTGAATCGCTTGATGGGCCTTCGATTGGAACAAGCGGCGGTTCTACCCATGGCGGTTCGCTGGGGCCCGCCTCTATGTATTGCGCAAGCTCTGCGCGGACGAAATTGAATCGCGTAGGCTGTCCCCGTCTTCCGACCACCATTTCGCCAAGCTGTGCGGCTTCGGACAATCGAAAGAAGCAGACGGCCTGATCCTTGATGGTGTTTTCGTTCTCGGTGCCCACGGCCTCGCTATGGTGCTCATGCCAATGCGCTGCTACGTCCACGTTTGTTGCGGAATCCATCTTCTGATGGAAGGCCCATTCGAGAGCTGACCGGTACGCGGGAACGCTGTCCAACGTTTCGCGGAAGACCGCTTGCTCGGGCTTCGCCTTGCGTGCCAGTTCCCAACCGCGCGGTGTCAGCTTTAGACGCTCGCCCATCCTTCGTAACGATCTGCCAAAACTGGTAGGCGCTGAGTTTACGACCGTCGAGGGCCGGGCCACCTAGTGCAGCTTTCGCCTCCGATAGAGTGGCGCCGGTTGGCTTGTTTCGGAGGTACCCGACGATTCCCTTCACATCATCACCAGTCGTCAATATCGGAAGCGCCATGTCGTCTCCTACAGATCCCAGTCGATGTGTGACAGTGTTAGAAGTTGCCAATAGCTAGTCTGCGATATGACTCAGCTTAGCGTCATATCGGCTAGACCGGCTACGTCACGGACCTTGTACGAGAATGGCGCGACCAGGCTCCGGATGATCGAGAACATCAAGAATGCGCGGCACCAGTGGGCGCAGATCATCGATGCGGTTGCTTGGAGCCACCAAGACGACAACCGCGATATCGAAGGTGGAAAGGTTCTGCTGATGCGAAAGATTTCGATCGCTCGTCAGGAACACGTCGAAATCCACCTGTGCCAAGGCTAGCAACTGGCCGTTCTTCTTGCTCGCCCACCCCATCTCTGGAGCGGTCCTCACTTCATGCCCAGTGAGCTCGCGTTTCAGGCGCCTGGGAAGGCACTCGTCAAGCAGGACGCGCACGGGCTAGGAGCGCCTCCTTGGCCTGCTCCAACGCGGCTACGGCCTGCTCCCTGGTGACCGTCGGGAAGTCCTCCAGGAACTCGGACAAGGGCTGGCCTGCCTCGAGGTAATCGAGCAGCGTCGCGAGCGGTACACGGGTGCCGACGAACACGGGCGTGCCCCCCATGATCTCCGGGTCGCTGTGAATGACCGGCTCGGTCTCTTTCATCTCGCTCGCCCCCTGGTTGCGGTCAGCGTCAAGGCCAGTTTATCGCAGCCTCGCGGAGGGGCAGGGGGGGACAACGCCTCGGGTATGAGTTGTCCCCTTTCAAGCCGCCGAACCGAACTCCCGATCGAGGATGCCAAGAACGGCCGGCTCGCGGACGGCGCCGAACCGCAACCCGCTGGCGTGCGAGAGGGTTGTGCTCGCGCTGTCATCCACAATGCGGCGACGTTCTCCGCCGCCGCGGAGGCCGCGCGGATGATGGTGTAGAGCGAGCTGGGGGCGTGAGCGACCCCCGCTGCCACCCCCGGGGGGCGGCCCCGCGTCCCTTCAGACGGGGGTCGCTCACGCCCCCGCCTGTCCGGACGAGTGTGACCGCGCGGCGTGCTCATAAGAGGTCTCGGTCTTCCCGGAAAACGAGCGCCTGCTCGTGTTCGTAGTCTGGTCAGATCTTGCTGAATCAGAAAGCGCTGCGCGTGACGTTCGACTCTGGCACTGAGTCGAGCGCAGATCGCATTGACGCAAGACCACCGATCAACACCGCCGTGAAGGCGCACGTGTGCGACTGCGTCCGGAAACAATCGTCTTCGTGTTGGGAAACGCAGCGACCAACCATGCGTCGCTCCCCGTCCGGAAATTCCGGCGCACGCGCGATGCAACGATCAGGATCGAGGGCAAAAGAAGCGATCTTCACGATTGACAAGCGACGTGTCCGAGGCCTATCTTCCGAGAAGATCTTCGTGGCCGTCTGCGAGCGTTCGTTGTCGCACGTGACGGAAGCGCGGGGACTGCTTCACACACTGCGCCGCAATGGGTCGCGCAATCTCGAGTCGTTGGCGCGAACCATCTTCTGAATTTCACTGCGGTTCTCAGCTCACCGCGAAGTTTCTGACGGCCA
>Ga0081539_10003859_pt1 | contig 17568 bp, 12 predicted proteins | sample TabmetS4T2R2_FD_71023 | JGI IMG/M metagenome (GOLD analysis project Ga0081539, IMG submission 71023) | Tabebuia heterophylla rhizosphere microbial communities from the University of Puerto Rico - S4T2R2 | ecosystem: Host-associated > Plants > Roots > Rhizosphere ...
GTGGCAACGCTGCATGCGCAGAGCACGCCAGGTGCGGTCAGGCCGGCCGCTCCCGCGCGCAGACCCGCGCCGCGCGTGGCGCCGTTCGGGCCGCAGCCGGGCGTCACCGGCACGCGAAACCCCACAGACCTCAAGACGGTTCTCTACTACGCCGCCGACGGCCTGGGCATGCTGCGTGGCCCGCGCGAAGTCGACCACGTCCTGACGATGGAAGTGTGGGCAGCGGGAACGATCGCGCGTGACGGCAAACCGTGCCGCACGTCCGACTATCACGCGTGGGTCCGCTACAGGGCGATTCCCGAAGCGGCAGCCGCCGCGAATCTGGCGCAGCTCCGCGGGCAGTTCCGCGGAGAGAGCGCTGCGATCGGTGTGCCGGCGCTGCGCGTATCGGCGACCTGCGCCGGATCGACGAAGCCGCGTGTGGATGTCGTCGCCGGCGGCTACGCGTGGAACGAAGAAAAAGCCGGCCTCAACGCCACGCCGGCGATGGAAACGTTCGAAGACCGCGCGACGCAACTCTGGACCTTGATTCCCGAGAGTGTGATGAAGGCGGCGATCGCGGCGGGCGACAAGACGATGTTGTCGCAGGAGAACGGTCAACCGGTGCTGACGTTTCCGCTGCCGGAGCCGCTGCAGAACGCCGCGATGAAGGTGTGGATCAGCCCGAAGATCTTCCGCGTCGATACCAACCCCGCGGGCCAGAAGACGGCGTTCAGCCATTTGCTGGAGCGCAGTCAGCTCACGCTGGGCGGTCACGTCATCGAGACGCGCTACACCGAATATGGCGATTGGAACGAGAAGGATCTGAACAGCATGATTCTGCTGCCGCGCCGCATCGTGCAGACGCGCGACGGCAACACGGTCGTCGATCTGACCATCTCGAAAACCGACACGTTCAATCCGTACATCATCATGCCGATTCCGGCGGTTCTCGCCCGCTCGGGCAGCCAGACCGCGACGCGTTAGTCGAGGAGGTCGTATGCGTCAGCTCTCATTCCGCGTATTCGCGATCACGGTGATGGTCGTTCTGGGCGTCGCCGGTCGCACCGCGACCGCGCACCACGCCGTGCAGGCTGAGTTCGATCAGAACAAGAAGGCGACGATCACCGGCGTGCTGACGCGCGTGATGTGGGTCAATCCGCACGTGCGCTGGATGATGGACGTCAAGAACCCGAAGACCGGGAAGGTCGAGCCGTGGGACATCTCGGGTGGCGCTCCGGGCGGGTTCCGCGCAATCGGCATCACCAGCAAAGACGTGTTCAAGGTCGGCGCCACGGTCACGGCGATCGTGGCCCTCGCGCGTGATGGCTCGAACACCGGTCACGTGTTCGCGTTCATCCTGGCGGACGGCCGCAAGATCGACATGTGGCAGCAGTACTCGCAATAGAACCAATCACGGATCGTTCGGATCGTTCGGATCGTTCGGATCGTTCGAATCGTTCGGGTCGTTCGGACGTTCAGTTGTTCCGGAGTTGATATGCCCAGAACAGTCGTGCATTCCGTTGCGGCGGCGATCCTCGCGGCTGCGTTATGCACCGTCTCGTTGCGCGCCGGTCAGCAGGCCGCGGCCACGCACCCCGATCTCACAGGGCGCTGGGGTGGTGGTGGTGGTGGCGGCGGCGGTACCGCCCAGGTGTCGGTCAGGCTTCCGGATGGCACGATCCAAAGGTTCCCGAGCTTCGCCGAGTACGAGGAAGCCATGGCGCACGGCACGCTCGATCCCAAAGCGGTGCTTGTGGCCCGCAACACCGGCTACCGCCACGGCGACAACGACTACTCGGGCAAAGACGACGTGCTGCAGTTCCGGTATCACGCCAATCCGCCGTTGTACAAGCCGGAGTACTGGGACAAGGTCCAGTACAACGACACGCACGGCAACAAAGAGGATCTATCGCTGTGGGCGTGCCTGCCGCCGGGGATTCCGCGCATGGGTCCGCCGACGCGAATCATCCAGTCGGCGAACGACGTCGTGATGCTCTACAACTCGGCCAACTTCCTCAACAGCTTTCTGTGGCGTGTGGTGCCCACGGACGGCCGTCCTCACCATCCGATCTATTCGAAGGATCAGTCGTACATGGGCGACTCGGTTGGTCGGTGGGAAGGCGACACGCTCGTCGTCGACATCGTCGGCTTCACCGATCAGAGCTGGCTTGGATTCCCCGGCTGGTTCCACACCTCCGACATGCACGTGGTGGAGCGGTTCCGGCGCGAAGGCAACCGGCTGCATTACGACGTCACCGTCGAGGATCCGGACGTGCTGCTCGAGCCGTGGCAGATGGACCACGTCGTGGTGAACTTGAACCCGAGCACGGTGTTCACCGAAGACCCGCCGTGCGTGGAAGCGGACGCGGCCCACATCGTCACGAAGATGCGTTAGTGGACAACCTTTCGAAATCACAAGGACGTAGCACCGAGTGTCCGCATTCTTTCAATGGCTCGAAGACCTCCCGCTGTCGATGTCGATCGCGGGATCGGACGAGCTGTACGGCTTCGCGCTCGTACTGGTGCTGCACACGATCGGCATCGCGCTGACCGCCGGACCTGCGGCGGTCATGAGCCTGCGCCTGCTCGGGGTGGGCCGACCGCTGCCGCTCGCGTCGCTGCGGACGCTGTTCACGTTCTTCTGGATCGGGTTCGTCGGCAACGCGATCACAGGATCGCTCCTGTTCATGATGGCGGCGACGCGAACCGGCTACAACCCAATGTATTACGCCAAGCTGGTGTGTGTGTTGCTCGGCGTGATCATGCTGCGCCGGGTGCAGCGCGTGATCGAACACGATTCTGTGCCGGATGATCGCCGCGGGTTCGCGGACCTGGCAAGGTCCGCGCTACCGCCGACGGTGATGGTGGCGGCGGTGTTGTGCCTGGTGTTCTGGGCCGGCGTGATCACGACGGGCCGATTGATCGCGTACACGAAATAGTCCCCGATGCCCGCGGTCACCCTCGCGCACGCGCACCTGCTCCTCAATCACGTCCCGACGCTCGGCCTGGTCTTCGCGGTCGCGCTGTTCCTGCTGTCGCTGGTCCGCAGCAACGTCGAAATGCTGACCGCAAGTCTCGCGGCGCTGTTCCTCGTCGCGATCATGGCCTTCCCGACGTTCATGACCGGCTATGCGGCCCGCGTCGCCATTCGATCGACCCCTGGGTTTTCGCAACCGTTGACCGACGCTCACCAGGGTGCTGCCGTGATGGCGCTGATCATGGTTGAGATCGCCGGCGCCGCCGCCTGGGCGGCGTTGTGGCAGCAGCGTCGTCATGGACACCCGAGGAGGTGGACGCTGATTTCCGTGGTCGTGCTGTCGCTCGTCTCGCTCGGCCTCGTCACACGCGCGGCGAACATGGGTGGCGACATCTCACATCCGGAGATTCGCTTCACGCAGGACCTGCACGAAGCGGAAGCCGCCGTTCCCAACGACGTCAAAGGTCTCACCACGCCGGCGATCTCGCTGCTCGTCACCGACTACCGCTACATCTGGCCCATCTGCGAGGTGTTTCACTTCGTCGGTCTTGCGCTGCTGATGGGGGTCGTGCTCGTGATCAACCTGCGCATCCTCGGGGTCGGCAGCCTGAAAGGCGTGGATTACCGCCATCTGCACACGATGCTGCCCTGGGGCGTCGCGGGGTTCACGTTCAACGCCATCAGCGGCATGGTGTTCTTCATCGCGCAGCCGCAGACTTATACGCTCAACCTGTCGTTCGATTTGAAGATTCTGGCGTTCGTGCTGGCGGGCGTCACGGTGCTGTATCAAACGATCTTCGACGAGCCGTGGACGCTGACGAATTACGACGGGGCGTCGCGGATGGCGAAGTTGATGGCCGCGTCGCAGATCATGCTCTGGTTCGGTGTGCTCTATTTCGGCCGGATGATTCCGTATCTGACAGGCGGTGCGCAGGCGGGTGCCCTGTGAAGGGAACTGCGGTGGTCTTTGAAGTTGACGGAGGGCACGGTTTCAACACGGAGGCACGGAGGACACGGAGACGCGCGGAGGGCACCGGTGTGCGGTGTGCAGTCCCGCGACGCGCGGCGTCGAGTCGTTACGGATCGCGGGTGGGCCCGCGCACCGCGCGGGCATGGATCGAGCGGAACACCGGAAACGCAAGCGGGTGGTTTGAGTTTCGCTTGCGTTTCCTGTGTCCCGCTCGACCACCCGCGACTCCGTGCGTCTCCGTGGTCTCCGTGACTCCGTGTTTGAACCGTGATCTCCGTATCCTCCGTTTCACGTAAGCGGAATGGACAATCGCGCGAGCGACTCATAGGATGACCCGCTGAGGAACCTGACATGCGGATCCCCACGTTCTTGACGTCTCTCACGGCGGTCGCGGCGCTTTCCGGCGCCGCCGGCGCCGCTGCGTCGACCATCGCAGGGACTCGTTACACCGTCACCACGTGGACCGAGAAAGACGGACTGCCCTCGAGTCAGGTGCGCGCCATTGTGCAGACGGGCGACGGGTTCCTATGGCTCGCGACCTCTGCCGGCGTGGTCCGATTCGACGGTGCGACGTTCACATCCGACATCCCCGGTGTGCCCGAGGGCGACGTCTCCGTGATTTGCGCGGCCCGGGACGGTGGCCTGTGGATCGCTCTCGATGATGGCCGCCTGGCACACCTGTCGAAAGGACGCGTCGAATCGTTCGGGCCGGATCCGACCGTTGCCGGCGGTCTCTTCACGCAGATGGTCGAAGACACCAGCGGAAACGTGTGGGTTGGGGGACGAAGCGGCCTTTTTCGATTCACGCGTGGCACGTGGCGGCGGATGACGCGCGAGGACGGTTTTACCGCCGTCACCGTCACCAGCCTCTACGTCGATCGTGCGGGTGAGCTCCTGGTCGGTTCGATCGCGCCGGGCGTGCTGATCATGAAGCCGGGCGCGGACCATTTCGAATCGATTCCGTCGAACCCGCGCATCCACGGCATGGGCGAGGACGCGGCCGGGGCCATCTGGGTTGCCGACCACGTTCGCGCGTTCAGGCTGCTGCGCGGCACGCCGGCAACGCCACTGCCGACCGTCGGAACAGAACCGTCGTACGGCTATCGCGTCATTCACGACCACGCCGGCGCGATGTGGGTGGCAATGCAAGGCGACGGGCTGATGCGGATTGCCGCCGGCGGTGGATCGCGTGAGGTCACGCGGTTCACGACTCGCGATGGCCTCGCGCACAACGTCATCGGCTCGCTCATCGAGGATTCCGAGGGCAACATCTGGGTCGGCACATCCGGAGGATTGAGTCGCGTGTCGGAGGGCGCGTTCTCGGCATTGCGCACGTCAGGCGGCCAGAACACCTCGTTGACGGCGGCGTCGGACGGAAGCGTGTGGGTCGCCACCGCGGAAGGGCTCATTCGCTTTCACGACGGGCAACGCACGCAGTACAGCATGGCCGACGGTCTGCCGAGCAATTACACGGCGACGGTGTACGAGGATCACGACGGCGGCATCTGGGTGGGCACGGACCACGGCATCGCCCGGCTGATGAATAGCCGATTCGTCCAGGTGATCTTCCCGGATCAATTTCCGCTCGGGTTGATCCACGCGATCACGATGCTGCGCGACGGGACGCTCGTCTTCCACGATCTGGATCGCGGATTGTTTCAGGTGCGCGACGGCCATGTGCGCGCATTCGACAGTGCGTTGGCACGCAAGCTCGGACATTTTGCGATTGTCGATGCGCAAGGGACGCTGTGGTTCGCCTTTCAGGACGGCGGCGTCGCCCGTGTCGACGGCGATGCCGTTCGGATGTTCGGACCACAGGATGGTCTGGCGCCCGGACACGTCAACGCGTTGTTCGAACATCGCGGCACGTTGTGGGTGGCGACGAACAAGGGGCTGAGCCGATTGGATCGGCCAACGCAGCGCTTCGTCACGCTGCCACTGGCGCGGCTGCACGCGGCATCGCTGACGACAGCGACCGCCGACGATCAGGGTTTCCTGTGGATCGCCGTCAATTCCGGCATCCTGCGCCTGAGCATCTCGGAATTCGACAAGGCGATTGGCGACGCCGATCATCCGCTCGATTTCCGCAGCTACGACGCGAGCGACGGGGCGCCGGGCTCGCCGGTCGTCGTTCTCGGCCAGGGCTCGGTGCGCGCGACCGACGGCACGCTCTGGATTGCCACCGGCGAAGGGATCGCGGTGATCGATCCGAAGCGATTGCCGGTGCGGCGTGTTCCGCCGGCGGTGCTCATCGAGGGCGTCCTCGCCGATCAGCGTGCGCTGTCGCCGCAGGCGGGGCTGCGCGTCGGTCCCGGCGTCTCGCGTCTGCAGATCGACTACACGACGTTGACGCTCAACGCGTCGTGGGTTCGCTTCCGCTACATGCTGGACGGGTTCGACAACGCCTGGGTGACGGCCGGCACCAACCGTCATGCGCTCTACACGAATCTGCGACCCGGCGACTACCGGTTCCGCATCTCGGCGGCCAACAAAGACGGCATCTGGAGCGATCCCGCCGAGTGGACGTTCTCGGTGGCGCCCGCGTTCTACCAGACGCGAGCGTTTTACGCGATCAGCACGATGGCGACGCTGCTGGTGCTGTGGGCCGCGTGGCAACTTCGCCTGCGCGCGGTGCAGCGGCGTCTGATCCTCGTCTACTCGGAGCGCTCGCGAATGGCGCGCGAGATTCACGACACGCTGCTGCAAAGTCTCGTCGGCGTCGCGCTGCAGCTTGGCACGATATCCGACAAGCCCGCCGCCACCGCCATCCGCGACCAACTGGCGATGCTGCGGAAACAGGTCGAAGGGTTCATCCGCGAGGCGCGGCAATCGATTTGGAATCTCCGCTCGCCGGCGCTCGCCGTCAACGATCTGCCAACGGCGCTCCGTGAAGCAGGGACCGCGCTGACCATCGGGACGGAAGTCCGCTTCGAAGTCGTGGTGCTCGGAAAGCCGGTGCGGTTCGCGCCGCGCGTCGAGGAACAGTTGCTGCGCATCGGACAAGAGGCGGTCACCAACGCCGTGCGCCATGCCAACGCGACCGTGATCTGTCTGGAGCTGCGCTACACGGACGATTCGCTCGTGCTGCGCATTTCGGATGACGGCTGCGGGTTCGATCCCGCCGTCGCGACCGCCGTCGGCAACCATTGGGGGCTCAAGAGCATGCAGGAGCGTGCGGAGCAGATCGGCGGTCATTTACAGCTGCTGACCAAACCGGGTGAGGGGACCATCCTGGAGACGAGCGCTCCCGTGACCAGCCAAGGAGCCTTCGCCACGTGATGCGGTCGGACGCAACGAGTACGAAAATTCGCTTCTCGGGCCGCATCGCGGTCCAATGCCGCATGAATACACCAATCATCACCGTGTTGTGTGTGGACGATCACCCGATCGTCCTCGACGGAATTTCGCAGAAGATCAGCGCGCAGCCGGACATGCGGGTCGTCGGGTTGGCGACCGATGGCCGTCAGGCCGTTGACCTCTTCCAGCGGCACCACCCGGACGTCACGCTGATGGACCTGCAGCTGCCGAACATGAGCGGCCTCAGCGCGATTCGCGAGATCCGCGCTCTCGACGCCAAGGCGCGCATCGTCGTCCTGACGATGTACCAGGGGGACGAGGACATCTACCGCGCGCTCGAGTCCGGCGCGACGACGTATCTGCTGAAAGACACGCTGTCGGACGATCTCGTCAAGGTGGTGAGAGAGGTGTACGCCGGATCATCGACGCTGCCGGTGAACGTCGCCACCCGCCTGGCCGCGCGATCGACGCAACGCGGTCTGACGACGCGCGAGGTCGAGGTCCTCGAGCGCATCGCCGAGGGGATGCGGAACAAGGAGATCGGCGCGGCGCTGCGCATCAGCGAAGAGACCGTGCAGGTGCACGTCAAGAACATCCTGTCGAAGCTGGGCGTGAACGACCGCACCGCCGCCGTGACCGTGGCGTTCCGGCGCGGGATCATTCACAGCGTGATCTGAGGGTTGCGGAGGGTGGCGAGACGGATGTCGCCTTTCGCAATCTGCCCGAGCGTGTCGACCACGAATTCCTTCTCTCGTGCCCGTACTCGGGCCTTCAGGGCGTCGAGGGAATCGCTCCGCAGCACCGGCACCCTGCACTGACGCACGATGGCGCCCGTGTCGTAGTCAGCATCGACCAGGTGGATCGACACACCTGATTCGGCCTCGCCGGCCTGCAACACGGCTTCGAACACCCGGTCTCCATACATCCCCGGCCCGCCGAATCGCGGCAGGAGGGCGGGGTGCGTGTTGAGGATTCTGCCCGCGAACGCTTCGAGGACGAGCGGTCCCAGTTTCTTCATGTAACCCGCGAGGAACACGACGTCGACGTCAGCTGCAACGAGAACGCCTCGAATCGCCGCGTCCAGCGCGGTCGCATCCTCGTGCGTTCTCGACGACAAATGAACCGCCTCAACACCAGCCTGCCGAGCCCTCCTCAAGGCGCCCGAGTCGCCGTTGTTGCTCACGACAACCGCGACGCGCCCCTCGATGCGGCCACTCGAACAGGCATCCAGGAGGCTTTGCAGCGTCGTTCCCTCATGCGAAGCGAGCACTCCAATGTTCATGGCTCGGGCTCGCTCTGTCGAGCCGATGCCGCGTGCTTGCCGAAGTGTCTCCAGTAAGGGCAGGGCATCCGGATCCAATCGCGCAACGTCGAAGATCGGTTTCAGGAACGCCTCACAAACGGCGGTCAGCGTGGAATCGTCGACCGAAGCGTGCTCCCCAAACAACTCGCTGAGTCGTTCGCCGAGCGCGCGGACCGCACCATCCGGTCGCTCCGTGTTCATCCCCATGGCGCGGACAAAGATGGCCTGGTCCATGATCGCGAGGCGGCCGCCAGGCTTGAGCCCGGCCAGCAGGCTGTCGTCGAACTCATTCGGTTTCGTCAAGTGGTGGTAGACGTCGCGCAGGAAGATCCCGTGACAACAGTCGTTCGGAAGATTGGTCGACGCCGCGGCGCCCTCGAGCACGACGACATTCGACACACCCTCCTCCGCGGCGGCGCCCTTGATCTCGGCGAGCTGGGCCGCTCCGATATCCATAGCGTATACACGGCCCTCTGGTCCCAGCCACTTCGCCATCGCGACGGACATCGCCCCGCCGCCGGCGCCGACGTCGGCCACGATCATTCCGGGCTTGATTGCCAACAGTGCCGCCAGCTGTGGAGTTTCGCGGGCCGCCTGCTCCCGCTCCTGGCGTACGAGGGCGGCCGGCCGCTGCGCCACGAGCGCTCCTGGAAGCGCGAACAGAAGGCAGGCCATGAATGCTGAGAGGTGCCGCATTTTCATCCTTCACCTCGAGCCGATCGTTCGGACATCCAACATGACGCCGCGGACGCCAATCGCGTTCACTAATGCGTGATACTTCCGCTGACGGAGCAATTGTGATTGATCGACCATCGCGCGGACGACGCAGCTTCTTGAGGACGAGTGCGGCCAGCCTGCTGGGCGGCGCCATTGCATCCGCCGCGCCTTCGCAGCAGGCGACGCGGTGCAGCAAACATCTGCTGATTCGCGGCGGGACGGTCCTGACGCTCGACCCGGCTGTTGGCGACTTTGCCACCGCCGACGTGTTGATCGAAGGCACGCGCATCGCCGAGATCAAGCCGAACATTCGCCCGAGCGGCGACGTCATCGACGCGCGCGGCATGGTTGTCATACCCGGCCTGGTCGACGCCCATCGTCACAGCTGGCAGGCGATGTTCCGGCGCGCGATCGCCAACGCCGATTTTCAGGCGTATAGCGATTTTGCCAACGCACTCATTCCCGCCATGCGACCCGAAGACGTCTACGTCGCGCATCTGCTCAGCGATCTGGGCGCTGTGCACGCGGGGATCACGTGCGTGCTCGACTACTCGCACGTGACCAAAACCACGGAGATGGCGGACGCCGCCGTGCGCGGACACCTCGACTCCGGCTTGCGCGCCGTCTATGCGTATGCCGCACCGCGGCTGGCGATGCCGTCGCCGTTCCCTGGCGACCTGCTACGGATTCAACGGCAGTTCTTCTCGACCGCCGATCACCTGGTGACACTTCGGATCGGCGGCGCGCTCGATACGGCGATGTTTGCGTTGGCCCGCCAGGCGGGCGTGGGCATCCACTGCGACGGGGTTTACGGGATGAAGACGGCGTTTCGTCCTGACGCGACTCCAACCCTCGTCGAGATGGCAAATGCGGGTGCATTGGGACCCGATGTCACGCTCATCCACGCCACGGGCGCCAACGAAGATCTCCTGCCGGTGCTTGCGCGCCACCGCGTGAGTCTTGCACTCGCCCCCACCTCGGATGCCACGCTGCGCGGCCTGGGCGATTCGGTGACGCCGATTCAGCGGGTGATCGATGCCGGCATGATCGACCGCACGGGACTGTCGACCGACGTCGAAACGAGCCTCAGCGGCGATCTGTTCACACAGATGCGGGCTGTGTTCATGGTGCAGCGCCTCTTCGCCAACAAGCGATGGTCAGAGGGCGGAACTGCGCCCGCAACGATGAGCGTTCGCGACGTGCTGCGCATGGCGACAGTCGGTGGTGCGACCGCAAACGGGTTGATCGACAAAGTCGGCACGCTGACACCGGGCAAGGAAGCGGACATCGTCCTGCTCCGCGCGGACGACTTCTCTGTCGGTCCCTTGAACAACGCGGCCGCCGCCGTCGTCATTGCCGGGTCACCGGATTTGGTGGACACCGTCATCGTCGGCGGTCAGATTCGCAAACAGAGGGGACGTCTCGTACGGCGTGATGCGGCCAGGATTCTTGCCGACGCCGAGCGCTCACGGGATTTCCTGGCGCGCGTAACGGGAATATGGCGGCGTGACGACGTGATCGCCTGAATCGGCGCTGTCAGCTTGGCGGTAATGTGTCAGGCGAGGCGAAGTCGCAGAACACGGCGTCCAGGCCGTCCACTTCGGCTCGACGGCCGCCTGCACTGTAGGCGAATGGCAAGTGGTGACGGGCACGACACGCGACCGAATGGACATCAGACCATCCGACGCTTCTTCGGAGGCTGCGCCTCTGCATCCGGCGAGCGCTTGATGACGCTCAGATGTCCGTCACTTTCCAGATAGCATCGACGCACCTCAGCGAAGTCTTCGATCCCTTCCTCGCGCAGATGTGCGGCGAGATCGTCTTTTGTCAGGAGTTCGGCCCGCAGATTCCGCGGCTGGAGGCGGCCGTCCTCGATGAGGAGCAAAGGCGGGGGATTCAGCAGCCGGTGCATCCGGGGAAAGCGGTATCCCAGCCAATCCAGGCCATAGTTCCAGGCGAAGATGGTGCCGACGAGAACGACGCCTTCGGTGAGAGAACGATACTCGCTCGCCATCGCATTCTGTGCACCATCGGCGACCAGCACGACCACCAAGAGATCTGCGGTACTCAGCGCACCAGATTCGCGCCGAAAGAGGCGCATGGCGACGAACACGAATAGATACATCAGCGAACCCCGAAGAACGAGCTCGAGGAGGCTGACCGTAGGGACGAGCAACGTCTGCCAGTCAACTTCTGTTATCGGGTGCATGAACGCCCCCTGCGAGTGCCCATCATCTCCAAGCTCTCAACACTCATACTCATCCGCCGTCGACAATACGTGGACTGGACCGCCGAGCGCATCGACAGCCAACGTCGCCAGTCTGTTCGCACGTTTGACGCCAAAGCGGCCCGACTGGTGCGAGGATGGCGGCGCGGCGGGATCAGCATGCCGATGCCAGCCGAAGCAGTAAAGCATTGGCGCACCCTGCTCCAGCGCGTTCGAGTTGTCGCGAATCAGCTCGCGGACGTTTTCAGCCCGGCAGTGTCAGTCAGCTCGTGCCCAGGTATCGCAAGTCCGGCTGAAGCCGGACACTACGCCCCAAGCTATCGGGTTGCGCTGGCGACTGTCGGCTCATAGACCACCCGCCCTCCGACCATCGTCATCACGGGCTTGATGTCCTTGATCTGATCGGCGGGTACGGTCAGGTAGTCGCGATCGAGCACGGCGAGGTCGGCGTACTTGCCCGGCTGAAGCGAGCCGAGATTGTTCTCCTGGAACACGAAGAACGAGTTGTGACGCGTGTAGGCGATGAGCGCGTCTTCGCGGCTGATCGGCTGCCGCATCACCTTCAAGCCGCTGGTCATCCTGCCCGTGACCGCGTAATGCAGCGCAATGAAGGGCATGTACTGGTTGGCGGCGCTGCCGTCGCTGCCGAAGCCCCACATGATGCCGCTGCCCTGTATGGTCGCCAGCGGCGGCTGGTCGAGCGCGTCCTCGCCGAAGATGCCGTTCATGATGCCACCGTTGATGACGTTCCACGGGTGCACGGCCGCGTACATCCCAAGACGCTTCATGCGCTCCAGTTGCGACGCGTTCGACTGGTTGAAGTGGGCGAGCGTCCAGCGCAGGTTCTTGATCGGGTACTCCTTGTTGATCTGTTCGACCTGATCGAGGAAGCCGTCGATGGTGTTCGTCAGTTCGGCATGGACGTGAAGCGGGATCCCTGCCTTGGCGATCTCCATCGCGAGAGACCGTAACACGCGCTGGCGTGTGAATCAACGCGTCACAGTCCTTCCTACTTGCAGTTAACTGCTTCTGGGTATTGAAGCTCGCCCATGCAGATGCGAATAATCCGCGCACCTTAGCGAAGGAGAGACGATGAGGGCACTTCGCGGATGTCTGCTGATCACACTGACGCTGTGGCTGTCGCCGAGCGCGATGGCGCAGAGTGTCGCCACCGGCAGCATTGCCGGTGTCGTGCGTGACGCATCTGGCGGCGTGCTGCCGGGTGTGACCGTCGAAGCGGCGAGCCCGGCACTCATTGAAAAGGTCCGCACGGTCGTCACCGACGGACAGGGCCTCTACCGGATCATCGATCTCCGACCGGGCCTCTACTCCGTGACGTTCTCACTGACCGGATTCGGCAGCGTGCGGCGAGAAGGCATCGAACTGACCACCGGTTTCACCGCCAACGTCAACACGGATCTCGCCGTCGGCGAGGTCCAGGAAACGGTCACTGTGAGCGGAGCCGCACCGCTGGTCGACACGCAGAACGTTTCGCAGCAGCGCGTGTTCGCGCGCGAAGTGGTCGAGAACCTGCCGCTCGGATCGGGCATCAAGAACTACGCGACGATGGTGCCGGGCGCGGTCTACGCGGGCGGCGCGTCCAATCAGGACGTGGGTGGGAACAAAGGTGAGTACTCGCAGAACTTCATGATCCACGGCGGCCGCGGCGGCGATTTTCAGCAGCTGCGCGACGGCATGTTCTTCGGCACGCTGGTGGCGGCGGGGAACTGGATGACCAGCTTGAATCCCGCAACGGTCGCCGAGACGACGGTGACCACCTCCAGCGCCGGAGCGGAGCTCGAAAGCGGCGGCGTTCTCATCAACGTCGTCCCGCGCGACGGCGGCAATATCTTCGCCGGCACCTTCAACGGCAATTTCTCGCACCCGAACCTGCAGTCGGACAATCTCAACGACGAGTTGCGCGCGCGCCAGATCACCGCGGCGCCGTCGTTGAAGGTCCGCTATGACGCTGGCGGCGGCATCGGTGGCCCGATCCGGACCGACAGGCTCTGGTTCTTTGCCAGCGCGCGATCGTGGCGGACGTCGTCGTATTACCCGGGTAACTGGTTCAACAAGACGCCCGGCACGCTGTTCTACACGCCGGACTTCGATCGCCCCGCCTTCGACAACAGCTACTACAAAGAGGTGCGCGGTCGCGTCACCTGGCAGCCGTCCAGCAAGGACAAGATCAACGCGTCGTTCGGCAACGAGTGGAATTGCGACTGTGCATCCACGGCCATCCTGGGCAACACGTCACCGGAATCGTTCGCCGGCTACGCCACCAACCCCAGTTGGCAGGCACAGGTCACGTGGTCGCGGCCGGTGACCAGCCGCCTGCTCCTCGAGGGTGGATCGGTCCTCCTCAAAGGCACGCTCGACTCGACGCTGTTCGGCGCCGGCGGCGAAGCGGGCGGCACGATCGACGATCGGTTCGTGCTCGACGCGTCGCGTAACTACGGCTACGGCGGCATCCGCTCGCTCGGCCTGAACGGCGGGTGGGGCCACCAGGATTTCGGCCAGACCAACGAGCGATTCAGCGTCTCGTACGTGACCGGATCGCACGCGGCCAAGATGGGCGTGCAGTATCTGTATGGCTTCGGCGGGACTGACTACGGCTTCCCGTCTTCGCTGCGTGACACGACGTACGTCTTCAACGGGACGGTGCCGAGTGCGGTGACCTATTACGCATCGCCGATTATCACGAAGCACCGGCAGCGGAAGGTCGGCTTCTACGCGCAGGACCAGTGGACCCTCAGTCGTCTGACGCTGAACCTGGGCGTGCGTTTCGATTACTTGAAGGGCAGCGTGCCGGCCGTGGACATGCCGGCGGGCACCTGGGTGCCCGAACGTCACTTCGACGCGGTGAGCGACATTCCGAACTGGAAGGATTGGACGCCGCGCGTGGGAGCCGCGTACGACCTGTTCGGCAACGGGAAGACCGCGATCAAGGGCTTCTTCGGGCGCTATGTGATCTTCGAGCCTGTGGTCGGCATCACCGCGTTGAACGGGCCGGCCAACCGGATTTCCCAGACGGCGACGCGGGCGTGGACCGACAACGGCGATTACATTCCGCAAGAGAGTGAGCTTGGACCGCTGTCGAACGTGAACTTCGGGAAGGTGGTCAACGCCATCACGTATTCGCCCGACGTGCTCACGGGGAACAGGCCGTACAACTGGCAGGGGTCGGTGCAGGTCTCGCAGGAGCTCGTGCGCGGGCTCGGACTCAACGTGGGTTACTTCCGCACGTGGTACGGCAACATCCGCGTGACCAACAACCTCGCGGTGACCGCGCAGGACTTCAGTCCCTACTGCATCACCGCGCCTGCCAACAGCCTGCTGCCCGGCGGCGGCGGAAATCAGGTCTGCGGTTTCTTCGACGCGTTGCCGGGCAAGTTCGGTCTGTCGAACACGCTGATCGACCTCGCGTCGAAGTACGGCGATCCGTCTGAAGTGTTCAACGGCGTGGATGTGTCGCTGAACGCGCGGCTCGGTGGCGGTCGCTATCTGCAGGCCGGGTTGTCCACCGGGAGCACCATCACCGACACCTGCTACGCGAACGACAAGCCGCAGCTCCTGCCCGACGGCAGGACGACGTCGGACCCGCGGACAGCCGAATACTGCAAGGTGAAGACGCCGTGGTCGGGCACCACGCAGTTCAAGGCCTTGGTAGTGTTGCCGCTGTGGTGGCAGCTCCAGGCGAGCGCGAATTACCAGAACGTCTCGCCGATCGCAACGGCGGCGAATGCAGCCATCTCGAACGTCGGCGTCGTCCCCTCGCTTGGACGAGACCTGTCCGCCTGCGGCGCGCGCACGGGCGCGGCATGCACGGCGCAGGTGGTGGCCAACATCGTGTTGCCGAACACATATTTCCTCGAACCGCGCCTGCAGCAGCTCGACGTACGCTTCAGCCGCACGTTCAGGTGGACCGGCGGGAGCATTCAACCGCAGGTCGATTTTTTCAACATCTTCAACTCCAGCGCGGTCCTCGGGATCACGACGCGGCTGGGTCCTCGGTTCAACGTGCCCTCCAGCGTCCTCGATCCGCGGCTGGTGAAGTTCGGTGTCAACGTGAACTTCTGAATAGGTAACGAGGTAGCTGGGTTGATGGGCAGCTGGGTGGCTCGGTTGCTAGGCGGTTGGGTCATGAACCTGGTCTCGAAGTCGTTGATCGTAATCGCCGTTGGCATGAGTGCGATCGTCCCGATCGGCGCTCAATGGCCTTCGTATCCATCGCCGGCTGTTCCGAAGACGGCCGACGGGAAGCCGGATCTGAAGGGGCCGGTGCCGCGCACTGGCGACGGCCATCCAGACTTCTCCGGTGTGTGGGCGTACACGCGCCGCGCCGGATTGCCGCCGCCGGGACGACCCGGAGCGTTGGGGCAGGGGATGACCGGCCAGTTCTGGGACATCGGCACCGGAATGAGTGATCCGATCCCGTTTCAGCCGTGGGCGAAAGCGGTCCTCGACAAACGGATGGCGGATCACAGCAAGGACAACCCGGACGCGCACTGTCTGCCGCTCGGCATCATGCAGCTCCATACCCATCCGGACCCGCACCGGATCGTCCAGACGCCGGGCCTGACCGTGATGTTGTGGGAAGCCAATACGGGTGTCCGCTACATCTACACCGACGGGCGGCCGCTGCCGAACAACGACCCGCAGCCGTGGTACTTCGGTTATTCGGTCGGTCGCTGGGAAGCCGACACGCTTGTCGTCGAGACGATTGGATTACGAGACGACGGGTGGCTTGATGTCAACGGAACGCCGTCGACGACCGCTGCCAAAATCACCGAGCGCTTCCGCCGCCCGGTATTCGGGACGATGACCGTCGACGTCACCGTCGACGATCCGAAGGCGTACACCAAACCGTGGAGCGTCAGCATCGAGCATCGTCTCCTGCTCAACACCGACCTCATGGAATTCGTCTGCCAGGAAAACGAGAAGTCTTCGCAGCATTTCTAGCAGGGGAGTCGTTCGACTGCGACGTGGTGCTGTCGCGCTAACACAGACGCCCCGCAGCAGTGCGGGACTGTAGGTCCGGAGCAAACCGTGGGAAGTGTATTGGCAGAGCCAGTTGGTCGGTGGCGAAGGCTGAGGTGTGTGCTGCAGATCCTGGCAGTGCGTCGCGCGCTAACTGATCCTGGGTATTGAAAGGCGCGATGCAGAAGCAAATGATTCGCGCAACTGCGACCATCGGTCGCGGTTATCCGTTTCGTCGAGACGAGGGTCTTCATGAATAGCAGAATCCCTGGACGTGCGTGGACTGCTCGACTTGTCCTCGTGGCGGTTGCGGCCTCCTGCCTGCTCGGGTTGCACGTGCGTGTGCGAGCGCAAAGCGGAGCGCAACAGCAAAGTGGAGCGCAACAGATCGTCGACGACGCTGCGGCAGCGCTCGGAGGGAAGGACCGGTTGCTCGCGGTCAAGACGCTGCTCGTCGAAGGCGGCGGTCACGACTTCCAGGTCGATCAGGAGTTCGCGTACGACGAGCTCGGCTCCCAGTTCCTCGCGTATCAGTTGAGGGACTACAAACGCGCGTACGACCTGGCGAATGGACGCGGGCGCTTCGAGCAGGTCCGCGAAGCGCAGTTCACCATCTTCAACGGCGAACGGCCGCAGAAGTCGATACAAGCGCTGGATGGCGACATCGCGTTCAACATCGGCGACAACGGCAACGCGACCCGTGTCTTCCAGGTGGCAGGCCGGCGCGTCGAATATCTGCGTCACCCTCTCACGCTCATTCGGGCATTGCTCGATCCGAAGGCGACGCTGAGCAATGTGCGGACGCAGGGCAGCGAGCGTCTGGTCGACCTCGAGCTCGATGGCACTCTGCTGACCGTCGGCTTCGACGCGAACACGAAGCTGCCGTCGCGAGTCGTGCAGCTCGTCGACAGCGAAACGCTCGGCGACCGGCCCAACGAAATGCGCTGGAGCGACTATCGCACGGTCAGCGGAGTACAGCTGCCGACGTTGTTTACCTGGAAGACCGGCCGCTGGACCGTCGGTCAGATCCGCGTCGTGCGCCAGACGCTCGATGGCGAGGTCGGCAATCTGGCAGCGCCTCCTGCGGTCGTCGCGGCCGCTCGTCCCAATACGCC
>Ga0081539_10003860_pt1 | contig 17566 bp, 16 predicted proteins | sample TabmetS4T2R2_FD_71023 | JGI IMG/M metagenome (GOLD analysis project Ga0081539, IMG submission 71023) | Tabebuia heterophylla rhizosphere microbial communities from the University of Puerto Rico - S4T2R2 | ecosystem: Host-associated > Plants > Roots > Rhizosphere ...
CGCTGAGCTTTGAGGTTCAGCGTGAGCGAGCGCTTGTCTCGGTGCAGGTTCTGGAAGTCCGGGTTGCGCCGGTCCCCCATGTCCGCGGACCGCGGTGAGGGCGGCTCGACCCGGATCACGTCCGCGCCCCAGTCGGCGAGCTGGCGGACGCACTGGGGCCCTGCGCGCGCGGCGGTGAGGTCGAGGACCCGGAGATCGTCGAGCGGCAGCCCTGACACTGCCCGCGCAATCTACGCGGCGCTGGCCGCCACCGCCTCGTGGCCCACCGCCTCCTGGGCCACCACCGCCTCCGAGCGCCGGTGCCCGGGCACGAGCAGGGCGGCCAGCGCGCCGATGGCCAGGACGGCCGCGCCGATCGGCAGCGCGGTGGTCACGCCGTCCGTGAACAGCTCCGGCGAGCCGTAGCCGCCGTTGGCGGAGAAGACGCCGGCGAGGACCGCCACGCCCATCACGCCGCCGACCTCCCGGATCGCGTTCGTGGCGCCCGACGCCTGGCCCGCCTCGGCCGGGCGGACGGATGCGAGGACCGCGTTCGCGCTGGGCGCGAACACGAGCGCCATCCCGAGCCCCGCCATCGCGAGCGGCGCGATCAGCTCGACGTAGGGCGTGTCGGGCGCGCTCGCGATGCTCAGCCAGGCGATCGCCGCCGACTGCAGCGCGAGCCCCGCGGCCATGAGCGGGCGCGGACCGATGCGGTCGCTCAGGATCCCGGCGATCGGCGCGACGAACATCGGCATCGCCGTCCACGGAAGGGTGCGGGCGCCCGCCTCCAGCGGCGCGAGGCCCTGCGCGATCTGGAAGAACTGGCTCAGCAGGAACACCGAGCCGAAGGTGCCGAAGAACATCGCGAACGACGCGGCGTTCGTCGCCGAGAACCCGCGCGACCGGAAGAACCGCGGCGGCAGCATCGCGTGGGGCGTGCGCCGCTCCCAGGCGAGGAAGGCGACGAGCAGCACGACGCCGACGGCGATGCTCGCCAGGACGGTCGCGCTCGTCCAACCCAGCGCGTTGGCGCGCACGATCCCGAACGTCACGCCCAGCAGCCCGAAGCCGGCGAGGACGACGCCCGGGATGTCCAGGCGCTCGTTGGGCCCGTGCGACTCGCGCAGCAAGCGCACGGCGAGCGGTGCCAGGACGAGGCCGATCGGGACGTTCAGCCAGAAGATCCACTGCCAGGAGATGCCTTCGACGACCGCGCCGCCGACGACCGGGCCCATCGCGACGCCGAGGCCGCTGACGCCGGCCCAGATGCCGAGCGCCATGCCGCGACGCTCGACCGGGACGGCCTCGCTCAGCAGCGTCAGCGTGAGCGGGGTGACGATCGCGGCGCCGAAGCCTTGAACGGCCCGGGCGGCGATGAGCGCCTCGATGCTCGGGGCGAGCGCAGACGCGGCGCTGGCGAGGGTGAACAGCGAGAGACCGGCGATGAACATGCGCTTGCGGCCGAAGCGGTCGCCAAGTGCCGCGCCGGTGAGCAGGAAGACGGCGAACGCGAGCGTGTAGCCGTTGACGGTCCATTCGAGCGACTCGATCGAGCCGTTCAGATCAGCCCGGATCGAGGGGAGGGCGACGCCGACCACGAGGTTGTCCAGCGCGGTCATGAAGAGCGCGATCGAGACGATCGCGAGGGTCCATCCGGGGCGCGTGCGTGGTGTTGAGGACATCTGGTGCTCTCCCGTAGTGAGTGAGTGCTTACCTCCGGAGGTGAGTATGTACTCACTTAGCCTCGCTGTCAAGGCGCTCGCTACGGTGGGCGCGTGACCGCTCCCCGGCTGGTTGGGCTCGTGGCAGTGCGCCCCGGCGCCGTGCGGCGCGCCTGATGCCCGCGTTCGGCGAGCAGGAGCTCGCAGGGTTCGCCACGCGCGTCCTCGAGGCCATCGGGCTGCGCGCCGATGACGCGGCGCTCACGGCGCGCTGCCTTGTCGAGGCGGACCTGCGCGGCATGCCCGGCCACGGCGTCCTGCGCCTCATCCAGTACGCGGACTCCATCGCGGTCGGCGACGTTCGCGCGGCGCCCGAGGTGCGGCTCCTGCGGCGCGGCGCCACCGCGGCGCTCGTGGACGCCGGCGGGGGTTACGGCTACGCGCCGACGATGCTCGCCTGCGACGTGGCGGCCGAGCTCGCCGCCGACGCGGGCGTCGCTGCCGTCGGCGTGCGCGACAGCCACCACTTCGGGATGGCCGGCCTGTACGCCGAGAGGCTCGCCGAGCGCGACCTGGTCGCCATCGTGATGACCAACGCGCAGCCGGTGATGGCGCCGCCCGGGATCGCGTCGCCCCTCATCGGCAACAACCCGCTCGCCGTCGGCGTGCCGCGGCCGGCCCCGAACCCGCCGCTCGTGCTCGACATGGCGATGAGCCAGACCGCGCTGGGGCGCATCCGCCTCGCGGCCGCGGAGGGCAGGCCGATCCCCGAGAGCTGGGCGCTGGACGAGGAGGGCCGGCCGACGACGGACGCCGCTCGCGCGCTCGCGGCGGGCCTGCTCGCGCCGACGGGCGGCCACAAAGGCCTGGCGCTGGCGCTCATGATCGACGTCCTCGCCGGCGTGCTCACGGGCTCGCCGGCGGGCGACCGGGCCGACGCACACGGCCACGCGAGCGGCGGCGTCGGCCACCTCGTCATCGCGCTGCGCACGGACCTGTTCGTCGATCGCGACGCGTTCGACGCGGCGCTCGAGGATCTGCTGGCGGGCGTCCGCTCACACGGCACCGCGCAGGCGCCGGTCGTCCTGCCCGGCGATCCCGAATGGGCGTCGCGGCGGCGCATCGGTCGCGACGGCATCCCGATCTCCGACGAGCTGGCTGCGCGATTGGAAGCCCTGGCGGAGCGGCTCGGCGTCGCGCCGCTCGCACGCCGCTAGCCCGAGCCGGCGGGCGCCACCCGGTGCGATCCGGCGACGCGGAAGGCCATCCGGACGCAGAGGTCCTCGACGTCGTGCGAGACGGCGTCTCCGCTGGCCACCGCCGCGCACATCGCCTCCACGGCGTAGGCGGTCTCGTCCGGACGGTCGCACGAGAACGCGCCCGACGCGATCCCGTCGGCGAGCGCGCACGAGACGTGCCGGTGGACCCGGGCGCGCTTGCCCTCGATCTCGTCGCGCGCCGGAGGCTCCAGGCTGCGCAGCTCGGACGTGGCGAGGGCGCTCTCCAGCGGACGCTCGTGGTGATGGCGCGCGTATGCGCGCGCCGCCGCTCCCAGGCGCGCGGTCGGGTCCTTGCCGGCCGCGGCGACGGCGCCGTCCACGTCGGCGAGCAGGCCGTCGACCTCGGCGTCCACGATCCCGCGCAACAGCTCCATCTTGCTGTCGTAGTGATGGAAGAGCGTCGCGATCCCGACGTCCGCCTCTCGAGCGATGTCGCGGACCGACGTCCCGTGATAGCCGCGGTCGTGGAAGAGCCGCGTGGCGGCGTCGGCGATGACCTGTGCGGTCCCCGCGGCGCCTGGGCTGCGCCCCTGCGCTCGCATCCACCAACCCTAGCCCAGCCATCCGGTGCCCGAGCGCCGTACCCTAGGGGTGCGTGTCGCGGAGGGAGCCAAGGTGATCAAGGCGCTGCGCGCCTTCGAGCGAGCGCCGGGCATGGAGCGGGAGGATTTCCTGCGCCGCTGGGAGGAGCATGCGGCGCTCGTGTTGGCGGTTCCGGGCGTGCGGGGGTACGTCCAGTCGCCCCGGGCGGGCCTGCCCGAGCAGTCCACGGCGCCCTTCGACGGGTTCTCGGCGATCTGGTTCGACGACGAGGAGGCGGTCGCCCGCGCGAGGGCGAGCGCCGAGGGCCAGGCCGCGCAGGCGCACTCCGAGACGATCATCGATCCGGCGAGCCTGCGCACGATCACGGCCGTCGAGCTTGTGCAGCGCGACCTCCCCGTCGGGCCGAACGCCGTGAAGCTCGTGTTCTTCTTCCGGCGGCGGGTCGGGCTGGCCCCGGAGATCTTCCGGCCGCACTGGACGCAGGTGCACGCTCCGCTCGTCATGGAGTACATCACCGGCCTGCGCCGCTTCGTGCAGAACTACGCCGCCGACTCCTGCTACGCGAACGGGGGCGAGCCGGACCTCGATGGCGTCGCCGAGTGCTACATGGACGACCTCGACGCGCTCCACGAGACCGAGGAGACGCCCGAGCACGACCTGGTCCGCAGCGACGAGCCGAACTTCGTGGACGTGAACACGGTGATGTACATGGTCGCGACGGAGCGCGTGCACCTCGCTCCTGGACTGGCTCCATGAGCCACGCCGTCTCCGAACCTCCGTCCGCGCCAGTCCCGGAGCCCGATCTCACGGCGACGGAGATCCTCGCCCGGGCCGAGGGGCTCGTGCCGATGCTCCGCGCACAGCAGGACGAGGCCGAGCAGCGGGGGTTCTACTCCGAGGCCGTCCACCAGGCGTTCCTGGACGCGGGCCTGTACCGGATGACGCAGCCGCGGCGCTTCGGCGGGTACGAGTTCGACCTCAAGACGTACCTGCGGGCGATGATCACGATCGCGAGCGGCGACCCCGGCACCGGCTGGTGCCTGCAGCTCGGCTCCAGCCACGCGTGGGTCGTCGCCAGCAAGTTCGACGTCGAGACGCAGGCCGAGGCGTTCGGGCCCGACGGGGACTTCCGCTGCCCGCATCCGGCGCAGCCCTCCGGGCGCGTCGAGCGCGTCGACGGCGGCTTGCGGCTCAGCGCCGGACCTGACGATGCTCGACGACTGGGGCGCCGGCGTGATGTTCGGGCTGAACTCCAGCGGGTCGAACACGATCGTCGTGGACGATGCCTTCGTCCCGGACAGGCGCGCCATCCCCTCGGAGGACTTCTTCAATCCCGGCATGCCGACCCACGGGACCCAGCTGTACGGCAACCCGCTCTACGTCGGGCGGCCGGCCGGTCCCTACCACACGTCGCTCGTCTGCCCGATCATCGGTGCCGCGAAGGCCGCGATCGACGAGTTCCGCGAGATCATCATGGTGAAGCCCACGAGCTTCTATCCGCAGGTCCCGCGCTACCAGTTCCACGAGGACCAGCGTGCCCTGGGCACGGCGATCGCCAAGGCGGACGCCGCGGAGGCGATCGTGCTGTCGTTCGCCGACGAGTACACCGAGGCGGGGCGGGAGTCGATGGAGACCGGGGTCGCGATCCCGATGCAGCAGGACGCGCGCTGGTGGCTCATGCTCCAGCAGGCGGGCGGGCTGGCGTACGAGGCGGTGCAGGCGCTCGCGATCCGCTCGACGTCGGGCGCCATGGGGGGCAACCGCCCGCTGGCGCGCTACCTGCGCGACGCCACGACCTACCGCCAGCACATCTCCTCGCAGCAGGGCGACTTCGCCGTGCGCTACGCCGCCCTGACGCTCGGCGCGAGCGATCGCTGGTTGTAGAGCCGAGCTACACCCGTCCGTGCCGGGCGGCCCACTCCGCCATGCGCCGGAACTGCTCCGGCGTGCTCAGCTCTGGCAGCGACGGGTCCAGCTCGCGGTAGGCGTTGTAGACGTTGACGACGATCCGCTCCTGCTCGGCCCAGTCTGCGAAGGGGGAGAGGTCGATGTCCTCGGCCGCCTCGTCGGGGTCCATGCCCAGCTCGAACCGGGCGGTCGCCTCGTCGCTGAGCCACTGGAGGTAGTGGGCGAGGTCGCGCACGCCTTCCTCGTCCGTGACGGGCCCGTGTCCGGGGACGATGAGGCGGGGCCGCAGGGCGAGGATGCGGTCCAGCGCGTGCAGCCAGCTCGAGATGGGGCCGGACCAGATGAGCGGCGTGTCGTGAGCGAACACGAGGTCGCCCCCGAAGACGACGTTCGTGTCGGGCACGTGGACGATCGCGTCGCCCGCCGCATGCCCGGGGCCGAGCTCGTCCAGCTCCACGGCGCGCCCGCCGACGCGCAGCTCCGCGTGGCCGTCGAACGTGTTCGTCGCCGTCCGCGGCCGGATTCCGTCCAGGTCGAACACGCCGAAGCGGCTGCGCGAGAACCGCGCGAACGCCTCGCCGAGCTCCCGCGAGCCGAACATGTCGCGCACCTCCTCCGGAGTGGCACGGACCATGGCATCCCGGGCGCTCGTGCTCGCCCAGATCTCGGTGTCCGGCGGGAGCAGCTCGTTGCCGAAGCAGTGATCCGGGTCGCCGTGCGTGTTGACCGCGAGGCGGATCGGGTGGGCGGTCGTCCACGGCTCCATAGCGTCGAGCATCTCGCGCGTCAGCTGCAGGTCGAACAGCGTGTCCACGACGAGCGACGCGCCCTCGCCCACGACAAGGCCGGCGTTGTTCCAACCCCAGCCGCCGTGCGGCTGAAGAAACGCGAAGACGCCGTCGCCGAGGTCGTGCAGTCCTCGCTCGTACGGGATCGTCAGCCTCGACGCGGGCACGAACGAACCCTAGGCGAACGTACGCCCGAAGAACGCACTATGGACGCATGAGCGCACCGTCGGCGCACGGGGTGGTGTACGTCGCGGGCCTGCAACGCTGTGGGGACGCCAGAAGGAGGGAACCTTGGGTCGCGCGAACGCGATGTTCAACGACAACGTCATGAAGCTCGGGCTCTTCGCGCCCAACTGCCGGGGCGCATTGGCGATCACCACCGTGCCGGAGAGCTGGGACGCCTCGTGGGAGCACAACCTGCGGCTCGCACGGCTGTGCGACGAGGCGGGCATCGAGTTCATCCTGCCCATCGCTCGCTGGAAGGGCTACGGAGGAGCGTCGCGCTTCGAGGAGGACACGCTGGAGACGATGACCTGGGCGACGGGACTGCTCGCCGGGACCGAGCGGCTCTGCGTGTTCGCGACGGTGCACGCCCCGCTGATCCACCCGATCGTGGCGGCGAAGCAGATGGTCACCATCGACCACATCTCCCGCGGGCGCTTCGGGCTCAACCTCGTCTGCGGCTGGAACCAGGACGAGTTCGAGATGTTCGGCCACGAGCAGCGCGAGCACGACGAGCGCTACGTCTACGGGCAGGAGTGGCTGGACGTCGTGCGGCTCATCTGGCGCTCGGAGGAGCGCGTGGAGTTCGACGGGCGCTACTTCCACCTCAAGGATCTCATCGGCCGCCCGCCGCCCTACGACGGCGAGCCGATCCTGGTGAACGCGGGCTTCTCGCCGGCCGGACGCAGCTTCGCGCAGCGCAACTGCGACTTCCTCTTCACGTCGCTCGTGGACCTCGAGTCGGCGAAGGCGGACGTGGACGGCGTGAACGAGGCCGCCGCCGCGATGGGGCGCGACATCGGCGTGCTGGCGGCGGTCCTGGTCGTGTGCCGCCCGACGGAGGCGGAGGCGCGCGAGTACCTGCACCACTACTCGATCGAGCACGGCGACTGGGAGGCGGCCGACCGCCTGATGGCCGGCATGGGCATGCACGGGCAGTCGTTCCCGCCCGGTCACTACGAGCGCTTCCGCGAGCGCTTCACCGCCGGGCACGGCAGCTATCCGCTCGTCGGCACGCCCGACCAGATCGCCGACGAGCTGGAGCGCATCGCGCGGACGGGCATGGCCGGCCTGGCGTTCGGGATGGTCAACTTCCTCGATGAGATGCCGTACTTCTGCCAGGAGGTGCTGCCGCGGCTGGAGGCCAAGGGCCTGCGGCGGCCCGTCACGCAGCTCGCCGGGGCCTAGGTCGGGACGGGTGCCTCGATCCCGAAGGCCGGCATCACCTCCGTCGCGAACAGCTCCAGCTGCCGGAGGGCGTCGTCGCGCGGGATGATCCCCCAGTGGAAGAGCCAGACGAGGTAGTCGACCGGCAGCCGCTCCAGCAGGTCCTCCACCTGGCGCTTCACCATGTCCACGGTGCCGCCGATCATCACGCCGCTCTTCATCAGCCGGTCGCCGATGCTCTCGCCCGGGGCGGGCACCGGCCCCTCCTCACCCGGGAGGCGCAGCATGAGATCGAGCAGACCGAACGTCTCGTACCACCCGCGCCACACCGGCGCCTCCCAGCGATCCGCGCGCCGTAGCAGCTCGGCGCAGACCGCGTCCTCGCCCCGCACGCCCTCGACGATGTGGAACGTCCGGCAGACGCCGGCGCGCTCGCCGATGGCGACGTCGCGGCCGCGGGACGCATGCGCGGCGCGGTAGAGCTCGAGCAGCTCGCGAACCCGCTCGACCGCGCCGAACAGGATGGTGGGCACAACGTCCTCCTCGCCGCACCACTCGATCGTCGGCGGGCTCGCGCCGAAGGCCTGGAACAGCGGCGGGTGGGGCTGCTGATAGGGCCGGGGGACGACACTGACGCCGCGCACGGTGGCGCCGTCCTCCCCGATCTCGCCCGGGACGCCGTACTTGGAGGTCACGGTCTGGGCCGGCGGCCAATCGGGGATGCCGTCGAGCGGGTGGGGGACCTTGTACGTCGGCCCGTCGTACGTGAGCAGGTCCTGGGACCACGCCCGCTTGATGATGTTGAAGTTCTCCGCGAACAGGACGCGGTTGGAGCGGTCGGCCTCGCTTCCGTCCGAGTAGGTGGCGCCCACGCCGTACTTCTGGCACAGGATGTTCATCCACCGGGACTGGTAGCCGCGCGCCATCCCGACGAAGAGCCGCCCGCGGAGGATGTGGTCGGCGATAGCGATCTCCTCGGCCAGGCGGATCGGGTCGTGCGAGGGCAGAACCAATCCGAGCTGCCCGTGCATGATGCGCTTCGTATGCGCCCCGAGGTGGATGTTCAGCATGAGCGGCGCCGGGGGGATCTCCATGCGCGCCGCCATCTCCTCGGGCGGACCGAGCGTGGGATAGACCTACCTGCAGGATGACCTTCGGCACGTGACCGCCTTTCTCCGCTACTGCACGACGATGCCCCCGTCGACAACGAGCCCGTGGCCGTTGACGTAGGACGCGCGGTCCGAGCACAGCCACGCCGCCGCCTCCGCGACCTCCTCGGGACGGGCCAGGCGACCCATCGGGGACGTCTGTGCGATGTGGTCGATCGCCTCCGGAGCCGCGGCGAACATCTCCTGCGGCATCGCGGTGTCGACGACGCCGGGCAGCACGGCGTTCACGCGCACGCCCTGGCGCGCGTACTCCAGCGCGGCCGCGCGCGTGAGGCCGAGGACCGCGTGCTTGGAGGTCACGTAGGCGGACACCTGCGGCGCGGCGATCATCCCGAGACCGGAGGACGCGTTGACGATCGAGCCCCCACCGCCTGAGAGCATCGCCTTGACCTCCTCCTGGGTGCAGATCCAGGCGCCGCGGACGTTCGTGTCCATGACGCGGTCGTACTGCTCCTCGCCCTGCTCGTCGAACGGCTGCATGCGACCCGGGATGCCGGCGCTGTTGAACGCGCAGTCCAGGCGGCCGTAGCGCTCCAGCGCAAGCGCCACGAGCGCGACCACGTCGTCACGCCGAGTCACGTCCGTCACGTGCGTTGCGACCTCGCCGCCCTGCTCGCGCACAAGCGTCGCGCTTTCGTCCAGCGTGTCCTCCGCGATGTCCCCGAGCACGAGCCTCGCGCCCTCGCGGGCGAACGTGAGGGCGGACGCGCGGCCGATCCCGCCGCCCGCGCCGGTGATGAGCGCCACCTTCCCCTCGAGGAGGGGCGTCAACGGAGGCTCCGCATGGTGCGGGCACGCTACCAACGCGCCGGTTCATGGGCCCCGAAACTGTGGGGATCACCGATGCCTCCGGGGGCCGCGCCTGCCACGATCCGGGCACGGATTCGAACGGGAGGACGGATGGCGTCCATCGACACACCCAACGGACGGGTCGGCGCTGTCCTGCGCCCGTCGGAGATCGTCGACCGCGCGATCGCGCTGCGGCCGATGCTCGTGGAGGAGGCGGCCGAGACCGAGCGGCGGCGCTTCTACTCGGAGGACGTCCACCGGGCGTTCGACGAGGCGGGCTTCTACCGATCGCTGATCCCCCGCCGCTACGGCGGGCTGGAGCTCGACATGACGACGTGGCTGCGGCTCATCACCGAGCTCGCCCACGGCGACATCCAGGCGGCGTGGTGCCTGACGCTCGGCGCGGGCCACTCGCTGCAGGTCGGCTCCTTCTTCGAGGAGCGCGCGCAGCAGGAGATCTTCGGCGACGGCGACTTCCGTGCCGCGTCCGTTGCGGCGCCCGCCGGCAAGGCCGTCGCCGTCGAGGGCGGCTGGGAGATCACGGGCGCGTGGCCGTACTCCTCCGGCGCGCCGTACTCGACGCACTACCTCGGCCAGACGCTCATCCTGTCCGAGGATCCGGCGGTGCCGCCGCGGATGCTGCTGTTCGTGGCGGAGCGCGGCCAGTGGGAGATGCTCGACGACTGGGGCGACCTCCTCGGCCTCAAGGGCAGCGGCTCGCACACGGTCCGCCTGGACCGCGGATTCGTGCCCGCGCACTGGGCGCTGCCGGACGCGATGCTCGTCGAGATGGACGTCAGCGGCGGCACTCCGGGGTCGCGCCTGCACGGCAACCCCATGTACGCGGGCCGCACGGTGTCCGTGTTCCAGCTCGAGCTCTCCGCCCTGATGATCGGCGCGGCGCGCGGCGCGCTGGACGAGTACGAGCGGATCATCAGGGTGAAGCGCACGCAGCGGCCGCCGACCGTTGTGCGCATGGAGGACCCCGACTACCAGCGCTGGTTCGGCACGGCGATCGGACGCTTGGCGACGGCCGAGGCCGCGGTGCTCAACGCGGGCGACCAGTGGACCGAGCTGTGCCGGCGCAACGTGGAGGAGGACGCGGGCTTCGCGCGGGCGGACGACCTGAAGCTGAACTTCATCGCGCGCGACGCCATGCGGATGGCGTGGGACGCGATGCAGGAGCACATCATGCGCACCGCCGGCTCCAGCGCGCTGCGCGAAGGCGATCGCTTCCAGCGCATCTACCGCGACATGACCATGGGCCACGGGCACTTCGCGAGCATCCTCGGCGACTCCGTCGCGCGCCAGATCGGCCAGCACCGGCTGGGCCTCGAGATCACCGGATGAGGGCGGCGGTCGAGCGGGTCAGCAGCCCAGCGATGCCCGCGAGGCTGAAGCACAGGACGCCGAGCCCGGCGCCGCCCGCCGCGTTGGAGAACCACTCCTCCCGCAGGTAGACGGGCGCGAGCGCGGCGGCGACCGTGAGCACGGTGCCGAGCACGGCCAGGCCCGCCTTCGCCGTGCGCGGGCCCACGCGGCGCAGCACGACGGCCACGGCGATCCAGGCGACCGCGTAGGCCGCGGATCCGTCCGGGTACTCGGCGGGCTCGGTGCCCGACGGCGCCGCCCGGACGACCGCGCCGTCGAAGAGCTCGACGGCCACGACAGTCAGGAGCAGGCCGCCGGCGAGCACGATCGCCTCCAGGCGCTCGCGGATCGCGAGCAGTCCCGCCGCGACGACGGCGATCGCCACTGCGACGACCGGCAGCGACCCGAGGTGGCGTGCGGCGCTCGCAACGTCGTCGAGCACGCCGGCCTGGACGGCGTCGGCCCAGATCTCCCCGCGCCGGTCGCCCATCGTGTGCACGGACTCGTCGAGCACGATGAGGTAGCCGAAGAAGACGTAGCCGCCCACCGACCCCAACGCGAGCAGCGTCGTGAGCTCGAGTCCGAGGTTGCCAGGCGTGAGCCGGGCCCAGAGGAAGCGGGCGGGCCCGCGCGCGACGCGGCCCGCACCCAGCAGCAGCCGCACCGCGGGGTTCTCGGCGTGCGCGTCCAGCCACACGTTGATGCGTCTGCGGTTCTCCGGATCGCGGACCCAACGAACCGCGACCACCAGCCCGACCACGACCGTGATCGTCACGCCGAGGGCCAGCGCGCCCTGCTTGGCGATCGCCAGCACCCGGTCCAGCGAGCGCCAGAAGATGTAGCCGACGAGGCAGAGGATCGCGCTCTGGATGCCGGCGCCGAGCACGTCGTAGGGCAGGAAGCGCCGCAGCGGCATCCCCGAGGAGCCCGCGAGGAAGGGCGACAGGGCCCGGGCCAGCCCGACGAAGCGCGCGAGGAAGACCGCCTTGCCGCCGTGGCGCTCGAAGAAGCGATCGACCTGGTGCACGCGCTCCTCGGAGACGCCGACGCGCGGCCCGTGGCGCAGGAGGAACGGACGGCCGAGGCGCCTACCCAAGAGCAGGCCCGTCATGTCACCCGCGACGGAGCACGCCCAGACGAGCGCGATCAGCGCGACGATGTCGATCTCGCCCTGGCCGGCGACGACGCCGGCGACGATGATCGCCGTCTCGCCAGGTATGACGAGGCCGAGGAACGCCGCCGCCTCCGCGTAGGCGAGCACGGCGACGAGCAGGTAGGTCCACTGGCCCAGCGCGCCGCCGATGTCCTCGAGGACCTTGTCCAGGTCGGGCAGGTCGACGACCCCGGTCGAGTACACCGCCATCCCCACCGCGGCCAGCGCGCCGGCGCCGAGCACGAGGGGCTCGAGCCGGCGGCGGCGGATGACCAGGAACGCGGCAAGGGCCACCGCGGCGACGAGCCAGACGGGCTTCACCCGCCACAGCCTGCCCGATGGACCGGCGCGTACGCGCCGCGCCCGCCTACCGCTCGTAGCGGCGGTTCACGGTCTCGCACCCGGTGGTGCGGACGTGCTTGTTCCAGCCGATGTTGACGGTGTCGTTGCCGGGACCGCAGTCGATCGTCGTGGGTCCCTGGCCGTAGGCGTCGATCGTGTCGTTGCCGTCGCCGCCGCGGACGGTGTTGCGGCCGCCGCCGGTCGTGCGGATGGTGTCGTTGCCGGCGCCGCCGTCGATCACGTTGTGCTTCGGGCCGCCCTGGAGGGTGTCGTCGCCGTCGCCGCCGCGGATCATGTTGTCGCCGCGACCGCCGTAGATCGTGTCGTTCCCGGCGCCGCCGTCCAGGACGTCGGTGCCGTGGGCGCGGCCGTCGTGCTCGCGGTTGCCCCAGATGACGTCGTCGCCGGCCATGCCGAAGATGCGATCCGGACCGAGGCTGCCGAGGAGGTTGTCGTTCCCGTCGCCGCCCGTCAGGGTCGTGCCCTGCGTGCCGTGGATCATCCGCGTGCGGGCGCGCGTCGGATCCTCGACCGGCTCGGCCTCGACGATGTGCTCGCAGTTGCGGATCTGCCCCCGGCGCACGGCCTGGGCGTTGGAGATCCCGCCCGGCTTGGCGTACGGGTTGATGTAGATCGTGTCCTCGCCGTCGCCGCAATCGACCGACCGCACGGCGGTGCCGTTGTTGACGTAGACGGTGTCGTTGCCGGGGCCGGCGTCGATGACGTCGGGGCCGGAGTCGGCGTGGATGACGTCGTCGCCCTCGCCCCCGAGCACCTGGTCGGCGCCGCCGCCGGCGTGGATCGTGTCGTTGCCCGGGCCGCCGTCGATGGTGTCGGGCGCCGCGCCGCCGTCGATCGCGTCGTCGCCCTCGCCGCCGCGGATGTCGTCGTGGCCGAACCCGCCGAGGATCGAGTCGTTGCCGGGCCCGCCGTCCAGGAGGTCGTCGCCCGCGCCGCCGTCGAGGAGGTCCCCGCCGCCGTTGCCCAGCAGGCGGTCGGGACCCTGCTCGCCGTAGAGCTTGTCGTCGCCGGGGCCGCCGATGAGCGTGTCGCCGCCGCCCTGGCCGTGCACCGTGCCGGCCGCGCCGTTGAGCACGATGCGGTCCGGACCGGGCGTGCCGCTGCGGGCGGCGAGGGCGGTGGCGGGGACCATGGCGCCGACGAGGCCGACGACGGTCAGGAGGCGGAGAGGACGAGCGAAAGAACGGGTCATCCCTCCCGGATTCGGCCGTCCCGTGGGGCTCTTGAGGCAGTTCGGCAAAGTCTGGCCGGTCGACCCAGAGCGCCCTCCTCCGATCGGCCCAGGGCCCCCGACCGACCGGCCCACGCCGGGCTGTGTGGTATCTGTGGGAGGACTCGATGCCCGAAGGCGACCTCGACGAGCCTCCCAGTAGTCCCTTCACGCAGCACGTCGCCGGACTGAGGTCAGCCTCGTGACCGAAGTCCTCCTGCTGCTCCTGTCGCTTGGGCTCGTAGTGGCCTGCGGCGCGTTCGTGGCCGCGGAGTTCTCCTTCGTGACTGTCGACCGCGCAACCGTGGAGCGTGCGGCCGACGCCGGGGACGGCTCCGCGCGCGGCGTGCTGAGCGCGCTCCAGAACCTCTCCACCCAGCTCTCGGGCGCTCAGTTCGGGATCACGATCACGAACCTGCTGATCGGCTTCCTCGCGGAGCCCGCGATCGCGCGGATCATCGACGGCCCGCTGGAGTCGATCGGCGTGCCGTCGGGCGCCGTGCACGGCGTCGCGGTCACGATCGCCCTCATCCTCGCCACCGCCGTCACGATGATCCTCGGCGAGCTGGTGCCGCAGAACCTCGCCATCGCGCTGCCGCTGCGGACCGCCAGGATGGTCCAGGGCTTCATGCGCGCGTTCACGAGCGTGAACCGGCCGGTCATCGCGCTGTTCAACGCCGCGGCCAACGCGGTCCTGCGACGGCTCGGCATCGAGCCTCAGGAGGAGCTCGCGTCGGCGCGTTCGCCCGAGGAGCTCATGTCGCTCGTCGGCCGCTCCGCGCAGCAGGGCACCCTCGCCCCGGACACGGCGACGCTGCTGCAGCGATCGCTGGCGTTCGGCGACCGGCGGGCGGACGAGATCATGACTCCGCGGACCCGGATGGTCGCGCTCCGTGCGACGGATCCGGTGATCCGCGTGGTCGAGGAGGCGCGCTCGACCGGCTTCTCGCGCTTCCCCGTCCTCGGCGAGCGGCAGGACGACGTGGTCGGCATCGTCCACGTCAAGCACGCCGTGCGCATAGCGCCCGGCCGCCGCGACGACGTCCCGGTGAGCGAGGTCATGGTGCCGCCGATCGTCGTGCCGTCCTCGCTGGAGCTCGATCCGCTCCTGGAGACGCTCAAGGAGGGCGGTCTGCAGCTCGCCGTCGTCGTCGACGAGTTCGGCGGGGTGGACGGCGTCGTGACCCTCGAGGACGTCGTCGAGGAGATCGTCGGCGAGGTGCGCGACGAGCATGACCGCCGCGACGAGGCGATGACCCAGGAGGGCCCGGACCGCTGGCTGCTCTCGGGTCTCCTGCGTCCTGACGAGGTGCGCCACGCGACGGGCATCGCGCTCCCGGAGTCCGAGGAGGGCGACTACGAGACGCTCGCCGGCCTCGTGTCGGAGCGCCTGGAGCGCGTGCCGCGCGCAGGCGACGTCGTGGAGATCGAGGCGCGCGACGCCGAGGGGAGGACGCGCCCGGTGCGCCTCAGCGTCCGCCGCATGGACGCGTTGCGAGTGGACCGGCTGCGGATGGACGTGGGTGAGCCCGTCCAGGCGCCCGAGGAAGAGCCCGAATGAGCGACCTCGTCGCCCTCCTGCTCGGCGGCGTGCTGCTGCTCCTGAACGCGTTCTTCGTGGGAGCGTCCTTCGCGCTCATCTCCGCGCGGCGCAGCACGATCGAGCCGCGCGCCCAGGAGGGGTCACGGCGCGCGAGGACGGTGCTGGGCGCGATGGAGAACGTCTCGCTGATGCTCGCCGGCTGCCAGCTCGGCATCACGATCTGCTCGCTGCTGCTGCTCGCCGTCGTCGAGCCGGCCGTGCACAGCATCCTCGGTGCGCCGCTGGAGGCCGTGGGAACGCCTGACGGCCTCTCGCGCGCGATCGCCTTCGTCGTCGCCCTCGTCTTCGTGGGTCTCTCCCACGTGGTGTTGGGCGAGATGGTGCCCAAGAACATCGCGCTGGCCGGCCCGGACCGGGCGGCGCTCGTGCTCGTTGGCCCGCTCGTGGTCGTCGTCCGGGCGTTGGAGCCGGCCATCCGGGCCTTCAGCTGGGTCGCCCGCGGCCTTCTCAAGCTTGCCGGCGTGCCGGTCCGCGAGGACGTGTCCAGTGCGTACACGCGCGACGAGGTGGCGGGGATCGTGGCCGAGTCGCGGCGCGAGGGGCTGCTGGAACCGAACGAGGAGCGCCTGCTCGTCGGGGCGCTGAAGTTCGAGGAGCGCGACGCGCGCTCCGTGCTGCTCACCACGGACCGGCTCGAGACGCTCCCCGTGACCGTCACCCCGGCCGAGGTCGAGCAGGCTGCGGCTCGCACGGGCTTCTCCCGCTTCCCCGTGCGCGGCGAGGAGGGGTCGCTGATCGGCTACCTGCATATCAAGGACGCGCTCGAGATTCAGGACGTCCACCGCAACCGGCCGATCGCCCGCGGCTGGATCCGGCCCCTGCCGCGCGTGCCGGTGACCGCGCCGCTGCGGTCCGTCCTCGCCACGATGCAGCGCTCGGGCGCGCACATGGCGGAGGTCGCCGACGAGCACGACGCGTCGCTCGGCGTCGTCACCCTCGAGGACGTGCTGGAGGAGATCGTCGGCGAGGTCCGCGACGAGAGCGCGGCGAGCGCCGCGCGACGTTAGCTCGGCCGCGGAAATCAACCAGCTAGGCGACCGGAGGGAAGAGCGTGGCGGGACTACTGGAGGGCAAGGCCGGGCTGGTGACCGGCGCCGCGGGCGGCATCGGCCGCGGCATCGCGATCGAGCTGGCGAAGGAGGGAGCGTGGGTGCTCGTCTCGGACCTCGAGGGCGAGGCCGAGCGGGCGGCCGAGACCGTGTCGCTCATCGAGGACGCGGGCGGCTCGGCGAGCTTCCATGCCTGCGACGTCACGTCGGCGGAGCAGTGCGACGCGCTCGTCGCGGCCGTCGTGGGGGAGCGCGGCGCGCTCGACTACGCGGTGAACAACGCCGGGATCGCCGTCCACAAGGAGCTCGCCGAGGTCACCGACGAGGAGTACGCGCGCGTGCTGGACGTGAACCTGCGCGGCATCTTCCTGGGGATGCGCGCCCAGGTGCGCCAGATGGTGCGCCAGGGCGGCGGGTCGATCGTGAACATGGCGTCGGTGGCCGGGCTGACCGGCGTGCGCGACATCGGCGTCTACACCGCCAGCAAGCACGGCATCGTCGGGCTCACGAAGAACACGGCGATGGAGTACGGCGGCCGCGGCGTGCGCGTCAACGCGGTGTGCCCGAACGCCATCCGCACGCCGCTCGCCGAGGCCTCGCCGCCGGACTTCGTGGAGGCGCTCATCGCGCCGCAGGCGATCAGGCGCCTTGGCGAGCCGGAGGAGGTCGGCGCGCCGGTCGCGTTCCTGCTCTCCGACAAGGCGTCGTTCATCACCGGCGTGGCGCTGCCGATCGACGGCGGCTACATGACGGGGGCTTAGCGCGTCGCGCTGGAGAGCAGCGTCGTGGGGATGTCGGCTGCCTCCGCCAATCGCGCCTGTGCGGCGTCCAGCGTGTACAGGCGCCGCGCCGTGGCGGCGGCCGTCGCGATGATCAGCAGATCGGTCGCCTTGGCGGCGCGCCGCTGCCTGCGCGCCGTCGCCAGCACCTCGCCGTAGCGCTCGGCCACCGACTCGTCGACCGGCAACGGCGCGAAGGCCGCACGAACCGCGGCGAGCCTCCGCCCGCGCTCCTCGGCGACGGAGGCATCCCGGGCGATGAGAACGCCCGCCCGCAGCTGCCCGAGCGTGATCACCGAGATCGCGGCCGTCGCGGGCAGCTCAAGCGTGGCGCTCCCGTCTCGGGCGATGAGCACGCTCGTGTCGAGCAGGCTGCCGTTCACGCGGGCGGCCACGGATCGTCGATCGCCGCTTCGGCGGTATCGAGGTCCGCGGCGAGGCCCTGGTCCATCGGCTGCGCGAGGATGCGTCGCAGCGTCGCCCGGTCGACGTCCGTCCGCGGCTGGGCCGGTTCGCCCGGGGGGCCGGC
>Ga0081539_10003861_pt1 | contig 17561 bp, 16 predicted proteins | sample TabmetS4T2R2_FD_71023 | JGI IMG/M metagenome (GOLD analysis project Ga0081539, IMG submission 71023) | Tabebuia heterophylla rhizosphere microbial communities from the University of Puerto Rico - S4T2R2 | ecosystem: Host-associated > Plants > Roots > Rhizosphere ...
CGCGTCGGCGTCCTCCTGGACCACGGCGGCCACGATCTGCTCGGGGGTCTGGTGCAGGCCGGTGTAGATGACCTCCATGCCGGCGTCGCGCAGGGCCCTGGCCACCACCTTGGCCCCCCGGTCATGCCCGTCCAGCCCCGGCTTGGCCACCACGACCCGGATGCGTCCCTGCGCCACGGTGCCGCTGCCCCTTTCGCCGCCTGTGCTGACCCCGGCTCCGCTGCCGGGCCGCACCTGGGAAGATACTACCCGGCCAGCCCGAACGCCCCGGCCACCCTCAGGAGGACGACCGCCGTGCCCGCCCCCGACGAGCGCCCCCCCGATCCACCGGGGGACCCCCCCGGCCTCGGCCACGACCCGGGCGGGCGGGTCGCCTACCTGCCGCCCCGGGCGGCCAGGGCGCGCAAGCTGATCCTGCGCAGCCAGCTCGGCCGGGGCTGGATCGTCGCCGCGGCCCTGTTCGGGGTCGTGATCCTGGCCGCGGGCGCCCTGTTCCTGGCCCGGCAGGGCCGGCCCGGGCCGCCCTGGGTCCGGGTCGCCCCGGTCTCCGCCCTGCCCGCGGGCGCCGTCACCGAGACCACCGGGCCGGCCGGCCAGGTGGTGGTGGTCGACCGCCGCGGCGAGCTGCGGGCCTTCCTGGCGCCGCCCGGCTCCTGCCCGGTGCGGGCCGCCGGCAGCGGGTTCGCCCGCCCCTGCGCCGGCCAGCGCTGGGACGCCGAGGGCTCCCCGGCCAGCGACCTCCGCGACGGCCAGGAGGCCCCGCCGCCCCTGCGCCGGGTCCCGGCCGCGGTGGCCGGCGGCGACCTCTACGTCGACCCCCGCTGACCCCTTAGGCGTCCGGCGGCCCCGGCCGATATCCAGAGGGTGACCACGGAGAGTGGTCAGCCCTCTGGACCCTGGGAGGTGCCGGTGATCGCTCGGGTGCTGTGCGCGACCGCCCAGTCGGAGCAGGCGGCCGAGACCATGGCCGAGCTCTGGGGCGAGCAGGTGGGGCGGTTCGAGCGGACCGCGCCCGGCTTCCAGGGAGCCGTGCTGCTGCGCGAGGGCGCCAAGCTGCTGGCCGTCTCCTGCTGGGATGGTGAGGGGATGGCCGAGGCCGCCCTCGAGCCCCTGCTCGACCGGGTGGCCGCCTCGGACCTGGACGCCCTGCTGGCCGCGCCGCTGTCCTGCCGCTTCAGGACCCTGTGACGGTCAGGACACTGGCCGACCTGGGCCAGGGGGCACGAGGGCAGATCGTCGAGCTGCGCCTGCCGCCGGGACGGCGGACCTCGCCCCGCTCGCCCCTGCGGCCCGGGGCCACCGTGTACGTGGCCGAGGCCACCGGCGGGCGCTGGCTGCACGTCCGCATCGACTACCGGGAGTACTCGATCCCCCTGGGGGTGGCCCAGGGGGTGCTGATCGAGCTGTCCGAGCGGGACCAGCCGCCGTCGGCCGCCGACGCCTACGCGGTCCTGGTGTCGCGGCTGGACCGGCGCAGCTGGCGGGTCCGGGTGATCGACCGGGCGAGCGGGGTGGTCGCCCGCAGCGAGTGGTTCGAGGACGAGGCGGCGGCCCGCCGCCGTCACGCCGAGCTGGCGGCCGACGCCGCCGCCCTGGACGCGAACGCGTTCCGGGCCCATTACCGGCTGCCCTGACGCCGGTGGTGCAGGCCGCCGGTCGCGGACGTGCAGCGGGCCCTTGGCGCCAACCGGGTGGGATCGGCGGCACCAGGGCCCGACTGCCGGAGGCCGCGCACACCCGAGCGGGCGGGGCCACCGCTGTCCAGGGTAAGCCGAGCCGTCCCTGGATGCCAGTCCTCGGGTGGAGAAAAATGGTGCCAGGCGGATCCGACCCGGAGGTGTGCTGCATGGACGCTCGAGACCACGGCGAGGCCCCCGACCGCAACCTGGCCCTCGAGCTCGTCCGGGTCACCGAGGCGGCGGCCATGGCCGCCGCCCGCAAGATGGGCTTCGGCGACAAGGAGGCGGTCGACCAGGCGGCCGTGGACGCCATGCGCCACGTGCTCGGCTCGGTGTCGATGACCGGGGTGGTGGTGATCGGCGAGGGCGAGAAGGACAACGCCCCCATGCTCTACAACGGCGAGGAGATCGGCGACGGCAGCCCGCCCGAGGTCGACATCGCCGTCGACCCGGTCGACGGCACCACCCTGACGGCCAAGAGCATGCCCAACGCCATCTCGGTGGTGGCGCTGTCGGACCGGGGCACCATGTTCGACCCCGGCCCCTGCGTCTACATGGAGAAGCTGGCCGTCGGGCCGGAGGCGGCCGACGCGGTCGACTTCGAGGCTCCCCTGGCCCTGAACCTGCGCCTGGTCGCCAAGGCCAAGGGGGCGCACGTGGCCGACCTGACCGTCTGCATCCTCGACCGGCCCCGCCACGAGGAGCTGGTCAGGCAGATCCGCGCCGCCGGGGCCCGGGTCAAGCTGATCACCGACGGCGACGTTGCCGGGGCGATCATGGCCGCCCGCGACGGCACCGGCGTGGACATGCTGGTCGGCATCGGCGGCACCCCCGAGGCGGTGATCGCCGCCTCGGCCCTCAAGTGCCTGGACGGGGCGATGTTCGGGCGGCTGTGGCCCCGCAACGACGACGAGCGCCGGGCCGCCCTGGACGCCGGCTACGACCTGGACAAGGTCCTGACCATCGACGACCTGGTCCGGGGCGACAACGTGTTCTTCGCCGCCACCGGGGTCACCGACGGCGAGCTGCTGCGCGGGGTCCGCTTCGACCGCCGGGGCGCCCGCACCCAGTCCCTGTCGATGCGCTCCAAGTCCGGCACCTCCCGCCAGATCGACGCCCGCCACCAGCTCTCCAAGCTGAGCCGGTACGCCTCCATCGACTACGGCTAAAGAGGACATTTCGGAACCTCGGTTGACGGAAACTCTTCAGAGATCGACGGCCTCGCCGCAGCTGGTTTGAGGGTGGAGTGGCTGTTCCTAGTGCTGTGCCGTGTAACCCATGGGCTGGCGGGGCTTGGTTGCTGGTGTCCTGGAGGTCCGCCTCTGTGGTCCGTTTTGATGGCCCGAGGGCGTTCAGCGCCGCCGATCGGTCGTCATTGCCGCATGCCGTCCTTGTCGGTGCCGGACCGCCGGGTGATGAGCACGCCGAGACCGTCGAAGATGCGCTCCAGGCCGAACTCCAGGGCCTGGTCCGGCGAGCTGTGGCTGCTGGCGGAGGCTAGGGCTGCGGTGAGCGCCGGGTAGTGGTCGCCGTGGGTGGCCAGCAGCTCGGCGATGACGGTCCCAAGCTGCTGTTCGGGGTGGTCCTGGGGTGGACCCGTGGGGGTTCTGGACTGCTGGGCGATGGTGCGGACGTGGCCGAGGATGACCACGACGGCGTCCAGCTGTTCGCCGCTGTCCAGGCCCGCGCCATTGAGGGCGGCGACGGCCTGCTCCAGCCAGCCGAGCTCGTTGGGTCCCATGATCCGGGGGCCGACGGTGGCGTCCAGGAGCCAGGGGTGGCGCTGGAGGAGCTCGAGTAGTCGTCTGGCCCAGTGGCCGAGCTGGGCGCGCCAGCCATCTGCCCCGCGGTCGAGCCGGGGTGGTTGACCGGCCGCGGTGTCGACCATCAGGGCGATCAGCTCGGCCTTGCCGGGGACATATCGGTACAGGGCCATCTTGGTGACGCCGAGCTCGCCGGCGACGCGTTGCATCGAGACCGCGGCCAGGCCCTCGGCGTCGGCGACCGCGATGGCGGCCTGGGCGATGCGCTCGATGCTGAGCGCCGGTTTCGGCCCGCGGGTGGGCTGCGGGCGGGGCCCCCAGAGCAGCGCGACGGTGCCTGCCTGGTCCCCGACGCCGCTGTTGTTGGTCGCTGCCATCTGCGCTCCTGTCTTGAGGCTTGCCAGATCCCAGAACTGTATCTATATTACACAGTATCCATCGGACACGGTTTCCCGGACGAGGCGAGACGAACCAAGGAGTCGACCGATGCACAACACCAACGTGCTCATCTCGGGGGCCAGCATCGCCGGCCCGGCGCTGGCGTACTGGCTGGGCCGCTACGGGTTCCACCCGACCGTGGTCGAGGTGGCCCCGGCGCTGCGCGGCGGCGGCTATGCGGTCGACTTCCGCGGCCCGGCCCACCTTCAGGTGCTGGAGCGCATGGGCGTGCTAGAGGAGCTGCGCCGACTCCAGACGGGCGGCAGCCCGCTGCGGTTTGTGGACGAGACCGGCCACACGCTGCTGCACCTGCCGGGCGAGTTCGCCGGCGGGGAGCTGGAGGTCCTGCGCAGCGATCTGTCCCGGGTCCTGTATGAGCGCAGCCGCGACACCACCCAATATCTGTTCGGCGACGCCATCGCCGCCATGACCAAAACCCCCGACGGCGTCCAGGTCACCCTTGAGGGCGGCGCCGAGCGCACCTTCGATCTGGTGATCGGCGCCGACGGGCTGCACTCAGGCGTCCGCCGGCTGGCCTTCGGACCACACTCACAGTCGGTCAGCTACCTCGGCTACTACCTGGCCGGCTGGGAGGTCCCCAACTACCTGGGCCTGGCGCCCGGGTCGCTGAACTATAACCTGCCCGGCAAGCTCGCCAGCGTCGGCGGGATCCACCGCGACCCCACCAAGGCCAGCACCCTGTTCGTGTTCGCCTCCCCGCCGCTGGACTACGACCGCCGCGACCTCGAGCAGCAGAAGAAGCTGCTGGCCGACGCCTTCGCCGGGGTCGGCTGGGAGGTCCCGACCCTGCTCGAGGGGCTGTGGGACACCGAGGAGCTGTACTTCGACTCGATCAGCCGGGTGGACCTGCAGCCCTGGTCGGCCGGGCGGGTGACCCTGGTCGGGGACGCCGCCTGCGGCGCGACCCTGGGCGGCATGGGCACCGGCACCGCAATCGTCGCCGCCTACGTCCTGGCTGGCGAGCTCGCCGCCGCCGGCGGCGACCACCGCGCCGCCTTCGCCCGCTACGAACAGGCGGTGCGCGGCTACGCCCAGGGCACCCAGAAGGGCGGCGACCGGACCGGGAAGTTCCTGGCACCACACACCAGGCTGGGCATGCAGCTGCGCAACCGGCTGCTCGGCAACCGCCTGCTGCTGCACCTCATGCTCAAGGCCGGCCAGCAAGTGAGCGGCAAGATCACCCTGAAGGACTACCCCGGCTGAGACCCAGGGCGTCCCGCAGCCCTCGGGCACGAGTCCGACGCTGTCACGGTGACCGTGCGTGCGCCTCGCCGACGTCGGGCAGCCGGTTATAGCCCAGCCGCGCACGGCCCAGCATGGCGAACGTGAAGAACCGCCCGGCGTCCCGGTCATACCGCACCCGCAGCCGCCGGCACCCGGCCAGCCAGGCAATCGAGCGTTCCACCTTCCAGCGGTAGCGGCCCAGCCGGGTCGACGACTCGACCCCACGACGAGCGATCCGCGACTTGATCCCCCGGCGGGTCAGATAGCCGCGGCAGTGGCGCTGGTCGTAGGCCTTGTCGGCGTGACACTTGTCGGGCCGGCAGCGCCACCCACCAGCCGGGTCCAGACCGTGGGGAGGTCGTCCAGCAGCGCCTCATACACGCTCGCGTCCTGGGTGTTGGCGCTGGTGATCAGCAGCGATAGCGCCACAGGACGCGGCCGTCAGCCCCGGCCGGCGGCACCGAAGCCAGGTGCCGGCCGACACCGAGCGATCCTCGCCGTGGGGATGGCACCGCTCTAGGATGGCGGCACCATGAATGGACTTTCGGCATCCGAGCTGGCCGACCTCGCCGGCGTGACCGAGGCCGAGGTCCAGCGGCTGGGCGACCTCGGCATCCTGGTCGCCCGCGACGGCGACCAGCCGTTCCTGCCGGCCGACGCCCACAAGGTCCGCCTGGCCACCGCGTGCGAGCAGGCCGGGCTGCCGATGGCGGGGATCGCCGCGGCGATCCGAGCGGGGCGGCTGTCGTTCGCCTTCCTGGAGGCCGCCCCCTACCGGCGCTGGGCGGTCCGCTCGGGCCGGACCTACCGGCAGGTCAGCCAGGACACCGGGGTACCGCTGGAGCTGCTCGGCAGCTTCCTGGAGGCGATGGGGTTCGCCCGGATGCCACCCGAGGAGCTGATCCGGGAGGACGAGCTGGAGATCGTGCCGCTGCTGCAGCGCGGCCACGCCACCGGCATCCTGGACCAGGTCTGGTCGACCCGGGTGGGCCGCGGCTTCGCCGAGGGCATGCGCCTGATCGCCAGGGTCGAGGAGGAGGTCTGGCAGGCGCGGTTCATGGCGCCCCTGCTGGCCTCCGGCGCCGGCCAGCCGGCCGCCCAGGAGCGGGCCGCCCAGCTGAGCATCGACTTCCTGCCGCTGGTGGATACCGCGCTGCTGGCCGCCTACCGCCGCCAGCAGGAGCTGGCCTGGATCGAGGACATGGTCGAGCGCATCGAGGGTGAGCTGGAGGCGGCCGGCGCGCTCCGGCGACCCGGGCGGGTGCCAGCGATGTGCTTCCTGGACCTGGTGGGCTACACGCGGCTCACCGAGGAACAGGGCGACCAGGCCGCCGCCGAGCTGGCCGAGACTCTGGGCGTCCTGGTCGGTCGGTCCTCGCGTGAGTACGGCGCGGTGCCGGTGAAGTGGCTGGGCGACGGGGTGATGGTCCACTTCCGCGACCCCGCCGGGGCGGTGCTGGCCGCGCTGCAGATGGTGGAGGAGTTCCCGCAAGCCGGGCTGCCGGCGGCGCACGTGGGGGTGGCGGCCGGGCCGGTGGTGGTCCAGGGCGGCGACTACTTCGGCCGCACCGTGAACCTGGCCGCCCGGATCGCCGCCTATGCCGGCGCCGGTCGGGTCCTGGTGAGCGAGCGCGTGGCCGAGCGGGCGCCGCCGGCGGGGGTGGCCTTCGCCGAGCTGGGGCAGGTGCAGCTACACGGCATCGCCCACCCGGTACGGGTACTGGAGGCCCGCCGGGCGTGACGTCGGACGCCTCGCTTCGTCTCGGCAGGTCCCGCCGAATGCAGCAGGCCGAGCAGGGCCAGCCGCGACCGGCGACCGCGCACGAACTTACGAGCCGGACCTCTTTGTTCCGGAATGTCCTCTATCATAAAGCGCGCCGATAACCTTCGAAGGTGATCCGACGCCGTCCTTCTCGGATGTCTTCGGCCCGGACGCTGGTCCGAACGTCGGGTCCCCCTTCGTCAGGACTGGTTCGGCCATCGGCCTGCCGACGGCCAGCCCCAATCCCTCCAGGGGCGTTGGTGCCCCGGCCGCCCGCTTGGCGGTCCGGGGAGCGTAATTCAGGTCTTGGTCGAGGGGAGTCATGGGTCACAGACCACCAGGTGAGCACCGAACCACTGCGCCTTGTGGGTCAGCTGGCGGGCGAGCTCTGTCCAGCCGGCATCGACGATGGCTCGGGCGAGATGGCGGTTGGCTGTGGAGATCTTCGGATCTCTTGTCACGCCTGGTCGTCGCCACGCCTCGCCAGATGTGGGAGTGGATCCGTCGCGGGCGCCGATCGCCGGGACACGGCCCGAGAGGTAGGTTGACAGCGTGTCCGTTGCCGTACGCTTCGGGGCACACGGCCGCCGCCCGGCTGGCGGCCGCCGCCGCACAAGGAGGCCTTGCCGCATGAGCCAGATCGACGCCTCGGACTTCGGTTCGCTGAAGGCGGCCGTGGAAGCGCGGTCGAACGAGGAGCTGGTCAGCGACATCCAGCAGCAGGAGGGCGGGATCGACGGGGTCCTGGAGCGGGTCTTCGCCGGCATGTCGGGGTCGTTCAACCCGGAGAAGGCGGCCGGCCAGCAGGCGGTCGTCCAGTACGAGATCACCGGCCCCGACGGCAGTCACGAGTACGCCATGCGGATCGCCGACGGGCGCTGCGAGGTCGACAAGGGCCGGGCCGAGAGCCCGCGGGTCAGCCTGCGCATCGCCCTGGCCGACTTCCTGCGCCTGATCACCGGGGCCGCCAACGGCATGCAGCTGTTCATGACCGGCAAGCTGAAGGTCGCCGGCGACCTGTTCTTCGCGCAGACCTACCAGAGCTGGTTCGACCGGCCCCAGGCCTAGGACCACTCGAGCTCCGCGACCACCGCCCGGTGGTCGGAGGCGGGGCTGCTGACGATCCGTGCGGCCATGGCGTGGAAGGCGGCCCCGGCGGCCAGGACGTGGTCGAGCTGGATCATCCGGGCCGCCGACCCGGGGGGCCGGTTGCGGAAGGTCGGCCCGCGGACCAGGGGACGCCACCCGGACCGGGACGCCAGGCGGACCAGCGGCCACCACAGGTTGAGGTCGCCCAGCAGCAGGCGGGGGCCGCCGCGCTCGTCCAGGTGGCGCTGGACGGCCCGGAGCTGGGTCAGGTTGGGACCGGGGACGAAGCTCAGGTGGGTCCCGGCCACGGTCAGCCGACGGCCCCGATGGTCCAGCCCGGCCACCAGGGCCACCCGGGGCTCGTCGCGCCCGGCCTGGGGCAGCAGCACGGTCTCGGTGTCGGTCAGCGGCAGCCGCGACAGCAGGGCGATCCCGTAGGCGGTGCCGCCGGGGTCGGGGTCGCCCGGGGCCGGGGCCCGCCAGCCGTCGGGGCTGCCCGGGGTGCCGAGCATGGCCGGGGCGTAGCGCCACTCCATGCCGAGGGCCTCGCCGAGGAGGCGGGCCTGGTCGGCGCCGTGGCTGCGGGCCTGCTGGCGGTCGACCTCCTGCACGGCCACCAGGTCGGCGTCCAGCCGCCGCAGGCCGGCCACGGTCAGGTCCAGGTCGACCCGGCTCCCGTCCCAGACCCGGCCCCCGAAGATGTTCCAGGTGGCGACGGTCAGCAGGCTCACCGCATCCCTCTCGGCGCCACGTCCCAGTCGGTCGCGGGGCGGGGCTCGGCCGGGACGGCGGGCTCCTCGACGGTGACCCGGTCCCCCACCCGGACCACCCCGCCGGCGACCACGGTGGCGTTGACCCCGAACAGGGCCCGGCGGTGGCGGTGGAGCCAGCGCAGCAGCTCCGGCCAGCGGCCGAGGTCGTCGGGGTCGCGGGTCGGGATCACGCAGCGCGCGCACGGATGGGCCAGGGCCAGGGTGACCTCACCGACCCGGAGCCGGCCGCCCTCCCAGCGCTCCTCGGCGAACGCGGGCCCCTCCAACGCCAGGTGCAGGTTGGTCCGGAACCGGCGCAGCTCGACCGGGCGGCCGAGAGCCTCGGCCAGGGCCCGCCGCGATGCCTCGGTGGTGACCAGCACCGAGGCCCTGAGGTCCTGCTGGCCGCCCAGGTCGCGGTGGCGGCGCACGGCCAGGCCGAGGTGGTCGGCCAGGGCCGCCTCCAGCCCGGGGTCGTCCCAGCCCCAGGCGGTGCCGTCCGGGGCCCGCAGGGTCGGCGGCGGCGGGTCGGCCGGGTCGAGCCGGTCCCCTGGGGCGTCCGGGTAGGCGGCCGACCAGGCCAGCAGCCCCGGGGCCTGGCGGGCGGTGAGCCAGCGGCCCTCGCGACCCTCGCGCACGTCCAGCAGGGCGTGGGCGCGGTCGCCCCCGACCCCGCGCCAGTCGAGCCGGGCCGCGTCCAGCCGCTCCCCGCCCAGGGACTTCACCGGCCAGCGGGCCAGGCCGGCGAGCACCCCCGCGGCCACCCTAGGTCTCCTGGTCCACCGGGGGGCGAGGGTTGAGCCCCCCGGACCCCCCGCCTGCGAGCCGGTGGTCGTACAGGGGCTCCAGGCGCGGGGGGCCGTCCCCGCCGGGCGGGGTGACGGCCTGCTCGACCTTGAGGAAGGCCGCCCGGCCGTCCAGCTCCAGCTCGCCGACGTGGTTCTCGAACCGGGGTCCCTCGACCACCCGCCAGTCGACCGTCTCCGGCTCGACCCCGGACAGGCGGGCCAGGGCGCGGGTGACGGCGTGGGCCGGGCGCCGGAAGGCCCGTGTGTGGGCCAGGCGCTGGTCGCGCGGCAGCGGGTTGCGCAGGGGCGAGCAGACCGCCTGCCAGGCCGGGCTGTGGCCGTGGCCGGCGTGCTCGCCCCGGAAGGAGAGCTCGGCCAGATAGGTGTGGTGGACGTCGCCGGACAGGACCACCACCGAGCCGGGCTGGCGGCCGCGGTGGCCGGCCGCGACCGCCTCGATGAGGGCGGCCAGCCGGTCGAAGGAGTCGTTGAAGGCGGCCCAGTGCTCCAGGTCGACCGCCTGCCTGATCTTCTCCCCCGCCCAGGCCGCCGGCCGGCCCCAGGCCCCGGCGGTCACCGCCTCGTTCCACGCCTCCAGGTCGTGGACGGCCGGGGCCAGGGCGAACGGCAGCGAGGTGGCCAGCAGCAGGTGGTCGAAGTCGCCGGTGGCCTGCTCATCGATCCAGGCCCACTCGTCGTCGTCGACCATCTCCCGCCGGGCGCCCTCCAGCACCCGCCCGCAGCGCGAGTCGATCACCACCAGCCTGGTCCGGCCGAAGTCACGCGTGTAGCTCCAGCGGGTCCCCTCGACCTCCCGGTCGGCCCGGAGGGCGAACTCCCGCAGCACCCGGGTGGCGTCGCCGGCGTCGCGCACCTTGGGCCAGACCGGGTCGTCGTCCAGGTCGTCGGGGGACAGGTTGCCGAGGTGCTGGTACAGCCAGTAGGAGGCGAGGCCGCTGGTGATCCGCTCCTCCCACCACGGCAGGGCCCGCATGTGCTCGACCCAGGCGGCCGAGGTGTTCCAGTCGTCGCTGATGTCGTGGTCGTCGAAGATCATCGCCGACGGCACGGTGGACAGCAGCCAGCGCAGCACCGGGTCGCCCCAGGCCTCCCAGTACAGCCGCGTGTACTCCTCGAAGTCGGCCACCTCCAGGCCCGGCGGCTGCTGCTCGTCGCGGCGCGAGCGGATGAACGCCTGCACCCGCTCGGAGGTGTCGTCGGCGTAGATCTGGTCGCCGAGCAGCAGCAGGAGGTCCGGCCAGGAGCCGGGGTCGGCGTCGCGCATCCGCAGGGCCAGGGCGTACAGGGCGTCGGCGCCCTTGCCCCGCCGGCGGTCCTCGCTCGGGGGCAGGGTCCATGGCGGCTCGTGGGGGGCGGCCAGCCGGCACGACCCGAAGGCGATCCGCAGCGGGTGGTCGCCGTGGAGGGTCCGGATGGTGCTCGGCGGGAACGCCGGGCCGTCGGGGCCGGCCTCGGGCCAGACCGGCTCGCCGTCGAGCGCGACCCGGTACCGGTAGGCGTTCCTTGGCGCCAGGCCCTCGACCAGCACCAGGGCGTAGTGGTGGCCCTGGACGGCGAAGGTCGCGGCCCGCCCCCGCGGCGGCCCGTCCGGGCCGCCGCCGTCGCCGGCCGCCGCGACCAGGACCTCGACCTCGGCGGCGGCGTCGGTCTCGACCCACACCGTGGCCTTGGTCTCCCCGACATAGCGCAGCAGCGGCCCAAGGACGAGCTTCGGCATGCTGCGATGCTACGCCCGCGCCGGTACGGACCGGCCATTGACGGGCCGTGGGCTGGCGGGGACGATCTCGCAGACTGTGAAGCGTCACCCGCACGAGACCCTGGTCGCCGGGGTGGACTCGTCCACCCAGGCCTGCAAGGTCGTGGTCCGCGACGCCGGCAGCGGCGAGCTGGTCCGCGAGGGCCGGGCCCCGCATCCCGACGGGACCGAGGTCGACCCGGCCGCCTGGGACCACGCCCTCCGGGCCGCGGTCGAGGCCGCCGGCGGGCTGGACGACGTGGCCGCGGTCGGGGTCGGCGCCCAGCAGCACGGCATGGTCTGCCTGGACGAGGGCGGCCAGGTGGTCCGCCCGGCCCTGCTCTGGAACGACACCCGCTCGGCCGGGGCCGCCACCGACCTGACCGCCGAGCTCGGTGGGCCGGACGCCTGGGCCGAGGCCGTCGGGCTGGTCCCGGTGGCCAGCTTCACCGTGACCAAGCTTCGCTGGCTCGCCGGCCACGAGCCCGCGGCCGCCGCCCGGGTGGCCGCCGTCTGCCTGCCCCACGACTGGCTGACCTGGCGCCTGGCCGGCGCCCCCGGCCTGGACGCCCTGGCCACCGACCGGGGCGACGCCAGCGGCACCGGCTACTGGTCGCCGGCCACCGGGTCCTACCGCCCCGACCTGCTGCGGCTTGCCCTCGGCCACGACGCGCGGCTCCCGGCCGTGCTCGGCCCGGCGGCCAGCCCGGGGACCACCCCGGCGGGCGCGGTGCTGGCCGCCGGGACCGGCGACAACATGGCCGCCGCTCTCGGCCTCGGCGCCCGCCCCGGGGACGTGGTCGTCTCGGTCGGCACCTCGGGCACGGTGTTCGCGGTCGCCGAGCGGCCGTCGGCCGACCCGACCGGCATCGTGGCCGGGTTCGCCGACGCCACCGGCCGGTTCCTGCCCCTGGTCTGCACCCTCAACGCCGCCCGGGTCCTGGACGCGGCCGCGGCCATGCTCGGGGTCGGCCTGGACCGGCTGTCCGAGCTGGCCCTCGAGGCCCCGGCTGGGGCCGGGGGACTGACCTTGATCCCGTACCTGGAGGGCGAGCGCACCCCCAACCGGCCGCACGCCACCGGGGCCCTGCACGGGCTCCGGCTGGCCAACACCACCCCGGCCTGCCTGGCCCGGGCGGCCGTCGAGGGGCTGCTGTGCGGCCTCGCCGACGGCCTGGACGCCCTGGTCGCCGAGGGCGTGGCGGTCGAGCGGGTGCTGCTGATCGGCGGCGGGGCCCGCTCCGAGGCCCTGCGGCGGATCGCCCCGACCGTGCTCGGCCTGCCCGTGGTCGTGCCCCCGCCCGGCGAGTACGTGGCCGACGGGGCCGCCCGCCAGGCCGCCTGGGCCCTGGCCGGCGGCCCGGAGCCGCCGCCGTGGGAGCCGGGCGGGGTGGCCAGGTTCGAGGCCGAGCCGACCCCGGCCGTCCGCGAGCGGTACGCGGCCTCCCGCGATCTCGTCAGGGAGGCACAGGGAGACAACAGCGCAGGCGCTCCGGATACTATTGGCGCCCGGTGACACAGTTCGTGGCCCATCGACGGTGGGGTCCTCGACGGAAAGGACGGGTCATGCGTAGAAGGTTCATCGGCCTGATCGCCGCGCTGGCGGCGCTCACGCTCATCCTCGCCGCCTGTGGTGGCGGCGACGACAACGGCGGCGGTGGCTCCTCGGGCGGCGGCAAGACGCCCAAGATCGGCGTCATCCTGCCGGACACCAAGTCCTCGGCCCGGTGGGAGACGGCCGACAAGCCGCTCCTGACCGAGGCCTTCAAGGCCGCCGGGGTCCAGTACGACATCCAGAACGCCCAGGGCGACAAGACCCAGTTCCAGACGATCGCCGACCAGATGATCACCAACGGCGCCAACGTGCTGATGATCGTCAACCTGGACTCGGGCACCGGCAAGGCCGTGCTCGACAAGGCCAAGGCCCAGGGCGTGGCCACCATCGACTACGACCGTCTGACCCTCAACGGCGGCGCCCAGTACTACGTGTCGTTCAACAACGTGGCCGTCGGCACCCTGCAGGGCGAGGGCCTGGCCAAGTGCCTGGAGGCCAAGGGCAAGAAGAGCGGCAACATCGTCTACCTGAACGGCTCGCCGACCGACAACAACGCCACCCTGTTCAAGGAGGGCTACGACGGCGTCCTGTCCAAGATGACCCAGTACAAGAAGGTCGCCGACCAGTCGGTGCCCGACTGGGACAACCAGCAGGCCGGCACCATCTTCGAGCAGATGTACACCAAGGAGAAGGGCAAGATCGACGGCGTGCTGGCCGCCAACGACGGCCTCGGCAACGCCGCCATCGCCATCCTCAAGAAGAACAACGCCAACGGCGAGGTCCCGGTGACCGGCCAGGACGCCACCGTCCAGGGGCTGCAGAACATCCTCAACGGCGACCAGTGCATGACCGTCTACAAGGCGATCAAGAAGGAGGCCGACGCGGCCGCCAAGCTGGCCATCGGGCTGGCCAAGGGCGAGCAGCAGACCGCCCCTGACACCATCAAGGACCCCGAGAGCAACAAGGACGTGCCCTCGGTCCTGCTGCAGCCGGTGGCCATCACCAAGGACAACGTCAACGACGTCGTGACCGACGGCTTCGTGACCAAGGAGGAGCTCTGCTCCGGGTCGTTCGCGTCCAAGTGCGCGGACGCCGGCATCTCGTAGGACCGGAGAACGCCGGAGACACCTGCACCCGCTCGGGCGCCCGGCCAGCCGCCGGGCGCCCGGGCGGTCCCGACCAGCGAGGAGTCGCGCGTGACCGCGAACGCGACCGAGAACGGAGCCCCGATCCTCCAGCTTCGGGGCATCAACAAGAGCTTCGGGCCGGTGCACGTCCTGAAGCAGGTGAACTTCGCCGCCTACCCCGGCCAGGTCACCGCGCTGGTCGGTGACAACGGGGCCGGCAAGTCGACCCTGATCAAGTGCGTCGGCGGGATCTACCCGATCGACTCCGGCGAGTTCCTGTTCGAGGGCAAGCAGGTCACCGTCCACGGCCCCCGGGACGCCTCGGCCCTCGGCATCGAGATCGTCTACCAGGACCTCGCCCTCTGCGACAACCTCGACGTCGTCCAGAACATGTTCCTCGGCCGCGAGCAGCGGACCAGCTTCGTGCTCGACGAGGCCTCGATGGAGGAGCAGGCGGCCAAGACGCTCAAGTCGCTGTCGGTGCGGACCCTGCGCTCGACCCGCCAGCTGGTGGCCAGCCTGTCCGGCGGCCAGCGCCAGACGGTCGCCATCGCCAAGGCCGTGCTCTGGAACAGCAAGGTCGTAATCCTCGACGAGCCGACGGCGGCCCTCGGCGTCGCCCAGACCGAGCAGGTGCTCGCCCTGGTCCGCCGGCTGGCCGACCAGGGCCTGGCCGTGATCCTCATCTCCCACAACCTGGTCGACGTCTTCCAGGTCGCCGACCGCATCGCCGCCCTCTACCTCGGCCAGCTGGCCGCCGAGGTCAGGGCCAAGGACGTCCGCCAGCCGCAGGTGGTGGAGCTGATCACCACCGGCCGGACCGAGGGCGTCGAGTCCGAGCTCCCGACCCACGTCGAGGAAGGAGCCGTCACATGAGCGCCCCGACCGTCGACGTCCCCGAGAGCCCGGCCGAGCTGACCCGCTCGCCGTCGCTGGGCGAGTACTTCCGCAGCTACATCGACCGGGTCCGCGGGGGCGACATCGGCTCCCTCCCGGCCGTCTTCGGGCTGATCGTGCTGGTCATCGTCTTCTCCATCCTGCGGCCGGTGTTCTTCTCCGCCGGCAACTTCGCCAACCTGCTGACCCAGGGCGCCCCCATCACCGTGATCGCCATGGGGCTGGTGTTCGTCCTGCTGCTGGGCGAGATCGACCTGTCGGCCGGGTTCACCAGCGGCGTCTGCGCGGCCGTGCTGGCCACCCTACTCACCGACTGGGGCTGGTCGTGGCCGCTGGCGGTCGTCGCCGCCCTGCTGGTCGGCCTGCTCATCGGGACCACCATGGGCTCGCTGGTGGCCCGGGTCGGGATCCCGTCGTTTGTGGTCACCCTGGCCGCGTTCCTGGCCTTCCAGGGGACGGTGCTGCTGATCATCGGCGAGGGCGGCAACGTCGCCATCCGCGACTCCACGGTCCTGGCCGTCGAGAACAAGAACATCCCGCCGGCCTGGGGCTGGATCCTCTGGGCGGTGTCGATCGGCGGGTATGCCGCCGTCGCGCTGCTGCAGGCCCAGCGGCGGCGGGCCAAGGGGCTGAGCGCCGAGCCCATGGCCGTCGTCGCCGCCAAGGTGGGCGGGCTGGCCGTCCTCACCGGCGTCGCCGTGTACTTCCTCAACCTGGAGCGCAGCCGCAACGCCCTGGTCATCTCCCTCAAGGGCATCCCCTGGGTGGTGCTGATCATCCTGATCCTGCTGGTGGTCCTCAGCTTCGTGCTGGGACGCACCGCCTACGGCCGCCACGTGTACGCGACCGGCGGCAACACCGAGGCGGCCAGGCGGGCCGGCATCAAGACGGCCAGCATCCGGACCTCGGTGTTCATGGTCTGCTCGACCATGGCCGCCGTCGGCGGGATCATCGCCGCCTCGCGGGCCAACTCCGTCGACCCCAACGCCGGCGGCAGCAACACCCTGCTGTACGCGGTCGGGGCGGCGGTGATCGGCGGCACCAGCCTGTTCGGGGGCAAGGGCAAGGTCCGCGACGCCATCATCGGCGGCGCGGTCATCGCCGTGATCGACAACGGCATGGGCCTGCTCGGCTACAGCGCCGGGATCAAGTTCATCGTCACCGGCCTGGTGCTGCTGATCGCGGCCAGCGTCGACGCCCTGTCGCGCAAGCGGGCGCAGGCCACCGGCCGCGCCTAGCCGGGTCACGGGAGGACCGGGCGGTCCGCCCACGGTTGCCGCGACCCTGGGCGGACCGCCAAACTCTGCGCATGGCGAGCACTCTGGTGTTTCTGGTCAGGCACGCAAAGGCAGCCGACCGGTACGACTGGACCGGGGGGGACCGGGACCGGCCCCTGATCGACAAGGGCCGCCGGCAGGCCGACCGGCTGGCCGCGGGCCTGCGCCGCGAGCAGCCGGTGCTGGTCGCGGCCAGCCCATGGCTGCGCTGCCGCCAGACCGCCGCCCCCCTGGCCGCGGCCATGGGCCTGCAGGTCGAGCTGGACGACCGCCTCGGCTACGACGCCCCCGACCTCGCCGCGTGGGTCAGGACGGCCGCCGCCGAGCACCCGGGGCGGGCCGTGGTCGGGGTCAGCCACGGCGACCTCATCCCCATCTACCTGCTCCAGGCGGGCCTGGTGCACGGGTTCCCCAACTTCCGCACCGGCTCGCTGTTCCGGCTCGAGGTGGTCAGGGGGAACGTCGACCGGGTGGAGCTGGTCGACCGCAAGGAGCTCAAGCGCCAGGTCGGGGACTCCTGAGGAATGCCGAGGCGGTCCGCCCGGCCCTCCCGTACGATGAGCGGCCGATGCAGACCAGGGCAAGCACCCCGACCGACCGCGCCGTGCCCGGCGACGGGATCACCCTGCACGCCCGCGACTGGGGCGGCGGCGGGCGGGCGGTGGTGCTGCTGCACGGGCTCGCCTCCAACGCCCGCATCTGGGACGGGGTCGCGCCCCGCCTGGCCGGGGCCGGGCTGCGGGTGGTCGCGGTCGACCTGCGCGGCCACGGCGACTCCGACCAGCCCGGCGAGGGCTACGGGTTCGAGACGGTCGGCCGCGACCTGGAGGCGGCCCTGGCCGCCCTCGGGCTGGCCCGGCCGCTGCTGGCCGGCCACTCCTGGGGGGCGAGCGTGGCCCTCCAGTACACCGCCGGCCGGCCCGGGGCGGTGGCCGGCCTGGCCCTGGTCGACGGCGGCCTGCTGGGCGTGACCGAGTGGGCCGGCACCACCCGCGAGGAGGTCCGGCGGACCATGGCCCCGCCCCGGTTCGCCGTGCCCCTGGCCGACTGGCTGGCCAGGGCGAAGCGGTTCGATCCCGGCGGGTCGGGCGGCCGGCCCTGGGTGCGGGACCACCTGCGCAACGGGGTCGAGGTCGACGACCGGGGCGTGGCCCGGTCGCGGTTCCGCTTCGAGAACCACCTCCAGGTCATCGACGCCCTGTACGACCAGTGGCCGCCCGACCTGTACCCGGTGGTCGACTGCCCGGTGCTGCTGTGCCCGGCCGGCGACCCGGGCGAGCCCGGCGCCGTCGCCGGGGCCAAGCAGGACGCCGTCGCCCGCGCCCTGGAGCTGCTCCCATCCGCCTCCGTCACCTGGTTCGAGGACACCATGCACGACATCCCCCTGCAGCGGCCGGCCGAGCTGGCCGCGGAGCTGGCCCGCTTCGCCGCCA
>Ga0081539_10003862_pt1 | contig 17560 bp, 16 predicted proteins | sample TabmetS4T2R2_FD_71023 | JGI IMG/M metagenome (GOLD analysis project Ga0081539, IMG submission 71023) | Tabebuia heterophylla rhizosphere microbial communities from the University of Puerto Rico - S4T2R2 | ecosystem: Host-associated > Plants > Roots > Rhizosphere ...
CGGTGGTTATCAGGGCGGCGGCGACCGCGGCGGCGATCGGGATCGTGGTGGTTATCAGGCCGGCGGCGACCGCGGTGGCTTCCGCGGGGGCGACCGCGACCGGAGTGGACCACGGGACAGCTATCAGGGCGGTTTCCGGGGCGATCGGCCGCAGGGTGGCTTCCGTGGCGGTGACCGCGACCGGCGCGACGATCGGCGACGCGACGACCACAGCGGACAACGCGACGACCGGGGCGGCTTCCGGCGCGACGATCGACCGGGCAACCGTGGCGATGGCGGCTTCCGCGTCGACCGCGGCGGCTTCCCGCGTGACCGCGGCGAGAGCCGAGACCGTCGTGACAGCCGAGACCGCGGGGACAGCCGTGACCGGGGTGACAGCCATGACCGGCGCGACAGCCGAGACCGCGGGGACAGCCGAGACCGGGGCGACAGCCGAGACCGCGGGGACAGCCGAGACCGTGGCGGCTTCCGCGGTGACCGTGGCGGCTTCCAGGACCGCGAACGTGGCGGTTATCAGCGGTCCGACCGGGGTCCGCGCGACGCGTACCGGGGCGAGCGTGGTCCGTCGGACCGGGGCGAGAATCGGTATGGGCGAGACCATGACGAGCACGGCCGGCGTGACGAAGAACAGCAACCGTCGTTTCAGGCACCGCCGATCCCCGATGAGATCGAGGCCGGTGACCTCGACAAAGAGGTTCGTAGCGAGTTGCTGACCCTCTCGCGCGACATGGCAGACCGGGTCGCGCGGCACCTCGTCGCGGCGGGGCAGGTCATCGACGAGGACCCCGACATGGCGCTGCAACATGCGATTGCGGCGCGGCGGATCGCCTCTCGGGTCGCCGTCGTACGGGAAGCGGTGGGACTCGCCGCCTACGCCGCCGGAGACTGGGCGACCGCGATCGCCGAGCTCCGCACGTACCATCGCATGTCGGGCAAGCAAACCCACCTGGCCGAGATCGCTGATTCGGAGCGTGCCCTGGGGCGCCCGGAACGGGCGATCGACCTCTATCGGGGCGCCGACCGCGAGGCGCTCGACAACGCCGGCGCGATCGAGCTATTGATAGTGGCCGCCGGCGCGCGCGGCGACCTCGGCCAGCACGACGCGGCCGTGGCGATGCTGCAGGTGCGCGAGCTGACCACGGACGAGGACGCGGAGTGGGCGGCGCGGCTGCGGTACGCGTACGCCGATGCGCTGCTCGCGGCCGGGCGGCGCGAGGAGGCGCGGGAGTGGTTCTCCCGGGCGGCTGCCGCCGACCCGGAGGACCTGACCGATGCCAACGAGCGGATGCTCGAACTCGACGGCGTGGTGCTCGAAGACGACGACGATGTCGAGGACGAGTCGGCGGTCGGGGACGGCGCCGGTGAGGACATTGCCGGCGAGCGAATTGCCGTCGGGGACGGCGCCGGTGAGGACATTGCCGGCGAGCGAACTGCGGTCGGGGACGGCGCCGGTGAGGACATTGCCGGCCAGCAGGCTGCCGTCGGGGACGACGCCGGTGAGGACACTGCCGGAGACGAACGCGACCAGGCACGGTTCCAAGCGGACGCCGATGTGGACGAGAACGAGGCGGACGAGGACGAGGCGGACGAGGACGAGGCGGACGAGGACGAGGCGTACGAGGACGAGGCAGAAGAAATCACGCCGGACAGCCTCGAAAACGCCGCCGATGCTGGGCCGGACGTCGAGGAGAAGGCCGCAGGAGACGAATTCGTTGCCGCGGCGGAGGACGAGCCGCTGGAGGCCGGGAAGCCCGACGGCGTTCAACCCGAGCGGCGGCCGGAGGGGTGAGCCGGCTGGTCGATCGCTACGACCTGGTCATCTTCGACCTCGACGGTGTCATCTATCTGATCGACAAGCCGATCGCGGGCGCGTCCGAGACGGTCGAGCGGCTGCGGGCAGGCGGTACGGCGGTGGCGTACGTGACGAACAACGCGTCCCGCCGCGCCGCCGACGTCGCCGGGCTCCTGTCTGGCATGGGGGTAGCGGCCACCGCAGGGGAGGTGCTCACCTCGGCCGGTGCGGCTGCTGCCATGCTCGCACGCGACCTGCCGGGCGGCGCGCGGGTGTTGGTGGTCGGTGCGGCGGCTTTGGAGGACGAAATACGCGACGCCGGCCTGACGCCGGTGGACCGGTTCGAGGACACGCCGGCCGCGGTGGTGCAGGGCTACGGGCCGGATGTCGGCTGGCGGATCCTGGCCGAGGCGGCGTTGTCGGTGCGCGCCGGCGCGAAATGGGTAGCCACCAACACCGACCGTACGCTGCCCAGCCCACGCGGTCCGTTGCCGGGCAACGGCTCGCTTGTCGCGGTGCTGCGTACCGCCCTGAACCGCGAGCCGGACGTGGTGGTCGGCAAGCCGCAGCCGGCGCTGTTCACCACCGCGGCGTCGCTGTCGAACGCACGTCACCCGCTGACCGTGGGCGATCGCCTGGACACCGACATCGAGGGTGCGGTGAAGGCCGGCATGGACAGCTTGCTGGTGCTCACCGGGGTCAGCGGTCCGGGCGAGCTGCTGGCCGCACCGGCGGAGCGCCGGCCGACCTATGTGGCCGCCGACCTGTCCGCACTGTTCCAGCCGGCGGATGTGGCTCGCATCCCGCGCAGGGAGGCCGGCGAGCTGGGCGGGTGGCGCCTGGTCCGCGACGATTCCACAGTGGCATTGGACGGCCGCGGCGCACCGGTTGACGCGCTACGCCTGCTCTGCGCCCCGGCGTGGAACGGCGCGAAGATCCGGGCCGCGTCCGAGGCGGCGGCTCAGGTGCTCGACGACTGGAGCCTGACGGGTTAGACCCTCGCCGTACCGGCCGCGGGCGACGTTGCGGATCCCGCGGAGCCGCCGTGCTAGTCGACCAGTCCGGACTGATATGCGAAGACCACCAGCTGGGCGCGGTCACGGGCGGACAGTTTCACCATGGCGCGGCTGACGTGCGTACGGGCGGTCGCCGGGCTGACCACCAGGCGTTCGGCGATCTCGTCGTTGCTCAGCCCTTCGCCGACCAGGCCGACGATCTCGCGTTCCCGGTCGGTCAGCGCGTCGAGCTGCGGGTGAGGCTTCAGCACCCGCGTCGGGCGGGACGCGAATTCCCGTACCACCCTGCGCGTCACCGAAGGGGAGAGCAGAGCCTCGCCACCGGCCACCAGCCGGATCGCGCGGATCAGTTCGGCGGGCTTGGTGTCCTTGGTCAGGAAGCCGCTCGCGCCGTGGCGTAACGCGTCGAAGACGTACGCGTCGATCTCGAATGTGGTCAGCACGACCACGCGGGTGCCGGACAGCGCCGGATCGGCGGCGATCCGGCGGGTGGCCTCGATGCCGTCGATGCCCGGCATGCGCACGTCCATCAGCACCACGTCGGGGTGGTGTCTGCGGGTCTGTTCGACGGCGGCCAGCCCGTCCGCGGCCTCGGCGACGACGGTGAGGCCGTCCTCGCTGTTCAGCAGGGTGGTCAACCCGATACGTACGAGGTCCTGGTCGTCGGCGACGACCACCCGGACACCTCCGGTGTTCGCGTAATCAGTCATCGCTGTTCCCGGTGCGCTCGGACGGTCGGGAGGTCATCGGCGCACCGGCAGTGTCGCCCGGACCGCGAACCCGCCACCGGCGCGGGGACCCGCGTTCAGCTCGCCGCCCAGTGCGGTCGCCCGCTCACGCATGCCGGCTATTCCGTGGCCACCGTTGGACGACGACGGGACGCTGCCGCGCCCGGTGTCGTTCACCTCGATCGTCATGGTGTCGTGGCCGACCGCGACCCGCACCGCCGCGGTGGCCGTACCGGCGTGTCGCAGCACGTTGGTCAGTGACTCCTGGACGATCCGGTAGGCGGCCAGGTCGACCGCGGCCGGGAGGTCGCTGATCGGGCCCTCGACATCGACCCGAACCGGCACCCCGACGGCGCGGGTGCGGTCCACCAGCGCGTCGAGGTGGGCCAGGCCCGGAGCGGGGGAGCGGTCGTCAACCTCTTCCCCGCGGCGTACCGCGCCGAGTGTGGCGCGCAGCTCGTCGAGCGACTCTCGACTGGTGCGGCTGATGGCGGTCAGCGCCGCCGTGGCCTTCGACGGGTCGGCCGGCTGCTTGGCGAGCAGGTGCAACGCGATCTCGGCCTGCATGTTGATGGCAGCCAGCCCGTGCCCGACCACGTCGTGCACCTCCTGTGCCACCCGCATGCGTTCGGCGTCGGCCTGGCGACGGGTCTCGTCTCGGCGGTTCTGCAGTCGCTGCTCCCGGGTGACCCGCACGGTGACACCGAGCGCCAGTGGGGCGACCGCCCACGCGACGATCGGGACCACGTCGTCGAATCCGAAGTCCGTGCCGAGCAGACCGCACACCACGGTCGAGGCGGCGACCATTCCGGCGCTCATCGCCGATACCCGCAACGGGCGGTGCACGGCGACCGTGTAGAGCGCCGCGGCCAGGCTGAACAGAATCGGACCGTAGAACTGGCCGAGCAGCATGTACGCGCACACTGCTGCCGCCGCCACCACGAGCACCGGCACCGGGAACAACCGCCGGACCGACACCGCGAGTGCGGCGGCGACCACCGGCACATAGACCCACCAGCCGATCTCGGCGAGTCCGAGGTTGCGGGAGGCGGGTGCGGTGCCGACCAGGCCGAGGATCAGCAGGACGAGCATGAGCAGCCCGTCCAGCAGGAAACCCCGGATCCGGGTCATGGTGCCGATCCTTCCCGCGACGCGCAGCCGGCGAGCGTTCATCAAAGGATGTCACGCCCACGCAGCAGCGCCGCGCCCAGCGCGGCGAAGGCCAGCAGGTATCCCGCGACGACCACGGTGGCCTGGCCGCCGCCGACGAGCGCGGCCACGCCCGGGGTGTCCGCTCGCGCACCGATCGCCGCGACCAGCGAGCCCGCGTTCGGGCCGGGCAGGGCCTTCTGCAGCTGAGCCACCCAGTCAAGGAGCGGCGCAGCGATCAGCGACAGCAGATTCTGTACGGCCAGCAGCCAGACCAGGCCCAGGCCGACCGGCAGGGCGACGCCCCGCATCGCGATGGCCAGCAACGCGCCGAGCACCGTCCACATCGATGCGATCAGCCAGCCGGCGCCGATGCCGGTGACCAGGTCGATCGGGCCGGGCCAGGTGATCGGGCTGCTTTCGGCGGCCGCGATGACCCCGCTGGCCACCGCGCCCGCCGCGAATACCGCGAGCACGCCGGCCAGCGCCGCGAGGCAGGCCACGACGAGCTTGGCAGCGTAGACGCGCAACCGCGACGGATCCTGGGTCAACACGCTCTTCCAGGTGCCCCAGGCGTATTCGCTGCCGACGATGAGGACCCCGAGGATCAACATCAGCGCGCCGATGAAGACCGGCAGGCCGCCGACCGAGTTGCCGACGAGCTGGTCGGGCCGCAGCGCGGCGAGACCCCGGTCCGCGGTCGGGCCGGCGGTGCCGCCGGCGTATCCCGCGTACGGAACCAGGTAGGTGAATGTGAGGCTGAGCGTGAGGGCGACGACCAGCAGCGTCCAGACCGCCGGCCGGCGGGTGATTTTGAGTGCCTCGGCGCGAATGTCGTCATACATCGCTGCTCTCCCTGAGCGTGAGATCGAAGAAGGCCTGCTCGAGGCTGCGTTCGTGAGAGGTCAGCTCGCTGACCGCGAGGCCGGCGCGGACCAGTTCGGCGTTGACGGCGGCCGCCTCCTCGGGTGGGATTCCGAGGGCGAGCGCGCCGTCGACGACGCGCACCGCGTCGGCGCCCCAGCGCGCGCCGACCACCGAGGCGGCCCGTTCCAGCGGTGTGGCGACGACCCGGAGGGTGCGTTCGCCGCGTAGCTCGGCGACCGTGCTCTCGGCCACCAGCCGCCCGCGCGAGATCACGCCGACCCGGTCACACAGCTCCTGCACCTCGGTCATCAGATGACTCGAGAGCAGCACGGTGCAGCCCGCGGCACCGAGGCGCCGGACCAGCATGCGCATGTCGGCCATGCCGGCCGGGTCCAGGCCGTTGGTCGGCTCGTCCAGTACGACCAGGCGCGGGTCCTTGAGCAGCGCGGCCGCGACGCCCAGCCGCTGTTTCATGCCCAGTGAGTAGGCGGCGTACTTGTCGCCGGCGCGATCGGTCAGCTCGACCTGGTCGATTACGGCCGCGATCCGCTCGCGCGGGACACCTGCGTGCCGGGCCATCACGCGCAGGTTGTCCCGGCCGCTGAGGTACGGGTAGAACGCCGGTCCCTCGACCAGCGAACCGATCCGGCTCAGATGCCCGGACCCGGCCCCCCGGACGACGGCACGCCCGAACAGCCGAACCTCGCCGGAGGTCGGTTTGACCAGGCCCAGGAGCATACGAAGAGTGGTTGTCTTGCCCGCACCGTTCGGGCCGAGGAAGCCGTAGACCTCTCCGGCGCGCACCTGGAGGTCCAGAGCGTCGACCGCGGTGAGCGTGCCGTACCGCTTGGTTAGTCGTCGTGTCTCGACTGGTGGAGTCATACTCCGACTCTGGCCGCCGCGGTCAGTGGCCACGTCCGTCGGTGGGCGATGTTTCGCGTACGCCCGCTGACGTATTCCGGCCCCTCGACGTCGGCGGGATGCGAGGCTCCACGACGGACCGTCACGACAAGCCGGTCAGAGCAGCTTGCGCAGCTTCAGCAGGTCGAACGGGTTGGCCTTGATGGAGACCTGGCGGGACGCGACCGCCCTGGTGACGTCCAGCCGGCCCTGTACCAGGGCGATCAGGTCGTCGCTGTTGGCGATCAGGGCGATCTTGGCCTTGGTGTTGTCCCCATCGGCGATGTCGACCAGGCGACCGTCGATGAGCCGGGCGTGGAATGCCGCGCCCAGGTCGGGGATCCGGCAGGCGAGCGTACGGTCGAAGTCGAGCTTGCCGCGGGTCTCCGCGTTCGCATCGAGGCGTGCGGCGAAGTCGTGCAGCGCCTGCCGGCACTGGTCCAGGCTGGCCATTCGAAGTCCTCCTCCACAACACCACCGATGATGTCCGCACGGTAGCGCACGATCTCCGACGCACCGCCCGGTAGCGTGACAACCGACGCGAAGGAGGGCGACATGCAGGACGCATGGCGGGCGTATCTGGAGATGGCGCTCGGACTCACCGAGGCACCGCGCAAGAAGGCCCAGAAGGTGGCCGGGGAGCTGGTCAACCGCGGCGGCGCGACCGCGGCGCAGCTACAGGGGCTGGTCGAGGACCTGATGTCCACCGGCATGGCGAACCGGGAGGCACTGACCAACATCGTCCGGTACGAGGTGGACAAGGCGCTCGGCGTCGTCGGCCTGGCCACCGCCGACGAGGTGTCGGAGCTGACCGCCCGCGTCCGCGAGCTGGAGCGGCAACTCCGTGATGCGCAGGCCCGGGCGGTCGCGGCCGAGGCCGCCGTGCCGGTTGCGGGCGGTGGCGCGGGCACCGGTGGGGATCGGCTGAACAAGCCGGCGCCGATGCCGGCCAAGACGGCGAGGAAGGCGGTGGCGAAAAAGGCCTCGAAGGCGCCGCCGAACCAGATGCCGCAGGCCGCCACCACCCGTGCCGCGACGGCCAAGAAGGCGGCCGCGGCCAAGACGACCGCGGCCAAGACGGGCCCGACGAAGGCGGCGCCGGCCAAGATCACGCCGTCGGCGCCGGCCAAGGTCACGCCGTCGGCGCCGGCCAAGGTCACGCCGTCGGCGCCGGCCGGCACGGCCGAGTCACCGATCGCCGGGGTGAAGGGGGCCGCGGCGGCGACCGAGTTGCCGGCGACTTCGCCCGCGAAGAAGACGGCGGCGAAGAAGACGGCGGCGAAGAAGGCCGCCGAGAAGAAGACACCTGCCACGAAGGCGATGCCGGCCCAATCCGGCCCGGCCCAGGCCGGCCCGGCCCAATCCGGCCCGGCCCAATCCGGCCCGGCCCAATCCGGCCCGGCCCAGTCCGGCCCGGCCCAGTCCAGCCCGGCCCAGTCCACGAACCCGACACCGGAGGCCTGATGTCGTACCCGTTCACACCGAAGCCCGGACCCCCACCTGGATTCCATGCGCCGATCGAGAACTCGGTGGAGCGGAATCCCGTGGAAGAGATCCCGGCGGAGGAGGACTGGGTGGCCGAGGACTGGGCGGCCGAGGACTGGGCGGCCGAGGATCCGGCCGCCGGGATCCACGACACAACCGGCACCGGGCACCCGGCGGTCGACGCGGTGCTGCGATCGCTGGCGAACGCCGCTCGGTTGCCCCTGGCCGAGCAGATCGCCGAGTACGAGGCGGCGCACCAGGTGCTGCGGGAAACCCTGGCCGGCATTGACGGGTAGGTTCTGATGGCGCCCCGCGCGCGTCTCGACGCCGAGCTCGTCCGGCGAAAGCTGGCCCGGTCGCGGGACCACGCCGCGGCGCTGGTGGCGGCCGGCCGGGTGCAGGTCCGCGGCACGGTGGCCCGCAAGGTGGCCGCGATGATCGACCCGGCGGACCCGGTGCTGGTGACCGGGGCGGACCCGGCGACCGAGTACGTCTCCCGCGGCGGGCACAAGCTGGCCGGCGCCCTCGGGGTCTTCGCGCGGGACGGGCTGACCGTGACCGGCCGGCGGTGCCTGGACGCGGGCGCGTCCACCGGCGGGTTCACCGACGTGCTGCTGCGGGCCGGCGCGGCCCGGGTGATCGCGGTGGACGTCGGGTACGGGCAGCTCGCCTGGTCACTGCGTACCGATGATCGGGTCGTGGTCCTGGAGCGAATGAATGTCCGCGGCCTGACCGCGGACGCCATCGGCGGCCCGGTCGATCTGACCGTGGCGGATCTGTCGTTCATCTCGCTGCGGCTGGTGCTGCCCGCGCTGGCCGCCTGCACCGCGCCGGACGGCGACCTGGCGCTGATGGTCAAACCGCAATTCGAGGTGGGCAAGGACCGGGTCGGTTCCGGCGGCGTGGTGCGCGACCCGGATCTTCGGGCCGAGGCGGTGCTCGACGTCGCGGCGACGGCGGAGGAACTGGGACTCGGGGTGGCCGGAGTGACCGCCAGCCCGCTGCCGGGCCCGAGCGGGAACGTGGAGTTCTTCGTCTGGTTCCGCCGCGATGCCCCGCCCGTCGAGCCGGAGCGGGTGCGTACCGTAGTCGCCGCCGGGCCGTCCGGCGAGGTAACGTCCGGCGAGCCGGCATCGTCCCCGCTGTCGGAGCTCCCCGTGGAGGAATCCCCATGAGTCGTGCCGCCTTGCTGGTCACGCACACGGGACGCCGGCAGAGTGCCGCACACGCGCGACAGGTCGCCCGCGACCTGCTGGACGCCGGGTTCGAGGTGCGCGTGGTCGCCGAGGACATCGGCGACCTGGAACTTCCGCCCGGCGTGATCGCGGTGGACGGCCCGGACGCCGCGGAGGGTGCCGAGATCGTGTTCGCGCTCGGCGGGGACGGCACGTTCCTGCGCGCGGCCGAGCTGGCCCGGCCGGCCAAGGCTCCGATGCTCGGCATCAACCTCGGCCACGTCGGCTTCCTGGCGGTGGCCGAGACCGGCGACATCGATCAGGCCGTACAGGATGTGGTGGAAGGCACGTACACCGTGCACGAGCGGCTCACGCTGGACGTGCGGGCCGAGTACGACGGGCGGCTGATCGCCGATTCCTGGGCGCTCAACGAGGTGACCGTCGAGAAGGGACAGCGGGCCCAGATGCTGGAGCTGCTCGTCGACGTCGACGGCAGGCCGCTGTCCCGCTACGGCTGCGACGGCGTGGTGTGTGCCACGCCGACCGGCTCCACCGCGTACGCGTTCTCAGCCGGCGGCCCGGTGGTCTGGCCCGAGGTGGAGGCGCTGCTGCTGGTGCCGATCAGCGCGCACGCCCTGTTCAGCAAGCCGCTGGTCACCGCGCCGACCTCCAGCTTCGCGATCACCGTGGACCCGTACACGTTCTTCGCGGTGCTCTGCTGTGACGGCCGGCGCACCTGGGACCTACCGCCCGGGGCGCAGATCACGGTGAAGCGCGGCGAGTTGCCGGTGCGTCTGGTCCGGCTCGCGCCGCGCCCGTTCACCGACACGCTGGTGGCCAAGTTCGCCCTGCCGGTGGACGGCTGGCGCGGAAATCGACGCTGAACCATCGCCGGCGGGGACACAGACATCGATCGCTCGCCGCACGTGGTGGGCATTTGTCATGGGCCCCCACTACCCTCTGGCGTGTGCTGGAGGAACTGCGGATCAGCGGGCTCGGCGTCATCGACGACACGACGCTGCGGCTGACGTCGGGCATGAACGTCATCACCGGTGAGACCGGCGCCGGCAAGACCATGGTGGTGACCGGGCTCGGCCTGCTGTTCGGCGGCCGCGCCGACGCCGGCCGGGTGCGTGCCGACCCGGGTCGCGCGGTGGTCGAGGGCAGGCTGCGGCTCGACGGGTCACTGGCCGACGCGGTGACCGAGCGCATCACCGAGGCGGGTGCCGAGGTCGACGACGACGGCAGCGTCCTGTTGAGCCGGACCGTGACGATCGAGGGGCGGTCGCGCGCGCACATCGGCGGCCGCAGCATGCCGGTGGCGATGCTCAGCGAGGTCGGCGAGCAGACCGTCGCCGTGCACGGCCAGTCAGACCAGCTCCGGTTGTTGCGCCCGGCCGAGCAGCGGGCCGCGCTCGACCGGTTCGCCGGGCCGGAACACGAGAAGCTTCTGCAGACGTATCGGGAGGCGTACCTGCGGTGGCGCGCGGTGGTCGACGACCTGGCCGACCGGCGCCGCAACGCCCGCGAACGCACCCAGGAGGCCGACCTGCTCAAACTCGGCCTGGCCGAGATCAGCCGGGTCGACCCGCAGCCCGGTGAGGACGACGAGCTGCGTGCCGAGGCGCAGCGGCTCGAGCATGCCGAGGGGTTGCGGGTGGCCGCGGCCCAAGCGGCGCAGGCCCTGGCCGGTGGTGTCGAGTCCGCCGACGACACGCCGGACGCGGCCCTGTTGCTCGGCACGGCGCGGCGCACGCTCGAGGCGCAGGCGTCGGTGGATCCGGCGCTCGGCGACCTGGCCGGCCGGCTGGAGGAGGCGGCGACACTGGTCGGCGACGTCTCCGCGGAGTTGTCCGCCTATCTGGGGATGCTCGACGCCGACCCGGCCCGGCTGGAGGCGATATACGAGCGGCGGGCGGCGCTGCGCGGGCTGACCCGCAGGTATGCCGACGACGTCGACGGCGTCATCGCCTGGGCGGATCACGCGCGGACCCGGCTGGCCGCGCTCGACAGCTCCGACGAACTCCTCGAGGAGCTGGACAGGGAACGCCAGCGGCTGGCGGCGACGGTGGGCGAGCTGGGCGGCCGGCTGACCGCGGCCCGGCAGGAGGCGGCCGACCGGTTCTCCGCCGACGTGAGCGTGGAGCTGACCGGTCTGGCCATGCCGCATTCCAAGGTCGAGGTGGCCGTGGTACCGCGGGCCGACGGGCCGGGCCCGGACGGCGCGGACGATGTGGAGCTGCGGCTTCTGGCCCACCGGGGTGCGCCCTCGCTGCCGCTGCAGAAGGGCGCGTCGGGCGGCGAGCTGTCCCGGGTCATGCTGGCCATCGAGGTGGTGTTCGCCGGGGCGGGCGGCCCGCCGACGCTGGTCTTCGACGAGGTGGACGCGGGCGTCGGCGGTCAGGCGGCGGTGGAGATCGGGCGGCGGCTGGCCCGGCTGGCGCGTACGCACCAGGTGCTGGTGGTGACGCACCTGCCCCAGGTGGCGGCGTTCGCCGACCGGCACCTGGTGGTCGCCAAGGACACCACCGGCGCGATCACCACGAGTGGCGTGCGGATCGTGGAGGAGACCGAGCGGGCGCGTGAGCTGGCCCGGATGCTGGCCGGCCTGCCGGACTCGGATCTCGGCATCGCCCACGCGGAGGAACTGCTGGCCGTGGCGGGACGGGAGAAGCGCACCTGAGGCCCCCGCGGAACGGCGGCGGAACCGAGCGGACGGAACCTGGATTGTTGCGGTCGGTGACCAGAAGATTCGTACCGTTGATTTGATCTGTCGATTTGCCCTTTTTATGGGTCACTCTGAGCATGTCGCGTGCCGGCCGCGTGATCGGGCGTGTCAGGATTGCCAGGATGCGACTTCCCACCCTGCGCCGGACCCGGACGGTCGAACCGGGAGCGTTCTCCGGCATCGCCCGCGTCGACCGCCGGACCAAGCGCCTGGTCGGGCGGTTGCGTCCGGGCGAGGTGGCGGTGATCGACCACGTCGACATCGACCGGGTCGCCGCCGACTCGCTGGTCGCCGTCGGCGTCTCCGCGGTGCTGAACGCCAAGCCGTCGATCTCCGGCCGGTATCCGAACCTCGGGCCCGAGGTGCTCATCCAGGCCGGCATCGTGCTGATCGACGACCTCGGTGACGACTTCTTCGAGCGGATCACCGAGGGGCAGCCGGTCAGCATCGAGGGCGACACCGTGCTGATCGACGGCGAGCCGATCGCCACCGGCGTGCGACAGGACGCGGAGAGCGTGGCCACCGCGATGGCGGACGCCCGCGAGGGCCTGTCGGTGCAGCTCGAGGCGTTCGCCGCGAACACGATGGACTACCTCAAGCACGAGCGCGACCTGCTGCTCGACGGCGTCGGCGTGCCGGACGTGACAACGGACATCGCCGGGCGGCACGTTCTGATCGTGGTCCGGGGCTATGACTACAAGGCCGACCTCGACGTCCTGCGGCCGTACATCCGCGAGTTCAAGCCCGTGCTGATCGGCGTGGACGGCGGCGCCGACGCGCTGGTCGAATCGGGCTACACCCCCGACATGATCATCGGCGACATGGACTCGGTCACCGACGACGTGCTGCGCTGCGGCGCCGAGGTGGTCGTGCACGCGTACCCGGACGGCCGGGCTCCGGGGCTGGACCGGGTGCGCCAGCTGGACGTCGCGGCACTGACCTTTCCGGCCGCGGCCACCAGCGAGGACCTGGCGATGCTGCTGGCCGACGAGAAGGGCGCCTCGCTGATCGTCGCGGTGGGCACCCACGCCAACCTGGTGGAGTTTCTCGACAAGGGCCGCGGCGGCATGGCGTCCACCTTCCTGACCCGGCTCAAGGTCGGCGGAAAACTGGTCGACGCCAAGGGGGTGAGCCGGCTCTACCGGCAGAGCATCTCCGGCTCCTCGCTGCTGCTGCTGGTGCTCTCCGCCGTCGCGGCGATGGCGTCCGCGGTGGCGGTGTCCACGGTCGGCAAGGCTTACCTCGCCGTGGTGTCCGAGTGGTGGGACAATCTCGTGTTCCAGCTCGGCCACCTCTTCTGATGAATCTCAAGGGATTAGCGGCGTGATCAACTTTCGGTACCACGTGGTGTCGCTCACCGCGGTCTTCCTGGCCCTGGCCATCGGCCTGGTCGTGGGCACCGCCGCGCTCAACGGGCCGGTCGCCGACAGCCTTCGGGAGCAGGTGACCGCGGTCAGCCGGGACAACAGCAACCTGCGCGACCAGCAGAACCAGTTCCGGGACGAACTCAACCGGGCGCAAGACTTCGCCTCCGAAGTGTCGCCGGCACTGCTCAACGGCAAGCTGACCGGTCGCAAGATCCTCGTCGTGGCGCTGCCGAACACCACCGACTACACCGATCAGGTGATCTCGATGCTGACCGTGGCCGGTGCGGACATCACCGCCAAGGTCAGCCTGCAGGAGAAGTTCTTCGAGCCGGGCAACGACGTCGAGCTGCTGGACCTCGCCGAACAGGCGTCGCAGCCGACCATCCCGGCGGCCGGCCTGCCGATGAACAGTTACGGCGTGGAGACCTCCAGCGCCCTGCTCGCCGTGGCGCTGGAGCAGCAGACCCCGGCGGTCGCCGCGGCCGACCTGACCGCCGTGCTGGCGGCCTACTCCGAGCCCGGCTACCTCGCCGTGGACGACGACGCGGTCGGCGGCGCCGAGGCCGTGGTGGTCATCTCCGGGCTGCCCGCCACCGACACCAACGCCGCCAAGAAGAGCCAGGCCGCGGTCACGGTGGCCACCCAGTTCGCCAAGGACAAACCGCTCGTGGTGGCCGGGGACGGGGTGATCAACGGCAACCTCGTCGCCCAGATCCGTGCCGACCCGGCCCTGGTCAAGACCATCTCCACGGTGGACAACGCCAGCTCCACGCAGGGTCAGCTGACCACCGCGCTGGCCGTCGTCGAGCGGGTCGTGCAGGGCGAGGTCGGCCAGTACGGCGTCGCCGCCGGGGCCACCGCGCTGGTGCCCAAGGCCGCCAGCTAGCCCGCGGTCCCTAGACTCTGCGCTCATGGCCACTGGAGTTCCCGGCTCGTTCGGCGTCGGCGCGTCCGCCGCCCGCGCGGCTCTCGCCTGGATCCGCCGCGACCCGCGCGTGGCAGAGCTGGATCGCACCAACTTCCGCGGCCGGACGGTGACGCTGGCGGGCGGGCCGGCGCTCGCCGCGGGCGCCACTCTCGGCGCCGTGCTGAGCGCGCCCTCGGGGCGGCGGGCCGCCGCCGCGTTCACCGCCGGTGCGGTGTCCGGTGCGGTGGGCTTCTACGACGACGTGGTGGGTAATCGGCCGGAGCAGAAGGCGGCCAAGGGCTTCGCCGGTCACCTGGGCGCGGTGCGCGAGGGCCGGGTGACCAGCGGTCTGGTCAAGATCGCCGGGGTCGGTGGTGCCGCGCTGGTGGCCTCGGCGCTGCTCGGCGGCCGCAAGCGTGACGTCCTGCTCGGCGCCGGCGTGATCGCCGGTACGGCGAACCTGCTGAACCTGCTCGACCTGCGGCCCGGCCGGGCGATCAAGGCCGGCCTGCTCATCGGGGCGCCGCTGGGCGGCGCGGCCGCGGGAACTCTGGGTGCCGCGGCCGCGTTGCTGCCGAGCGACCTCAACGAGGAGATCATGCTCGGCGATGCCGGGGCCAACGCCCTGGGCGCGCTTCTCGGCGTGGCGCTGGCGGCACGGACCGGGACGGCCGGGCGGGCGCTCGCGTTGACCGTGCTGACCGGGCTCACCGCGGCCAGCGAGAAGGTCAGCTTCACCAGGGTCATCCAGGACACGCCCTGGCTGCGGCGGCTGGACGAGCTGGGCCGTCGCGGGCCGTGACCCCGCAGCCCGTGGCAACGAGGACCGCGACCGCGCGGATCGCCGGGGCCGCGGCGGTCATCACGATTCTGACCGTCGTCTCCAGGATCGCCGGCTTCGGCCGCACCTTCGTCTTCCTGCACACCGTGGGCGACGGCGGGCTGGCCAACATCTACAACGCCGCCAACACCATCCCGAACATCGTCTTCGAACTGGTCGCCGGTGGCGCCCTGGCGAGTCTCGTGGTGCCGCTGCTGGCGGGCGCGGTGGCCGACGGCGACCGGGAGCGTATCGACGCGGTCACCTCGGCGTTGCTCACCTGGGTGCTCACCCTCCTGGTCCCGCTCGCCGTGATCATCGCGCTGGCCGCCGGTGCGATCACCGCACTGCTGCCCGGCGTACCGGACGAGCACCGCGAGGTGGCGGCGAGCATGCTGCGGGTGTTCGCGCCGCAGCTGCCGCTGTACGGGATCGGCATCGTGCTCACCGGCGTGTTGCAGGCACATCACCGGTTCGCCTGGCCGGTGATCGCGCCGCTGCTGTCCAGCGTCACCGTGATGTCCGCGTACCTCTCCTACGCCGCGGTCGACGGGGCGCGCAGCGGCTTCGCCGGGCTCAGTGCCGCCGGCGAGTCAACCCTGTCGATCGGCACCACGCTCGGCGTCGTGGTGCTCGCGCTGTGTCTGATCATCCCGGTGCGCCGGCTGAAGCTGCGGCTTCGGCCGCGCTACCGGTTCCCCGGCGATGAGGGGCGCCGGGCGATCCGGTTGGGTTGGGCCGGCGCGGTCACGGTCGGCTCACAGCAGGTGATGATCGCCGTGGTCATCGCGCTCTCCGTGTCCGGCGGACTGACCCCGTTCAACGCCGCCCAGACGGTGTTCCTGCTGCCCTGGGCGGTGCTCGCGGTGCCGCTCGCCACCGCGGTCTACCCGGCCTTGTCGGCGGCGGCGAGCGGACGCGACGAGGAGACATACCGGAGGGCGCTGGCCGGGACCGCGCGCTCGGTGGTGTTGCTGGCCGGCCTGGGCGGGGCGGCGCTGGCCGCCTTGGCGGTGCCGGCGGCGCACCTGGTCGGCACCGAAGCGGCGGCGCCCGGCATCGCCGGGTTCGCGCCCGGGCTCCTCGGCTATGCGCTGTTCGCCCTGCTCTCCCGGGCGCTGTATGCGCGCGGCGCCACCGTCGCTGCGGCGGCCTCCACCGCGGCCGGCTGGGGGATCGCCGCGATCGCTGCGGTCATGTTGAGCGCGGCGCTCGGCGACGTCCGGCAGGTGCTCGCGCTCGGCCTGGCGAACTCGGTCGGCATGTCGGGTATCGGGGTCCTGCTGGTGCTCGCGGTACGCCGCCACGCGGGCCCCGGCGCGCTCACCGGGCTGGGCCGGGCCACCGCGGCCGCCATCGTGTCGGCTGTCGTCGCCGCCCTCGCGGGCTGGGGCACGGTGACCGCCGCCGGGCAGTGGATGGGCCCGGGTGCGCCGCGCAGCCTCGTGCAAGGCTTGCTCGGTGGGGTCGTGGTGCTGATCGCGTACGCGGCAGCGGCGTACCTGTTCGATCGCCACGACGTGCGTCCGCTGGCCCGGATGCTGCGGAGAACGCGTGGGGAGGAGACGGCGTGAGCGCGTGGCGCGGTTCGGTGGCCCTGGTGCTGGCCTCCAGCACCGGCGGCGTCGGGCAGCACGTCGCCTCGCTGGCCCGCGGCCTGACCGCGGCCGGTTGTCCGGTGCTGGTCTGCGGCCCGGCGGCCACCGACGAGCTGTTCGGCTTCTCCGCGGCCGGTGCCGGCTTTCAGGCGGTGGAGATCCCGGCCGCCCCGGGCCCGCAGGACTCCGGCGCCGTCCGTGCGCTGCGCCGCGCCCTGGCCGTCCGCGATCTCGACGTGGTTCACGCGCACGGGCTGCGCGCCGGGTTCGTCGCCGCGCTGGCCCGGCCGACCGTGCCGCTGGTCGTGACGCTGCACAACGCCGTGCTGGCGCGCGGGCTGCGGGCTCGGGCATCGGTACTGGTCGAGCGGGTGGTGGCACGGACCGCGACGGTGATCCTGGGCGCCTCCGAGGACCTGGTGGACCGCGCACGCGAACTCGGCGCCCGCCGTGCCCGGCTGGGTGCGGTGGCCGCGCCGGCGATGGCCCCGCCGAAGCGTTCCCGGGCCGCGGTCCGGGCCGAGTTCCGGCTCGCCCCGGACACCCCGCTGATCCTCTCGGTCGGCCGGCTGCACCCGCAGAAGCGCTACGACCTGCTCATCGACGCCGCCTCGCGGTGGCGGGAGCTGGAACCCGCACCGGTGGTCGTGGTGGCCGGTTCCGGGCCGAGCTACATGGACCTGGCGCAGCACGCCAGCCGCCAGCGCGCCCGGTTGTACCTGCTCGGGCACCGCGACGACGTGCCCGATCTGCTCTCCGGCGCCGATCTGGCGGTGGTGACCAGCGACTGGGAGGCGCGGCAGTTGTTCGCACAGGAGGCGCTGCGCGCCGGCGTACCGCTGATCACCACCGCGGTGGGCGGGTTACCCGGCCTGGTCGGCGACGCGGCCGTGCAGATTCCGCCGAGCGACGTCGACGCGCTCGACAGGGCGGTGCGACACCTGCTGGCAGATCCCGCGGTACGCGCCGACTACGCCGCCCGAGGCATCGCGCGGGCCGCCGGGTGGCCCGGTGAACAAGACACCGTC
>Ga0081539_10003863_pt1 | contig 17558 bp, 14 predicted proteins | sample TabmetS4T2R2_FD_71023 | JGI IMG/M metagenome (GOLD analysis project Ga0081539, IMG submission 71023) | Tabebuia heterophylla rhizosphere microbial communities from the University of Puerto Rico - S4T2R2 | ecosystem: Host-associated > Plants > Roots > Rhizosphere ...
CTAATCAAGGCAACGACCCCGTGATCATGAAAGATGCCGGCTCACCCGTGCGCTGCCGGACACGATCATCCAGGCCATTTCGCAACAGCCCGCCCGGCTGGGCAGCTGATACTGCGTTGTTCTCGCCCTTTGCTGTCACGCGACTTTCCATCTGCGGTCGCCCAGGGTGGCGACGATGTCGAGGTGGCCGCCAAGGGTGGCGACGTAAGCACGGACGACGTCGATGCCGGAGATCTCACCGTGCAGGGCCGGCGCGAGAGCGCGCAGCTCCTCACCGAGTGCGGTGAGCAGGAGCACCGACTCCGGCGGCGCGTACAGCGGTAACAGCGCGGTGGGGTTGCCCTTGGTGGCCAGACCCAGGTAGCGGCGCAGCCCATAGAGCACCAGGTCGGTGTCCCCGGGACCGGATCGGGTGCCCTCGGGCTGCGTGCGGAAGACGTAGCGTTCCGCACGCCGGCCACCCGCCCCCGGGCCGACACCGAGCACGACGTTCGCCGGCTCCACGAACACGCCCATCTCATCGTGGTCGTCGGTACCCGCGATGGCGATCCCATGCACGCCCGAGCCGACGACGGTGCGCAGGATCTCCCCGCCCAACGCCGCCGCACGGTCACCGTGCTCGGTAAGTCCGACCAGGGAATCCTCGATCACGACGACGATGGTCCCACGTTGGTACGGCGGTTCCGGAACGGATTACCCGCCAGCTCCGGCGCGGGCGCCCCCAGACAGACGCGGCGCAGACCGTGGGAGGTGGGAGCGTGGGAGCGCTCTCGAACTACCCTTTCATGGGGCGAATCCCTGTCGGTGGATCACGAGGTGAGAGGCCCATGGCTCTGCAGGACTACCCCCGCATTTCGCTGCTGTTCGGGCCGTCACCCGTGCACCCGTTGGAACGGGTTGCCGCTCACCTGGGTGGCGCGAGCGTCTGGGCCAAGCGGGAGGACTGCAACGCGGGCCTGGCGTTCGGCGGCAACAAGGTGCGCAAGCTGGAGTACCTGGCGGCCGAGGCGATCGACCAGGGCTGCGACACGCTGGTCTCCATCGGCGGGGTGCAGTCGAACCACACTCGCGCGGTTGCCGCGGTCGCCGCCCGGCTCGGGCTGAAATGCGTTCTGGTTCAGGAGTCTTGGGTCGACTGGCCGGACTCGGTGTACGACCGGGTGGGCAATATCCTGCTGTCCCGGCTGATGGGCGCCGACGTCCGGCTGGTGCAGGCCGGATTCGGCATCGGCTTCAAGGAGAGCTGGGAGTCGGCGCTGGCCGAGATCGAAGCTGGCGGGGGGAAGCCGTACCCGATCCCGGCGGGAGCGTCGGACCATCCGCTGGGCGGGCTGGGCTTCGCCCGGTGGGCCGCCGAGGTGGAGCAGCAGGAGCGCGAACTTGGGGTGTTCTTCGACACCGTGATCGTCTGCTCGGTGACCGGCAGCACACAAGCCGGGATGGTCGCCGGGTTCGCCGCGCTGCAGCAGGCCGGATCCCGAACGCGCCGGGTGCTCGGCATCGATGCCTCCGCCACGATCGACCAAACCCGTGATCAGATCCTGCGGATCGCCCGGTCCACCGCCCGGCTGCTCGACATCGAGCGGGACCTCGGCCCCGCCGACGTCGAACTCGACGGCCGGTACCACGCCGGGGTGTACGGCATCCCGGATGACGCGACGCTGGAGGCGATGCGGCTGGCCGCGCGGTTGGAAGGAATGATCACCGATCCGGTCTACGAGGGTAAGTCGATGGCCGGGCTGATCGATCTGGTGTCGCGCGGCGAGATCGAGCGGAACTCCACGGTTCTGTTCGCGCATCTCGGCGGGCAGCCCGCCATCAACGGATACAGCGCCCTGTTCCGCTGACTCCGCGTACCCCACCCCTCAGGAGGGCAGCGTCGCGAGGAAGTCCAGGAGCAGGGTGGTGAGGGTGTCCGGGGCGTCCAGCGGGATCCAGTGCCCGGCGTCCTCGATGCGCTCGTACCGCCACGGGCTGGTGACGAACCGGCTCGACGCCGTCATCCCGTCCTCGAGGAGCGCGAAGTCCCCGCTGCTCCACACCCCATGACGGGCATGCCGATGGGGGGCAGCTCCGGCGGCGGCGCCACCAAGGACTGCGGGGACAGGACCCCGCGGTAGGGGCCGAGGCTCGCGGTGAGCGGCAGCCTGCTGCACCGAGCCCTCTCCCGCCGCTGACGACGCGTTGGCGATAGAGGTCCTGGTGTCCTGAAGCCACACCGGGGCCGGTCATGCCGGTGGTGGTGCTGTGGTGCGGCGGACCACGAGCCGCGGTGACGTGGAGACGAAGGCTGAGGCGCGGTCTCGGTCGGCGATGCGTTGCAGCAGTAGGGCGGCGGCGTCGGCGCCGATCTGGCGGCCGGCTTGGTCGACGCTGGTCAGGCCGATCGGGCCGACGGCGGCGAAGCGGGTGTTGTCGTATCCGGCGAGGGAGATGTCGTCCGGTACGGTCAGCCCTGCTTCGGTGATGGCGGTCAGCACGCCCATGGCGGCGATGTCCGCGCCGGCAAAGATGGCTGTCGGCCGGGTGGACCGGTTCAGCAGTCGTTGCGCGGCGGAGTACCCGCCTTCCTCGGTGTAGCTGGTGGACACGACGTCGATCTGGTCGGTGAGGCCGCGTGCCCGCATGGCCCGCCGGTAGCCCTCGGCGCGGACGGAGTTGGGCATCTCGACGGCGAGTGTGGCGTCGTTCTCGCGATGCTCGATGTGCGCGATCCGGCGGTGTCCGAGATCGGCGAGGTGGTCCACGATGAGCGCCGCGCCGAGGGCGTCGTCGTCCACGACCGTGTCGTGGTGTGCAGAGCGGGTGTGCCGGCCGATCACCACCATGGGTACGGTTTCGGCGGTGTGGTTGAGCTGCGCCCGTGTCGCGGTGGGCGCGACGAGCACCATGCCGTCCATGCCGCGGTCGATCAATGCGTCGGTGACCCGTGATTCCGGCTCGTGCCCGCAGAAGCTGGTACCGAGCAGCACCTGGTAATCGGTGCCGTCCAGCTGCTGCACGAAGCCGTCGACGATGTCGGGGAAGAACGGGTTGCGCAGGTCGGGAAGCATCATGCCGATCGTGTACGTCTGACCGCGCATGCCGCGGGCGGCGGTCCGCGGCCGGTAGCCGAGTTCGGTGATCGCGGCGGTGACGCGTTCCCGCATCGCCGGGCTGACGCCGTAGGCGTTGCGAATGACCTTCGAGACGGCGGTGGTGGATACGTTGGCGTGGGCCGCGACGTCGATGATGGTCACCCGTCGTGGGGGTGCTACTGGCTCCATCGGGATCCTCCTCGGCACGCCTGGGCAACGTTTAACACAGGCTTGCGGGCCGGATCAACGGCGGGAGCAGGTCGTCGGCCCACGCTCATCCATCATCACGGCCGTGCCTTTCCCACCTGACGTGCCCTGACACCGATTCGTGACCGGGAGATCGCCGTTGACACCCTTGACGGTCGCCGGGCGCACTCCTAGTGTGAGCGGACTGCTACGGGAAACGTTACCCAAAGGGGAGCTGGTCTGATCCGGACCCGCGGCCAAACCGGGCCGCCCGGCGACTCCTGCTGACTGACATGCCCTGTTCAACCGCAATGAACGGCGCCGCGCATCGGATGAAACCTTTCAGAGCTGGCCGAGGTGAGCTGATGGCGATCACATCACGGGACCGCTCGTCCACGGTCTCGCGCCCGGCGCCGGCGGCGGTGGCGCGTGGCTCCCGCGTCCGCACGACACCGCCGTGGTGGTTCGCCGCGCCTGCCATGCTGCTGTTCGCCTTTGTCGTCCTGGTCCCCAGCATCCGCGGTGTGTGGTACGCCTTCACCGACTGGGACGGCTTGGACCCGCACTTCTCGTTCATCGGGTTGGGGAACTTCCGCGACCTGTCCGATGACCCCGACGCACGACAGGCCATCCGGAACACGCTGCTGATCGCGGTCGCGATCACGGTGATCCAGAACGGCATCGGGCTGCTGCTGGCGCTGGGGATCAACTCGGTCATCAAGTCGCGCAACGTCCTGCGGGTCTTCCTGTTCGCGCCGGCGGTGGTGACGCCGATCGTGACGGCGTACCTGTGGCGCAACCTGCTGGGTCCCGATGGCGCGGTGAACAGCCTGCTCGGCGCGGTCGGCCTTGACTCTTGGCAGCGCAACTGGCTGGGGGACCCTGGGCTGGCGCTGTGGTCGATCGTCGGTGTGATCGTGTGGCAGTACGCCGGCTACTCCATGGTCATCTTTCTGGCGGGCCTCCAGTCAGTCCCCAGGGAGATCCATGAGGCCGCCGCGATCGACGGGGCCGGGCCGATCCGCCGATTCTGGTCGGTGACGCGGCCGCTGCTCGCGCCGGCGTTCACGATCAACCTGATGCTGTCGATCATCGGCGGGATCAAGCTGTTCGATCAGGTGTGGGCGCTGACCGGCGGGGGACCGGGACATGCGTCGGACACGCTCTCGACGCTGATCTACAAGGACGCGTTCACCCTCGGGGAGTTCGGGTACAGCATCGCGCTGGCTGTGGTCCTCACGATCGTCGTGGCGGTCATCTCCGCCGGCCAGTACACGGTGCTGGCACGCCGGGAGCGAGACGTCGCATGACCCGTTACCGGCCGCGCACCTTCGCGCTGGAGCTGACGATGATCGCCGTCGCACTGGTGGTCGGGTTCCCTGTCTACGTCCTGGTGAACCTCGCCGTGCGGGCGCCGTCGGACACCTCCTCGCCGCTGCGGCCCACCACGGCGCCGATCCTGACGAACTTCACCGACGCCTGGAAGCAAGGCGCGCTCGGCGGTGCCTTGGCCAACAGCCTCCTGGTGACGACGGCGAGCGTCGTCATCGTGCTGGGGATCTCGTCCCTCGCGGCCTACCCGTTGGCGCGATCCACCGCGCACTGGTCGCGCGGGGTGTTCCTGCTGATGATGCTGGGGCTGATCCTGCCGTTCCAGCTGGCGACCCTGCCGCTGTACCAGACCATGCGTGACCTCGGCCTGCTCGGCCAGGCGTGGGCACTGATCCTGTTCTACTCCGGGCTGCAGGTGCCGTTCACGATGTTCTTGTACGTCGGTTTCCTGCGCGGTCTGCCCCGGGAGTTCGAGGACGCGGCATTCATCGACGGCTGCGGGCCCTGGCAGGCCTTCCGGTACGTGGTGTTCCCGATGCTGCGGCCGATCACGGTCACCGCACTGGTGCTGAACGCCGTCTTCGTGTGGAACGACTTCTTCACGCCACTGCTGTACCTCAGCGGCAGCGGACAGCAGACGCTGCCCGTCGCGGTGGCCGGGTTCGTCGGGCAGTACGTGTCGGAGTGGAACCTGATCTTCGCCGCATTGCTGATCAGCATCGCGCCGATCCTCCTGGTCTATTTCGCGCTGCAGCGCAGCATCATCAACGGATTCGCCGGGGGGTTGAAGGGATGACGCCGGATTCGGACGGCTCGCTGCTACGGCCCTACGGTCTGCAGACCGAGCAACGTGAGCAGCCGCTCGGCGTCGACGTCACCCAGCCGCGCTTGTCGTGGATGCTGGCCTGCGGCCGCCGCGGGGCCGCCCAGAGCGCCTACCGGATCACCGCGGCCGCGCGGCCGGAGGATCTCGACTCGGGTCGGCTGCTGTGGGACACCGGCCGCCGGACCGCGGACGAGGGCCTGCTGGTGCCCTGGGACGGTCCGGTCCTGCAGTCCGCGACGCGCTACCACTGGCGGGTCCAGCTGTGGGACGACACAGGCGCGCACACCGGCGCCGCAGACAGCTGGTTCGAGACCGGCCTCCTGCACCGGGACGACTGGACGGCCGCCTGGGTGGGCCGCGACCCGGTCCGGCTACCCCCGGTAGACCCGCCCCAGGACCACGACCGGAGTGTCGCGACGCGTTCCCTGCCGCCGCCGCTGTATCTGCGGCGCGCCTTCGAGCTGGAGCGAACCCCCGTGCGCGCCCGCTTGTACGCCACGGCCCGCGGCGTCTACGAGCCCCGACTGAACGGGCAGCGGGTGGGTGATCGTGAACTGTCCCCGGGGTGGACGGAATACCACCAGCGGATCCAGTACCAGACCTACGACGTCACCGACGCCATGCGCCCTGGCGCCAATGTGCTCGCGGCCATCGCCGCCGACGGCTGGTGGTCCGGCTACGTCGGTTTCGATCCGCGCCGCCCGGCGATGCATTACGGGACCGCGCCGACCTTCCTCGCCCAGCTGGTCCTCGACTTCGCCGACGGCTCCCGGCGGGTCGTGGCGACGGACGCGGAGTGGTCGGAGGGGCCGGGTGAGATCCAGTTCACCGATCTGCTGATGGGCGAACACATCGACGCCCGGGGCCGCGTGCCGGGGTGGGACAGTCCCGGCGAGCCACCCGCCGGCTTCCGGCCCGTCGCCGTCGTGGACACCGATCCCGGTCCGCTGGTCGCCGAACCCGATCACCCGGTCCGCGTGATCTGCGAGCTCGCTCCGGTCGCGCTGCACCGGAAACAGGCCACGCGCACCATCGTGGACTTCGGCCAGAACCTGGTCGGGCGGGTCCGGCTGACGGTGCGGGGTGCGCCGCCCGGGCGGCGGATCCGGTTGCGGCACGCCGAAATCCTCACCGACGGGGAGCTGTATCTGGACAACCTGAGGCGGGCCGAGGCCACCGACGTCGTGGTGACCAGCGGCGCGCAGATCGAGTCGTTCGAGCCGCGGTTCACCGTTCACGGCTTCCGCTACGCCGAGATAGACAACCACCCCGCCGACCTCGTCATGCGGGACGTCACGGCGCGCGTGGTGCACAGCGACACGCCATGGACCGGCAGCTTCGAGACCTCCGACGCCACGGTCAACCGATTGCAGGCGAACATCGAGTGGGGCCAGCGGGGCAACTTCGTGTCCGTCCCCACCGACTGCCCACAGCGCGACGAACGACTCGGCTGGCTCGCCGATGCCCAGATCTTCGCGCCGACGGCCAGCCGCAACGCCGACGTCTCGGCGTTCTTCGCCCGGTGGATGCGCGACGTCATCGACGGGCAGGACGCCGACGGCGCGTTCCGCGACGTGGCGCCCGTTGTCGCCCTGCACCGTGAGGCGGCTCCCGCGTGGGGCGACGGCGCTGTGGTCATCCCCTGGCACCTGTGGCGCACCTACGGCGACCGCGACGTCCTGGACCGCTGCTTCGAGCCGATGGTCCGATGGGTCGGGCATATTCGGCGGCACAACCCCGACCTGGTGTGGCGGCATCGGACCGGGAATTGCTACGGCGACTGGCTTCAGGTCGACGCCGACACCCCCCGCGATCTGCTGGCCACCGCCTGGTTCGCCCGCAGCACGCAGATCACCGCCGACGCCGCCGCCGTCCTCGGCCGGGCCGACGCCGAGTTGGAGCATCGCAGTCTGCACGCCGCCATCCGTGACGCGTTCGCTGCGGAATTTGTCAGGGCGGACGGCACGGTCGCCGGCGGAACGCAGACCGGCTACCTGCTGGCCCTGGCGTTCGGCCTGCTGCCCGAGCACCTGGTGCCGGCGGCGGTCGACCACCTCGTCGCGGACATCCGCGCGCGCGGCAACCGCCTCACGACCGGCTTCGTCGGCGTCGGGCTGCTCGGCCCGGTGCTCACCGACCACGGCCGGGCCGACGTCGCATACGCGCTGCTGCACCAGGACGAGTACCCCTCGTGGGGCTACGCCATCCGCAACGGCGCGACCACGATCTGGGAGCGCTGGGACGGCTGGACCGAGGGCCACGGATTCCAGTCCGCCGCCATGAACTCCTTCAACCACTACAGCCTCGGCAGCGTCGGGGACTGGCTGTTCGGCCGGGTCGCCGGCATCGACCAGACCGCCGAGTCCGTGGCCTACCGGGAACTGCTCCTGCGCCCCACCCCCGGTGGCCGCCTCACCTGGGCCCGCGCCACCCAACACACCGTGCGCGGACCGGTGGCCTGCGGCTGGTCCCTCGACCGTGACCGGATCACCGTGACCGTCACCGTGCCTCCCGGCAGCACCGCCGTCCTCCATCTCCCCACCACCGACCCCGACAGCGTCACGGAGGACGGCGAACCCGCGCTCGGCCGCCCTGGCATCGCCGCGGTCGAGCCGTTCGGCCCCGGGGCGGCCCTCCGCCTGACCTCCGGCACCTACACCGTCACCGCGGCCTTCACGCCAGTCTCCGCCTCCTCCACCGCCGCCTCCACCGCGGCTTCCGCCGCAGCCGGCGGCGCGCTCACCCCTGCCCAGCCGTCAACCCACCCGACAACGCCGTCCATGCGGGAGACACCATGACACGCAAGCTGCCCGCCCTCGTGGCCGCCGCCACGACCGCCACACTCCTCGCCGCGTGCAGCGGCGGCACCAACGCCGCCTCCGAACGATCAACCGGCTCCGGCGGGACATTGACGATCGCCTCGGTGGACCAGGGATCCCTGGCCCAGGTCGTCGAGAAGTTCAAGGCCGCCAACCCGGGCGTCGAAGTCCGCTTCACCACCAGCGGCGCCGACCAGTACCAACAGCAGATCCGCACCCAGCTCGCGTCGGGCACCGCGCCCGACGTCATGTCCGTCTGGCCCGGCAACGGCAACCCCGGGGCCACCTACGTCCTGGCCAAGCCCGGGTACCTGCTCGACCTGTCCGACCAGCCATGGGCCGGCAAGTACCCCGAGGCCGTCAAGAAGGTCGCCCAGTACGACGGCAAGACCTACAACGCGGTCTTCGGCCTCAACGCCATCGGCGCGGTCTACAACCAGCAGGCGATGCAGAAGGCCGGTCTGCAGCCCCCCACCACCTGGACCGAGCTGCTCACCTTCTGCCGCGCCGCGAAAGCCAAAGGCACGCCGGCATTCGCGCTCGGGATCCAGGACAACTGGGTGACCCAGATCGTGCTGTACGCGCTGGTGGCCAGCGTCGTCTACCCCACCGACCCCCAGTTCGACACCAAGATGCAGGCCGGCCAGGCCACCTTCACCGGCTCCGGCTGGGAGACCGCGATCGGGAAGTACCTGGAGATGAACCGCGCCGGCTGCTTCCAGGAGAACGGTCTGGGCACCAGCTACGAGGCCTCCCAAACCCTCGCCGCCACCGGCAAGACCCTCGGCGTCGTCCAAGGCAACTGGATCGTCTCCCTGCTCAAGGAGAAGAACCCCAGCGGCACCTTCACCATCAAACCACTGCCCGCGCTCGACGACACGTCGAAGATCCTGATGCCCGCAGCGGCCGGCGCGGGGTACGGCGTCAACGCCAAGGCGAAGAACAAGGAACTGGCGCTGAAGTTCGTCAACTTCGTGATGTCCCCCGACGGCATGAACGAGTTCGTCAAACTCCAAGGCGGTGTCCCGTCACTTCCCGACACCGGCTACACCGTCGACCCCTCGCTCGCCGACGTCCAAGCCTTCATCGAGGACAACCGCACCGTGCCGTTCATGGACCAGCTGTGGCCCAACGCCAAGGTGCAACAGACCATGCTCAGCGGACTCCAAGAAATCTTCAGCGGCCAATCCACACCGGCCAAGCTGCTCGCCGCCATGGACGCTGACTACAAGACCGGCGAAGGCTGACCCGGCGTCCGCTCCCCGCGCCCGTCTTCCTGACTCCCGGGTCTGCCGGCCGCCGTCACCGACGGCGGCCGGACGACGACCCCCTAGGCCCGCGCTGAGCGCCTGAAGCGTCGGCCGCCGCAGGAAGGAGTAGTCATGCTCAGGGGTTTGCTGATCAGTGAAAGCCTGCGAACCGGTGGAGAGCTCAAGGTCCCTCTGCACGTGGAGAAGATTTGGCGTGGCGAAACCGCCAGCGCCGGGCATCACGCACTCCGCTGCTGTTCGGGGTGGGAGCCGATCGCAGCCGGGATCACCAGCGGTCCAGATGGAGCACCCTGTCGAGGGGTTCGCGGGCGGCCGCCCGGAAGGTGTCACCGGTGTAGTAGGCGGTGGGTATGAGGGCGCCTTGAGCGACGTTGCCGGGCAGCCCGAGGATGTCGGCGACCTCGCGCTCGTAGTCCAGATGCAGTGTCGTCCAGGCTGTGCCCAGACCTCGGGCGCGGGCGGCGAGGCAGTAGCTCCACGCAGCGGGCAGCAGCGAGCCCCACACCCCGGCCTGGTTGCCGGCCGCCAGGCTTCCAGGGCCGATGCGGAGGCAGGGCAATACCAGGACGGGGACGTCGCCCATGTGCCGGCCGAGGTGCCACCCAGACTCACCGATCCGGGTCTGAACCTGCACCCGGGCCGGGTCCTCGCCGCCCTGAGCCCCGGCGAAAGCCGGTGACGTGGCGTACGCCTCCCAGGCCCGTCGGTAGTAACTCCCGATCGCGGCGCGCTGCTCCGCGTCCGTCACGACCAACCACTCCCAATGCTGCCGATTGGACCCACTGGGAGCCTGCACAGCGACCGTCAGGCACTCACGGATCAGTTCCAGCGGCACCGGCCGGTCGAGGTCGAGCCGCCTGCGGACGGTGCGCGTCGTGGTCAGCAGTTCGTCAGGGGTGAGGGGCAGGGTCACGCCGGCAACCCTACGAGCCATCGGCGACAACCCCGCGCGCCCTGCGCTGCGCAGGGCACGACGTTCGTGGTGCTCGGCGCCAACCCGGCGGCCGGATCCGGGTGATGAGCTCGGGCGTCCCGGCACAGGAGGCATCTGAACCAGCGCTGGCACCCTTGCCCTGTGTAGCGTCATTGAGCAGGCGGCGAGGAGGGTAGTGCAATGGCCGACACACCGCAGCGAACAACGGTGGATCTCTCGACGTATCCCGACCTGGTGGTGATCTACCTGGGGATGAGGGCCAACTCCTTGAAGGGCGTGAAGACCCTGCTGTCGTTCGGCCGGAAGATCCGCGGAGCGGTCCAGGAGCGGCCCGACGGGCTCCTGCTTCACGAGGGCCTCGTGTTCTCCCTTATCCCGCCGCATGCCGGCATGCGCCAGTACTGGCGCGACTTTGATTCGCTGGAGCGCTGGGCCCGATCACTGCCGCACCAGTCCTGGTGGCAGCAGTTCTTGCGGGACCGAGGCGGCAGCGGGTTCTGGCATGAGACCTACGATCGGGGCGGCCGGATGGAGTCGATCTACATCGACATGCCCCCGGTCGGGCTGGCGCAGTTCGCTCCGGTCGAGCCGGCGCGCGGCTCGCTGTTCTCGGCTCGGCGTCGCCTGGGCAAGCGTGAGGAGGGACATGAGCCTCCGCCGGGCATTGCCGAACAGGACCTGTACCGGTCCTGAGCCTCCACGTTTCTGATCGGTCTGGGGGAGGACGCCGTGCAGTACGCGAAGGTGGCCGAGGCCTACAGCGACCTTGAGCGTGCCACTGGCCGGCTCGATCTGATCCGCCGGCTCGCCGTGCTGCTCGCCGAGACGCCGGTCGACTTACTGGGACGCGTCTGTTACCTGTGCCAGGGCATGATCGCCCCGCAGTTCGCCGGCATCGATCTGGGCGTGGCCGAGAAGCTGGCGGCCCGCGCCGTGGCGAGCGCCACGGGAACGACCGTCGAGCAGCTCCGCGCGACGGTTCACGAGCTGGGCGACCTGGGCCAGGCGGCTGAGCGATGGCTTTCCGCCACCGCCTCGGACCGACCCGCGACGCTGCAGGTCGCCGGGGTGGTCGACACCCTCCACGAAATCGCCCAGGCACAAGGTCCGGGCTCGCAGACCCGCAAGCTGGACCTGCTGGGCGGGCTGCTTGAGCGAGCCACGCCGCTGGAGGCCCGTTACCTCGTGCGCTTGGTGACCGGGGGCCTTCGGCTCGGCATCGGCACCCCCACGATCCTGGACGCCCTGGCCTCCGTCCACGGCGGCGGCCGCTCCGGCCGGCCCGTGTTGGAGCGTGCCTACAACATCTGCTGCGACCTCGGCGTGGTTGCCACCACCCTGGTTGACGGCGGCCTGCCCGCGGTCGAGCGGATCGCCGTCCGGCCGGGCAGTCCGGTGCGCGCCATGCTCGCCCAGCGATTGTCGGAGCCTGCCGAGATCCTGGCCAGGCTCGGCGGATCATGTGCGGCTGAGTACAAGTACGACGGGGTGCGGGTCCAGGCGCACCGAACCGCCGACGGCGCCATTGAGCTGTTCACCCGCAGGCTGGAGCGCATCAGCCACCAGTTCCCTGACGTGGTGGAGATGCTGCAGGCCGGGCTCGGCCCTCGGGAAGTCATCCTGGAGGGAGAGGTGGTCGCCTCCGACCCCGCGTCGGGGGAGCTGCGCCCGTTCCAGGAGGTGATGTTTCGGCGCCGCCGCCACGGCATCAGCGAGGCGGCCCAGGACGTGCCGGTGAGCTTGTTCTGCTTCGAGTTGTTGTACGCCGACGGCGAGGACCTGACTCGCCTCGGCTACCAGGAGCGACGGGCGCGGCTGGCGGCGGCGATCACGCCGTCCCCCCGGCTGCACCTGACGACCGCGGCTCAGGTCGACGACGAGGCCGGCCTGGAGGCGGCTTTCGAGCAGGCGGTGGCCGACGGCTGCGAGGGGCTGGTCTGCAAGTCGCTCAGTCCGATGGCGGGGTATCAGGCCGGAGCCCGCGGCTGGTTGTGGATCAAGCTCAAGCGGGACTACCGGACGGAACTGAGCGACACCGTCGACCTGTCCGTCGTCGGCGCACTTTACGGGCGTGGCCGGCGCCGCGGCGTCTACGGCGCACTGTTGCTGGCCGCCTACGACCCGGCCGCCGACGTGTTCCGCACGGTGTGCAGGTGTGGCACCGGTTTCTCCGACGCCGAACTCGCCGGTCTTCCCGAACGGCTGGCGCCGCTGGCCCGGCCGGTGCGACCGGCCCGGGTCGATGCCCGCGTTGACGCCGACGTGTGGTTCGAACCCGGCCCGGTCGCGGAGATCCTCAGCGCGGAACTGACCCTGTCACCGAACCACACCGCCGCCTGGGGGAAGATCAAGCAGAGCAGCGGGCTGGCCATGCGGTTTCCCCGGTTCACCGGCCGCTGGCGGGAGGACAAGGCCCCGGAGGACGCCACCACCACCGACGAACTGATCAGCCTCTACCGGACTGCTCGGCGCACACCGGCCGACGCCTGATCACCGCCGGGTCGCCGTCCCGCGCTGTCCCTCCCCTCCCGGTTCAGCGCAGGTGCGTCCTGAGTCCGCGGGCGACCCGGGGAACCCCGCGGGCCTGGGTGGCGTCGTATCGTCGGGCGAGCGTGGACAGGGCGGTGCGCGATGGCCGGTGGATCGATGTTGAGGGTCGTTGCGGTGGCCGGTTTGGCGCTGGTGGCCGGCTGCGGTGCGGCCGCCGGCGGGGGAACGGGCGGGGGAGCGAGGGTCGGCGCGACGCCGCCCGCGCGGCAGGATGTGTCGCAGTGCCGGGGGCCAAACGTCTCGGCTGGCACAGAGTTCGCGGAGCGAGGGCCGCTGAGCGGCGACTTCGTGCCGGTTGCTGCGTTGGAATGCACCGTGGTGGAGGAACGTGTGCCGGGCGAGGGGGTGTGGCGGGTGGCGGTTGGCCGGCGGGTCGACTCGGGCCTGGACCGGTTCGTGGCCGCGTTGCGTGAACCGGACGACGCACCCGGCAACGGCCCCTGCCGGCTGTATGCGGATCTGGAGCCGGAGGTGTGGCTGTTCGACGGCGAGGGTCGAGCGGTGCTGCCTCGCTGGCCGCGTGACTCCTGCGGCCACCTCAAGCCGCCCGCCGGGAAACTGCTGGACGCCCTGCCGCCGGGGCAGACCACTCGCCGCCGCCTGACCCTCGCGGTGCCGCAGGCCGTGATCGACAGCGGGTGCGAGACTTCCTGGAAGGACATGGTCGTCGTCGAAGCCTCCACGGCGATCACCCGGCGGCGCGACGGCAGCTTCGAGGCGCTACGCGGTCAGCAGTCCCCGTCCGTCTGCCGGTACCGGGCCGCGGACCCGGGACGGGACCCGGCGGGCGACTTCGTCAGCGGGGAGCATGTGGCTCCCGCGCGATGGGAGGCGCTGATCCGGGCGCTGGAAGCATCCCCACCCGCCTCGCCCTGCACTGCGCACGGCACGACGTTCGTGGTGCTCGGCGCCAACCCCGTGGCCTACGTGGAGACCGACGGCTGCCATCGAATACTCGCCCCGGACAACACCTTGCGACAGGCCACGCCGCGGCTCCTCTCCCTCCTGGAACCGGCGTAACCCGCCTCGAGCTGCTTCGGTTCCTCGGTGGCGACGCCGGACCGATCCTTGTTGACCGCGTTCTCGGCCGCGGCGCAGCATGGAATCGCGCACCACCACGCTGTGCCCAGGAGTCGGGGTGGCCGCCGCGAGTGGGGGCGGGCCGATGAACGAGCCGACCTGGAGAACGACAGGCGCATCGGCCCGCGCCGACGGGACTGGCGTTCTGCTGCTGCCCCGTCCGGGTCGCCCGCCCCAGGCGGTGCCCGTCGACCGGGACCTCCTGCTCGGACGCGACGACCGCTGTGACGTCGTGCTGCCCAGCGACCTCGTGAGCCGCCGACACGCGCACGTATGGCCCTACGGCGGCGGCGTCGCCATCGAGGACCTCGGCTCGCGCAACGGCACTCGCGTCAACGGCCGGCGAGTCTCGTCGGCGGTCCAGCTGCAGGACGGCGACACCCTCCAGCTGGGCGACGTCGAACTGCAATTCCGCCTGCTCCGGGACAGCGCCGTCCCGCTGGTCGCTCGGCGGCAGGCCATCGCTCGGCCCGACGTCCACCAGGGCCCAACGAAGCCCATGGCTCCGGCGGAGTCCACGGCACCCGAGCGGGCCCGGGACGGTGGCGCCAAGCCGCTGGCCCTCGCCGTCCTCGAGTCACTGGTCGGCACGGCGTTGAGCCAGGCGATCGGGACTGGTCTCGTGGGAACGTATGCGCTCGCCGCGATCGCCCCGCTGCTCGGCACGGTGTTCGCACTGCGTAAGGACGGCAAGATCCGCGTCGGCGCAGTCGTTCTCGTAACGGCGATCGCCGTCGCCGTGACCGTCGTCGGCGTCACGGCCGCGGACGTTGCACTCGGCCGCTCGGTCTTCCCGTGGAGCAGCTCGGAACGCACCTTCATCGCGCCGCCCGACAGCGGGTCGGACAGCGCGACGAAGGTGATCATGCCGAATCTCGTGGGGGAGAACAACGTCACGGCGGCGCAGCTGCTGGTTCGTCACGGCTTCCACCCCCAGAACGTGCTCTTCGTCGACGCGCCGTCGTCCCAGCAGATGTTCGGCAAGGTCGTGAGAACGGATCCCGTGGCCGGCACGAAGGTGCCCGACGACGCGATCGTGAGGATCTTCATCGGTACGGGCGGGGGTCCCTGACCAGGAGTGCTCGCTCAGGTGCCACCCCCGCCGAGTCCGTCGTCCACCGCGACGTCCTCCGGAGTGAGCGTCAACCCCGAGGCCTGCGCCTGAAGGTCGAGCAGGATGGCAAAGTCCTCCTCCACGCGGCCGCTGCTGACGCCGGCCTGCACGAGCTGGGCGGTGAGCGAGGCCACCGGCATCGGGACGTCCAGGCTCCGAGCCGCGGCCAGACCGAGGTCAAAGTCCTTGCGCAACAGCACTGGCGTGAACGTCGGTGTGTAATCGAGGTGCACAAAGGCGGGCGACTTGTACCGGGTGAAGACCGAGCCCATCACGCTGTCGTTGAGGAACTCCAGGAACGCCGCGCGAGAGACTCCCCCCTTTTCCGCCAGAACAATGATTTCGGCCAGCGACTGGGTCACGACGCCGAGCAGGAGGTTGTGGCAGATCTTCACCAACCGGGCCTCGTCGCCGACGCCCACGTGAGTGGCCGACTTGCCGATGAGCCGCAACAAAGGCTCCACTCGCTCGAAGGTCTCCCGCGGGCCGGACACGACCAGGCTGAGCCCACCTCTGGCGGCCACCTTGCCGTTGCCGCTCACCGGGGCGGCGAGAAAGTCGACGCCTCGCTCAGTGCACGCCGCCCTGATCGCCTGCGAGGACTCGGTCGAGACCGTCGAACAATCGACGACGACGCCGGGCAGTTGCCCGGGGTCCGCCAGCAGGCCACCCGCGCCGAGCAGCACCCGCTCAAGATCCGCCGAGGTCGACACCATCGTGAAGACGACGTCACGCGTGCGCAGATCGGCGATGGCGTCGGCGACTGTGCAGCCGTCCCCGGCCAGAGCCTCCGCCTTGGACCGGGTGCGGTTCCAGACGTGCGGCTTCACCCCGGCACGGGCGAGCCGGACGGCCATCGCCGAACCCATCCGGCCGGCCCCGATCCAGCCGACCGAGAGCTCCGAGGGCGCCGTCGAGTCACCCATGTCCGCCACCCCTCTGCAATCGATTGCTTCGCAAGTCTTTGGGATGTCTGCTTGAGCTGTCAAGCTTCACTGTGCCCACACTCCAGTCCGGAAGAGGCTTGTGATGCAAACGAATGCACCTCCCGGCGGCACCGCCACAGTCCTCCCGCCCGAGGCGGACGTCGTCGTCATCGGCGCCGGGCACAACGGTCTCGTCTGCGCCGGCTACCTCGCCGCCGCAGGGCTGGAGGTGTGCGTGCTGGAGGCGCGCGAGGTGGTCGGCGGCAACACCGTCACCGAGGAACTGACGCTGCCCGGCTTCCGGCACGACTCGTGCTCCAGCGCGCACGTGCTCATCCAGGCCAACCCACTCATCGCCGACGACGAGCTGCGACTGCTGTCCGACTACGGACTGCGCTACGAGCCGACCGAACCGGCGGTGGTGTTGCCGCAGGAGGACGGCGCCCTGCTGGTCATGCATCGCGACACGGAGGCGACCGCGACGGAACTGGCCCGCTGGTCGTCCTCCGACGCGCGCGCCTTCACCGCGCTCGTCGCGGAGTGGACCGGGGGATTGGCGGCGGCTCACGGCCGCTGGAACTCCGCACTCCCGCTGGGGGACGGACCGGCCGCGCAACGGTACGCCGCACTCCGCGCCGGAACGGCGTGGGACGTCATCCACGAGCGGTTCGAGCATCCGGTGATCCGCTCCTTCATGACCTGGCTCGCCTTCGCGACCATCCAGGACCCGCGCCGTCCCGGGACCGGTGTGCTGCCGGCCGCCATCACGGCCGGTCGGCTGCGGTTCGGTTGGGCGACGCCGGTCGGCGGCTCCGGTGCGCTGCCGGAGGCGCTCGTCCGGCAGATCACGGCGCACGGCGGCAGCGTCGTGACGTCTGCTCCGGTCGCCGCGATCGGCGTCGAGGACGGACGGGCCCAGGACGTGTACACCATCGACGGCCGCGTCGTCACCGCCCGGCGCGCCGTGGTCTCCGGCGCCCATCTGGCGACCTTGGCCGGCATGCTCAAGGGCACCCAGGTGCCGCCGGACCTGCTCCGTGCCCGGGACAGCTGGCGCCCAGGACTGTCCGTCTTCGCCGTCCACGCCGCGCTCACCGGCGACCTGCGGTTCGGCCCGGACGGGGAGAGGTGCGCGGTCGCGGCCGGCTACGGCGGTGCCCAGGGGCTCGCCGACCAGCTCGACGCCTTCTACCGCGGCGAGGTGGACGCCCGCGACCCGTGGCTGCTCGTCGTCGACCAGACCGTCGTGGACCCCACCCGGGCCCCGGCCGGCGCCGCCACTCTCAAGATCCTCACGGTCGCGCCGTATGAGCGCGCCGACGGTCGTGCGTGGGCGGACGCGAAGGCCGCCTACGCGCAAGCCGTCATCGACCGGGTGTCGGCCCGGGCCGGCGGGCTCGGGGACGGTGAGATTCTCGCGATGCGCGCCGAGTCGCCGCTCGA
>Ga0081539_10003864_pt1 | contig 17540 bp, 19 predicted proteins | sample TabmetS4T2R2_FD_71023 | JGI IMG/M metagenome (GOLD analysis project Ga0081539, IMG submission 71023) | Tabebuia heterophylla rhizosphere microbial communities from the University of Puerto Rico - S4T2R2 | ecosystem: Host-associated > Plants > Roots > Rhizosphere ...
CCGCGCTGCCCGGGCTGCGGCGGCCGCGCCGGATCGCCCCGCTGCTGGTCCTCCAGGCCGTGCTCGCGATCGGCGTCATCGCCCTCGGCGCCCTGGCGCTCGCCGTCCCGTCGCTGGTGCCGATGATCCCGCAGGCCGGCAGCCCGCCCGCGCTGGCGCTGCTCGCCTGGGGTCTCTTCTGCCTCGCCGTGCTCGCGCACCGGGCGGTGCGCACGCACGCGCTCACGCAGCGCTCCACCGACCTGCTGGTGATCGCCGGGTGCGCGTGGCTCGCCGTGTCGCTCTACGGGGGGCTCGTGATGGGCCCCGGCAACGTGGCCTTCTACAGCGGCCACGCCCTCGAGCTGGGCGGCATCGCGCTGATCGGCATCCCGACCGCGCTGGACCTGATGAGCGGCGGCGCCTCGCGCCCGCTCGTCGGCGACCTCACGGCCACCGAGCTCGTGGCCTCCGAGGAGGCCTACCTCGGCACGCGCGTGCGCTCGCTGCTCGTGCGCCTGGCCGACCGGGACACCTCGACCGAGGAGCACACGCGCCGCGTCGCCCTGCTCGCCGCCCGCGTCGGCGAGGAGCTCAAGCTCCCACCCGCGCTGCGCCGCCAGCTCGCCGTCGGCGGGCTGCTGCACGACATCGGCAAGCTGTCCGTCCCGCTGGAGATCCTCAACAAGCCCGGCGCGCTCGACGACGCCGAGTTCGCGGAGATCCGCAAGCACCCCGAGGCCGGCCGGCGCCTGCTGGACGAGCTCGGCGGGTTCTCGGAGACCGTTCGCCGGCTCGTGACCGACCACCACGAGCGGCTCGACGGCACTGGCTACCCACGCGGCCTGAAGGGCGCGGACCTCACGGTCGAGACGCGCATCCTCGCCGCGTGCGACGTCTACGACGCGCTCGTCTCGGACCGCGTCTACCGCGCGGCATGGACGCCCGAGCGCGCGCTGGCGCTGCTCCACCAGGAGTCCGGCACCGGCTTCGACCCGAAGGTCGTCGAGGCGCTCGAGCGCGTCGTGACGCCGCGCGAGGGCGCGCCCGGATGGGTCGCCGGCCTTGCCGCCCCCGTGGCGCGCGGCGCCGTCCGCCCCGCCTTCCGCCGCGCCTAACAGGATCGACACACGGGCCAGCGGCCCGGGTCAGATCATGGACTGCGGTCCCAAGGCCTTTCTCAGGAACGTGAGTACCGTGACTGCCATGAGCCATCTTGCCGCCGCTCGCCGCGAGGGAACCGGCGAGCTCATCCTCACCAGCGGGCTGCTCGTGCTCTACGTCGGCCTGCGCGGCACGGCCCGGGCGCTGGGCGCGCTCGAGTCAGTCGTCGGCTAGCGACACCGAGACCGAGCGTCCGGCGATGAAGCCGTCGGACGCGACGATCGTGTCGATGACGTCCTGGGGGATCGGGACGTCGGTCGTGATCGCCATCACCGCGAGCTCGCCGCGGCGCGCGTCGTCGCCCGGCGGCTGGCGGCCGACGGCGGCCGCGGAGATGTTCACGCCGTGCTCGCCGAACGTCGTGCCGACGCGCCCGATCATTCCCGGCACGTCGCGGTAGCGGAACAGGGCAAGATGCCCCTCGTCGAGCTGGAGGTTGAAGCGCTGCCCCCACGCCTCGAGCAGGTGCGGCCGGTGCAGCCGGCCGAGCGTGGTGCCCACCACGCGCGTCTGATCCTCGCCGCACACGAACGTGAGCCGCACGAGGTCGGTGAAGTCGCGCGCGAGCGCCTCGCGCCGCTCGGAGACCTGGATGCCGCGCTCCTCCGCGAGCGCAGGCGCGTTGACGAGGTTCACGTCCTCGTCGGTGTGGCCGGAGAGCACGCCGTGCAGCGCCGACAGCGTCAGCAGGCGCGTGTCGCGCTCGGCGATGCGGCCGAGGTACTCGACCTCGATGCGGTCGACGCTCGAGGACTCGGCGAGCGCGATGCCGACCTGCCCGAGCGCCCGCGCGAGCGGCAGGAACGGGCCCAGCACGTCCATGTCCTCGGGGCTGACCGCCGGGATGTTCACCGCCGTCGAGACGACCCCGCCGGTGAGCGCGGCGACGACCTGCTCGGCGGTCTGCACGCCCGCGCGATCCTGGGCCTCGGTCGTCGAGGCGGCCAGGTGCGGCGTGACGACGACGTTGCGGTAGCCGAACAGCGGATGGTCGGTGACCGGCTCGTTGGCGAACACGTCGAGCGCCGCGCCGCCGACCTTGCCGGAGTCGAGCGCGTCCTTGAGCGCGGCGTCGTCGACCAGCTCGCCGCGCGCGCAGTTGACGATGCGCACGCCGTCGCGGCACTTGGCCAGCGCCGTGGCGTCGAGCCAGCCGCGCGTCTCCGGCGTCTTCGGCAGGTGGATCGAGATGAAGTCCGCGCGGCCGTACAGGTCGTCCGAGGTCTCGGCGCGCTCGACCCCGAGCTCGCGGAAGCGCGTCAGCGACACGAACGGGTCGAACGCGACGACGTGCATGCCGAAGCCCTGCGCGCGGGCGGCCACGAGCTGCCCGATGCGCCCGAAGCCGAGCACGCCGAGGGTCTTCTCGTAGAGCTCCACGCCGCCCCACTTGCCGCGCTCCCAGCGACCCTCGACCAGCGCCGCGTGCGCCTGCGGGACGTTGCGGGCGAGCGCGAGCAGCAGCGCCATCGTGTGCTCGGCCGCCGTGATGACGTTCGACTGCGGCGCGTTGGCGACGATGATCCCGCGCTTCGTCGCCGCGTCCACGTCGACGTTGTCGACGCCGACGCCGGCGCGGCCGATCACCTTCAGGTTCCCGCCGCGCGCGATCAGGTCGGCGGTCAGCTTGGTCGCCGAGCGGATGAGGATCGCGTCGTAGTCGCCGATCCGCTCGGCCAGCTCGACGTCGTCCCAGTCCAATCCGAGGTCGACGTCGAACCGCTCCCGCAGCAGCGCGACGCCGGAGTCGGCGATCTTCTCCTTGACGAGGACGCGGTGGGGCGCGTCGAGCAGGCTCACGCGGCCGCGGGCACGCCCGCCTCGAGGAACACCTTCTGCGCCGCGCCGGCGGCGGCGCCGTGCTCGACCTCGCGGCCGAGCTGGTGCAGCACCATCTCCAGGCCCGACAGCGAGGTCACGATGTCGAACGCGCCGAAGTAGCCGCAGTGCGCGATGCGGAGGATCTTGCCCTTCAGGTGGTCCTGCCCGCCGTTGGCCGTGATGCCGAGCCGGCGCAGCGCGCCCGGCACCTTGCCGCCGTCGACGTCCTCCGGCAGCTCGACCGCCGTGACCACCGTGGAGCGCTCGTCGGGATCGCCGTACAGGTCGAGGCCGATCGCCGCGACGCCGGCGCGGGTGGCGCGGGCGAGCACGCGGTGGCGGGCGAGCACGTCGTCGAGCCCCTCCGCCTCGATCATGGCGAGCGCGACGTCGAGGCCGAGGAACAGCGAGACGGCCGGAGTGAACGGGCTCGCGCCCTTGCGCTGGCTCTTCGCGGTGCGGCCCCAGTCGAAGTAGTAGCGGCCTTCGCCGCGCTCGGCGGCGTAGGCGAGCGCGCGCTCGGAGACCGACGCGAAGGCCAGGCCGGGCGGGCACATGAGCGCCTTCTGGGAGCCGGCGACGACGACGTCCACGCCCCACTCGTCCTGGCGCAGCTCGGTGGCGCCGAGGCCGGAGACGGCGTCGACGGCGAGGATGACGTCGTGGCGGCGCGCGACGTCGGCGATCGCCTGGATGTCGTGCACGATGCCGGTCGAGGTCTCGCTCAGCGTCGCGAACGCGACCTTGACCGCGGCGTTCTCGGTCAGCAGGCGGTCGATCTCGGCGGGGTCGAGTCGCTCGCCCCAGCCCGGCTCGTAGCGGACGACGTGCGCGCCGTAGGCCTCCCCCATCTGGATCCAGCGCTCGCCGAACTTGCCGGCCGCGCAGGCGAGGATCGCGTCGCCGGGCCGGACCAGGTTGCTCACCGCGGACTCCAGCGCGCCCGAGCCGCTCGAGGCGAAGGCCAGCACGTCGTTCTCGGTGCGGAAGACGCCGGGCAGGCGCGCGAGCACGCGCTCGTACAGCTCGTCGAACGCCGGGGCGCGGTGGTAGAGCATCGGCGCCGCCATCGCCTGCGAGACCGCGGGCGGGATCGGCGTCGGCCCGGCGGTCATCAGGTACTGCTTGGTGAACGGATTCGGCGTCATCGCGCGCCGCAGATTAGCGAGAGCGTTGCTCGAGATTACGGCGGAACTCCTCGAGGTCCAGCCCCGCGCTGAAGAGGATGCCCCACACGACGGCGGCGACCAGCGCGAGCACCACGCCGACGATGCCGAGCACGACGCCGGCGTGCGCGATCCCGTCGCCGACCTTGGTGTATCCCTGCGTCACCTGGCGCCGGCCGATGTTCCCGGTCACCCACCCCGCGATCGAGAACGGCAGCGACACCGGCAGCAGCAGCCCGAACGACGGCAGCAGGATGAGCAGGGCGACGACGCTGAGCACGAGCGACGTGGTGGCCAGCGCGTTGCGCGGCTCCGGCGCCGGCCGCTGGTAGGGCGGGCGCTCGGCCGTGGCGCCCCAGGCCGCGACCTCCGGCGGCGGCTCGGCCGGTGCCGCCTCGAACTGCGGCGGCGGCTCCCCGCCCGGCGCGCGCGGGGGCAGCCAGCCGGAGATGCTCGGCTCGTCGCTCAGAACTCGGTCTCGATCCAGTCCATCATCGAGCGCAGCTCCTTGCCCTCGCGCTCGATCTGATGGCCGGCCTGCTCGGAGCGCATGCGCTTGAAGTTCTCCTGGCCGGCGCGATTCTCGGCGATCCACTCGCGCGCGAACTCGCCCGACTGGATCTCGGCGAGCACGTCCTTCATGGCCTGCCGCGTGGCGTCGGAGATGACCCGCCTGCCGCGCGTGTAGTCGCCGTACTCGGCGGTGTTGGACACCGAGTAGCGCATGCCGGAGATGCCCTTCTCGTACATGAGGTCGACGATCAGCTTGAGCTCGTGCAGGCACTCGAAGTACGCGAGCTTGGAGTCGTACCCCGCGTCGACGAGCGTCTCGTAGCCGGCCTGGACGAGCTCGGAGACGCCGCCGCAGAGCACGGCCTGCTCGCCGAAGAGGTCGGTCTCCGTCTCGTCCTTGAACGTGGTCTCGATCACGCCGCCGCGCGTGCAGCCGATGCCCTTGGCGTACGCGAGCGCGAGCTGGAGCGTGTCGCCCGCCGGGTCGGCGTGCACGGCCACGAGGCCCGGGACGCCGCTGCCCTCGAGGTACTGGCGGCGGACGAGGTGGCCGGGCCCCTTGGGGGCGATCAGCGCGACGTTGACCTCCGGCGGCGCCTCGACCTCGCCGTAGTGGATCGAGAAGCCGTGCCCGAACAGCAGCGTGTTGCCGGGCGCGATCCCGTCGCGGATCGACTCCTCCCACACGTCGTGGTGGCGCTCGTCCGGCAGCAGCACCATCACGACGTCCCCGCGCGAGGCGGCGTCCGCGATGTCGGTGACCTCGAGACCCTCCGCGCGGGCCTTGTCGACGGACTCGGAGTCCGGCCGCAGGCCGACGATGACGTCGACCCCGGAGTCCTTGAGGTTGAGCGAGTGGGCGTGGCCCTGCGAGCCGTAGCCGAGGACGGCCACGGTCTTGCCCTCGAGCAGGTTCAGGTCGGCGTCGTCGTCGTAGAACATGAGGCGCCGGAGGTTATCCCGTGGCGGCGGCGACCCACGTCCTCGCGGGGATCGCGAGGCTGCCGTCGTCCTCGATCCAGTCCTGCGCCGCGTCGCGCAGCGCGTCGAGCCACTCCTGCTCGTCGGGGATCCGCGCGTCGTGCGCGCGGCGGCCCATCGCCCTGGCCCTCTCCCACCACCCCGCGACCGACGGGTAGCGGACCGGGAACGCGATGGCCTCGACCTCGTACTCGACGAAGCCCGCGTCCTCGAGCCGCTCGGCCACGACGCCCTCCTCTCCCCAGGCGAACTGGCCTCCGGGCCCCGGCTCGACCGGTTCGGCGATGCCGCGCTCGACGAGCAACCGGGTGGGCAGCGCGCTCCACGGGTTCTCCTCGGCCGTCGTCCACGCGGCGAGCGCCACCCGGCCGCCGGGTCGCAGGATCCGCCGCGTCTCGCGCAGCGCGTGCTCGGGCTCGTCGAGGAGCATGTAGGCCCAGCGGCACAGCACGACGTCGATGCTGGCGGCCTCGATGTCGATCGGCTGGGAGAGGTCGATCTGCCTGAAGCGGACGTTGCGGATGCCGAGCGCCTCCGCGCGCCGCTGGGCCGCCGACAGCATCTCCGGCACGACGTCGGACGTGATCAGCGTGCCGCCCGGCTGGACCAGCTCGGCGGCGAGGAACCCGGTGTCGCCGACGCCGGCCGCGAGCTCGAGCACGGTCTGCCCGGCCTGCGGCGCCGTGTGGTCGATCATCCACGCGGCGACCGGCATCGTCGCCCGCCGGAACGCGTCCGCGTGGCTCTCCCAGCCCCTCGCCATCTCGGCCCAGTCGCTTCGCGTCATGCCAGCTCCCTTCGCAGCAGCTTGCCGGATTTCGTGCGCGGGAGCGCGTCCGCGAGCTCGACGGCCTTCGGGACCTTGAAGCGCGCGAGGCGCTCGGCGGCGAACGCGCGCAGCTCGTCCGGGGTGGCGTCGGCGCGCAGCACCACGCGGGCGACGACGGCCTCGCCCCACTCCGGGTGCGGCCGGGCGAAGACGCCGGCGTCGGCCACCGCCGGGTGGGCGCGCAGGACGGCCTCGACCTCGGCGGGCGCGACGTTCTCCCCGCCCGTGACGATCGTGTCGGTCTTGCGGCCGATCACGACGAGCCGGCCGTGCTCGTCGAGGCGGCCTAGGTCGCCGGTGTGGACCGTGCGGCCGTTGACGGCGACGACGATCTCGTCGTCGGCCGCGATCGTCACGGTGACGCCGGGGATCGGCCGGCCGGACGTCTCGGTGTCGCCGATCTCGCCGATCGTGGCGGCCGAGCAGGTCTGCGTGAGCCCGTAGCTCGGGGCGACCGGCCAGCCGGCCTCCTTGGCGCGGGAGAGCAGCGTCGGGTCGGCGGCGGCGCCGCCGAGCAGGACGGCGCGGCTGGGCGGCGTCGCGCCGGCGTCGAGCAGGCGGGCGAGCTGGGTCGGCACGAGCGACGCGAGCGTGACGTCGTTCGTGGCGGCAGGCCCGAGCACCGCCGTGGTGGCGTAGACCGCCGAGCGCAGCAGCACCATCAGGCCGCCGACGTGGCTGAGAGGGAGCGGGCACAGCCAGCGCTCGTCGTCTGTGAGGCCGAGGGCGGCGGCGGTGCCCCACGCGTTCGCCTCTATGTCCGCCTTCGTGAGCCCGACGGGCCTCGGCGCGCCCGTCGTGCCGGACGTGTGGACGACCAGGTCGCCGTCCGCGTCGCCGAGCGCGGCCCGCTCCGCCGCGCCGAGCCGCTCGTCGACGGGCACGGCGCGCGCGCCGGCGAGCAGGCAGGCGTGCAGCCGCACGACGAACTCGAGCCCGGGCCGCGCCTCGATCTCCACCCGCCCCGCAAGCCCGGGCGCCGCCTCCTCGGCCGCCGCGAGCAGCTCGGCGTACGTGAGCCGCCCGTCGGGCGCCTCGACCGCGCTCCGGTCGGGCCTCAGCGCCGCCGCTCGCTCGAGCCATGGTTCGACGACCATCGACGGCAGGCTAGTGTCTTCGGCTTGACCGTCACCTGGACAGCCGCGGGCGAGTACGAGGACATCCGCTACGAGACGTCCGGCGACGGCATCGCCAAGATCACGATCGACCGGCCGGAGGTCCGCAACGCGTTCCGGCCGCAGACGATCGTCGAGATCTCGCAGGCGCTGGAGGCCGCGCGCGAGGACACGTCGGTCGGCGTGATCATCCTCACCGGCGAGGGGCCGCTGGCGTTCTGCTCGGGCGGCGACCAGCGCGTGCGCAGCGACACCGGCTACGTGGCCGAGGGCGCCTCGGTCGGGCGCTTCCACGTGACCGACCTGCACGTGCAGATGCGGCGGCTGCCCAAGCCGGTGGTGGCGATGGTCGCCGGCTACGCGGTCGGCGGCGGCCACGTGCTGCACCTCGTCTGCGACCTCACGATCGCCGCCGACAACGCGCGCTTCGGGCAGACGGGCCCGCGCGTCGGGTCGTTCGACGGCGGCTTCGGGGCCGGCCTTCTTTCCAACCTCGTGGGGCCGAAGAAGGCCAAGGAGATCTGGTTCCTGTGCCGCCAGTACGACGCTCAGCAGGCGCTGGAGATGGGGCTCGTGAACACCGTGGTGCCGCTCGACGAGCTCGAGGCGGAGACCGTGCGTTGGTGCCGCGAGATGCTCGAGCTCTCGCCCTTCTCGCTGCGGCTGCTGAAGGCGAGCTTCCACGCGGCCGAGGACGGGCTGAGCGGCATCCAGCAGCTGGCGCACGACGCCAACCTGCTCTTCTACGCCTCCGACGAGGCACGCGAGGGGCGCGAGGCGTACAAGGCCAAGCGCAAGCCCGACTTCTCGCAGTTCCCCAAACGACCTTGAGTCCACTGCACATCTGGCTCATGGCGGCGCGCCCGCGCACGCTCCCGGCAGCGGTGGCGCCGGTGCTCGTCGGCACGGCGCTGGCCGCGACCGAGGGCACCTTCAAGTGGCTGACGTTCGTCGCGGCGATGCTCGGCGCGCTGTTCATCCAGGTCGGGACGAACCTCTCCAACGACTACTCCGACGCCCGCCGGGGCGCCGACACCGAGGACCGGCTGGGCCCCGTGCGCGTGACCGCCGGCGGGCTCGTGCCGCCGCGTCAGGTGCTCGTGGCGACGTACCTGGCGTTCGGCCTCGCGGTGCTGGCCGGCGCCTACCTGATCGCGACCGCCGGCTGGGAGCTTCTGCTGGTGGGCGCGGCGTCGATCGCGGCCGGCGTGCTCTACACCGGCGGCCCCCGGCCGTACGGCTACGAGGGGCTCGGCGAGGTGTTCGTGTTCCTCTTCTTCGGCGTCGTGGCGGTCACCGGCTCGTACTTCGCGCAGGTCGAGAAGCTGAGCTGGGAGGCGTTCGTGCTGGCGGTGCCGGTCGGGCTGCTCGCGGCGGCGATCCTCGTGGTCAACAACGTGCGCGACCTCGAGACCGACCGGCGCGCCGGCAAGCGCACGCTGGCCGTGCGCCTGGGCCGGAGCCGCGCGCGCGGCCTCTACGCGGCGATGGTCTACCTCGCCTTCGTGTGCGCGCCGGTGCCGTGGCTGCTCGGGGCGGACGACCTGTCGCCGTGGCTGCTGCTCCCGTGGGCGGCGCTGCCGCTGGCCGTGCCGGTCGTGCGCATCGTGCGCAACCGGTCTGACGGCCCGTCGCTCAACGGCGCGCTCGCCCGCACCGGCCTGCTCCAGCTCGCGTTCTGCGGGCTCCTGTCGGCGGGGATCCTGGCGAGCTGATGGCCGAGCTCGAGGTCCGTCCGGTCACCCTGCGAATGCAGCCGCCGCTGACGGCGGCGTGGGGATCCGTGGGCGACCGCGAGCTGCTGCACGTGCGGGTGGACTTCGGGGAGGGGGACTTCGGCGAGGGCGAGGCGGCGCCGCTCGAGGGCTACGACGGGGTGTCGCTTGCCGCCGTGCGGGCCGCGCTGGACGCCTACGCGGCGGTGCTCGCGCGGGCGAGCCCGCGGTCGACCCACGCGGAGCTGCTGGCGGCGTGCGCCGCCGAGCGGCCGCTGCCGCATGCGCTGGCGGCGATCGACCTCGCGCTGTGGGACCGGGCCGGGCGCCGGACCGGCTTCCCGGTGGCGCAGCTCATCGCCGCGGGCGCGGTCCGCTCGGTGGCGGTCAACGCCACGATCCGCGCGGCCGACCGGGCGGGCGCCGCCGAGGCGGCCGCGGCGGCGGCCGCCGCGGGGTTCGGCTGCGTGAAGATGAAGGTGGGGATCGGCGACGACGCCGGCCGCGTCGCCGCCGTGCGGGCCGCGGCGGGCGACGCGATGGCGATCCGCGTCGACGCCAACGGCGCCTGGACGTCGGTGGACGAGGCGCTGGCGCACCTGCGCGCCCTCGCGCCGGCGGGGATCGAGCTGTGCGAGGAGCCGGTCCACGGCGTCGAGGCGATGCGGGCCGTGCGCGTGAAATCGCCGGTCCCGGTGGCGATGGACGAGACGGCCGGCGAGCGCGGCGCGCCGGGCGCGGGGGCGGCCGACGCGGTGGCGCTGAAGATCGGCCGCTGCGGCGGGATCTCGGGCCTGCTGCGCGACGCCCGGGCGGCCCGCGCCGCGGGCACCAAGGTCTACGTGACGTCGAACTTCGACGGGCCCTGGGGCATCGCCGCCGGCCTGCACGCGGCGGCGGGCCTGCGCGCCTCGGGGCCGGTCGGGTACTGCGGCCTGGCCACCCTCGGCGCGTTCGAGGGGTGCGCGGGCGTCCTCGACGCGGTCGAGGGCGCGATCGCGGTGCCCGGCGGGCCGGGCCTCGTCGGCGGGCTCGGCGAACTGCCGGCTGGGTAAGACTGCTCATCGCGCGGCCTCGGTCAGCACCCCCGCGGCCTCGACCGGATCGCCACCGAGGAACGTCGCGCCCGCGGCGGCGGCGAGCTCCCGGCTCGCGCCGGCGCCTCCGACGGCGACCTCGACGCGCCCGGCGAGCTGAGCGAGCGCCGCGGCCGCGGCGTGAAGCGGCTCGGCCTGCACCGCCCCGATGACGACGAGCGTCGGGTCGAGCGCGGCGACCGTGGACGCGAGCGCGTCGGCGGGCGTGTCCGGGCCCAGGTACGTGACCCGCCAGCCGCGGCGGTCGAGCGCGAGGCCGCAGCAGAACAGGCCGATGTCATGGCGCTCGCCGGCCGGGCAGGCGAGGATGGCGCGAGGCCCGAGGCCGCGGTCCCACTCGCGTGCGAGGCCGCGGAGACGGCCGGCGATCAGCTCGGTCGCGAAGTGCTCCTGACCGACCGTGATCTCACCGTGCGACCAGCGCTCTCCGACCTCGTGCAGGACGGGCAGGACGACGTCGCGCAGCGCGGCGTCCAGCGACCGGCTGCCGAGCAGGCGGTCGAACGTCTCCTGGCCGGTGGCGGCGTCGAAGTCGAGGAGCGTCCCGAGGAGCTGCTCGGCGATGCCGTCGACCCCAGGTGCGGGCGCGGAGGGCGCGGGCGCCGTGAGGACCGCCTGCGCGGCCTCCCCGGCCGCCCAGCCGCCGGAGATCAGCTCGCGCATCCGCTGCGCACGGCGCTGGTCGTCGCGCCCGTAGACGCGATAGCCCGACGGCGTGCGCGCGGGCCGGAGCACGCCGTAGCGGTGCTCCCAGGCGCGAAGCGTCTCCGGCGCGACGCCGACGCGCCGGCTCAGCTCGCCGATCCGCACCCCGATGGGCGTTCCGGGCATCCGAGCGGACGGTAAACGATTACACAGACATTTTGCAAACCCTGCAAGATCTCTGTACAGTGGGAACGCGCCACCCCTGCCCCATGCAGCGCTATTCCTTCCCAGACCTGCGGGACCCGGAGGGCTTCTCGTCCGCCTACCGGCGGTATGGACCGGCCGCGCAGGCGGCGGCCTTCGCCGTCCTGCGCGACGGCGAGGCGGCCCAGGACGTCGTCCAGGACGTCTTCTGCGCGCTGTGGATCCGGCCGGACACCTACCGCCCCGACCGCGGGTCGATGACGACGTTCGTGCAGGTCATGGCCCGCAGCCGCGCGCTGGATCGACTGCGTTCGCGGGCCGCGGCGGACGCGGCGCTCAACCGCGGGGCGCTCGAGGCGCGCGCGCAGCCGAGCGCCTCCGAGCCGCCGTCGGAGACCGTCATCCGCCGGGACAGCGCCCGCGCGGTGCTGCGCGCGCTCGACGACCTGCCCGACGGCCAGCGCGCCGCGGTGCTGCTCCACCACGTCGGCGGGCTCAGCGACGGTGAGCTCGCGCGCGCGACGAGCGTGCCCCTCGGGACCGCCAAGAGCCGCATCCGGCTGGGCACCCGACGCGCTCGGGCGGTCGTCCAGACGATCGCCTTCGCATAACGTTCACACGCCAGGAACGGGGTCGTCTCCCGCCATCATGGACCGCATGCGCGCGCTCGTCATCCGCGAGTACGACCCCCGCCGGCCGGCGCTCGAGGTGGCGGTCTCGCACGCGCTCGTGGAGCGGGCCAACGAGGGGGCGCTCGGGCCGGTGGTGCGGCTGTACCGCCCGGCGCCGACCCTGGCCTTCGGCCGGCTCGACGTGCTCCGGCCCGGCTTCGCGGCCGCGGCGGCGGCCGCGCGCGAGCTCGGCTTCGAGCCGGTGGTCCGGGCCCCCGGCGGGCATGCCGTCGCCTACCACGGCGGCTGCCTGGGCATCGACGAGGCGCTCCCCGAGCGCGACCCGATCGCCGGCCTCCAGGACCGCTTCGCCGCCTCGGGGGCGCTCCTCGCCGAGGCGCTTCGCACGCTCGGCGTCGACGCCCGCGTCGGGCGGGTCGCCGGCGAGTTCTGCCCCGGCGACTTCACGGTCAACGCGCGCGGCGCCGTCAAGCTCGTGGGGACCGCCCAGCGCGTCGTGCGCCACGCGTCCCTGCTCGCCGCCTCGGTGGCGGTGACCGGCGGCGCCGCGCTGCGCGACGCGCTCGCGGCGGTCTACGACCCGCTCGAGCTCGACTGGGACCCCGCCACCGCCGCCGCCATCGAGGACGACGCGCCCGGCGTGACGCTCGACGACGTCGAGCGCGCCGTGCTCGACGCCTACGCCGCGCGGTACGAGCTCGTCGAGGCGTCCGTCGATGCTGCGACCTTGGCGCTGGCCGCGCGGCTCGAGGCGCGCCACGTCGTGCCGGCGTCGACTGCGGCTGGGTAGGGCAGCGAGGATTTCGGCCGTGTCCGCGGTCCCGGGCCCGGGGTGTGCTCAGTTAACCGCGGTATGCGCGGATAAGTGGACACACCCCGCGCGCAGACCCCTCAGCCGCCCTACCCTGCCGCAGTTCGCCGGACCCTACGCGGCGCCGAGCACCCGAGCCACCGCGGCCACACCGGCGGCGGCGCCCAACACCACGAGAAGCGGCGCCCGGAGCACCAGCGCCACCGCGGCCGCGGCCACGCCGGCGAGCCGGGCGTCGACCACGACCGCGCGGCCGTCCCCGACCGTCTGGCCGACGACGAGCGCGGCGAGCAGGCACGGCGCGAGCAGCGGCATGAGCGCGACGACCGGGCGCGGGAGCGGGCGCCCGGCGAAGACGACCGGGCCGGCGCCCTTGAGAGCGATCGTCGCCGCGCCGACGACCACGACCGCGATCCAGGCGCCGATCACGACCGCACCGCCAGCGCGATCGCCGCCCCGCCGGTGGCGGCGACGATCGGCAGGCCCGCCGGCAGCAACGGGGTCAGCGTCAGGGCGATCAGACCGCCCGCCACCGCGGCCACGCGGGAGCGCTGCCCGTCGAGCTGGCCGACGAGCAGGGCGAGGAACAGCGCCGGGAACATCGCGTCGAGGCCATAGTCGGATGGGTCGCCGATCGCGCTGCCGCCGAACACGCCCGCCACCGTGCCGAGGCACCACGAGCCCATCAGGACCACGCCGGCCCCGACCAGGCGGTCGCGGTCCACGCGCCCGTTGCGCTGGGAGACGGCCCACGACTCGTCGACCGCGAGTTGCGACTCGGCCAGCCGGCGCAGCGGCCCGCCGCGCAGCGACGGCGCCACCGACATGCCGACGGCCAGATAGCGCAGGTTCAGCAGGACCGCGGCGAGGATCGCCGCCACGACCGCCCCGCCCGAGCCGAGCACGGAAGCCACCGCGAACTGCGCCGACCCCGCGAACGTCGTGAACGACATCACGATCGGTGCCACCACGCCCATCCCGGCGTCGCGGGCCAGGATGCCGAACGAGGCGCCGAAGAGCACCACGGCCACCGCGATCGGGGCGACCGCGCGCATGCCCGCGGCGAACTCCCGGGAGCGGGGTTGCCGGACGAGGAGATCGTCCGCCATAATGGAACTCACTTCCATGATGATGGAGTATTCCACAGGAGTGGACAGTTTGTCCAGCGAAATGGAATCGGTCGACTCGTTCGTCCGCGCGGTTGCGGCCAACGTGCGGGCGCTGCGGCTCGATGCCGGCCTTACACTGGCCGACCTCTCGAGCGCGGCCGGGCTGGGGAAGTCGACGCTGGCGCAGCTCGAGTCCGGCAAGGCGAACCCCAGCGTCGAGACGCTGTGGGCGATCGCCGCGGCGCTGCGCGTGCCGTTCGCCCGCATCGTCGAGGAGGACCGCGCGGCGCTCCGCGTCGTCCGCGCGCGCGACGTGCCGCCCATGCACTCGGCCGAGGCGCCCGGCTGGGCGGGCCGGCTGCTCGCGACCTCCCACGGCCGCGGGACCTTCGACCTCTACACGCTCGATCTCGAGGCGGGCACCACCCGCCACGCCGACCCGCACCACGCGGGCGTCACCGAGCACCTGATCGTCGTCGTCGGCCGCCTGCGCGTCGGCCCCGAGACGGGGCCCGTCGAGCTCGAGGCGGGGGATCTCGTGACCTTCGCCGCCGACGCCCCGCACGTGTACGACGCGCTCGAGACCGCGCACTGCGTCCTGCTCATGGCGTACCCCTGATCGCCGCCGCGACGACGTCGGGCTGCTCGAGCTGCGCGGCGTGCCCGGCGCCCGCGACGATCTCGACGCGGCAGTCGGGGATCGCCGGCGCCATGCGATCCGCGATCGCGCGGAACTTCGCGTCGCGCTCGCCGACGACGAGCGTGACCGGCATGGCGAGCTCGCCGAGGCGGGCCCACAGCGGCGGCATGACGCCGGTGCCGAGGCCGCGCAGCGCGGCGGCCAGTCCGTGGGGCGTGTTGCGCAACCGGTCCGCGTGCGCCGCGGCCGCCACACGCGCCTCCTGGCCCGCGAACAGCTCCTGCGCCCCCCACTCCTGCGCGAAGGCCGCGACGCCGATCGCCTCGATGCGGTCGGCCAGCGCGAAGTCACAGCGCCGGCGCGCCTCGCGCTCAGCGGCGTCGGCGAGGCCCGGGCTCGCGCCGACGAGCACGAGCCGCTGCACGAGGCCCGGGACCGCGAGCGCCGTGTACAGCGCGATCCGGCCGCCCATCGAGTAGCCGGCCAGCACACACGGCTCGTCCGCCAGCGCCCGCACGTAGGCCGCGCACGCGGCGAACGACGCGGGGCGTCGCTCCGCGGCCAGGCCATGGCCGGGGAGGTCGGGCGCGAGAGCGCGATAGCGTCCGCCGAGCGCGGCGATCGTCCGCCTCCAGCTCTGGCGGGTCTGCGTGAACCCGTGGAGGAGGACCAACCGCATCGCGCGATGATGACGGCAACAGACACGTACCGAGGACTTCGAGCGTTCGTGGACGAGCTGGCCCGCTGCGGCCTGCGCCACGCCGTGACCTCGCCCGGCTCGCGGTCCACACCGCTCGTGCTCTCGCTCGCGCGCGAGCCCAGGATCACGTCGACCTCGCACGTCGACGAGCGCAGCGCCGCGTTCTTCGCGCTCGGGGTGGCCAAGGAGAGCGGGACTCCGGCGGCGCTGGCCTGCACGTCCGGCACCGCAGCCGCCAACTACGCGCCCGCCGTCATCGAGGCGCACGAGGCACGGGTGCCGCTGCTCGTCCTCACCGCCGACCGCCCGCCCGAGCTGCGCGACCTCGGCGCCGGCCAGACCATCGACCAGGTCAAGCTCTACGGCAGCGCCGCGAAGTGGTTCCTGGAGGTCGACGAGCACCCCGCGACCCCGCAGCGGCTGCGCTGGCTGCGCCAGCTCGCGTGCCGCGCCTACTGGACGGCGCTCGACGGCCGCCCGGGCCCCGTGCACCTGAACTTTTCCCTCCGCGAGCCGCTCGTGCTCGACGAGCCGCTGCCGTCCGGCGACGACGGCGGCCGCGCCGGCGGGCGCCCGTGGGTCACGCGCCCGACGATCGCGCCCGAGCCGCCGCCCGCGTTCGTCGACCGCCTGCGCGCCGAGTTCGAGCAGCGCCCACGCGCCGTGCTCGTCGCCGGCCGGCAGGAGCGCGACCGGGCGCTGGCCGAGTCCCTGGCCGGCTTCGCCGACTGGCTGGCGATCCCGCTGCTCGCGGACCCGCTCTCCGGCGCCCGCCGCGGCCCGGCCGCGATCGCCCACTACGACGCGCTGCTGCGCGACACCGAATGGGCGGCCGCGCACGCGCCCGAGCTCGTCGTCCGCGTCGGGGACCTTCCCACGTCCAAGCCGCTGCGCGCCTGGCTGCACGGCGTCGACGACGCCCTCCAGCTCAGCTTCGACCCCGAGAACGTGTGGCAGGACCCGGCCGGCGCGGTCGCGACGATCCTCGCCGCCGACCCGCGCTGCACGCTCGACGCGATCGGCGGCCGCGTGAAGCGGCGCACCGAGACCGCCTGGCTGGACCGCTGGCACCGCGCCGACCGCGCGGCCGCGGCGGCGATCGCCCGCGCGCTCCAGCCCGCGGGGCTCAGTGAGCCGCGCGTGGCGGCCGAGCTGGGCGCCGCCCTGCCGCCGGAGGCGACCGTGGTGGTCGCCTCCTCGATGCCCGTGCGCGACGCCGAGACGTTCTTCCCCACCCGCGCGACGCCCCCGCGCGTGCTCGCCAACCGCGGCGCCAACGGCATCGACGGGACCGTCTCCACCGCCTTCGGTGCCGCCGCGAGCGGAGACGGTCCCGCACTGCTGCTCATCGGCGACGTGGCGCTCATCCATGACCTCGGCGGCCTGCTCGCCGCCGGCCGCCACGACCTCAAGCTCACGATCGTGCTCCTGCACAACGACGGCGGCGGCATCTTCGACTTCCTGCCGGTCAGCCGCGAGGGCCCGGAGTACGTCGAGCACGTGGCGACGCCGCACGGGCTCGACTTCACGCACGCCGCCGCGCTGTTCGGGCTCGACTACGAGGAGGCGGGCACGGTGGAGGAGTTCCGGGCCGCGCTCGGCCGGGCGCTGGCCGCCGAGCGGACCGCAATCGTCGCCGTGCGCACCGATCGGGCGGCGAACGTCGCGCTGCACGCGGCCGTGTGGGACGAGGTCGCCCGGTCCGTCCGGAGCGCCGCCTAGCGTCCCCGTCGTGGACAACGGACGGTCGACCTCGAAGGGCATCGGCATGGGCGACATCGTGCTCGTCGACAAGCGCGGCCGGCGCTTCCACGCGCTCGTGACCGAGCTCGAGCAGCTCGAGTCCGGGCGCTTCGAGCTCGCCGTGCGGCCGCTGGACTCGCGGATCTCCTGGCGCACCGCGTCGGTCCGGGAGGTCGTCGAGGTCTGGCGCAAGGCGCGCCGCCCGGCCGCCTGAACGGCTTCTGTACCCTCCGAAGAGATGGCCTCCCCGCCCCTCACGGACGCCCTCGCGGAGGGGCGGGCGCGGACGCTGGCGCTCGTGGAGCAGCTCTCGGACGCCGACGTCGAGACCCAGCACACCGAGCTCATGAGCCCGCTGGTGTGGGATCTCGCCCACATCGCGGCCTACGAGGAGCTGTGGCTCGTGCACCGTCATGGGGGCGAGCCGCTGTCCCGCCCCGAGCTGGCCGCGATGTACGACGCCTTCGAGACACCGCGCGCCGTGCGCGGCGACCTGCCGCTGCTCGACCGCGAGCAGGCGCTCGCCTACCTCGAGGACGTGCGCTGCCGCGTGCCCGACGGGCAGAGCTTCATCCACGAGCTCGTGCTCCGGCACGAGCACCAGCACGGCGAGACGATGCTCCAGGCGATCGAGCTCGCCCGGCTCTCCCCCGCACCCGCCGTGCCGCGCGCCCCG
>Ga0081539_10003865_pt1 | contig 17538 bp, 13 predicted proteins | sample TabmetS4T2R2_FD_71023 | JGI IMG/M metagenome (GOLD analysis project Ga0081539, IMG submission 71023) | Tabebuia heterophylla rhizosphere microbial communities from the University of Puerto Rico - S4T2R2 | ecosystem: Host-associated > Plants > Roots > Rhizosphere ...
CGCGGCACTTCCACAACGTCGCCATCCCGTCGACACGGGTCGCCGCGACCTGGCACATCGACACCGCGATCGAGCCGATCGCCCGCAGGCGGCCGGTGACGCGCACCAGCGCGTCGCTCGACGCGGCCAGCCAGCGCGGATCGGCCGACTCGATCGCCACGAGCTCCAGGCGTCCGTCGCTCTTGCGCCGCTCGGGCTGCGGCGTGGCCAGGGGCTCGTCGTTGAGGAAGGCGCCAAGGCCGCGCGTGGCCCGCCACTCCTCGCCGGGCCCCAGGTCGTAGACGTAGCCGAACGCGACGTCTGCCATCGTCGGCCCATCGGCGACGGCGATCGAGAGCGCGTGGTGGGTGAGCCCGCGCTTGGCGTTCATCGAGCCGTCGATCGGGTCGATGACCACGAGAGGAGGCCCACCCGCCCCGCCGAAGTCGACGTAGCCGCGCTCCTCGGAGACCGCGGTGAAGCGCGCGCCATCCGCGTGAAGGCGCTCGAGCTCGCCGAAGACGGCGTCCTCGGCCTCGGCGTCGATGACGAGCGTTCGGTCGCCGCCGCCGCCGCGCTCCCCGGTCTCGACGATGCGCTCGCGGCTCGTCGGGTGCTCGACGAGCACGTCGCGCAGCCCCTGCGCCGCCCGACGGCACGCGCCGAGCCAGTCGAAGGCGAGCAGCTCGACCTGCGCGTCGCGAGCGGTTGCCATGTGACTCATATCCTAGGGACGTGCCCGATCCGCTCGATGGGCTCACCCCGAGCCAGCGCGAGGTCGTCGCCCACCGCGGCGGTCCGCTGGTGGTCGTGGGCGCCGCGGGCACGGGCAAGACGCGCGCGCTGCTGCATCGCCACGCGTGGCTGGCGACCGCCGGCGGCCTGGCGCCGGAGCAGGTGCTCACCCTGACCTCGTCGGAGGCCGCGGCCGACGAGATGCGCGCCGGTATCGAGGACGAGCTCGAGCGCGGGTTCGAGGAGCTCGCCGTCCACACCGTGCACGGGCTCGGCGCGCGGCTGCTGCGCGACGAGGCGCTCGAGGCGGGGCTCGACCCGTTCGTCGTCCCCGTCACCCCGGCCGATCGCCTGGCCATGCTGCTCGAGCGCGTCGACGAGCTGACCCTGCGGCTGCACGACTTCCAGGGCAGCCCGGCCTCGCTGCTGGCCGCGGTCATCGCGCGGATCGACCGGCTGAAGGATGCGATGGTCACCGCCGAGGAGGTCTCGCGGTGGGCGGAGGAGCTCCCACCGGGCGACGATCGCGCCGATCGTGAGCGCGAGTTCGCCGGCGTCTACGCCGCCCACGACCGCATGCTGCGCGAGCAGGGCGCACTCGACTTCGGCGACCTGCTGCTGCGCGCGGTCGCCCTGCTGCACGACAAGCCGCACGTGCGCGCCCGGGCCGGCGCGCGCTGGCGCCACGTTCTCGTCGACGACGCCCAGGACCTCGAGCTCGCGGGACGCCAGCTCGTCGTGCTGCTCGGCGCCCAGCACGGCGGCGTCACGGTCGCCGGCGACGACGACTGCGCCGTCCGGCGCGGACGCGGCGGGGCGGCGAAGAACCTGCGCGAGCTCGCCACCGAGCTGCCGGGGGCGCACACCGTGCGCCTGGAGCGCGAGCTGCGCTCGCCGGCCGCGGTCATGAGCGCTGCCGAGGCGGTCGTCGCGCCGATCGAGGATCGGATCGCGAAGAACGCCGACGCCCGCCCGGGCGGCACCGTGCGCTTCTGGCACTGCGCCAACGAGCGCGCTCAGGCGCAGGGCGTCGCGGCCGAGATCGAGAGGCTGGCGCGCAGCGGCGTCGCGCCCGACGAGATCGGGGTGCTGGTGCGCTCGGTGCGCAACGAGGGCCAGGCGGTGGCGGTCGCGCTCGAGGAGCGCGCCGTGCCCTACACGCTCGCCGGCGCCACCGCGTTCTTCCAGCGCACCGAGGTCAAGGACGTGCTCGCCTGGCTGCGGCTTCTGCTCGATCCCAGCGACGCCGGCGCGGTGGTCCGCGCGCTGGCCCGCCCGCCGGTCGAGCTTCGGTCCATCGACCTCGCGCGCTGCGTGCAGATCGCGCGGCGGCGCAAGCTGGACATGGTCGGCGCGCTGGTCGCCGCGACCGAGTCGCCCCAGCTTCCTCCCGAGGCGCGCGAGCGGATCCTCGGCTTCCTCAAGCTCCACCGCTCGGCCGCGGGCGCCCTCGACACGACGCGCCCCGACCTGCTCGTGCACCGCCTGATCGACCGGCTCGGGTTGCGCCGCCAGCAGCTGTTCGCCGCGCAGGCCGACGTCGTCGAGCGGCTGCTGTCGCTGGCCCGGCTCGGCGACCTGGCCGCCGCTTACGTGCGCCGCGCGCCCCAGGCCACGGGCCGCGACTTCGCCCGCTACGTCTCCGCGGTCGCCGATGCCGGGCTGCACGACGACGAGGAGGGCGCCGGCGAAGGGCGCAGCGGCGCGGTGTCGGTCATGGCGATGCACGCCGCGCAGGGGCGCGAGTTCCGCCACGTCTTCGTGCTCGGGCTGCAGTCGTCGCGGATGCCGGGCGCGCGGCGGCGCGTTGGCGAGCCGATCCCGGCCGCGCTGCTGCACGAGGAGCTCGCGCCCGATACGCGCGCTGAGCACATCGCCGACATGCGCCGGCTGCTGCACGTCGCCATGACGCGCGCGACCGAGGGCCTCGTGATGGCCTACGCGGGGCGCTCGTCGGCGGGCGCCCTGCAGCACCCGTCGCCGTTCCTCGAGGAGGCGCGGGCGGCGCTGGAGGCTCCGTGGGAGGAGCGCGCCGAGGAGCTCTTCGGACCCGACGAGACCCTGCACGCGACGTTCACCACGCTGCGCGACGAGCTGCTGCGCTCGATCCCGCGAACCGGCACGCGCCTGGGCGAGCTGCGCTTCGACACCGATCTCGACGTCGCCCATGGCGCCGTGCGCTACCTGGAGCTCCTCAAGCTCGCCGCCCTGATGGACCGGCCCGAGGGTCAGTCGGTCGCCGATGCGCTGCCGCAGATCAACGCCGCGCTGCTCAGCGCGGCCACCGCGCAGCAGCGCGAGATCCTGCAGACCAGCTCGCTCGACGACCTCCTGCTCGATGCCGAGCGCGACGCCCACGCCCGCGCGGCGGCGATGGCGGCGCGCGACGAGCCGTCGCTCATGCCGTTCCTCTCACGGCGCGGCGACGGGCTGCTGTTGAGCGCCTCGGACATCGAGACCTACCGCACGTGCCCGCTGAAGTACAAGTTCGCGCGGGTGTTCCGGATCCCCAGCGAGCCGACGCTCAACCAGCGGTTCGGGATCCTCGTCCACCAGGTGCTCGAGCGCTATCACCAGAGCGACGGCCGGACGCTGGACGAGCTCCTCGGGCTGCTGGAGGCCGGCTGGCGGCGCGGCGGCTTCGGAGCCTCCGACCAGGAGAACCAGCTGCACTCGAAGGCCGAGGGCGCGCTGCGCCGCTACTTCGAGCGCTTCCGCGCCGAGCCGTGCGAGCCGCTGTGGTTCGAGAAGGCGTTCAGCTTCCGGATGGGCGCGCATACGTTGCGCGGCCGGGTCGACCGCGTCGACCGGCTCCCCGACGGCGGCTACGAGCTCATCGATTACAAGACGGGTCGCCCGCGCTCGCCCGCACAGCTGCGCGAGGACGTGCAGCTGTCGCTCTACGCGGTCGGCGCGCGCGAGGCGTGGGGCCTGCCGTCGTCGCGCCAGTCCTACCTCTACGTGCTCGACGACGCGAAGGTGCCGTTGCCGGTCGAGGAGGTCGATCGCGACTGGATCACGGACACGGTGTTCGAGGTGGCCGACGGGATCATGGCGCAGGGCTTCGAGCCGACGCCGTCGTACGCGGCGTGCTCGATCTGTGACTACCGGATCGCCTGCCCGGCGGCCGAGCGGTGATGAACGATCCGCCGCCGCTAGAAGCGCGCGAGGTCGGCCGGTCGTACGGGCGGCTCGTCGCGCTGCGCGACTTCTCGCTCACCGTCGCGCCGGGTCGCTGTGTGGCGTTGATCGGCGGCAGTCGCCGGCGCGGTCGTCGCCGCGTCTGGCGTGGTGGCGGCGCGCGCAGGCGCGCTGGCGGTCATCGCGGTGGCGGTCGCCCCGGCGGTCGTGTTCTGCGCCGCCCTGTCCTCCCGGCGGGGGGGTCGCTTGCCGATCAGCGTCCTCACCTCCGGCGCGGCCGGCGATCCGACCGGCGGCGGTGCCACGGTCATCGCCTGGCTCGTCGCCTGGCCGGCCGGGGCGGCGCTGGTGGGCGGCTTGCCGGTCGTCCTGGTCGCGCGGGCGAGCTCCGTTGGCGGTGCGCTCGCGCCGGCGCTGCTGGTCGCGGCGGTGGCGCCGCTCGCGCTCGCCTACGCGCTGGCCGGCTCGGAGCGCTGACCCAGCGCGGCGGCAAGCCGCGCGGCGAAGCGCCGCACGTCGGAGCCGTCTTCCGCCCCGTGGTGGGGGTTGAGCTCGGTCACGGTGAGGCCGAGGAGCGCGTCGTCGGCGAGGAGGACGTCGAGCGCCTCGAATGCGGTCTCGAACGGCACGCCGATGCCGCGGCCGGTGTTCTCGGAGAGCGGGACGTCGGAGAAGTCGATGACGTCGACGTCGAAGTGGACGAGAAACGGGCGCCCTTCGGCGGCGGCGCGGTCGAGCGCGGCACGCGCCGCGGTTGCCGGGTCGGCGCGGAGGTCCTCAACGGGGATCGGACGCAGGGCCCGCGCCGCGATGACCTCGCGCTCGTGAGCGGTCGCCTGCTCGGAGCCGGCGCCGAGGAAGACGATGTCGTCGTCGGCGAGCAAAGGGCGCCGAGGACCCGCCCCCGCGAGACGGTCGTCCGCGCCCTCGATGTCGAGCATGTGGGCGACGCCCATCCAGTCGAAGGCACCGTCCGGCACGCTCGTTGGGGTGTTGAGGTCGGGGTGCAGGTCGAGGTAGACGAGCCGCGGCCGCGCGCCGGCGGCCAGCGCGCCCGCGACGGTGCCGACGCCGACCGTGCAGTCGCCGCCGAGGACGAGCGGCCGCTCGCCGGCCCGCACCGCCTCTTCCACGCGCGCCGCGACGGCTCGCACCCCATCGACGACCGCAGCCGCGTTCATCGCGCGCGGCTCGTCGCGGTCGACGCGCCAGCGAAAGCGCGGGGTGTCGCCGCGGTCGACGACCTCGTGGCCGGCGGCGCGAAGGGCGTCGAGCAGGCCGGCGTCGCGAAGGGCGCGCGGCGCGTCCTCCTGGCCGGGAGCGAACGCGCCGGCGCTCGTCGGCGCGCCGATGACGGCGAGCGGCGCGCTCACACGCACACCGCGCCGCGGCTCACGCGCGCGCTGCGCCCGCTCGCTTGCCCACGCGTGCGAACGCCGCTTCGAGGTCAGCGACCAGGTCCTCGGGTGCCTCGATGCCGCAGCTCAGCCGGACGAAGTCGGCCGGTACGGCGGCATCGGAGCCCTCGACGGTCTGGTGGGTCATCGCCTGGGGGATCTCGATGAGCGACTCGACGCCGCCGAGCGATTCGGCGAGCGTGAAGAGGCGCGTCGACTCGGCGATCGCCACCGCGTCGGGGTGGCGGAAGGAGACCATGCCGCTGAAGCCGGGCCAGAGGACGTCCGTGGCTCCCGGCGCGTCGCGCAGCCACTCCGACACCGCCCGCCCGCTCTCGGCGTGCGCGCGCATCCGCACGGCGAGGGTCCGTAACCCGCGGTGGACGAGGAAGCAGTCGAAGGGCCCGGGGACCGAGCCGACGGCGCGCTGCATGAAGCGGATCTGGTCGGCGAGCTCGGCATCGCGCGCGACGACCGCGCCTCCGATGACGTCGGAGTGGCCGCCGAGGTACTTCGTCGTCGAGTGCACGACGAGGTCGGCGCCGTCGCGCAGCGGCTGCTGGTTGGCCGGCGTGGCGAAGGTGTTGTCGACCGCCACGAGCGCGTTGCGCTTGCGCGCGATCACCTCGGGGATGTCGATCACGTTGAGCAGCGGGTTGGTCGGCGTCTCGACCCACACGAGCCGGGTGTCGTCGCGCACGGCCCCGGCCAGCGCCTGGAGGTCGGTCTGGTCGACCATCGTGTACTGAAGGCCCCAGCGCGAGAGGACCTTGTCGACGAGCCGGAAGGTGCCGCCGTAGAGGTCGTTGGGGAGGACGATGTGGTCGCCCGCGCCGCAGGTGGCGGTGAGGACGGCATGTGTCGCGGCCATGCCGGATGCGAAGACGGCCGCCTCGCCACCTTCGAGCGCTCCCAGCGCGTCCTCTAGCGCGCTGCGCGTCGGGTTGCCGGCGCGCGCGTAGTCGTAGCCGGCGACGAGCTCGCCGACGCTCGGCTGGACGAACGTCGACGTCTGGTGGATCGCCGGGATGATCGACCCGTAGCTTGGGTCGGGGTCGAGGCCGGCGTGGACGGCGCGCGTCTCGAAGCGATCGGCGTGCTCGTCGCCCGCGGCGCCGGGCACGCCCTCGGCGCGATCGTCGCTCACTTCGCCAGCGCCTCGAGGAGGTCGGCCCGCGTGAGGATGCCGCTGGCGCGGCCGTCCTCGGTGACGAGCAGCGCCTGGCGCTCGCCGACGAGCAGCTCGACCGCCTCGCGGACCGGGTCGCCGGCCGAGACGGCGGGGAACGGAGGCTCCATGACATCGACGATATCGGCGTTGAGCAGCGAGGCGTCGTCGACCGCGTGCTTCAGCAGGCCGCGCTCGCCGATGGAGCCGACGACGCTCGTCGGGTCGTGCGCGCTGACGACCGGCAGCTGCGAGACCCGGTGCTCGTGGAGGAGGGCGACCGCGTCGCGGACCTTCTGGTGGGTCTCGACGGTCACGAGCGGCGGGATCTCGCCGGCGGTGCGCTTGGCGTAGAGGACGTCGCCCACCGTCTGGTCGCTGGCGCGCTCGAGGAAGCCGTGCTGGGTCATCCACGCGTCGTTGTAGATCTTCGACAGGTACGAGCGCCCGCCGTCGGGGAGGATCACCGCGATGAGCGCCTCGGGGTCATCGACGCCGTGCGCGACCTGGAGCGCAGCGTGCACCGCGAGCCCGCCCGAGCCGCCGGCGAGGATGCCCTCCGTCATCGCGAGCCGGCGAGTGGTGAGGAAGGCGTCGCGGTCCGAGACGGTGATGTAGCGATCGACGATCGAGGGGTCGAAGGTCTTGGGCCAGAAGTCCTCGCCGACGCCCTCGACGAGGTAGGGCTTGACCTCGGGCGAGGAGTAGATCGAGCCATAGGGATCGGCGCCGATCACCTCGATCTCCGGGTTGCGCTCCTTGAGGTAGCGGCCGGTGCCGGTGATCGTGCCGCCGGTACCGACGCCCGCGACGAGGTGGGTGATGCGTCCCCCGCTCTGCTCCCAGAGCTCGGGGCCGGTCGAGAGGTAGTGCGCCGCGGGGTTGGCCGGGTTGAAGTACTGGTTGGGCTGGAAGGCGCCGGGGATCTCCTCGGCCAGGCGGTCGGCGACGCGGTAGTAGGACTCGGGCGAGTCGGGCGGCACCGCGGTCGGCGCGACGACGACCTCGGCGCCGTAGGCGCGCAGGAGATCGATCTTCTCCTTGGACATCTTGTCCGGCATGACCGCGACCACGCGATAGCCCTTCAGGCGAGCGGCGATCGCCAGGCCGGTGCCGGTGTTGCCGGAGGTCGGCTCGACGATCGTGCCCCCGGGCTTGAGCTTGCCGTCGCGCTCGGCCGCCTCGATGAGCGCCTTGGCGACGCGGTCCTTGATCGACCCGCCCGGGTTGACCGATTCGACCTTGGCGACGACCTGCGCATGGAGCCCGGCGGCGAGCCGGGAGAGCCGCACGAGCGGCGTGTCGCCGATCGCGTCGAGGATCGAGTCCTTGATGTCGACGGCCGGGGCCGCGGTGGTGGCGCGCATTGGGTGAGTGTGCCAGGTGTGCGGCCGGAAGATGCGATCTTCGAAGGATCGCGCGTGAATTGTTGCTATTTCGCCGATCATTCGACACAGGGTGCGAGAATGCCGTGCGTGCCGAACGATGGCCTGGACGCGATCGACCGCCGCCTGCTCGAGCTGCTCGCCGCCGATGCGCGGGTCTCGAACGCGCGCTTGGCCGCCGAGGTCGGGGTGGCGCCTTCGACCGCCCTCGCGCGCGTGCGCGCGCTACGGGCGCGCGGGGTGATCCGCGGCTTTCACGCCGAGGTCGATCCGGCTGCCCTGGGCCGCCCGCTGCAGGCGCTCGTCGCGATCCGCCTGTCGGTGCACTCGCGCGACCAGATCGAGTCGTTCACCGAGCACGTCCGCACGCTTGAGGGCGTGCTGTCGATCTTCCACGTGACCGGGCAGACCGACTACCTGCTCTGGGTTGCAGCCGAGGACGCGCACGACCTGCGCGAGTTCGTGGTCGAGCACCTCGCCAGCGATCCGGCGGTCGCGCACGCCGAGACGTCGCTGATCTACGAGCAACGCCGAGGGCAGGGGATCTTCGGGGCGGACCCGGCTTGACGGGCGAGCGATGGCCGTCGCGCGGGCGCTCTCCGCGTTGCGTTCCGCGGCGGGCTGCGAGCAGGGCAGTGAGGGAGGGTGGCCCGTCGGCGGCGGCGGGTCGCGTGGGGCCTTTGGTACCTATGCGGTACTCAAAGCCCCAATCGATGCGAGTTTGGCGGCCCGCACGCAGCCGGCGGGCCTCCCTCCCTCACTGCCCTGGCCGCGCAGAGCGACGAGCGCGAGCGGAGAGCGGCCGCGGCGGAGCGACCGGCGCGAGCTGAGAGCGGCCGCGGCGGAGCAACCGACACGCGCGGAGAGCGGCCGCTGTGGAGCGACCGGCGCGAGCGGGGCGCGGTCCGCGGCCCGGCGACCTACCCCGGCCCGCCGGCCTCTGGGCCGCGCTGGCGCAGGAAGCGCTGGAAGTCGCGCGCGATGGAGTCGCCGCTCGGGAGGTCCTGCGGAGCGATGTTCGGCTCCTCCTCCTCGGCGGCCTGCTCGAGGCGCTCGACGAAGGCCTGGACGTCGGGGTCGCTCTGGACGGCGAGCGAGACCTGGCGCTCGTAGTCGGCGGCGGCGGCCTCGAGCTCGCCGGCGTCGACCGACACGCCCACGAGGCCCTCGAGCTTGCGCACCAGCGCCAGGGCAGCCTTCGGGTTCGGCGCGGCCGCGACGTAGTGGGGCACCGACGCCCACAGCGAAGCGGTCGGGACGCCGGCCTCCTGGCAGGCCGAATGCAGTACGCCGACGATCCCCGTCGGCCCCTCGTACGACGAGGGGCTCAGCCCCACGCGCTCGACCAGACCCTCGTCCGAAGACAGCCCGGTGATCGGCACCGGACGCGAGTGGGGCACGTCGGCGAGCAGGGCTCCCAGGGTCACGACCATCTGCGTCCCCAGCGCCTCGGCGAGATCGACGATCAGGCGGCAGAACGAGCGCCAGCGCATCGACGGCTCGGCGCCCTGCAGCAGCACGAGGTCGCGCGGCGCGCGCGGGATCCGGGCCTCGTAGATCTCGACCTCGGGCCAGTCGATGCGGCGGGTGCGGCCCTCGACGAGCCGGATCTTCGGCCGCGTGGCCTGGAAGTCGATGAAGTCCTCGGGGTCGATCCGAGCGAAGCGCGTGGCGCCCAGCGAGGAGCCCAGGAACTGCAGCGCTGCGGAGGCGGCATCGCCTGCGTCGTTCCATCCGGTGAAGGCGCAGACCAGCGCGGGGGCCCGCAGACCGTCCGGGCGATGCTCCCAGATGAGGGGCTGCATCCGCCCCACGGTACATCATGGCTTCGTGCCTTCTGCAGAGCTCCACGCCCTCCCCGCTCCACCTGTGACCGTCGCCACGATGCGCCCCGGCGACGAGATCAACGCGATCCTGGCGTGCACGCGCAAGGACCGCCTGACCGCGCGCACGGGCACCCCGTACCTCTCGTTGGAGCTGCGCGATCGCACCGGCGCCATCGCCGCCCGCGTCTTCCGCGACGCCGACCTGCAGGCCGGCCGCTTCGACCGCGGCGACCTCGTCCGCGTGGCCGGCCGCGTCGAGCGCTTCCGCGACGAGCTCCAGCTCGAGGTCCGCGCGATCGTCCGCGCCGACGACGCCGATCCGGCCGCCTTCCTCCCGGTCGCCTACCGCGACCTCGACGAGCTCGACGGCTTCCTCGAGCACCTCGCCGGCGAGGTCCGCGACGAGCCCTTCGCGGCCCTCCTCAACGACCTCCTCACCGACCGCTCTCTCCGCGCCGCTCTGCGCCGCACGCCCTGCACCCGCACCGGCCACCACGCCTACCTCGGCGGCCTCCTCGAGCATACGGTCGCCGTCGCAACCCTCGCCCTCGAGACGTGCACCCTCCACCCCCGTCTCGACCAGGACCTCCTCATCACCGCCGCCCTCGTCCACGACCTCGGCAAGACCCGCGAGTTCACCCTCGGAGCCGAGATCGGCCTGACCGAAGAAGGCCGCCTCCTCGGCCACATCGAACTGGGCCTCAGGATCCTCGACGAGCGAGCGACCCTCCTGGACGAACCCCGAAGACTCGCGCTGGCGCATTGCATCCTCACCCACCACGGAGACCGCAAGCCGGCCACCCCAGAAGCACTGGCGCTGTACCGGCTCAACACGCTCGACGCCGCGGTGAAGCAAGCGCTCGAGCACGGCGTCGCAGCACCACCGATCTAGTTCGGATTCGCGGAGCGAGCCGAACTAGATAGGCGCCGGTGTTGGGGGCACCGGCGCCTAGGCGGTGGGCCACGGCGCCCGGGGGGTGTGGGCACCGCAGGCGAAAGCCTCAGTCGAGCCCGCCGCGACAGGTTCCATCCTTGCGAGCGCCCGCGCGTACTCCAAATTTCTTGCGATGCGCGGTTGGCGCTTGCGCTCGGCGGCGCGGCGCGTGCGGCGGGCGGCTACCGCTCGGCCGCGGTCTCGGAGGGCGTCGGTTCCGAGGGTGGCGCCGCGAGCGCCTCTTCGACCGCGCGCAGCAGCGACGCCCGCGTGAACGGCTTCTGCACGAACGCGAGGTTGCGCGCCCGCGCGCCGTTGCGCACGAGCACGTCTTCGGTGTGCCCGGACATGTAGACGACGCGCAGGTCCGGGTTGCGCTCGCGCGCGGTCTGGGCGAGCTCCTGCCCGGTCATGCCGGGCATGACGACGTCGGTGACGAGCACGTCGACGGGCTCCCAGCTCGCGAGCGCCTCTTCGCCGCCCGCGGCCTGCGTGACCTGGTAGCCGTGGGCCTCGAGGATGCGGCAGGCCTGCCGGCGCACCGGCTCCTGGTCCTCGACGACGATCACGCGCGCCGGCGTCGCGGTGACGTCGCCGGGCTCCGCCGGCGGCTCGGAGGCGAGCACCGGCTCCTCGCAGCCGGGCAGGAAGATCGTCACGATCGTGCCGCGGCCGGGCGACGAGTCGATGTCGACGGTGCCCCCGGAGTCGGTGACGATGCCGTGGACGGTCGCCAACCCGAGCCCGGTGCCCTGGCCGGGGTCCTTGGTGGTGAAGAACGGCTCGAAGGCGCGCTCGCGAACCTCGGCCGGCATGCCGGCGCCATCGTCGACGACGGTGATGCGCACGCCGCCCTGGACGCCGCCGACCGCGATCGCCAGCGTCCCGCCGTCGGGCATGGCGTCGCGCGCGTTGACCGCGAGGTTGACGAGCACCTGCTCGAGCTGCGCGCGGTCGGCGAGGACCGGCACCAGCCCCGGCCCGACGGTGATCCGCAGCGCGATGCGCTCGCTCAGCGTGCGATCGAGCAGCCGCTCGAGGTCGCGCACGAGCGCGCCGACGTCGAGGACCTCGGGCTTGACCACCTCGCGGCGGCTGAACATCAGCAGCTGGCGCGTGAGCGCCGCCGCGCGATCGGCCGCGCGCCCGATCTCGGCGACGTCGTCGCGCACGGGGTGCTCGGCGGGCAGGGCGCGCTGGGCGAACCCCACGCAGGTCAGGATCACCGACAGCAGGTTGTTGAAGTCGTGCGCGACCCCGCCGGCGAGCTGGCCGATGCTCTCCAGGCGCTGCGCCTGCGCCAGCCGGTGCTCGAGCTCCGCGCGCTCCTCGGCGCTGCGGCGGCGCTCGGTGATGTCGGTGGCGATGGTGACCACCGCGGACACGTCGCCGTCGATGTCGCGCAGCGGGAACTTGACCATGAGGAAGGTCCGCTCGTCGTCGCCGTCGGGCTCGGGGATGACCGCCATCGCCTCGTACGGCTCGCCCGTGCCGGCGACCCGGTCGTCGATCTCGCGGTGGTCGGGGCGCCGCGAGGCGGGCAGCACCTCCTCCGACGTGCGCCCGATCGCGTGGTCGGCGCGGACACCGAAGAGGTCCTCCCAGCGCTTGTTGACCAGCACGTAGCGGTGCTGGAGGTCCTTGACCATGATGAGCGCCGGCGAGTTGTCGATGATCGCCTGCAGGCGCTCCTCGCTGGCCCGGCGCTCGGCCTCGGCGCGCCGGCGCTCGGTGATGTCGACGAGCTGGCAGAGGAAGTACAGCGGCCGCTCGCCGTCGCCGTGCATCAAGGAGACGTGGACGAGGGCGTGCAGGATCGTGCCGTCGGCGCGCAGGTAGCGCTTCTCGATCGCGAACGACCGCCGGCGCCCCGCGAGCAGCTCCTTGATCAGCGGGCGGTCGAGCCGGCGGTCCTCGGGGTGGCTGAGCTCGTTGAGCTGGGAGGTGCGCAGCTGCTGCTCGGAGCGCCCGAGCATCTGGCACAGCGAGCGGTTCAGCCGCAGCCAGCCGCCGTCGAGGTCGATGAGCGCCATCCCGATCGGGGCGTCGTCGAAGGCGCGGCGGAAGAGCTGCTCGGTGGCGCGCAGCGCGTCCTCGACCCGGCGGTTGTCGGTGACGTCCTGGCAGGTGCCGTGGACGATCGCCGGCCGCCCGTCCTCGTCGAGCACGATCTCGCCGCGCGCGTGGATCATCCGCAGGTCGCCGCCCGGCCGCACGATGCGGTAGTCGATGCTCCACGGCCGCCGCTCGGTCAGCGCGGTCTCGATCACCCGCGCCACGCGCGCGCGGTCGTCGGGGTGGACCTTCTCCAGGTACGAGCCGTAGGAGCCGAAGCCGTTCTCGCCGTCCTCGGGGCTGACGCCGTAGATGCGATACAGCTCGTCGGACCAGGTGACCCGGTCGGCGGCGATCTCCCACTCCCACGAGCCGAGGTGCGCGATCTGCTGGGCCTCGGCGAGCTTGGCCTCGTTGGCCGCGAGGTCCGCCTGGGCCTCGTAGCGCGCGGTCATGTCGAGGACCTGGCAGACGTAGTACTGCGGCTTGTCGCTGACGTCGCGTACGAGCGTGAGGCTCACGAGGGCGACGACGGGCCGCCCGTCGCGGTGGCGCATGCGCGTCTCGATGTGCAGCGACGTCGCCGCGCGCGCCAGCGCCCGCTGGACGCCGCCGTCCTCGACGACGTCGGGAAGGCTGCCGGCCAGCAGCTCGTCGCGGCCGCGGCCCAGCAGCTGGCAGAGGGTCGAGTTGACGCGGATGAACCTGCCGTCGGGAGCGACGAGCGCCATGCCCAGCGGCGCGTCGCGGAACGCGCCCGCGAGGCGGTCCATGAAGGCCTCCTCGCGGTCGGTGACGTCGTGGGCGATGACGTAGATGAGGTCGTTCTCGCCGTCGACGCTCGACTCGCTCTGCACCCAGCGCACCTCGCCGTCGCCGCGCACGGCGCGAACGAGGATCGGCTCGCTGCTCGAACCGTTCGACACCACGTCGGCCACGCGATCGGCGACGGCCCGGCGATCGTCGGGGTGGATGAAGTCCCACCACGTCCTGGCGAGGTACTCCTCCTCGCTGACGCCGAGCATCTCGAGCGCCGCGCCGTTGACCGCGTGAGAGCATCCATCGCTCGAGATGACGAACAGCGGCTCGCGGACGAGCTCCAGGAGCCGCCGCTCGCGATCGCTGAACTGGTGCGCGCTCATCCTCGCCGCCACAGCCAGGTTCGGGGCCGACGCAGGTGCGCCGTCACCTCCCCAGAATGGTGAGGGTACTGCTCACGGCGAACGGCAGCATCGAACAGACAAGCGGCCCGATGTCCCGAGAGGACCGGGCCGCTGGGTAGGGTTGTCACCCAAGGAGGTCATGGCGCATTGCAGGATCCGATCCAGGGACGGGCGGAGAGCGGTTCTTCCGTCTCGGTGCACTTCGTGAACAACGTGCTGGCGGCGGCAGCGAGCTACATCGAAGAAGATCCCGAAACCGCCCGCGACGTGCTCGCGGAGCTCGGTGCGTTCCTGTCGCACCGGCTGCGCGGACCGCGCGATATCTCGCCGACCGAGGAGCTCGAGCACGTCGGCGTGTACCTGCGGTTGGAGCAGGCGCGGTTCCCCGGGCGCATCGAGGTCGAGCTGCCCGCCGCGCGCGATCTCCCTTCGGCTCGGATCCTGCCCGGCGACGTCCAGGCCCCGCTGAGCCAGGCGCTGGGGCGCTGGCTGGCCCAGAAGCCGGGGACGGTGCGCGTCGCGCTGCGCGCCCGCGACGACGCGCTCGACCTGCAGCTCGACCGCCCGGACGAACCGGGCGAGGCCGGCGAGCGGCTGCGCATACCGCTCGGCGTCGCGACCGCTGGGAGCGTGACATGAGCTCGGGCCTGGCCATCCTCGCCGTCGACGACGAACCGCGCGCGCTCACGGACATCAAGCGCCTGCTCGAGACCTCCGCCTCGGTGGAGCGCGTGGCCACCGCGACCTCGGCCAAGGAGGCGCTCGTCTATTTGTCCGGCGGCCGCTACGACGCGCTCTTCCTCGACGTCGCGATGCCGGAGATCGAGGGCATGGCGCTCGCGCGCCTGCTGCGGCGCTTCGCCGATCCGCCGGCGGTCGTCTTCCTCACCGGCCACCCCGACGCCGCCGTCGAGGCCTTCGAGGTGCAGGCGCTCGACTTCCTCGTCAAGCCGGTCACGCGCGAGCGCCTGGAGTCGGCGCTCACGCGCGTCGAGCAGCACGTGCGCGGCGCCGAGGCCGCAAAGGCCGGGCCGACGGGTGACGGCGCGGAGGCGACGGTCACCGGACCCGACGTCGTCGCGGTCGACAACCCGAAGGGCGGCGGCAAGCGCCTCGTGCGCCTGGAGACCATCTCCTTCGCCCAGGCCAACGGCGACTACGCGCGCATCGTGTGCGACGACGGGCGCTTCCTGCTGCGCACGCCGCTGAGCCAGCTGGAGAAGGACTGGGGCGCCAGCGGCTTCGCCCGCGTGCACCGCGCCTACCTCGTCAACCTCAAGCACGCGGTCGAGCTGCGCGCCCAGCTCAACGGGACCGCAGTGCTCATCATGCGCGACGACACCGAGATCCCGGTGGCGCGGCGCAACGTCGCGGCGCTGCGCCGGCGCCTGCACGCCTGACGCCGACGGGCCTGTCGCGCCCGATCGTCGGCATACTAGATCCGTGTCCACCGCGGCGACGCTGGCCGAGCACCTGGAGCCGCTGCGCAGCGATCCTGCGCATTCGGCCGTGCTGCTCGACGTCGACGGGGTCCTCGCGCCGATCGTCCGCCACGCCGACGACGCGCACGTCCCCGAGCCGACGCGCGTGCCGCTCATCGCGGTGGCCAAGCGCTACGGGCTCGTGGCGTGCATCACCGGGCGGCGGGCGACCACGGCGCGGCGCATTGTCTCGCTGGGATCGATCACCTACGTCGGCAACCACGGCGCCGAGCTGCTGCGCGGCGGCGCGACCGAGGTCGAGCTCGATCCGGAGGTCGCCGCGTGGTCGGAGCGGATCGCCAAGTGGGCGGACGCCGCCTGGAACGACCAGCTGCACCGCCTGCGCGTGCGGGCCGAGGACAAGGACGTCATCCGCGCCTACCACTGGCGCGGCGCGCCTGACGAGGCGGCGGCCGAGGCCGAGGTGCGCACGCTCGCCGAGCAGGCCGAGCGCGACGGCTTCGTCGTGCACTGGGGGCGCAAGGTGCTCGAGGTGCGTCCGCCCGTCGCGCTCAACAAGGGACGCGGCGTCGAGCGGCTGCTCGGCGAGACCGACGTGTCGGCCGCGGTGTACGTCGGCGACGACAACACCGACGTCGACGCCTTCGAGGCCCTTCGGCGACTGACCGCCGAGGGGCGCCTGCAGATCGGGCTGTGCGTGGGCGTGCGCTCCGACGAGACGCCGCGCGAGCTCGAGGATCAGGCCGACCTGCTGGTCGACGGCCCGCACGGAGTGCGCACGCTCCTCTCCGCGCTGGCTGCCTAGTGCGGTTCGTCGACCTGCTCAAGTCGACCGTGATGCTCAGCGCCGGCGCGGCGACGATGCTCGCGATCGTGACGGTCGTCGCGGCGACCGCGGACAGCGACAACAAGCTCGTCCTGATCGGCGCCGGCTGGTGGCTCGCGGCGGCGATCATCGGGGCGCTGCTGGGGCGCCGCGGCCAGGTGACGGCGCAGATCGGGCGGCTGCTGGCTGACGCGAAGGTGGCGACGATGATGCCCGAGCACCGCCCGGGCGCGGTCATCGTCAATCGGCTCTGGCCGCTGCTGCTGTCGACCGTCGCGGCCGGCGTCGTCGGCTTCTGGTTCGGGCAGGTGCCGATGGTGGCGTGCGGCTTCGCGGTGATCTGGTCGCTGGCCTGGCGGCGCCAGGACGCCGCGGTGCTGGCGATCGAGGAGCGCGACGGCGTGACCTTCTACGTCGAGCGCACCTCGCCGATCCGGCCGATCAGCCTGGTGCGCACGCCCGGCTTCCGGCGCGAGGTGCCGACGCTGACCTCGGTGAACGGCACCGGCTAGATGGTCGACGTCCTCCTCGTCTCGCTGGGATCGACGGCGGGACTGCGGGCCGCTGATGCCTCGCTGGCCTCGTCGTTGGAGCGCGCGGGCGCTTCGGTGGCGGTCGTGGCGGCGCGGCCGCAGCGCGATGTGCGGACCCTGGCGTTGACGGATCTCGTGTGGGCGCGCGCGGCGCGGGCGGCGGCTCGTCGCGGCATCGAGGAGCATCGGCCGCGGGCGGTCGTGTACTGCACGGTGACCGCGGCGCTGCTGTGGCCGCGGGCGGGGGCGATTCGGTTCGATGCTCTCTCGGCCGCGAACCGCCTGGGGCGCCACGGGGTGTGGCAGCGGCCGGTGGAGCGGCGGCGACTGCGCCAAGCGCCGCTGCTCGTGCCGCAGGCTGCGGGGGCGCTGGAGGAGGCGGGCTCGCCGGGCACGCCTTCGGTGGTCGTGCCGATCCCGGTGGAGCCGTCGGGGCCGCCCTCGGCCGAACGCGACATCGCGGCGATCGCCTATGCGGCCAATCCTTCGAAGAAGGGCCTCGATCGCGTGTTCGCCGCGTGGGCGGCGGCGCGGCGCGAGGACGAGGAGCTCGTCGTGACGGGCACCGATCGCGTGCCTCGTGCTCCCGGCGTGCGGGCGACCGGCTCGCTCGCGGTTGACGAGTACCGCGCGCTCCTGCGCCGCGCGCGCGTCTACGTCGCCGCGCCGCGGCGCGAGGACTATGGGCTCTCGCAGCTGGAGGCGCTCGCCGACGGGTGCGTGCTGGTGACGAACGCGGCGCCGGGGCCGTATGCGGCGCTGCCGCTGGCGCGCGAGCTCGACGGGCGGCTGGTGGTCGGCGATGCGAGCGCTGCGCGCAGGCGCGCGACGAGCGGCGCAGTCGCGGCGGGCGGGCGCGCGGCGGGCGGCGAGGAGGCGATCATCGACGGGCTGGCGCGCGCGCTGCGCACCGCGCTCGACGATCCGGCCGCGGGTTACGCGGAGCGGGCGCTC